>Ga0190313_1000532_pt1 | contig 22708 bp, 24 predicted proteins | sample 4870071011_MG_FD_169989 | JGI IMG/M metagenome (GOLD analysis project Ga0190313, IMG submission 169989) | Hydrothermal vent sediment bacterial communities from Southern Trench, Guaymas Basin, Mexico - 4870-07-10-11_MG | ecosystem: Environmental > Aquatic > Marine > Hydrothermal vents > Sediment ...
GTTCGACGATGTCATCGCAAGGGACATAGCGGCACGATACGGAGCCGATTATGCCATTGCGAGAAGGATAGCCTACTATGTCATCAGCAATTCCTCTGTCGTGATGACAAGAAGAAGTATAGCTAGAGGATGCGGGGTGGCCGTGGACACTGTGTCAAAGTATCTTGGATATTTAGAAGAGGCCGGCCTCATCTATGCCCTTCATCCATTTTCATTCAAACTCAAGGAACAGATGAGGGAGATCAACAAATATTACCCTGTGGATACGGGTCTCGCTGCCGCTGTGAGTTTCAGGTTTACAGAAAACAGCGGGAGAAAGATAGAAAACATCGTCTATCTGGAGCTTCTGAGACGGTCGCAAGGTGTGCGGGACACGGAAATCTACTACTGGAAAGATAGTGCAGGCAAAGAGATAAACTTTCTCATCAAAAAGGGCATGAATGTAGCGGAACTGATTCAGGTGTGCTGGAACCTGCAGGAAAAAAAGACCAAGAAAAGGGAGATCGCAGCACTGATGGCTGGAATGGACGAGTTCTCTCTCACCGAAGGAAGGATAATAACAGAAAACCACGAGGGGATGGAGGTCATAGAGGGGAAAAAAATAGTTTACACCCCGCTCTGGAAGTGGCTTTTTGAAAGCTCTGGAGTCAGGTGAAGGACATAAGCCCCCTTCTGTTACGGCGTGTCGGTCGCCCTTCACGCCCTAGCGGCATTCGACTTAGCGCCCTACCTGCTTACGCTGTTTGGGCTTGCTCCAGCGGGGTGTCGCCGTTTCATCAGATCCTGCCTTTGTCCGGGCCAGACCCTTCATCCTCACCCTTACGGGACGGCAGGCTGTGTCGTTTCTGCGCCCTTGCCAGGACTCTCGCCCTCCCACTTCTGTGGGCCGCTTCAAATATTGGAGGGGGGACTTTCCTCAGCATCCGTGCGGATACCGTCGGCCGCCCGCCTTCTCCTGACTCCGTCATTAATTAGTCGGGGTTGTTAATAAGGCTTTTTATCCCGCAGTTTCTCGATTCGCCCCTTCATCCACCCGTTTCTCTCCTCCTCGAAGCCGTTCAATTCTCTGGAATACGGCTTGATGTCCAGAACCGGGCTGCCGTCCACCATATCGATATCCTCTATGTTCAGCCCCCAATCTTCCACGGAAACAAGCCGGACCACGGAGAGGCCTATGGGGTTTGGACGGTGGGGGGAACGTGTCGAGAACAGTCCTCTTTCTGTCTCCTCCATGTATGGCTTCACAAGCAGTCTCCAGCCCTTTGAGAGATGCAGGTGGAACAGGACGATGATATGGGAGAATCCCTCGAGATCCCGCAGGCATTCCCTGTATTCTGGGTATATCTCGATCTTTCCCTTAATCCCTCTCCCCTGCAGCGGTTGAACCGGCATGTTCTTCGGAGAAAGGAAGGGTGAACGGACGGTGCCTATGGGCCTGTATGTAATCTCTTGCATGGGTCCGTACCGGAAGATAGGCATATAATTCTTTTGCCGCACCATCACCGCTTTGCTGCAACTACTATCACAGCCGTAAAAATTACACAGGTGCGGGCCTTGCTGAGACTCGTTAGAGGCGAAGCAAAACCGCTTTGGGATATAAGTCGCATAGGGGCGGGCCAGCATGAAATCTTCGCCAGAAGTTTCATGCGAAACGCTGACCAGCGTTGAATGTTGAGCGTTAGCGAAGCAAAACCGCTTACAAATTTTTCCAGAAGCGGGCCGTGTTGAGCGTTAGCGAAACAGAACCGCTTTGCTGCTGCAGCAGTAAAGCGGGCCTGCCGGGACTTTCGCCAGAGGTCTGTCGGCCTCTGATTTCGAACCCGGGTCTGGGGCTTTCTTCACCGGAAGACCGGTACCGGAGGCCCCGGTGATATCCAAGCTACACCACAGGCCCATGAGGTGTAAAACAGTGTAAATGGTTTATTTCTTCTTCAGGAACTCGGTGTATCCGCACTTTCCGCAGGAAACCCTGTCCTTGTGCACCGCGAGGAACACGCCGGGCCCGCACTTGGGGCACGACCTTCTGAGCCTCTTGAGCTTGTCGCCGTCCACCTCGTAGTAATCCTTCTTGGCCATCTTCACTCCTCCTTCTTCTTGCTCTCGAAAAGATTGTTTCTCTTCAGTATGTGCTCGTTCTCGATGGCCTGTGCGTCCGCTTTGGTCCTGTAAATCTTGGCGTACCCCTCGCTCTCGCCGGCGCCGAACCTGCTCTTCACATGGTCTATCACCACGCGGTCCTTCTCCGCTTTCATGAGGGATGCCACCTTCTCCTTTATGTTCGCCCTCTTCGGCACGGCTTCGCCGGGGTGCAGAACCTTGAAATGCACCTCTATTCGGTTCAGGAGCGGGTTGTCCTTTCTCTGGGTTATTTCTATGTCCATTCTCATACCTCCATCTTCTTGAGGAGATGGTTGACCTTATCTCGTATTTTCTGCTGGACCCTGACTATCACCGCCCCCTCTCCCGGCTGGCCGTAGACCACATGTGTGCCGTCGGGCGCAAGGGAGATGCACGGGAGCGCTGCAAGGTCTTCCTCCCCTATCACCATGATGTTTATATGCCTATCACCGCCCTCCGCTTCCTCAATGGAAGTGGCAATGGCGGTCCACAGTTCGTCGGTGATACGGGCAGGCGGATTCTCCACCGTGATGGTACGGGTAATATCGCCCAAAACGGCGGGGTTATTTATCTCTTTCCGTCGGGTCCTTCCGTCAATAATCGTAATATCGGGGCGGAATCCCGCATCGAACAGGGTCTCTGCCACCACATCGCCCACGGCGATCAGCAGGGGTGTTTCCCCTGTCCACGAGGGGTATTCCCTGTAAATCTTTCCGAGCGGCCTCTTCAACTCCCCCCTCAGTTCATCGGGGAGGATCCACGGGGACATCATCTCACTCTCAGTGCGAACTTTCCGTTGGTGCGGATACCCATCAGTTTTGCGATCTTGGATTTGTTGTGGTCTATGACCACCAGATACCCCTGCCACTCCCTAGATGTTGGGTTGTTGCAGAGCGGACATGTGTCCTCCTCGGTTATGTAGCCGCACTTCTTGCACGCCTTGAGAACGCTCATTTATCCCCCTCCTTCTCCTTCCTCTTCTCTTCCAGCCACTCCAGCTTGCCGAGGCCGGGCTGTCTCATGGTGAGGCCGATCCTGCTCTCTCTGGGGCTCATCTGGTTCAGGGATATGGATATTATCCTCCCCCTCACCTTATCTCCTTTCTTCAGGTCCCACTTCTTCTCCTTCCCCATCAGCCTCTGGTTGTCCAGGTCTATGTCCACCTTGTCGTCTATTATCTGGCTGATATGCACGAGGCCGTCCAGAGGGCCGAACCTTACGAAGGCTCCGAACTTCATCACCTCCACCACCTCTCCGTCCACGATCTCGTTCTGGACCGGGCGGAACATGAGGGCCTCGTATTTGACCGACTGATATACCCCGCCGTCTCCGGGGACCATCCTCGCATCTCCGTCCAGCTCGAGGTCCGTGATCATGAGGGTGTAGTTCCCCTTACCGTCCATGGTCCTCTCGAACATCTCCCTTGCCAGACTGAGGGCAAGCGGTTCGTACTCCTCTCCGAGCCTTTCGGGGGGAATTCTGACTGTATCCGTCATTGTGGTAACAAAGTACATTTAAACCAATCCTCACGGTTGAATGGGCTCCAATACATCAACCTTTATTTATAACTTCTCTTTCGGAGGGGCATGAAGGTATTCAACCGCATCGTGCTCCGGGCTTTCTGCAGAGCGACGGAGGAGGAGGAAAAAGTGGCGGAGGCCCTGCTCTTCGCCGCCGGTCTGGCCGAGCCGCCCGCCATCGGAATCACCGAGCTTGAAGGCTACGGCGGTGCCCCGTTCGTCTCCATGGAACTGGAGATAGGGAGACAGCAGGACATAAGGTCTTTCTGGAACTCTCTGCCAGCAGAAGTGATCTCGGGCGTTCTGGAGACTCTGGAAGGCAGGCTCGACGAGGAGAACATCCTCCACTTCCGGCTCGACAAGCAGAAGGCCTATCTGGGCCGTTTCTCTCTCGCATCCGGGGGAGATGTCATAGCGGTGGAGGCCCGCGTTCTCTCCTATCCGTCGAGCAGGGAGGCGGCGCTGAAGAACGCCGGGGATTTTCTGGGCCAAATACTGAAAATCAGGAGCTAGCCACCGGGAAGAGCGAATTACCAATTCCGATTATACGACCAAAATGCTTATTTACCCATACTACTTATATTGAATCTACAAAGGTGAAGAGATGGCGGACAAAGAAGATGAGATATGCTCCGAGGACATCTACACATGGATGGAGAAGCAGGAGTTCAGGACCACTGCGGAAATCCCCGTCCCGGAGCGCATGGCGGATCAGGTCATCGGCCAAGACCAGGCGGTACGCGTCATAAAGAAGGCGGCGGAGCAGAGGCGCCATGTGATGCTTATCGGAGAGCCCGGAACCGGAAAGTCCATGCTGGCCAACTCCATGGTGGAGTTCCTGCCGAAAGACGAGCTGGAGGATATTCTGGCCTACCCGAACCCGGACGACCCCAACGAGCCCCGCATCCGAAAGGTTCCCGCAGGCAAGGGGAAGCAGATAGTCAATGCCCAGAAGGCCGAAGCCCTCCAGAGGAAGGAGCAGAAGGCCGCATTCGTGAGCATGTTCATATTCTTCATAATCATCGGGGCGTTCATCCTCTACCTCACCTCTCCCACGAGAGACCCGTCCATTCTGCTGATAGGGATAATCGGTGCAGCGTTCCTTTTCCTGATAATGAGGTCGTCGGGCCAGAAGTCCGAGACGAACAACATCCCCAAGCTTCTCGTGAGCCACACGCCCGGGGAGCTCCCTCCGTTCATCGATGCCACCGGTGCTCATGCCGGTGCCCTTCTGGGTGATGTGAGGCATGACCCGTTCCAGAGCGGAGGGCTGGAAACCCCTGCCCACGAGAGGGTGGAGGCGGGGGCGATTCACAAGGCCCATAAAGGTGTCCTTTTCATAGATGAGATCAACACGCTCAGAATGGAGTCCCAGCAGTCGCTTCTCACGGCCCTTCAGGAGAGGAAGTTCTCCATCGTGGGGCAGAGCGAGAGGAGCGCAGGGGCCATGGTGAAGACGGAGCCGGTTCCCACCGATTTCATACTGGTGGCCGCCGGTAATCTGGATGCCATAAACGGGATGCACCCCGCTCTAAGGTCCAGAATAAGGGGCTACGGCTATGAGATCTACATGAACACCACCATGCCCGATACGGATGCCAACCGCAAGAAGCTGATACGGTTCGTGGCACAGGAGGTCATAAAGGACGGGAAGATACCTCACTTCACGAAGAATGCCGTGGCCGAGATAATCCACGAGGCCCAGAGGCGTTCCGGCCGAATGGGGCGCCTGACCCTCCGATTGAGAGAGCTCGGCGGCCTTATCCGCGTTGCAGGTGACATGGCACGGGAGACCAACAGCATCCTCGTGGATGTCCAGCATGTTCTGGACGCTAAGCTCATCGCCCGTTCTCTGGAACAGCAGGTGGCGGACAGATTCGTCAGTGCGAGAAAGGAGTACAAGACCTTCGTTACCGAGGGGACCGCAGTGGGCATGGTCAACGGCCTCGCGGCCCTCAATGCGGAGAGCAGCATGAACGAGTATTCCGGCATCGTCCTCCCGATAGTGGCGGAGGTGACTCCGGCCCAGACCAAGTCCGCTGGCAGGATCATCGCTACGGGCAAGCTGGGAGAGATCGCAAAGGAGGCCGTGCTCAATGTCTCTGCCCTTGTCAAGAAGTACACGGGCGAGGACATCTCCAACCACGATGTGCATGTTCAGTTCATAGGGACATACGAAGGGGTCGAAGGGGATTCCGCGTCCATATCCGTGGCCACGGCGGTAATCTCCGCTCTGGAGAATGTTCCGGTGGATCAGTCGGTTGCGATGACAGGTTCCCTCAGCGTAAGGGGGCAGGTCCTTCCGGTTGGGGGCGTGACCGCAAAACTGGAGGCGGCTGCGGAGATGGGGATAAAAAAGGCCCTCATCCCCCTTGCCAACATGCGCGATGTCCTTATTGAGGACAGGTACAGGAAGAAGCTGGAGATAATACCGGTGGCGAACCTCCGCGATGTGCTGGAGCACGCGCTGGTGGACAGCCCGAAGAAGGAGCGCCTGCTGAAGAAACTCAGCGATATGGTGGATGCGGCCGTGGTGGCCCCCAAGGAGAAGAAGGGCGGGCTTGGCGTGCCGTCGCCGGCACCGTCACCCAACTGATTTAAGGAGAGGTATAATGAAGAGAGCCCTTGTAATCGGGAGATTCCAGCCGTTTCACCTCGGCCACCTGAACATGGTGAAGAAGGTCATAGAGGAGTGTGACAAGCTCATAATCGGCATAGGGAGCGCACAGCTCTCCCATTCCACCTCCAATCCGTTCACCGCAGGTGAGAGGCACCTCATGATCTCCCGTTCTCTGGAGGACGAGGAGATATTCGATTACTATCTGATCCCCATAAACGACCTCAGCATATATTCCGAATGGGTTTCCCATGTGGAGTCCCTTACACCGCCGTTCGACCTTGTTCTGTCCAACAATCCCCTGACCCAGCGGCTGTTTCAGGAGAAGGGGTATGCCGTGAAAGAGGTCCCGTTCTTCAACAGGAAGGAGTATTCCGGCCGGGAGGTTCGCAGGAGGATGATTGCAGGTGAGAACTGGCAGGAGCTCGTACCGCGCGGCGTCGTGGAGGTCATGGAGGAGATTAAGGGAGTTGAACGCATCCGCCAGATCGCACGGGCTGATAGCTATGTGGAGTGATATCGCCTCTCTTATGATTGAAAGTAAGCTCACCCTTGCGGTTGCCGAGTCATTCACAGGCGGCCTTATCTCCGAAAGCATTGTCTCCGTCCCCGGGGTGTCTGCCTTCTATCTTCTGGGCGTCACCGCCTATTCCAACCATTCCAAGGAAAGGGTGCTGGGTGTGAGGCATGAAACCCTGATGAAGTACGGAGCGGTGAGCGCGGAGACGGCGAGCGAGATGGCCGAGGGCGTCAGAAGTCTCTCCGGTGCGGACATAGGGGTGTCCACCACGGGTATCGCGGGCCCCACAGGTGCAACGGAGGAAAAGCCGGTTGGACTGGCATACATCGCTCTGTCGGATGGAAAAGGCACGGAGGTAAGGAGGTTCCTGTTCGAGGGGGAGAGGGAGAAGGTAATGACCCAGGGGGCGGAGGAGGCGGCAAATATGCTGATTGAGTACCTGCAGGCCCATAACAAATGATATATACCCCTGCACAATCCTCCTCTCACGGCACGGGCCGGTGGTCTAGTGGTTATGACGTCGCCCTTACAAGGCGAAGATCGGCGGTTCAATTCCGCCTCGGCCCACACCTTTCTACGAGTATTTCTTGCTTATGGCCACGAGATGGGCAAGCAGCGCTTCCAGCTGGATCCTGCTGTTGCTCCCCTCCACAAGACGGAACTCGCACTCTCCCACAGCCTTTATGATGTCCACAAGGGCATCGTTGTCAGTGACGAATTTGAAGATTCCCTGATGAATCTGGTGTATGAGGTCCTCCGGCGCTATTCCCTCGCTGATTAACAGGCTGTCCAGCCTGCTCCTCGCCTCCTTGAAATCGCCGTTCAGGGCTGCCAGGACCAGCTCTTTCACATCCTCCGGTCTTGCGGTGGCGCTGCTCCGGTATATCAGGTCCGCGGTTATCTTCTTGTCCAGAGATGCGGCTATCTGAAGGGAGTTTATGGCCTTTCTCATGTCCCCCTGAGAGATGGCATAGAGCGTCTCGTATGCCTCTTTATCCACATCGAGCCCCTCTTCCTTCGCTATCTTCTCCAGAAACGGTATCATGTCCTCCTCTTTAACCCCTCTGAATCGGAACACGGCGCATCTGGATTGTATGGGGTCTATGATCTTGGACGAGTAATTGCACGACAGTATGAACCGGCAGTTGGAGGAGTACTTCTCCATGGTCCTTCTGAGGGCGGACTGTGCGTCTCTGGTAAGTGCGTCGGCCTCGTCCAGAAAGATTATCTTGAACTGGTAATCGCCGAGAATCATAGTTCTTGCATAGTTCTTTATGTTGTTTCTGACTATGTCTATGCCCCTTTCGTCCGAGGCGTTCAGTTCGTAGAAGTTCCCCTTCCAGTCCTCGCCGTAGAGCTCCTTTGCGAGTGCTATTGCGCATGTGGTCTTTCCCACCCCGGGTGGACCTGCGAAAAGAAGGTGCGGCATGGAACCTGTCTTCACATAAGATTCCAGCCTCTCCGTGATCTCCTTCTCTCCTACTATGTCGGCAAGGCTGTCCGGCCTGTATTTCTCAACCCATATGTCGTTCATCGTCATACCCGATTGCCTGAGGACTTATAAAATTATGCCTGCCCCACTATCTGCTTGAACTTGGGGTCATCCCTGAGCGAGGCGAAGGATTCGTCGTCCGCCGCGATCTCCCTGTAGTTCTCGTCCAGCGACACCGCTCTTTCCAGGAAGGTGAGAGCCAGTTTCGCGTTCCCTCTGAGGGCCTCGGAGCAGGACTTGTAGTACCATGCCGCATCCTCGTTCGCGTTCCTCTTGAGGACATTGTTGAATGAATCGATGGCCTTGTCGTACTCTTTCAGAGCGAAGTGCGCGGCGCCCTTCGTCAGCCACGAATCGGTATCGTCCGGGTCGGCATCCAGTATAGCGTCGAACACCTCGATCGCATCCTCGATCCTGCCGTTGGAGTAGTAGCAGACACCGAGATTGTAGTACAGGTCTATGTCGTTCTCTCCGGCCATGGCGAGCTGCTCGTAGAGCTTCTCGGCCGTCTCGTAATCGTCGTCTTCGAAGGCGGCGTTTGCCTCCTGCCGGACCGCCTCAACATCTATTTCCACCGCCTCCTCTTCCACTTCCGCCTCTTCCTCTTCAGGCGGGGCAGCCTCGGCAGCCGCTTCCGCTTCTTTTATCTCCGGCTCTGGTGCAGGGACCTCTGGCTCCTCGGTTACCTCGGGTACGGGCGCTTCCGGAGCGGTCTCGGGTTCCGGCACCGCCGGTTCCTGTTCCGTTTCTATCGGGGCTTCCGGCTCGGGCGCAGGAAGCTCTGGTTCCTCTGCGCTCTCTCCCTCCTCCTCGGACGGAGCCGGCTCGGGGGATACGCCCTCTTCAGGCGGGTGCGGTTCTTCTGGGGCAGATGGCTCCGGCATGGTCTCCGGTGCCGTTTCGCCTGCTTCCGCTGCTGGCTTCGGCGCCCCCACGGATTCGAGAACATCCTCCAGAACCTCGTCCACCTTCTGCGGCTCGGGTTCCGCCGTTGTCGGTATCTCCGGCGCCTCTTCCACTTTTGGCGGTGGCGTCGGGACCTCCGGTTCCGGCTCTATTTTCTCCTCCGCCTTTTCCTCTTTTTTAGCACCGGGCGGCCCTTTCATCTCTATCCTGACATCCTTCTTCTCCTCGCCTCTTCTCTCTCCGGCCCGCTTGAGCTTCATTCTTTTCTTGATGGCATCTATCTTTGCCTGATATTTCTCGGGATTGTCGCTTACCTCTATAAGTTGCTTATAAAGCTGGTACGCTTTTTTGTACTGTTTTCTCTTCTCCAGCGCTCCTGCCTTAAGTTCCAGCGCTTTTTCGTGATGGGGATTTATTTTGAGAGCGTCGTTAAAGGCCAGTATGGCTTGATTGTACATTCTGGTCCTTTTGAGGTAGATGGCTCCCTTTACGAGATAGGCATCGATCTCCTTTTCGTTCAGTTCCAGTGCTTTGTCCGCGCATTCCATTGCGATCTCGTCGTCCCCCGTTTCCATGATACCGTAGGCTATTCTGGTATATCTGTTCGCCGTCTCAAGCGGCAGATCCTCACCTGTATCGAACTTTTGAAGAAGAATCCGTCCTCTTCTGAAGCTGGAATTTGCACCCTCGATATCCCCTTTTTTAAGGAGTTCGTTGGCGGTGCGGATATACTCGTCAACATCCTCAAGCATCTTTTCGCTTCGACTTTTCTTTGAACCAAACAGGGCCATCCTGCTACCTCCCGCTCTCTGATTTCACAGGAGGCATATAGCGTCCTATGTAATAAAATCTTCGGTTGGCAACACGCTTCGCTTTCCAGGGCGATAGGTTAACTTTTAGTACTTGTTCGGCATTCCAATAGCAATGTTAACTGCCCTGAGCGGAACCCCCGGAACCGGAAAGTCCACCGTAGCATCCATCATGGAAGAGAGGGGTGTGCGGATTGTGGAGGTTAGTGCCTTTGCCTCTGAAATGGGATGCATAGAGGGGATGGACTCGGAGAGGGGAAGCCTTGAGGTTGACACGGACTGCCTCGGAAACCTCTACCTTGATGGCTATCGCACCCCTACGCTGTTTGAAGGGCATCTCGCTCATTTTCTCCCCGTGGAAACGGTGATACTCCTGAGGACATCGCCCGCCGTACTTGAAACGCGCCTCGCCTCGCGCGGGTGGCCCCTGCAAAAGGTCCGCGAGAACATGGAAGCAGAGGCGTGCGATGTCATACTTATAGAGGCTACCGAGATGGGAAAAACCGTCTATGAAATAGATACCACCTCGAAAAGCCCCCAATCCGTGGCCGATGACATAGAAAGGATTCTCTCCGGGGATGTGGAGGACTTTCTGCCGGGTCGAACGGACTGGAGCGAGGAGGTGCTCTCATGGTACTGAATAACTACAGAAGTACTGCCGATAAGGTGCTGGAACCGCTCAGCCGCTTGTTCATGAGGTTCCATCCGAACACCCTTACCCTTTTCGCCATAATATCGGCCCTGATTGCCGGAGTGATGTTCACCCGGCCCGGCTCCATTTACCTCCTGTTTGCCTTCGTCTTCGTTCTTCTCAACTCGCTCTTCGACGCCATGGACGGAAAAATCGCCAGGAAAAAAGGGATCGCCTCGCCGTACGGGGATTTTACTGACCATGTCCTTGACAGATACGCGGACATATTCATGCTCGGCGGAATCGCCTTCGGCCCCTACTGCAGCACCGAGATCGGACTTCTCGGAATTGTCGGCGTCCTCCTGGGAAGTTACATGGGAACGCAGGCTCAGGCCGTCGGTGCCGATAGAAACTACGGCGGCATACTGGGCAGGGCGGACCGGCTGGTCCTCCTCCTTGTCGTGACACTCCTGCAGTGGATTCTCCTGAGCTATGGGATCGGGAGGCTTGGCTGGAATGGGTGGGCCCTTTATCCGCTCGCCTGGCTCATGGTGTGGTTTGCCATTGCCGGTAACATAACCGCGATCCAGAGGGGATACAGAACATGGAAGTGGTTTAGAGAGCGGGAGAGCTGAGATTATTTTATACCGCCCTTACGAGGACCTCTTCGAAGTGGGGGGCGAGCATCTGGGCCAGATTTTCCATCTCTTCCCTTGTGTATCCGTGGCATTCCATGCATTTCGGGTCCAGTGTTTTATGCGGTCTGAACTGCTGGAGCACATACCTTTTTGACCCAGCAATCCATTTTGCAATGGTCATAAGGTCCCCATCATCCGTCAGCTCTCTGACCGTGGTGGTCCTGAATTCGTAGTCCGGTGCTTTTTTCCTGATGATATCTATGCTCCTCTGTATGGATTCCATATTCACCTTTACCCCCGTGATCTCCGGATACTTCTCTTTCGGAGCCTTGATGTCCATCGCCATGTAGTCCACGAGATTCTCATCGAAGAGTTCTTCCAGCATTCCCGGATTCGTGCCGTTGCTGTCCAGTTTCACGAGGAACCCTCTCTCTTTGACATCTCTTATGAAATCCGGCAGGTCGGGGTGCAGAGTGGGTTCTCCGCCGGTTATACATATCCCGTCCAGTTTTCCGCGCCTGTTTTCCAGATGTTCCAGCAGTACGGTTCCCTCGATCTCAGGGAGGTCTCTGTTGAAGACGAGGTCGGAGTTGTGACAGTAGGGGCAGCGAAAGTTACAGCGACCGAAGAAGACGGTACTTACTATCTTTCCGGGGTAGTCTATAAAGGATGTTCTCTGCATGCCGTTCATGACAGCCATTTCTTCAGGCCTCCTATGGTGTTCGTCCGTCCGATTTCTTCTCCAGACTCGTTCAGCAGAATGACGCTGGGCGTTCCGAGAACACTGTTTTCCTCCGCCAGCATGCGCCCTTTCTCGCTTTCCACATCGTACCACTCTCCCGGGAGAGAAACATATTTTTCCAGATAGATCTTCATGGAAGGACAGCTGGGGCAGTGTTCCTTCCAGAAAAGAAGGTACCTTACCGCTTCCCCCTTCTTCTCATATGTCGCCGGTCTGCTAACGGGGATTGCGGCAGCCCCTCCCGCCTCCTCTGTTTCCCGTATGTTCAAAACGGGGATCTCACTCCCTTCGAGGCCGGCCCTGTGGGGGTCCGTCGGGTTCCGAAGCTCCTTCTCCTCCACCACGAATTCCTTCCTCTCGGCAAACTCTTCTTTCTTTCCGGTATTCCAGTTCTGGACCGGCCTGAAATAGCCGACGACCCTTGAATATACTTCCGTGCTTTCTCCGCATTTCGGGCATTTGAAGTGCTCTCCGGAGATATAGCCGTGTGTCTTGCATATGGAAAATGTGGGAGAGATGGTGTAATATGGTAGCCTGTAGTTCTCTGCGATTCTTTTAACCAGAAGTTTACAGGTTTCCGCGTTGTCCAGTGCTTCCCCGAGGAAGCCGTGCAGTACCGTGCCTCCGGTGTAGAGCGTTTGCAACTCGTCCTGAAGGTCCAGCGCCTCGAATATATCATCGGTGTACTTTACCGGGAGCTGGGTGGAGTTGGTATAATAAGGCTCGTCCCTTCCCGCGGTTATTATGTCGGGGTATTTTTCTCTGTCTATCCTGGCCAGCCTGTATGAGGTGCCTTCCGCCGGAGTCGCCTCAAGGTTGTATATGTGTCCGGTTTCCTCCTGGTACCGTTCCAGTTTCTTCCTCATGAAATCGAGTATCTCCACTGCAAAACGCCTCCCCTCCTCGCTTCCGATGTCCTTTTCCATGAAGTTCAGTAGCGCTTCGTTCATCCCCACGAGCCCGATTGTGGAGAAGTGGTTGTTAAGATGGCCGAGGTACCGCCTGGTGTACGGGAGAAGGCCGTTCTCGAGGTTTCTTTCCACCACTTTCCTCTTTATCTCCAGTGAGTTTTTGGCGAGGTCCATGAGTCCGCCCAGCATCTCGAAGAACTCCTCCTTGGTCTCGGCGAGGTACCCGATACGCGGCATATTTATGGTAACCACTCCGATGGAGCCGGTGGATTCTCCGGAACCGAAGAGGCCGCCCGTCTTTGCCTTCAGCTCCTTAAGGTTCAGCTGCAGTCTGCAGCACATCGACCTCACATCGCTGGGGTTCAGATCGCTGTTTATGAAGTTCTGGAAGTAAGGGAGGCCGTATTTTGCGGTCATGTCGAAGAGAAGCGTCGCGTTTTCGCTGTCCCAGTTGAAGTCCTCGGTTATATTGTATGTTGGGATGGGGAATGTAAACGGCCTGCCACTGGCATCCCCCTCCACCATCACCTCTATGAACGCTCTGTTTATGAGGTCCATCTCGTTCTGCAGTTCTCCGTATGTGAATTCCATCAGTTCTCCTCCGATTATTGCCGGCTCATCCTTCATGTCCGGAGGTACGGTCCAGTCCAGCGTGATATTAGTAAACGGAGTCTGGCCGCCCCATCTGCTTGCCACATTGAGATTGAAAACGAACTGTTGAATCGCCTGTTTGATTTGTAGGTATGAGAGCCCGTCTTTTCTGACAAAGGGTGCCAGATATGTGTCGAATGAGGAGAAGGCCATCGCTCCCGCCCATTCGTTCTGCAGCGTTCCGAGAAAATTGACCATCTGTCCCACGGCGGTTTCGAGGTGTTTCGGAGGAGAGGAGGCGATCTTCCCCTCTACGCCGTTGAATCCCTCGGTAAGGAGCTGTTTCAGGCTCCAACCCGCACAGTACCCCGCTATTCCCATTGAGAGGTCGTGTATATGGAAGTCACCGTTTCGATGTGCGTCTGCAATCTCTTTCGGATACACCTTTGTGAGGGTATAGTTGGCCACGACAGATCCGGCCGCATGCATCATCAGACCGGAGAGCGAGTAGCCGGAGTTGCTGTTCTCGTTCACCCGCCAGTCCAGTTGATTGAGGTAGCCGTCCATTATCTTGTCTACCTCCAGCATGGTCTCTTTCAGCTTTCTTACATCCTCCCTCTGCTTTCTGTACAGGATATAGGCCTTTGCAACCTTGCTGAAGTTCTCGGAAATCAGCGTCGCCTCTACCAGATCCTGTATATCTTCTATGGGGGGTATCTCTCCTTCGAATCTTTTTTCTAGCCGCTCTACGACTTTATCGGATAAACTGGCCGAAATAAGCCGGGCCGTTTCCGGCATATACCCCTTTGCGGTAAACGCCTTGTATATCGCAGCCGTTATCCTCTCCTGGTCGAACCTGACCACATCTCCGTCCCTTTTTCTAACATACTCAAGTGGCATTCACTTTCCTCCGTATTTCTCTTTGATAAGGTTTTTGATCTCCTCCTGAAACATCTCCACATCTGCAAACTCGCGATAGACCGAAGCGAAGCGGATGTAGGCGACCTTGTCCATAGCCCTCAGCCTTTCCATCACCATTTCTCCGATTCTGGCGCTCGTGACCTCTATGGAATCGCTGTTCCTGATCTCTCTTTCGATCTCCGCTACGGCGAATTCTATGTCCTCCGAAGATATCGGTCTTTTCTCACAGGCCTTCATCATGCCTTTCTTCAGTTTTTCAGAGGAGAAGTGCTCTTTCTCTCCGTTCTTTTTTATGACGGTTATAGGCGCTATTTCAACCCTCTCGTATGTGGTGAATCTCTTTCCGCAGTTAAGGCACTCGCGCCTCCTCCTTATCGCTTCCATATCCTCGGAATAGCGGGAGTCAACCACCTTTGTTTCCGGATTTCCGCAGTACGGGCACTTCATTGTATACACCCATATGTTGTGTTTCAGCGCTCTTCAAAGCACAACATATTGTATACACAATCCTTTATAAGCCTTTCGCCTCGGTCATATGGGTTTCTGTCCTGCATCGGACATAAAAAATGAGGAAGTAAGGGGTTTTATTGTGCCGCTCAGTAGGTAACGGTCCATGTGGTGTCGGCAGTGCTGTAGATCCAGTAGGCATTTCCCGGCACGAAACTGTTCGCCGTCCAGTCCGCAACCTCTGACACCAGATATGTCGCCGCGCTGTCGTACTGCCCTATTTTCGTCACCGAACTTGGCAGACCAGCCGCGTTCATTACGGAAGAGGAAGATGCGGGATAGCTCACGAGGTTCCAGCCAGCAGACAGCGGGATAGCAGTGCTCGTCGGTGCGTCGCCGCTTACAGTAAGATAGCCGTCACCGACATCGGTCACATGGAGCCAGACACCCATGGTGTTGTCGATACTGTTCAGGTCGTTCAGCGCCCTGCCTACCACATGGGTCTTCCAGTGGTCGCCGGTGTCCGTGGGGCTGTACCACTGAGCGTAGTCCCATACCACATCGTCGTTCAGGACCGTCTCTATATCGCCGCTGACAAGGAGCGGATAGGATATCAGGTTCCAGCCGAGATGGACAGGGATGTCGAAGGTGGGTGGTCCGCCGGTAGTGGGTGTTCCACTGAGTTCTATGGTGTTCAGGTCCTCGTTATAAGCGTCATCCACAGCCCGTACGACATAGTAGTATGTTACCCCTTCCGTGAGGCCGGTATCCTGAAAGGTGGTGCCTGTCACTCCGCAGTATGTGGGTGTTGTGAAATCCTCTCCTCCGGGGGTGGTAGATCGGTAAATGTTGTAAGTTATCGGGGTGGCAGGGTCGGATGCAGCGGACCAAGAGAGGGTGAGCGATGTCCCAGTCTGATCGTCGCTGACGCTCTCAAGACCTGCGAAAGAGGGCGGCGTGATATCGAGGCCACCTGTTGCCACCAGAGCGAACTGCTGGTATCCCAGTGTGCCCGTGTTAGCGATATTCGCAGCATCTACGGTGAGAGTGTATTTCCCCGTCTGGATGGTATTGTAACCGGGGATGAGCAGAACGCTCTCCACCACATTGATGTCGTCGTATATGTCTCCGTCAGTGTCCCAGTCTGCATTGGAGTCGGCGGAGGTGGGGTTTACCACCGAGTGCCCGGGCCCGGTTCCGGTATAGACATTTCCGACATATGTGTCTCCGTTGGGTGCGGTAACGGTGAGGTCAAGGTCGTTTACGATGGCGGGGTTTGCGTTATCCGCACCCGGGTAATCCGTCCAGACAAGGGTGAATTCCAGGTTCTGAGTCGTGTCTTCCACCCATATCTTGTATGTGAGAGATTGGCCTGTTGCGTTGAACTGTGCGGGGACCTCACATTTCGGGACACTTGTGTTATCGAATACCTTCAGCTTTCTAGCATCATTTGCGAAATAGAGTGAGTCATCCAGATGGGTCCTCCCCCAGCCTTGGTCGCCATTAGGATATCGATTGTCATTATAATATGCTTCAGAGCCGGTAATTTCCTCTGCTCCATTAACCAGAATGGCCTTTATCAATGCCGTACTCGGGTGAATGCTGCTACTGGCATCCGGTGCGCCGTAGGGATAGTATCCATCCTGGAAGTACTGTTGAATCTGTGCGCACTGACCTGCTATGTTCGGAGTCGCCATGCTGGTTCCTGCCATGTCACTGTAGCCCGTATCATCGCTGTTTCCGACGGTGCCGTCGGTCTGTCCTGCCGAAGTGATCTCATCCCCCACTCCCAGAACAGTTGGTTTTATTCTTCCGTCGTCGGCATAGCCTCTGCTACTGAAGTCCGCCATGTCGTTCTGGTTTCCATTGGGGCCGTTCACATTCTCTATGGCTCCCACGCTTATTGCGTTCTTCGCTTCCGGCTGCTCTGAGAGCGTGTTTGCCCCCGGTCCGCTGTTTCCCATGGCGAAAAGTACGGTATAGTCGGGATGATTGAAGGTGAAATCGTCTATTGTCAGGGCATCGCCGGTATAACCGCTCCCCCCTCCCCAGCTGTTCGTGTGAATCCTTGAGCCTGCGTTGTATGAAGGTAGGAATCCTTCGGTGAGGTCGCTAGGTGGCGAGACGCTCCCTCTGACATCATTCGTAGGGTCGATATCCTGAAAGATGAGCCTGGCGCCGATCGCGTTTCCGTCGTACTTATTGTATGTCAGCCAGTCGGTGCCGCCCGGGGTCAGCGGCGCATCTCCGAGAACGGATCCGGCCACATGCTGCCCGTGGTAATTTCCGTCGGCGAGGTCGCCTCCGCCCACGACATACATGTCAACCACCTTCCGATGGTTCGGTCCCACTGCGTTGTTCGGGTCGTAAAACATCTCATGGTCCACTTCCAGCTGGGAATCCATCTCTGTGACTATGATCCCCGTGCCTATCACTCCGTGATCGTTCAGCGGCCGCGAGCCGGTAATGTTACTCTGTTGGATCCATGTGGCGTCTTCGTTCGTCAGGAATGCGGGATAATCCCGTCCTATCGCCTGTACCCCGTACATTCTGGCGATAACGGATATGTAGTCCGCAGGAGCCGTTGCGGCGATAACATCGTTCTCGCTGAGGCTGTAGATGTCCCTTATGGTGACTCCGTTTGCTTGGAGTTCGGATGCAATGGCCGTGCTGTCCCATCCTTTCAGGGTGTATATGTTGATGTCCACATCCCCTGTGAGGCCGTCAAAATCCGGTGCGATTTTATATGCGGGTTCGTAGAGCCCGACCCAGTTCACGAAGGGAAGGGAGGCAACCTCATTTACCGATTCTGCCGGTATGTAGCTGATAAAAGAGTATCTTGGGATGTAGTTGTATATCTCCACTCCGTATGTTTCCAGCTCCGCCTTCCACTCGTTCTTCACCGGCCCTATAAACTGAAGGATGTATATGTGAGAGCTTTCGTCAGAGTATTGGAGTGTTGGAGAAATCTGGGGCACTCCTTCAAGCGGATTGAATTCGATGCTATCGAAGCCGATGGTGTAATCCACCGGAGTTGCTATTTTCTTCAGCTCCGAGGAAGAAAGGAGCATGCTATCTGGAATCTTGACCAGGGCGAATGCTCCGTAGTCCTCCGTTATCTCAAGATCGAAGCGCTGCAGGAGGTTGATGCGTTCCTCTCTGTCATCCATTCTTACCATCATAACAGATTCGCTGTCCGCGCTCCCTATCATTGGCAGAATCGATGGAAGAATCATCAGACCCACTACCAGGCCCGCAATCAGTATCCGGCTCACATTTTTCAGTATGCTCTTTTTTATTAGCATTCAAACTCCTCCTACTTTGAGTACATGCGTTATAACATCTTCTACACAGCCGATAACGATAAACCCCTATATATGCCTTTCTATTAACTATGTAACAGAACATTAACGGCAGTAACGCTCCTTTCGCCCTGCTTATGCGGCAACAAAAGATTTATACATGAAATGCAATACCACGCCATGCGCACCTTCCGGAATCCAGTGGTCGCCCTCATACTTGCGGCTTTGATCGGTAGCGCAGCTCTCTATGCCGTTGTCTTTATCACTTCATCGCCGTCCCTTGTCAATATCGCTGAAATCGATGCGTCCTACGAAGGGCGATATGTCACCACAGCCGGAATCCTGAAGGATGCCGGCGCCCCCTCGTACACTCACCTTCTTCTGGCGGACAACGGGAGCGAGATTTCGGTGTTGCTGGATTCGCAGGTGGGGGGTGCGCTGAACCTGACACCCGGGGATATCCTGTCGGTGACCGGGGAGGTGGAATCTTACGGAGGGGAGATCTTCATCCGGGTGCTGTCTCCCGCCGGAGTATCCGTTCTCAAAGAGGCCGCCAGCGAACTGACCCCCATCTCCCTTATCCTTCAGGACCCCGCGCGGTTTGAGGGAACATACATCAGGACCTCGGGAGCAGTGGGGGAGGTGCAGGAGTACAGGGACGAAACCCGCCTCCTCCTCAGATGCAGAACAGGGGATGTCTGGCTCCATTCCGATTCTGGAGACATTGAGCGCCCCGAGAACTACATCGCCTCCGAGATGGTGGTCCGCGGGCATGTGGAGTTCAACGGCCTCCGGGACCGCTATGAGATTCTGGTGAACGGTTCGGACATGTCCGGGCAGAACGACGGCGTGGAGGTCAGCGCTTCGGATGTCCTTTCCGGGAACATAAGCGAGGGAACTGCCGTCATTCTCAGGGGCTTTCCGGACATGGAGGTGTATGAATCCGCCGCATACGCCACGCTCCGGAACGGCACATATTCCCTCTCTCTTGTGGCCTATGACGATTCCGTGGAGGATCTGAAAGGTATGGAGGGGAGTGATGCGGTGGTTACCGGCATGCTGCGCTACAGTTCCTATTCCGGCAGGTGGAGGCTCGTTATTTCCGGGGAATCAAAATCCTTTTAAGCCCGATTCAGATGCAGGGCCGTGATACCATGGATAAAATAGTCGAGTGTGTTCCGAACTTCAGCGAAGGAAGGGATATGACGGTGATAAAGCAGATAACCGATGCCATAGAGGCAGTCGAAGGCGTCATGCTCCTGGATGTGGACCCCGGTGCCGATACGAACAGGACCGTCGTGACCTTCGTCGGCTCCCCGGAAGCGGTGAAGGAGGCGGCGTTTCAGGCGGTGAAAAGGGCTGCCGAGGTCATAGACATGTCCAAGCATCATGGGGCCCATCCCAGAATGGGTGCCACGGATGTGTGCCCTTTCGTCCCGGTCAGCGGCGTGACCATGGAGGACTGCGTGGCAATTGCGAGAGAGGTGGGCAGGAGGGTAGGGGAGGAGCTGCATATTCCGGTTTATCTCTATGAAGAAGCGGCCACCAAGGAGGAGTGGCGTAATCTGGCAGAAGTTCGGAAGGGGGAGTATGAGGGTCTGAAGGAGCGCTTCGAATCGGGAGACCCCTACTGGACCCCTGATTTCGGCCCTGCGGAGTTCAATGAGAAGGCAGGTGCAACAGCGGTAGGCGCTCGCGAGTTCCTCATTGCGTACAACATCAACCTCAATACGAAGGACAGGAAGCTGGCCCATAATGTTGCCCTCAATCTGAGAGAGAAAGGGAGGGCGAAGCGGGACGAAGACGGGAAGATCGTCCGGGATGAGAACGGAAAGAAGGTGATGGTCCCCGGCAGGCTGAAGTACACCAAAGCCATCGGCTGGTACATCGAGGAGTACGGCTTCGCTCAGATCTCCATCAATCTCACCAATTACAAGAAAACCCCGTGGCATACGGTGTTCGAGGTGGCGAGAGAGGAGGCGGAAAAGGCAGGGCTCATAGTTACCGGCTCCGAGTTGGTCGGTCTCATTCCGAAACAGGCGGTGCTGGATGCGGGTCGATACTTCCTCAGGAAGCAGGGAAAATCCTCCGGCGTTTCCGAGAGGGAACTGATAGAGGAGGCGGTCCTTTCCATGGGCCTCTCGCAGATCGCTCCGTTCGACCCGAACGAGAAGATAATCGAGTACAGGATAAGGGAGGAGGAGCCGCTTGTCTCCATGGGCATACGGGAGTTCATGGACGAGCTTGCGAGCGATTCGCCTGCGCCGGGAGGCGGCAGTGTGGCCGCTCTGGAGGCATCTCTGGGTGCTGCGCTCTCTTCCATGGTCGCCAACCTGACAGTGGGTAAAAAGGGGTACGAGGATGTTAGGGAGGAGATGATCGAGGTGGCGGAGGAAGCGCAGGATATGAAGGACCGCTTCCTTTACCTCATAGACGAGGACACCCGCTCCTTTAACAGGCTTATGGCCGCCATGAAGATGCCGAAGAAGACCGAGGAGGAGAAGGAGGCGCGGCAGGAGGCCATCGATGCCGCAACGATGGATGCGGCCCGGGTGCCTTTGAGGGTGGCGGAACTTGCTGCGGAGGCCTTCGACCTCGCCAGGGTCGTGGCGCAGCGCGGGAATGTGAACTCGGTGAGCGACGCGGGGGTGGCAGCCCTCTCTCTCAGAGCTGCGGTGCACGGAGCGTGCCTCAATGTGGAGATCAACCTCTCAGGCCTGCCCGATTCCGAGGAGAAGGCAAGTATGCTGGAGAGGGTGTCAGAACTTCGCAGCGTTTCAGACAGGGCGGAGCAGGAGATTCTTACGACGGTGAAGGAGAAGCTATGATTTGGGGAAAGGTTTAAATCATGTGAGACATATTACCCATATATGTTACTGATAATAGAGCATTACTTCCGCTCGTACACCGCCAGAAAGAAGGTCGCCGAGGTTCTTTATAAGAACGGCCTATCCGTGAGGAATTCCAAGATATACTCCGGAGAGGTGGAGATCCCGATAAGCTCCATCGCCAGTGTGGCCGGTGTGAACAGGAAGATCGTATATCACACGATAGAGTTCATTGAGAAGAATTACCCGCTGAAGGTCATATTCGAAAAGATGTATCCCGCGCCCAACCTTTCCGAGATCGCTCCGGAGATGGGGTGGGATGTGCTGGAGATAGAGATAAAGAGGGGGAAGTTCGCCTGCACTATAGGGAAGGTCATAAGCGCTCTTTTCGACTATAAATGTCATATCAGACAGGTTCTCGGAGAGGAACCGATCACAGGGACGGGGCGACTTACGATAGTGCTGGAAGGAACCATCCCCGTCGACATAATCTCCCAGATACGGGAGGTCAAAGGCGTCGGCGCCATATCCCTGCACACCTCACAGACGGACATGGACAAACTGGTATGCAACTTCTGCGAGGTGAAGTACTGCCCCCGTCGGGTGCCCGATGTCGAGGCGGTTTGATCAGAGGTTCTGCTCCGGTATGCTTTCGTATGTGAACACTCGCATGACGCCGCTGACGATGTTGCTGGATGAGAACGAATAGAGGATGCTGGTTATCTCCGCCTCGTCCTCCGGTTCGCTGATGCTTATCAACTCCGTATTTTCGTCTACAATCCAGAGGGCCATTATCACGCATCGGTTCTTCAGGCGAAGCACAAGTAGACCGGTTGTAGAGGCTGCCGACCACAGATTCTCCACCTTATCCGTCTCGAAGCCCATTTTTTCAAGGGCACGGACCCACATCCTCTCCTTTTCGTATATCCCGAGGTTCGAGCGGAAAATTATCTTGAGAATACAGCCCTCGCCGTCCCTCTTCACGGCGGCGTTTATCCGGGTTTCTATTTCCTTCCATTCTCTCTCATCGAATTCCATGGGCATTCCTCTGAGCCGCTCTTCATTGCGGCCTTCGGGTCAATGTTCCTCCGCTAAAAAACCTTTTCCCTTACAGAAGGGTGGTTATGCACGCTTCGCCGAATTTGACCCCTTTCACGGCCCGTATCTTCTCGGCCAGATCCTTTATCTCGCTGGCTTTCCCCCTTGCGAACAGAACCTCGAGGCATCTGTCTCTGTCCAGATGGACATGCATCGTGGAGGAGATCTTCAGGTAGTTGTTGTGCTGTATGTGCAGCAGTTTGTGTGTGGCGTCGCCGGTATCGTGTTCATAGATTATCGTGATGGTGCCCACCGCATCCTTTCCCCCCGCATCTATTTCGTCCCTTATGATTTCCTCCCGTATGAGGTCTCTGATGGCTTCGGAACGGCTGGAATAGCCCCTTCTTTCTATTATCTCATCGAACTTTTTCAGGAGCTCCGGCTCCAGTGAGACTCCGGTGCGTGTTACTCTGTCCATTGTAATCAACACGCTCATGCTGCAGGTTGTATATTAGTTTTTCCTGCGGTTGTTCGTGAAAATTGGAATGCCCCAGTATTTCGTCTGTTCAGAAAAACCGGAGCAAAGATTAATATAGGAGTCACCGATGGCGTAGCACGAACTCTGAAAAAGTAACAAGGAGGTAACAAGATGCACATACCCGACGGATTCATACCGC
>Ga0190313_1000534_pt1 | contig 22625 bp, 19 predicted proteins | sample 4870071011_MG_FD_169989 | JGI IMG/M metagenome (GOLD analysis project Ga0190313, IMG submission 169989) | Hydrothermal vent sediment bacterial communities from Southern Trench, Guaymas Basin, Mexico - 4870-07-10-11_MG | ecosystem: Environmental > Aquatic > Marine > Hydrothermal vents > Sediment ...
TGACTGCGTTACAAAAGCGTAGCAATATCTTGATATTCCTACACTTTCGCGCCTTGCCAGGCAGGCGCCTCAACACTTAAAATTGCGAACTTATTTCGTCCCCGTTCCTTAATATTTATTCTTGATTTATCATTTAAAAAAATATTATCCGGTCTCTGAGAGCATTTCCCATATCACGCTGATATCAGCCCTGGTCTGCAAAATTTTTGAAAAGTCCCTGGTGGTTTCAATTGCCCTTTTAACATCAGCGCTTCTGGATGTATCTCCATAAAGAATAGCACCCACAAGATGCGTATCATGAAACACAAAACGCTCGTAACTGTCATCTTTTTCCTGCTCAATCAGAATATAACTTCCGTCATCCGGTTCAAACTTTCCTATGCTGAACAGATTTACACCAAGAACTTTCAGGCTGTTTGACCGGGGGATTCCTCCAAATTCAGTTTTCAGGCCGGCAGCATTCATACCTGCTATACTTCCCTGAAACTGCGCCGCTCCCCACAGGCCATAGGACATACCCCGGTGCTCAGCAAGATCACCGGCAGCGTAAATATCGGGATGGGAAGTCTGAAGATAATCATTTACCAAAATCCCCTGGTTCACCTGGAGCCCTGCTGCACGGGCAAGATAGGAATTTGCCCTTATGCCGGTTGAAAAAATTACAAGATCAGCGGGCAGTATTTCACCACCATCCAGCAGAACACCACTTACACGTTCATCCCCGGTTAGTTCTTTAGCAGATACATTGACTCTTAATTTTATTCCCTTGCCGGTAATGGTCTCTCCCAACATTAAAGCAGCTTTCCTGCTGAGTTGCCTCGGCATAAGATAATCAAAATTTTCTAAAACTGTAACCTGTTTAGCATAATTAATCAGGGCACCTGCTGCCTCAAGACCTAAAACACCGCCCCCGATCACTATAACCTCGGCATTTTTTGCATTCGTGCGTATATAGCGGGCATCATCAAGTGTCCTTAAAGTGGTAACTCCCTCCATATTAACGCCTGTGAGTGGGGGTACAAAAGGATGGGAGCCTGTTGCAAGAATCAACTTGTCAAAAGAATAAGCCACATCGTCATTAAGAAGGGTGACTTCTTTTTGATCCATGGATATTTTTGAAAGCTCATCCCCCATGACAAGATTTATTCGATTTTCTTCATACCAGCCTTCCTGGTGAATGGGCAAGGCATCCTCGCCTATTTCATCTGCAAGCCACCGTGTTAGATTCAGCCGATAATAGGGGAGATGTTTTTCCTTTGATATTAATAAAATTTCTGCATCACCCGAATATTCCCTTATTGATTCTGCAGCAGCTATCCCTGCAATTCCTCCACCTGCAATAATTATTTTTTCTTTTTTCCCTTTACTCAACTTTATTTCATCCTGTTTATTAACAGGCTCAAAGCTCTTCCCCGGCGTATCGCATACAGGACATTTGTCCGGTGGAGTATCACCAGTATGCACATGGGTACAGACCAGGCATCTCCAGCTATTTGGCTGTGCTGCAGGGAGATCAGGCTTAATTTTTTCATTAAATGATTCAAACAGTTTTTTTGGCGCACCGCATACCGGGCATTCATTCGGAGGTTTTTCCCCACGGTGAATATACCCGCATACTGTGCAGCGCCATGCTATACTTTTATACTCATTCATCTTTTTTTCCCTGATGTTTAATAATAGAAATATACTTTAGGGCACCTTGAAAAATTCAAAAAGAGATCAAGTATCCCCAGTACATAAATTAGAAATAACCCGATTTCGTCCTTGTCCCTTTGCATTATATAAAGCATTATCAGCCGCCTTAACAAGGTTTGCAGATAAAAGTGCGTTATTTGGAATAACGCTTGAAACTCCAAGACTCAATGTAATATACGGGCTTGCCTTTGAATGGGCATGGGGAATTTTAAGATTTTCAATTTTTTTTCTTATTATTTCAGCAACAGTAAAAGCTCCCTCAGCAGTAGTGTTGGGCAAGACAAGTACAATCTCTTCTCCCCCATAACGGGCAACCAAATCCGCCGGCCGCTTTGGAACCGACGCAACAGCCTGAGCCACAGCATACAGGCACTTGTCTCCTTCCTGGTGCCCGTAATTATCGTTAAACAGCTTAAAAGAATCAATGTCGCATAGAATTAGCGACAATATGTTTTGTTCACGCTGCATGCGGCGCCACTCCTTTGCAAGATATTCATCAAAAATACGGCGTGTCGCTATTTGGGTCAAACCATCAATACTGGCCAGACGGATTAATTCCTCCTCTGCAAATTTACGCTTGCTTTCATCAAAAATTGTACCATCAAACCATAGTGGCATACCATCAGAATCGTAAACTGCCTGTCCGGTTTCTTTAAGCCATCGTTCATCGCCTTTGGCATCAATAATTCTATACTCAGCGGAAAAAAAAGAAAAAGGTTGTGTTGATTTAATTTCGCTGCAAACAGCCTTTTCAACCCCTGGACGATCTTCTAAATGAATTATATCACGATAAGCCGCTACATTTTTCAGGAAAAAATGTGACGGGGGATATGAGGTAACTTCTTCAATTTTTTCTGATATATATTCAATTGTCCAGTCAGAGTCGATGCGGAATCTATAAACAGCACCTGGAATACTTGCCACCAGTGCCCTGAATTGTTTTTCATTTTCATACAAAATTTCCGTAATCATAACACGCTCTTTAATCTCATTATTCAAGTGTCCCTTTTCTTTCTCAAGCTCTTTATTTTGTTTAATATACGCTCCGAGCCTATCGTTTGTATCTTTTAGCAATTCTTCCAGGCGCCTGATCTCTTTTACCCCTTGTTCAGCTCCAGGCTGTTCAGCAGTTGAAAAATTTGAGGATGCCGCAGTAGTCTTTTTTTCACCAAACTTCGTGACAAAATTTTTTGTTTTCATATATCAATCGCTATCCGGTAATGCCGGTAAAGGTTCAACTGGACCCTTGCTATTCATTAGTCAAGAAAGCATTAATGATGATTAAGGATAAAAACAAATAACCGTCTATAATAATAAAATCCAGCCCAGTGTGTCTTGGTGCAGGCTGTCACGGCCACATAAAACATTACTTTTTAAAAATATGTTTGTCAAGTTATGCAAAAAACCCAGTCTTTATACTCAGAGCGGGGGAGCCAAATTATTTCAAGGCTTCCCAGGGAGGGTTAGATTGGAGCAATAATTTTTGCAAATTTTTCATATTCAAGATTCCTTGGGAAGTGTAATATGTCGAAGACTGGAGGGTGTTTCAATTGTATGAATAAAATATTTTCGCTTAAACCAGAATGCCACATTGACCATGCCTATGAAAACAGGGAGTTCCACTTTTTTTACTCATACTTTAATACAAAAACTTCTTCAGTTCCGTGAAATTTACCCTTTTCTATCATGTCGTTGATTTTTTTCGAGGCCTTAGCTGTAATATATTTTTCACCGCATTGTACGCATAAACCGGATGGAATATCCTTAACCACATAAAGTTTTCCTTCCAGGCGATAATCGAAACTACCTTCCTTGAACGGCTTTACTATGCCTCCACAAAAAAAACACTTATTTACGTTTTTATTATACACATCAACCTCCGGTTTAATTCTGTTTTCAGGATTTTTCCACATCGGCTCAGACGGGACATAAGCAAAAAGAATAAGCAGCCTTCCGTGTTGATCTTCAGCGCACATAACATGAATCGGTTTTTCTCCAGAATAGCCAAGCACCAAAACAGAAACCTCATTTTCCCGATGCGTATGAATTTCAATTATCCTGCCACTTGCAATGGCTTCCTGAATCTCCTGAATGGTTATTTTTTTTGCTAAAAAATATCTGATAATATGTTCAGAAATATTATAATCAGATACCATTGTTTTTTCTTTTATCCATTTAATATCTGGAGGGTTATTTATTGATGCCATAACTGTTTCCTTTTATAATATTTTAATAAGGACTGAATATAGACCGCCACATAAATAGTTTCACTCCATTATCGACCGCCTGCGTATCATAATACCCTTTCCTGCGAAAAATTTATCCCCGCCACTCTGTATCATCCACTGTTGTTTTAAAGTCCGGCAGGGCAAGCTCCGAATCATCTTCATTTTTTGGCAGATCGTGGTTATTTTCAGGCGTTTTTCCCACAAGGCGGATTACATTGCGAGGGCATTTATCCGTGGCTTTAATAATAGTTTCCAGATTTTCCGGGTCATATCCATCATAATTAATGGTGGAGAGGTTGTCGAAAATGGTAAAAAGGCTGCTATGGCGGGTGCAGGCTTTGCAGGTTATACACCCCTGCTTACAGACTTTTGTTACATTTTTGCCCATATCCTTATTGGAGCAGGTAACAGCAAATATCTGATCACTTTTAAATGGCGTTATTGTAATTACATTTCTGGGGCAGACCCTTGCGCATGCACCACAGCCCACGCATTTTTCATAATCGACTGTTGCAAGGCCATCAATAACATTTATGGCATCATAGTCACATACACGGGAGCAATCCCCAAATCCCAGGCAGCCGTAAATGCACCCCTGAACATCTGCAACAAGATTCGCAGCTGCACATATTTGCTCTCCAACATATTCACTTCGTCCCAGGCGATCCCCATAATTTGCTATGCAATGAACAACAGGCCGTAAAGGGAGGCTAATCTCAATCTCAACACCCATAATATCTGCCAGAGCTTCAGCACAATTATCACCACCTACAGTGCATAAATCTACCTTGGCCCCGTTATCAACAATGGCCTGGGCATATTCATTACAGCCGATATAACCGCACCCGCCGCAATTGACACCGGGAAGTGCATTATTTATGGAATCGACTCTGGGATCAACATCAACATGAAATGCCTTGTTTGTCCACCCAAGAATATATGTCAATATAAGGGCCATACTCACAAGGGTTCCTGCGGCAAGGGTGATGGTTATTAATGGCATAATTTCCTCATTTATATTATAAGCCTTGGTTTTATCTTGACCGATTATTTGGTAAAGGCAGCCAGAAGCACGGATATCTGTGATTCTGAATCCGGAAGCTTAAGCTGAGATCTAAAAGTGATTTCGCCGGATTCCATGGCTTTTCTTAAACCGGAATCGACACCGGCAAATCCCATAAATGCCATGGAAATAATCCCCGCAACAATAAGTGTAATGGCCGCACCTTCAAGGGATGCCGGGATATCACAAAAATCGAGTTCTTCCCTGATGCCGGACATGATAACGATTGCCAGGGTAAACCCCATTCCTCCACAAAAAGCCAGTGTCAAAGATTTCCCCAGGCCCCAGGCATCGGCCGGGTTTTCCACACCTGCTACATTGCTCATAATAGTCAGGCATGCAAACAGAATAGCGCAATTAGTTGTGATCAAAGGGAGAAAAACGCCAAAAGATTTATAAAGCAGAGGAAAAAATTTCCGTATATACATCTCTACAAACTGGACTGAAGATGCAATCGCAAAGATATAAACAATATAACTCAGTATGGTCAAATCTATGGTGGCGGCCTGGGCCTCGGTTACAAAAAAACCTGCAACAAATGAAGAAAGCGGGGCACCTGGAATGAGTATCAAGGTGGTGATTGTCCAGCTTAAAAAGGCTGCAATGGTAATTACAAAAGTAACGGCGCAACCCATTCCAACTGCCATATCAATCTTTCTGGAGACCCCTATAAAGGGGCAGATTCCAACAAAATAGTAGAACACAAAATTATTGATAAGCGCAGCGCTTATTGCAATGAGAAATATATCCAGGAAATAATCCATTTTTCTTTATCCTTTGTTCCTACCTTTTTCTCTATATGATTCTATTAGATTGACGGCACCAAGTAAAAGCCCCAGAGTAAAAAAAGCTCCCGGGGGAAGTACCATTATTACCCAGTCAGGCCAGGATAATGGCAAAATGCGGAGGCCAAAGAACATACCCGTACCCAAAATTTCACGAACAGCAGCGATACTTGCCAGTGCCAGCCCAAAACCAAGGGATTGTCCCATGGCATCTGCTCCGGCTGTTACAACCGATTGTTTAGAGGCGCATACCTCACATCTGGCGATGATAATACAGTTTACAATAATAAGGGGTATGTAAGGGCCAAGACTCTTGCTCATTGTGTACATATAAGCTGCAAGAAAACGATCCACAATGGTTACAAACGTTGCTATGGTCAATGTAAAAATCACAATGCGCAAATGGGGTTTCAGCAGGTTTCGTATCAGGCTGGTGAGGATATTTGCACCCAAAAGTACAAAAGCCACGGCCCCCGCCATTGTCATGGCCGCTTTCATGTTATTTGTCACGGCAAGGGTTGGACAGAGCCCTAAAAGCTGACGATATACAGGATTTTCAGGAATAATACCCTGGATGAATCTTTCTAAAGGTGTGGGGTCTTTTGCCATTTTGTTTTTCCCGGGTCCACTACTTCATGGGTTTCAAGTTTATTGGGTTCTCTTTTAAAGATGCCCGAATCTCTTTTACAGCAGTATTAATGATTGAACAGATACTTCGTGATGAAATGGTAGCCCCTGTTATGGCATCAATTTCATTGGGAGAAGTTGCGCCGGTTTTACTTGCAACAAGGGGCATATTTGTACTTTTTAAAATAAACTGTTTCCGGAATTGCCATTTAGTTATTTTATTTCCAAGGCCGGGGGTCTCCTTTTGCTCCAGTACAAAAAGTCCCAGAATTTTATTTAAGGAAGGATTAAGACCAATTAACAGCTCAATCTTATCTGCATAACCCTGACCTGAAGATTTTACAACCCAGCCTGACACTTTCCCGTTTTCAATTGCCTGGAAAACCTTATAGAAAACAATACGGTTATTTTTTGTAACCCTGATAGTCTTGGGTTTTATCTCAAGACTCCCCCCTTCTTTTTCCAGACGCTCAAGAGCGGCTTTGTCCAATATTAATCCGGGTATTTTCTGCCGGGTTTCATTTATTTTATTTGCTTCAATTTTTGGTGACAGAAGTATCTGAACTCCGGCAAGGGAGGACCCAAAGCAAAGTGTAAGGAGGAGTACCAGCCAGGCCTGGACAATATAGTTATTTTTTAATTTCTCCATTTTAAATTTACCTTTACTAATACTGCGCGCCAAGGGTTTTATGGGGTACCCATCTGTTAATAAGGGGCGTCACAGCGTTCATTAACAGGACAGCAAACATGACACCCTCGGGATATCCGCTGAAAAGTCGCAGAAGCATAACAAGGGCACCTGTCCCGATTCCAAAAATAAATTTTCCCAGGGGCGTAAGGGGGCTTGTTACAGGATCCGTTGCAATGAAAAATGCCCCAAAAAGAAGTGCCCCGCCAAAAAGGTGATGAAACAGGGTCCAGCCTTCCTGGGGGCTTAAAAAATCTAAAAGACCACCAATAATAATTACAGTCCCCAGGAGGCTTACAGGTATTTCCCAGGATACTGTCCTTCGAATGCAAAGGTAGAGACCGCCAAGGATGCAGGCGATGGCGCTCACTTCTCCGGGGGAGCCATTGGTAAACCCCATAAATAGATCAAAAACAGCTGTGGAGGTGCCGGATTGTTTGAATGCATTCAGCGGAGTTGCCATTGAAACAGCATCAACCATACTTGCGGCATCGATATATCCGGAAGCGGCCACTGCTCCTGCAAAGGAAATCATTACAAATGCTCTGCCAACCATTGCAGGATTAAAAAGGTTCATTCCAAGACCGCCGAAAACAACCTTGCCGATTCCCATGGCCGCAAATGACCCGATTACGCCCACATACCATGGCGCAGGTCCGGGTAAGGATAATCCCAATATTAAGCCTGTGATTGCTGCCGAGCAATCAAACAGGGAAAAAGGTTTTTTCCTTATTTTCATAAAAATGGCTTCCGCCACAAGGCAGCTTGCAAGGCAGATCAGGATCTGTTTTACTGCATACAGTCTGAAAAAATAAATTGCCATCCCAATCACAGGAACAAGGGCAATCAAAACATCCATCATCATTTTTTTTGTTGTAAGGGATGGATTTGCAAAATGAGGAGACGATGCAACCTGGATATGGGGAATCATTGATGTTTCAGGATGCTCGTTTTTTGTTTTCTGTTCTTTTTCCGGCATAGTGTATATCATCCCATTCTATTTTTTCTTTTGGCCTAAAACCATGGCTTTACCCATACGAATCAGTTGTACCAGGGGTATGTTTGCCGGACAGATATATCCACAACAGCCCGACTCCATACAGGCTAAAATATTGTACCTTTCTGCAAGCTCAATATTTTTATATTTTGCCGCTTGAGCCAATTTTGTGGGGATCAGGTGCATGGGGCAAACATCCACGCATTTACCGCATCGTATGCAATTGGTTTCCTTCGCTTTTTCCATGTCTTCGTGGGTGAGGACAGTAATTCCACTCGTACCCTTGGTTATGGGCATATGAAAATCAGTAAAGGCGAATCCCATCATGGGGCCCCCAGATAAAACACGAGCCGCATTATTTGTCAGGCCTCCGCAGTACTCTATTAATTCCCCATAGGATACGCCAATGGGAGCAAGTAAATTTTTTGGATTTTTAATACCACCCCCTGTCACGGTTACAACACGATGGGTAAGAGGTTTTCCTTTTAAAACCGCTCTTGCTACGGCCGCAATGGTCCCTACATTGCTTACAACGGTGCCCACATCTGCCGGAAGAGCTCCAAGGGGCATGATTCTTTTAAGGACAGCCATAATCATATGCCGCTCACTTCCCTGGGGATACTTGGTTTTAAGTACTGCAACCTTTATATTTGTCCCTTTTGTTTTTTCCCTAATTGCGTCAATGGCTGCAGGTTTATTATTTTCAATACAGATAATAATATCCTTCGCCCCTGTTGCAATGCCGGCCAAAACAGCCCCTGTGATAATAGGTTCAGGTGCTTCAAGCATCATACGGTAATCTGTTGTAAGGTATGGTTCACATTCGCAGCCGTTTATTAAAAGTGTATCAATCGGTTTTTCTCTATTGAATGCTATTTTAACATAAGTGGGAAATGCAGCTCCTCCCAGCCCCACAATACCGGCATCATCGATCATTTTATTGATATCTTTTGGTGTAAACTCTCCGTTAAATTGTTTTGGCCAGTCTCCACCCAAAATATCATCCCATAAATCCTTTCCTTCAAGCTGCTCTCCTTCAGCTTTAATGGGAATGGCCGGAACGTGGCGGGCATTGGGAAGAGTTGTTACTGACTCCTTCATTACCTTGCCGGATATGGGTGAATGTATGGAAGCTGAAATTATTGCCTTGCTTTCGGCAACCATTTCACCATAACAGACATTTTGCTTAGGCTTAACAATGGTTTCACACGGTGCGCCTATGTTTTGTAAAAGCGGCAAAAGGACATTTGCAGGGGCCGGAAGCACTTCAATGGCCGAATCTGCAGAAAAATGTTTTTGTTCCTGAAGATGGACCCCACTGGGAAATGTCCCCTTTCCTTTAAGTCCTTTAAGATTTAAGCCCATATTAAATATTTCCCGAAAGTAATTTAGAAACGAAAATTTTATAAGTTGAACGAAGTAGATGGGCCAAAAGACAAATAATATTGTTCAAGTTATTTAATTTACGACCCTTAATGTATTGCTGATCACGCAAGATTCTAATCAGAATTTATATATATCCTGAATATATAGTTATGGAATTGATATAAGTCAATAAATGGCTTTTCACGGAATATTAAAAGGGAAAATTTCCTTTTAAGTCAACATCTTCTGTGATTTTATACTCTTTTGGCTTTTTCGCCTTTAAATGAACCGGATTATTCTCCACATAGATTGCCTTATGGGGTTTAGTGGGGCAGGCAAATTCACAGGCCCCGCAACCCACGCAAATACTTTCATCAATTTGCGGAGCCCGTTTATCTATTTTTTTATTTAAAACCAGACGTACAGCCTTTGTGGGGCAATGTTCCGCACAGGCACCACAATCGGTTCTCTGGGTATATACCACACAGTTTTCCTGAATAAATTTCACCTTACCCAGCTGGATCAGCTTTTTCTCTTCCCTATCCTGTTTTAAAATTGCACCACTGGGGCATACCCTGGAACAGGCCACGCAATTATAATTACAAAAACTGATTTTATAATCCATTCGGGGTTGCATAATTCCAAGAAGACCATACTCTACAAACGAAGGCTGTAATACCCGTGTGGGACATATTGAAACGCACAGATGACAGGCCGTGCATTTGTTTAAAAAATTTTTAAGGGATAATGAACCCGGAGGTGTAATACCTGTTTTTCGGACCACTGGAACAGTACTCTTTTTATAAAATTTCCTTTGCTTTTCCACCCCCCAAGCAGAAAAAGGAAAGGTCAATAAAAAGGCGGCTGTCTGTATTATAAAATCTCTTTTACCCTTATCTTTAAAGGCTTGCTCCTTAGATTCTTGAAAAATCCATTGATATTCAATCCCTGATACCGGACATACATTAAAGCAGTTGTAACAGGCCACGCATCTTGAAAAGTCAATTTTTTGAGTATTTAAATCAATACACCCGGATTTGCATACTCTCTCACATGCCTTGCATTTAATACAGGCTGACAAATTAAATTTTATTTTAAACAGGGAATACCTGGATAAAAAACCTAAAAATGTCCCCACTGGACAAATAGTATTACAGTACAATCTACCGTATTTGAAGCTCATCCATAATATAAGTCCTAAAACTGTCATGCTGAAAAAAAACGGGGAAAGGTTTGTCCCTTTAAGTTCCACCGGATATATGGAATAAAGATTGATTTTTTCCAGGGCAGATACCAGGGCATTGTTTATCCCAATGACAACAGGCGCCGCTATATGCGTTAAAATTCTTCCGAAATTACTGTAAGGGTCCAAAAGGATAAGTCCGATGATGGAACCTGAAAAATAGATAAAAACAACAGTAATCAGTAGGCCGTACCTGGTTTTTAGGTGGGATAGTGAGTATAGATATTCTTTTTTGTTAATTTTTTTTGAAATATATGCGAAAATGTCCTGGAGACAACCTAGTGGACATAAAAAAGAGCAATAGACCCTTCCAAACATAAGAGTAAAAAGGATAACAAAAATAAATCCGGCAGTCGCCAATGAGGTAAAGAGGGAAAATTTCAGCAGGGACGGGATAAACTGGAGATAAGCTACAAAATCATATCCATTTTCAGGAAGAGAAAAATTAAAGTCTAAAAAAAGAGATGCCACCGCAAAAAAAAGAGTGAGAGAAACCACAACTCTCACTCTTTTAAAAATTTTCAGTTTCATCTTTTTTATAAAACAATGCGGTGAATATTTAATCCGGACAAATCTCTGCTCCCCACACCCAGCTGGTCTGCAAATCCAATATAGGGGATGTCGGCAGGATCCATGCCGAAAAGTTTAGCTGCAGCCGTATCTGAAGCCACCATATCGGTGGAAATAATCTGGGATTTCATTTTCAATACATCTGCTTTAGATACACCCCTGGGACCATTTTTTTTCATTACATAGTAGGCGTCAATCACATTTAAATCCGGCTTGCGAAAGGTTGCGTAATCTGCTATGCACTGGTTAAGACTGTTACGATGCCAGAATCCTCTATCCCATACCACACCCATCAGATTTTTCATGGAAATTGTAAGTTTTGTCCCCCCATGACTTTTAAGGATCGGAACATTGATAAAGACATCAGAGTTCAATATCAGCTCGTGTACCTTGGCATGGGTCAGTCTCTTTCCCTGGGGGATATCGACTTCTTGATAATATTTTTCCAAATTTCCCGGCACGATTTTACCACCGGCATCTTTAACCGCAGCTTCAATACCACTGTTAGCATAGCACCTTGACCATTTATCACAGGTATGGTCAAAAACATAAACATCTTTGGCGCCGCTATCCATGCATTGCTTTATAATCTGTTTTACAAGCAAGGGGTGGGTATTGCCGGCTCTTTCAGGTTCAACATCCCAGCCGATATTAGGTTTTACCACTACAGTCTGGTTGGGTTTGACAAATTTTTTCATCCCCCCCAAAGACTCAATGGCACGATTAAACATTATATCCGGCTCTCCACCTTTTATAGCCACAAGGTCAAAGGGGAGGCCCTTGTTTTTTTTATCCGCTGCAAAGGCTTTAATTTGATCACCAAAAGCCAGATATGCCCCCACGCTACAACCAAGTTTAAAACTTTTTTTTAAAAATTCTCTTCTTTTCATGCCAACACCTCACTGGGCATTTATATCTCTTTTTAGTTTATCCATCTCGGCCTCATAGCATTTAGGGCAAATACCATGGGAAAAGTCCACGTCCCAATGCTCTTTAAAATAAACTTCCAAACGAGACCAGGCTTCTTTTTCATCCCGAATTTCTTTACAAATAGAACAGATGGGAATCATGCGTTGAAGCTCGGCAATTTCGCTTATGTCCTCAATCACAAGGAGTGCAAGGGGCGTATTTTTGAAACAAAAGGAAGAAGTGGTAACCAATGCATAAATTTCCAATATATTCCCGTCCCTTATGATTTCTAGCCTTGTGCGGCGGCGAACAACACGATTCCCCTGGAAAACTTCGTTAACAGAATTTCTAATAACGCAATTAGTACAAAATTGAGCATATCCACAGCCTTCCGTAGCTTCTGTCGAGTGGAGGCATTTTAGCACTTCACCACCACGACGTTTTAGGACAGTTTCTCTATTGGATGACAAGAATTCGGCCGCTGCTGCATTATACTCATGGATACTCACATCCCTGTCAACAACAAAGATCAGTGAGGGTATCACATCGAAAACTGTTCTGATCATGTCTGTTTCATCGTTATTGTCCCTGGTCATATGATCCTCCCTTGTGTGTGCGGATTTTTCTAAAGCCCTGGGATCCCTATGGGGCCGGGAAGGTCAGGGAGGCCGCACCCTGAACATAAGATTATAATAAAGAATATAAATATTAAAACTGTCAGCTGTTTCATTCTGATTCCTCCTATGCTAAGAAACGAAAATTTTAAAACAATAAGCAGCATTGCGACAAATAGTTGCAGAAAACGAGACGGGATGCAAGCAGATATTGAGATAATAAAAAAGAAGTCAGCAGTGTCCGGTTAAAATCTTGCGTAAGGGGAGTTTAATTGTTTTTGTAGCGTATTTAATAAATTTATTCGCAATAGCGGAAAAAACAATTAAACTTTCCGTATTTTCTTTCTTGCAATTTTCTAAGGCGGGCTTTGCCCGAAACCCAAGTCAAGGCGTGTCGCAATGGAAAACAAAGGTAAATCAAAATGGCAAAATACAATTCGGATATCCACCACCGCCGATCCATTCGGTTGAAAAGATATGATTATTCCCAACCAGGATTGTATTTTATCACCATTTGTACCCAAAACCGATCAAAATTATTAGGTGATATTGAAAACAGTAGGGGCGGATTCCATATCCGCCAAAAATACAGGGCAGAAATGGATTCTGCCCCGACCCCTTTTTAAAAATCCATGGGTGAACACGAACCTGATCCATACCTTTACTTTTAGCATGGGATTTGATTAACATATGCAGCATATTACATTGTATTACAAATTTTATTTTTCCATATATTTGGAGGCTAAATGAAGAAGTATCTAAAAAGTCTTTTTGCAAAAGATAGCCCATCACCATCATATCCTGTTTTGCCTGCGCTTAATGCAGAAGGGGAATCGAATATAAAAGGGCTGTATATGGCAGGTGAAATAGCAGGAAAGCCACTGATTAAAATTGCTTTAAATGAAGGGTATAATATTGCATCGATTCTTTTTGATAAATTAAAATCAGGTTCTAATAAAAACGGTGATTATGATGTTGTTATTATTGGGGCGGGTATTTCCGGAATTGCAGCAGCAGTCAGGCTTAATGAGCTTGGAGCGAAGGTCGTTGCTCTTGATTCAGGTAAATGTTTTCAAACTCTTAGAAACTTTACCAGGGGTAAATTAATTCTTGCTGAACCTGCTGAAATAAAATTAAAAGGTTCAATTCCATTTAAAGAAGGGAGTGTTGAAGAAACCCTTGTCAATTTTGACAAAGCATTAATTACAAATGGTGTTGAGTACAGGGAATATACAAAAGTTTCTGATATTCAGAAAAAAAACGGCTTATTTACTGTTGCTACAGATCGGGGTGAGATAAGAGCAGAACTTGTCCTCCTTTCCACTGGAAAGGCAGGTAACCCAAGAAAAGCCGGAGTGCCTGGTGAACTTGAGTGGGCAAATAAAATTTTTCATTTTTTAAAAGATCCTGACGAGTATGAGAATCTGAATCTTCTTATATATGGTGGAGGAGATGTGGCAGCAGAAGCCGCCCTTGCCTTATGTGATACTAATAATGTTACCCTTGCAGCTGTTGACAAAGACTTTATTTTTCCGAAAAAAAAGAACATTGATAATATGCGTAAAAAGGAGAGCAAGGGAAAACTAAAGATTTTAATGGAAACCAGGCTTAAAAAAGTGGGTGAAAAAAATGTTATCCTTGAAAACATGGCTACCTCCGAAGAATCAAATATCAGTAATGATTATCTGTTTGAAATGATAGGGGCTGAACCTCCGGTTTCTTTTTTTAAAAAAATTGGTATCAGCCTTGAAAACAAATGGAGTTTCAATAAAAAAATCGCTCTTTTTTTTGCATGCATGATTGTATTACCCCTGTATACCTGGAAAAAAGGCTTATGGCCCTTTCACTATTATGGTGAGGGAATTTCGCATTTACCGGTAATTTTTAAAAATCCCTCATTCTGGTATTCAGGTTTATATACTCTGGTGATGCTTGGTTTTGGACTTTTTGCAATGAAAAGGTGGAGTAATGGCTGGAAGGATAAATATCAAATCTACAGATTTTCCTCATTGATTATTTTTCAAATTCTTTCATTTTTTATTATTGAATGTATGCTTGCTCTTTATCTTCCTTCTGATACATGGTGGAGGGCTTATGCAATAACTAACCCTTTCCCGCTTCTTTTTGATTCTTTTTATAATCTTTCAGGGACATCGCTTTCCGACTTAAAATGGATTATTGCTGCCGTGGGATTTTTTGTAACCTTTGTTGCTATTCCGATTTCAGCAAGATATCACGGCAAACGATTTTGTTCCTGGATTTGCGGATGCGGTGGGCTTGCCGAAACCCTCGGGGACCGCTGGCGGCATCTTTCACCAAAAGGAGCAAAGAGCAGGCGGTGGGAATTCATGGGTATGGCTGTTCTTTTTTGGGCCATTACAAGTGCTTTTGTAATTCTGGTTTTTTATAGCGGAGATATCGGTTCAAGCGGCATATGGCACAAATCCTACGGTATTATTGTAGATTTCTGGCTTATCGCTGTAATTCCCATGGCATTTTACCCCGTACTTGGTGGAAAACTATGGTGCAGATACTGGTGCCCCCTTGCAAAATATATGGAACTGCTCAGTGAGAAATACGGGACACTGAAAATAAAATCCAATGACAAATGCATACAGTGTACTCAATGCTCATTATATTGTCAGGTAGGGGTTGATGTTATGGCCTTTGCAAAAAACGGAGAAGAATTTTCAAACAAAAATACAAGTTGTATCCATTGCGGTGTATGCATTTCAGTATGCCCTATGGATGTACTCTCTTTTAGTAATGATTAAAGGTAATTATTCAGCGTCGCTGATTTAAGATACACATTAGCTGAATAGTTACGATTAAAGGTGCTATGATGAAAAAAAATATTTTGCTGATACTCTTTGTTTTTTTGATCTGCCCCTCTGCAGCTTCTGCCTTTGACCATGGACATACAACATTTGATTCCCTTTTGAAAAAACATGTTAAACTCTTAAGAAATGGCCGGGAATCAAAGGTGAATTATTCTGGTTTTAAAAAGGATCGTGCAAAATTTAATAAATATCTTTTATCTCTCTCATCTGTAACAGAGGATGAATTTCATTCCTGGCCTGTTAAAAAGCGTCTTTCCTTTCTCATTAATGCATACAATGCCTTTACGATTGATTTGATAATAAAATACTATCCAGTAACTTCTATTAAAAAAATCGGTTCACCCATGCAAAGTCCCTGGAAAATCAAATTTATTACCATATTTGGGAAATATATATCCCTTGATGAAATTGAACATGGCATGATTAGAAAAAAAAGTGTATATGATGAACCAAGAATTCATTTTACCCTTGTCTGCGCATCCATAGGTTGTCCAGCTCTTCAAAATAAAGCCTTTACATATGAGAGGCTCGAAAGGATGCTGGAAAATGGGATAGTAAATTTTTTATCCGACAAAACCAGAAACAGATATAACCATGGGAAAAAAACATTTGAAATATCAAAAATTTTTAAATGGTATGGTGAAGATTTTAACAAAAAATATGGTTCTGTCACTAAACTTTTAAACATATACAGTAAAAATCTTGTTAATAATGAAAACGAATTGCCCCATGCAGAAAAAACAGCCTCTATAAAATTTCTTGAGTACAACTGGAATCTTAATGATAACCAAACACTGCTGAATAATAACTGAAAAGGTGGACAAATTACTGATCTATTAAATTTTTTAAAGTTTCTGATTTTGATAATTTATTTTTCATCGGCATGTATGCTTATGCTGTACGGTTTAAACTCCTATGTGATGATATTTTTATACAAAAAAGGTTTTAAAAAGGCCGCTATTAAACGGAGGGATATATTAGATTCCTTTGACTTTTATAAAAATTCAGATCGCCTTCCTTTTGTGACAACACAAATACCTGTATTTAATGAATATAATGTGGCAGAAAGGATCATTCGCTATGTTTGTGATATGAAATATCCAAAAGGCAGGCATGAAATTCAGGTATTGGATGATTCCAATGATGAAACTATTCAGCTCATTAACAGTATTGCTGATGAACTTTCAGGTAAAGGTTATCAAATAAAAGTTATAAGAAGAAAAGATCGTACCGGATTTAAAGCAGGCGCACTGGCCGAGGGCATGAAAACAGCTAAAGGAGAATTTATTGCTGTGTTTGATGCTGATTTTGTACCTCCTGGAGATTATCTTCTAAAAACCATTCCATTTTTCCTGGATGATAAAAACCTGGGCCTTGTTCAGGCCAGATGGGGTCATTTAAATCGAAAGTCATCTCTTCTCACCCGTGCTCAGTCCCTGGGTATTGACGGACATTTCATGATAGAACAATCAGCCAGAAACTGGGGGGGGCTTTTTATGAATTTCAACGGGACAGCAGGTATCTGGAGAAAAGAGGCCATTATCGATGGTGGCGGATGGGAGTGGGACACCCTCACTGAAGATATGGATTTATCATACAGGGTTCAGTTTAAAGGCTGGGAGACCATCTACCTGCCGGACTTAATTGTTCCTGCTGAAATTCCTGAAGATATCAATGCGTTTAAAAGCCAGCAGTTCAGATGGGCAAAGGGCTCTGTGGAAACAGCAATAAAACTGTTTCCATCTCTTTTAAGAATGGAGATTCCTCTATTTAAAAAAATTGAGGCATTTTTTCATCTTACCCATTATTTTGTTCACCCTTTTATGCTGATTCTTGCAATTTTTGCATTACCGGTTATGATTCTACTTGAAAACGGCCCTGGTCCGATTCTATTTTTTCTTTTAGCGGTAATCCTCTTTTTATCCATGAGTGCTCCAAGTTCCCTTTATATTATGAGCCAGAAGGCTGCATATAAAAATTGGATATCCCGCATACTCTGGATTCCGGTTCTTATAGTTATTGGAACCGGTATTGCCATTTCCAATTCAAGGGCCGTTTTTGAAGCGGTTATTGGAAAAAAAAGTGACTTTATAAGAACTCCAAAAAAAGGTGATTCCCAGCAAAAAATTTACAAAGCAGTTTTACCGGTTTCAGCGCTGGTTGAAATTGCAGTGGGCATTTACTGCACATTCTCCTTTGCAGCGTATATTTCACACGAAAAATATCTTATCTGCCCCTTTCTTGCAATTTATGCCGCTGGTTTTCTTTGCACAGGATTTTTAACTCTTTTGCATTTGCGCAGCGGTTATCTTAACCCATGAAAGCCTTTGGTGATTCCATACATAAAAGGGAAAAAACAGATACCTTATATTTCTGTTTTTTCCTTTTACTTTTTTTTATCACCTGTCTCTGCGGCGGACTTTGGGGAACATCGGGCTCAGGTTCTTTTTCATTTGCAGGTATAGTCCTCACCGGTGCCGGATTTATTTTTATTTATTCGGCCATATGGCTGACCTCTTTTTTTCTTTTTTTCCATTTCCCTTTAAAAAGCTTTGATAAAAAAAGTGTTTTATTGATTATAGCTGTTTGTATTGCAGCCCGCGGACTTATTTTTCTCCAGGCACCTTCGGATGATGTCTACAGATATCTCTGGGAAGGCTCTCTCTTCTCCGAAGGGATAAATCCCTATTTATTCCCACCAAATGCGAGTAGTCTTGCAGATTACGCAGCACGGTTTCCTTTTCATTCACTGATTAATCATCCAGGAATTGCTGCAGCATACCCTCCTTTTATGATATATACCTTTTCCCTTATAACAAAGGTATCGGTCTCTTTAAACCTGGTTAAAATGGTTATGCTTGTTTTTGATCTTGCAAGTATTTTATTTCTTATTTCAATTCTTGCCAGGCGAAAAATAAATATCAGGTGGGTCATACTTTATGCTTTTAATCCGCTAATACTATACAGCTTTGCCGGTGAAGGACATTTTGACTCCATGCAGAATTTTTTCCTTCTTGGAGCTTTATGCTGTTATGACAGAAAAAAATGGCTCCTCCTTTTTATTTTTGCCGGGCTTGCAATTCAGGTAAAATATGTTGCGGTAATTGCCCTCCCTTTTTTTGTTAACCGCGATAACTTTAAATTTTTACCCATTATTCTTTTCCCACTTATTTTGCCGTATATCCCTTTTGAAAGTGAAAAGGGGCTCTTATTATTTACCGGAATCCGTCAGTTTGGAAATGAATTTGCGTTTAACGGATCTTTTCATTCAATTTTCAGGATAATATCAGGAGAAATCTCCGGAGCGACACTTGTATGCAAAATACTTTTTATCTTTTTTATGCTCTTTGGAATAATAAAATTTAACAATCTTTATATCAGTAAAAACCGATTCGCAGATATTGATCCTGTGAAAGGGATTTTCTATGCTTTTAGCTCTCTTCTTCTTTTATCACCAACCATTCATATCTGGTACATAAGCTGGATTCTTCCCTTTGCTGTTATCCGTAACTCAGCGTCATGGATTGTCTTGTCGCTCACCGCCTGTTTATATTATGTTACAAAAAGTGTTGCATGGGCTGGTGAAGAGTGGACTTTACCCATCTGGGCTCAGATTATTGAATGGGCACCTTTTTTTATTTTTTTTTCCTTTGAACTTTATTATGCCCGTAAACGGGAGGTTTACAATGGTATACATGAAATACCGGATTCAGTATCGGTAATTATACCGGCGCTAAATGAGGAGGATAAAATTGGAAAATGCATCGCCAGTGTTAAAAAAGACCCTGCTGTTACAGAGATTATTGTAATAGATGGAGGTTCTGCAGATAATACTGAAAATATTGCGAAAATTTCCGGGGCACTGGTTATTACCAGTAATAATGCCATTAAAAACAACGGGGGCAGAGGGGGGCAGATTCTCCAGGGGATTAACTCTGCTGCTGGTGATATTGTTGCAATTGTCCATGCTGATGCTGTTATAAACTCCAATATTTTTTCTGAAATAAAAGAATTTTTAATCCTTAATTCTGATGTAGCAGGAGGTGCTGCAGGTACTCTATTTGAAACAGCATCGGTTAAAATGAAATTTATTGAGTTTCTTAATGGTTTACGTGCTGTTTTCTTTAAAATAAGCTTTGGAGATCAGATTCAGTTTTTTAGACGAAAAAATGTTGTTGATAATAAATTATTTCCAGATATTCCCTTAATGGAGGATGTTGAGTTCAGTCTCAGGCTTCTTAAAACAGGAAGAATAGTTTTTTTGTTTTCAAATGCCACCATTTCATCGAGGCGCTGGCAAAAAGGAGACGCCTCAAATTTTTTTATGGTTCTTCGCCTTTTTTTTACTTATCTTCTGCAAAGAATTTTTAAAATTCCGGATACCCTAAGGATGTACAAGGATTATTATAAAAATTGAAAGTTCTTCTTTTATTTTTTTTATGATTCCCATATATTGAGCAAGATCGGGGTTAAAATTATCTAAAAAAAAACTTCAGTTTCATGGCAGCAGGCGATTTTAATATACATGTGGATTTTGTTCCAAAATAAAGGAGAGTAATAATGAAAAAATTGTTTGGAAGTCTGTTAATTGTTTTCTTTATAGCTGGCGGTAACTTGTACGCACAAGACGTGACTACTGTTGAAGCAAAAGACACAGATATTAGTGACAACCTGGATCTGGAGGCTGTGGCATCGCTATTTGGAGATTCGAAAAATCTGGAAGAATTTGAAAAAAAGCTCAATGATCCAAAAACTCAAATTTCAAACCTGGATCTGAACAAAGACGGAGAAGTTGATTATCTCAGGGTTGTAGAGACTTCAAAGGATAAAACTCATTTAGTCACAATTCAGGCAGTTATTGAAAAAGATCAATATCAGGATGTAGCAACTATTGATGTTGAAAAAGACAGTAAGGGTGAAACTCAGGTTCAAGTAGTCGGGGACGTATATATGTATGGCCCCGGCTATATAGTTGAACCTGTCTATGTTCATCCGCCTGTAATTTTTGTATTTTTTTGGGGACCACTTTACAGCCCATGGTATTCACCATTTTATTGGGGATATTATCCACCCTATTACCATCCCTGGCACCCCTATCCTGTGCATAGATATCAAAGAAATGTAAACGTCCACATAAATGTAAATAATTCATATAATTATACAGATGTTAGAACAAGCAGCACCTCCATGGAACTGCAAAAAGAATCAAGGCGTAATGATTTTGAAGCTAAAAATCCAAACACATCATTTGCCCAAAGGAATAAAGGGGTTAAAAACAGGCAAGAATTAAACCAGAAAAGGGAGAGACCTAAGACCAATAAGCCAAAGACCAATAATTCAAAGACCAATAATTCAAAGACCAATAATTCAAAAAATAGTGATTTCAAAAAATCAACAGGTAAGCAGGTACAGAAAGACTGGAAACCGACCTCAGAAAAAGCCGGAGCCAAAAGCAGGGGCAAGGATAATAAGGCTTTTGCTCCCTCGGGAAAAGCAAACTCAAGACCTGTGCCAGGCAAATCAAAGCATAATATGAAGTCAAATGTTGGAAACACCAGGCAACCAATTGGAAGGCCCTCCTCCAACAGACCGGCAAGCAGAGGGCTGAGAAGATAACTACTCAGCACTAACCTGTTTGTAAGACCGACGATACAGGTACTTTTTATCGAACGATCTTACAGTTTCAATAAAGGATATAAAAACATGCAGAAAATTAATAACAGGAATATGCCCCTTTTTCGACTATTCATTTTTTTCGGGCTTTGCGGCATCATAATCACCCTTCATACGGGCTGTTCCCTGATCCACAGCCCTGATTCCATTTTAGAAGAAAGCTCCCTGGTCCATTATCCGGGTAAATTTGTCTGGCACGACCTTGTCACCAGCGATGTTGCTACAACTAAAACTTTTTATGGCCAGCTATTGAATTGGACTTTTGAGCAGCGTGGCCGATACACAATCATTAAACTCAATGACAAACGTATCGGCGGGATAATAGATATTCAGCCAAAATTAACTGAACGCCATGCTGCACGCTGGATTGCATCTCTGTCCGTTCCCGATGTCGATCAAGCAGCAAGTGTGATTTTAACAAATGGGGGCATTGTGCATAAGGGGCCCGAAAATATAGGGGATCGAGGACGGGTTGCCCTGGTGAGTGACCCGCAAGGGGCGCAATTTTCTTTGATATATACGAAAAACGGTGATCCTAACGACGGGCCGATTGCAGAAGGTTCCTGGCTTTGGCATGAACTTTGGACCAACAAGCCGATTGATTCAGCCAGTTTTTATAAAAAACTTGCAGGGTATTCGGCGATTGAAAAGCTGGATTCATATTGGATACTGAAAGCTGGTGAGAAATGGCGTGCCGGAATCCGAAATCTTTTTAACAAGGCTTTGGAGCAAAGATGGGTTCCAGTGATCAAGGTGAATGATGTCAAGGCAATATCAACCTTGGCAAAACAACTGGGGGGAAGGGTTATCATTGAGCCTGAGAACCCTGACTTTGTTGATCAGGTCGCTTTACTGGCAGATCCTTCCGGCGCTCTTTTTATGATTCAGGAATGGTCAGGAATCAATAATTAAAAGGGGGATAGAATAGAATGAAAATTTTCAAGCGACTGACATTTATCATTATTGCGGGAACTATACTATTCCTTTCAGGTTGTGCCGGTTCAGGATCAACCCATTCCACAATCTATTACGAAAGTTACTATGATCCGTACCCGTATTGGGGCTATGGTGATCACACAACGGTTATTATTGATCGGCCGGATTGGCCATCAAAACCTCCGGGTATCAATCCACCGGGGGGTGGCCGTCCAAAACCACCGATCAGGGGACGGTAAATCGCATAGGTCTGCCCAACTATTTTATGTTTCTATCAGTGACAGGCAGCAGTGTCCGGTTAGAAAATTGCAAAAAAGAAAATACGGAAAGTTTAATTGTTTTTTCCGCTATTGCGAATAAATTTATTAACTACGCTGCAAAAACAATTAAAC
>Ga0190313_1000535_pt1 | contig 22573 bp, 21 predicted proteins | sample 4870071011_MG_FD_169989 | JGI IMG/M metagenome (GOLD analysis project Ga0190313, IMG submission 169989) | Hydrothermal vent sediment bacterial communities from Southern Trench, Guaymas Basin, Mexico - 4870-07-10-11_MG | ecosystem: Environmental > Aquatic > Marine > Hydrothermal vents > Sediment ...
AGTTTGTAGTGAAAATTTGTAGTGTAGAAACAAAATGGTTTATTAAACAATATCAACAACTTATGTGTTATAGTAGTTTAAAATGACAAACTTGGGCTATCACCAAGGTTTCTTCACGAAAACAGGGAAAAACATATTCCTTTGACCCAAATTCAATCACCCACCCGCCGCTTAATCAAGGGTTACAATAAAAAAGCAATTACAGCCTACTTCGCAATCAGATCGTCAGGCACGTTCAGTCCTAGCTCTTTGTAGTACTTCACAGCACCGGGGTGCAAAGGAATAGGAGTATACTTTACCGCATTTTCAGGCGTGGTCTCTTTAGCTCCAGGATATACCTTAATGAGATAATCGGTGTTTTCGAAAACCGCCTTCGTCAACCTGTACACCAAGTCGTCAGGTAGGTCTCTGTAACATATCGCCACATTCCATACCGACAAGGTCAGAACATCTTCGTCTACGCCTCTGTATGTTCCAGCCTTCAAAACATAAGGGGCATAGTATTTGTATTTTGAAGCGACCTTTTGAACTTCTTCTTGGCTGAAAGGAATAATGCGTATTTTGTGAGTCGTAGCAAGGTCCATGATAGACGAAGTGGGAGGACCAACACACCATACGCCCACGTCAATTGTTCCATCCCTCAGGGCATTTGCATTTTCAACGAAAGAAAGTCTCTTAACATCGAATGAAGAATAGGGAACTCCAACGGCATTGAGAACAATGCTACTCATGTACTCAGTACCGCTTCCAGGACTGCCTACGGATACACGTTTGCCTTTGAGATCAGAAATTTTGGTTATACCGGACTTTTGAAGGGTAACAACATGATAAACATTGGGATACATCATAAACATAGCAGCTATCTTCTGAGGTTTACCCTCAAAACGGCCAAGGCCGTGATAAGCCTCATAAGCCACATCGCCCATGACTTCCCCGATAACAGTTTCACCACGATGTGCCAGCTTGACATTTTCTACCGATGCACCGGTAACTTCCGCCACGGCCTGAACGTTCTTAATGTGCCTTGTCCAAATTTCTGCAAGAGCCCCACCATAAGGATAGTAAACCCCACCGGTTCCACCCGTGCCTATGGAAATGAATTGTTTCCGGGCTTCAACACGACCGGTGGCCAAACAAAACACCAGTCCAACAACCAGAACCACCATAAATCTTAATCTTTTCATGGCTTCCCTCCTGCTTGCTTTCATTACTTATTGCTCAGTTCATAAATGCTAACCTCCAACCTTTTTGGAACATTTGTGTAAGCAGGTACGGGATAAACAAAACTCACCTCTTTACCGGGCTGAACCACAGGCGGCTTCCCCTTTCTAGGCACAAGACCTCCTACTGACTTCCCTTCAGGATCGATTATGTGCACTCGAAAACGATAGGGCTTGCCCGCTACATTTTTGAACGAGATTTTGTATTGCAACATTTCCTTACCCTTGTAAGGCTTAACAAAGCATTGAAAGCCCGTCACGGTGACGGCATCGGTCACATCCCACACGATCTTTGCAGGACACTGCACGGCGTTCTCCGAGACACTTTTTGCCCTTTGTGTGGTTGCACATCCCCACACGAATGTTGTGATCATCAGGCAAACCAAAATGCCCGACAACCTCTTCCATCGCTCAGCCCTCATAGTTCCCTCCCCGTTGAAGTTCACACCATAACCCCAAAACCAAAGCACCGAAAGACGCTAATCACACAGGCGTAATTCCATGCTTCCTGTCGGGAGATTTTTCCACTTTATTCATGGTCATTTCAAGAGCCTTTATCAATTTTATACGAAGTTCCGCCGGGCTTATAATATCATCAATGTGCTGAAGGCTCGCAGCATAGGTTGGATTCACGTACTTTTCCATGAACTCTTTTTCCTTCATTGCCCTAACTTCGTCGGGATTCTCAGCAGCGGCAATCTCTTTTCTAAACAGGATATTCACCGCTCCCTGGGGTCCCATCAAGCAGATCTCAGCAGTGGGAAGTGCATATACCACATCGGCTCCAAGATCCTTACTGCACATGGCAAGGTAGCCGCCAGCGTAAGCCTTCCTGACAACACAAGTTATCTTCGGAACCGTCGCTTCGCTGTAGGCATAGAGCATCTTCGCACCATGCCGAATAATTGCGTTGTGCTCAGACTTGGTACCGATCAGAAAGCCCGGAACATCCTGAAGGTTTATCAAAGGTATGTTGAAGGCGTTACAAAAGCGAATGAATCTGGATCCTTTATCTGCGGCGTTGTAATCAAGAGCACCGTTGTACTTCACTGGATTGTTAGCAACAATGCCTACAACATGACCATTTAACCTTGCGAAGCCAATTATGAGGTTCTTGGCAAACTCCTTCTTCAACTCGAAGAAGGATCCCTTATCTACAATAATTTCTATGACTTTGCGCATGTTATAGAGTTTCTTCTGATCTGTCGGAATTATCTCTTCCAATTCCGGAGTTCTTCTGTCAGGGGAATCATCTGGCTTAACGTAAGGCGGTTTATCCTTGTTATTCAGAGGGAGGTAGCTTAACAACTTCCTGGTCATTCCAAGGCACTCTTTGTCGTCCGCCCAGGTACCATCTGAAACACCCGTTATGCGAGCATGTACAGCAGGGCCTCCGAGCGACTGTTCGTCGGTTTTTTCGTAAACCACCGCTTCCACCAGTGGGGGGCCGGCAATAAACATGGAGCTGGTCTTATCCACCATGAATATGAAATCCATTAAGGCCGGTGAATAGGCCTGCCCACCGGCTACAGGCCCCATAATAAGCGCAATTTGTGGAACCACGCCTGACGCCTGAACATGACGGTAAAAGAGCTGACCGTACTGGGATAAAGCTCCCATCTGCTCGGTTACTCGAGCCCCACCCGAATCATTTATTCCAACCACCGGATAGCCATAGGTCCTCGCCATGTCAATGATCTTGCAGATCTTCTTACCATGGCGCTCACCAAAGGTTCCGGCAACTACTGTGAAATCTTCCACGTAGAGCATGCAGCCACGGCCATTGACTTTACCAAAACCGATTATGACACCATCGGCGGGAAGCTCTTTTTTGTCTAGTCCATAATCACGTCCAATGTGTTTCGCAAAGAGGTCGTATTCTTCAAATGTTCCCGGATCGCACAGGAGACCGATTCGCTCCCGTGCTGTCAATTTCCCCTTGGCGTGCTCTTTCTCTTGGAGGGCCTTTCCCCCTCCTTGTTTCAGGTGTTCCTTCTGGGCTTCAAGCTCTTCAACTAACTCTTTCCATTCCTTTGCCATTTCAGCCCCCTGTTAACGATTCGGTTGATGTCCAAGGGCAATGCCCGCGATAATGAGTTTCTGAATGTTAGATGTGCCCTCGACAATCTGGTAAGACTTCACATCCCTAAAGAAGCGAGTTATTGGATATTCGGTGGAAAATCCATAAGAACCAAAGATTTTCATAGCTTCGTTAGCGGCCTTCACTGCAATCTCAGAAGCGTAATACTTGGCAATGGATGTCTGAAGCTGATTTGGCTTGCCCTGATCCTTCAGAAAAGCTGCTTGATAGACAAGAAGCTTTGCTGCCTCGTGTTCCGCTACCATTTCCGCAATCTGAGCCTGAATCATCTGGAATTTGGATATGGGCTGCCCGAACTGCGTTCTCTCGTTTGCGTACTTTATTGCATGCTCAAGACAGGCACCAGCAACACCGAGAGCACCAGCAGCACAACTGAGCCTCGTATTGTTCAACATCCACATGCAAATCTTGAATCCTTCCCCCACCTGGCCCAGTACGGCATCCTTGGGAATGCGTGCTTCGTCGAAGACGATCTCACCCGTGGGAGAGCAGGGAAGTCCGAACTTGGTTTCTATAGCCCTAGTCTCTATCCCCGGAGTATTCCTAACATCAACGATGAAGCAAGTCATGCCTTTGTACTTCTTTTCCTTGTCCGTGTAAGCGTACACAAGCCCTACATCACCTACCGAAGCATTAGTAATCCACATCTTCTGACCGTTCAAAACCCACGCATCCCCATCATCGCGCGCCGTCGTTCTCATACCGGCTACGTCAGACCCTGCATTCGGCTCGGTTATGGCAAAAAAACCGATCTTTTCACCCGACACCCAGCCGGGAATGTATTTTTTCTTCTGCTCTTCGGTGCCGAACCGATTAACCGTAATCGCTGGCCCTATGTTCTGCATGTTAAAAGGCAATCTCCAAGACGGGGATACCTTGGCAATCTGTTCGGTCATGAGAACAGACTCAAGAAATCCCATCCCATTCCCACCATATTCTTCTGGGATACAGCATCCAAAGAAGCCAAGTTCACCCATCTTGCGCACTCGATCGCGGACGAACTCATGATTTTGTTCTTCTTCTTCCAGCGTAGGAAGGATCTCCTGCTCGGCAAACCGCCTTGCCTGCTCTTGCACCATTCGTTGTTCTTCGGTCAGTTCGAAATTCATCACTAAACCTCCTAAACATTTGCTTCTCATTCAATAATGGCTAACACATCATCCTCTTCAACACGATCACCCTCAGATACCTTGATCTCCTTAATCACCCCACTGCAGGGTGCAAAAATACTGCTCTCAAGCTTCATGGACTCCATGACCATGATCTCTTGATCCTCTTCTACCTGGTCTCCCGGTTTAACAAGAATTTTGACAATCTTGCCTACCATTGGAGCAAGTACCTGCTCTGCCATAGCTATCCTCCTATTTGAGAAATGTTAAAAATATTCCAGCAGCTACTATCGTGCCTATAACACCAGCAATGTTCGGCCCCATTGCATGCATCAAAAGGTAGTTCTTCCTGTTAGCTTCCTGACCCATCTTATGTACAACCCGAGCTGACATCGGAACGGCCGACACTCCGGCTGCACCAATCATGGGATTTATCTTTTCAGAAAGAAAAATGTTCATGGCTTTCGCGAGCAAAACCCCAGTAGCTGTACTGATGGCAAAAGCAAAAAGACCTAGGAAGAAGACAAATAAAACCTGAGGCTTAAGAAAAGTTGCGGCATTCATGGTGGCGCCAACGGATATGCCCAGAAAAATGGTGACAATATTCATGAGTTCATTCTGGGCAGCACTGGAAAGCCTTTCAACAACTCCCGATTCCCTGAAAAGATTTCCGAGCATAAACATTGCCATAAGAGGCGCAGAAGCCGGCACGAGCAATATAACCACCACCGTCGTCACCAGCGGAAAAAGGATTCGCTCAAGGCCGCTTACCTTACGGCTTTTCTTCATCACTATGGACCGTTCTTTTTCTGATGTCAGGAGCTTTATCACCGGAGGCTGTATGATCGGAACTAGAGCCATGTATGAATAGGCTGCCACGGCACAACTTCCCAAAAGCCCCGGAGCCAGCTTGCTGGCTAGATAAATCGTGGTAGGACCGTCGGCACCACCGATGATGCCAATGGTCGCTGCTTCAGGAAGAGTGAAGCCAAAAAGCTTTGCACAAAAAAAGGTGATGTAAACACCAACCTGCGCTCCTGCCCCAAGAAAAATAAGAGACGGCCTAGACAGAAGCGGCCCGAAATCGGTCATGGCGCCAAGCCCTAGGAAAATAAGTGGCGGTATGACTTCCCATTGAATTCCATAATGATAAAACCGCCAGAGTAAGCCTTCATTGGGCTTCATGAGATCCGTAAGAGGGAGATTAGCAAGTAGAATGCCAAAACCTATTGGTAACAGCAAAAGAGGTTCAAACTGCTTTGCAATGGCCAGATATATTAAGACAAAAGCAACAACAAACATGACAACTTCACCAATCGATAGGTGCAATAAACCTAGACCCTGCATGAAGGAAGAACCTATCACTGTTCCGTCTCCTTCTGCTCAAGATTGACCACGACGCCTAGGAGTTTCAGCGCACCATAAAGAACACACATAACAGCGAAAACTCCGATAACCCCATTCAGAAAGATTAGTACCGCTTCGCTCATATAACCCCCTTTTCTCGTAACTGGCGGATATCATCATCAGAGTAACCAATCTCCTTCAGCACCTCGTCCGTGTGTTCCCCTAGAAGCGGTGGATGTCGTTCCACTGTGCATGGTGTTTCAGACAACTTCATGGGGCTTGCTACAAGCTTAACAGAACCGGCGGTAGGATGGGGCACTTCAACGACCATCTGTCGAGCCAGCACCTGAGGATCGCTAAAAACGCGATCTAGAGTATTTATGGGCCCGCAGGGAATTTTATTTTTCTCAAGCTCGCTAAGCCATTCATCCGCAGTTCGTTCAAGCATTTTCTCGGCAATAATAGGAATCAATTCCTTCCGATGAATCACACGCTGAGGATTCGTGGCAAAACGTGGGTCATCAGCTAAATGCTCAAGTCCCGCTATTTCACAGAACTTCTTCCACTGCCTGTCATTTCCAACCCCGATGTTGATGTACGTACCATCCTTCGTCTTAAACGGCTCATAGGGCACTATGTTTGGATGAGCATTGCCATAACGCTTTGGAATCTCACCGGAAACTAGATAATTGCTACCCACATTGGCAAGCCATGCAACCATAGCGTCAAGAAGTGCTATATCTATATACTGTCCCTTCCCGGTTTTTTCCCTGTGGTAAAGTGCAGCCAGGATGGCCGAACAGGCAAATAAGCCGGCAGTTATATCCACTATAGCAACACCAACCTTCATCGGAGGTCCATCCGGTTCCCCCGTTATACTCATGATACCGCCCATGCCTTGGATGATAAAATCGTAGCCGGGACGATCTTTGTACGGACCATTTTGGCCGAAGCCCGTTATAGAGCAATAAATAATACTGGGATTGACCCTTTTAAGATCCTCGTAACCAAGACCAAACCTTTGGAGAGTTCCAACCTTGTAATTTTCAAGAACTATATCAGACCGCTTCGCAAGACGGCGGATAATCTCCTGCCCTTCTGGGCTTTTCAAATCCACCGTTATGCTTCGCTTATTGCGGTTGACACAAAGGTAATACGCAGATTCACCGCCAGCTTCAGGTGGTCCCCATTCCCTCGTTTCATCACCAACCTTTGGTCTTTCCACCTTGATGACGTCAGCCCCGAGATCTCCCAGCATCATGCTGCAATAAGGGCCGGCTAAAACCCTGCTAAGATCAAGAACCTTTACACCCGCAAGCGGTTTTGCAGTACTGTTCATACTTACACCTCACCATCTTTATTCAACGAAAAACCACAATCATATCTTATCACCGAAGGCGGATACTCACCCCCGTACCCCATGGCCCGAGATATGGCTTCACCAGTTTTCGTCAAACTGGATAGACAAAACCGTCTGTGCTCATCGTCAAGAAAACGCAGCTCTGGAATTGCAAGACTCAAGGCCCCAAGAAGGCTACCACCATGCCCGAAAATAGGTACACTCAGAGAACCAAGCCCCGGAGTTCTCTCACCATGGCTTAGAGCAAATCCCTGCTTTCTTATGATATCTATTTCCTGCATAAGCTTGTCCCTGTCAGTATTGGTATTTTCCGTAAGAGGCACCAGACTGGTTCGATCCAGATACTCTGAAATGAACTCAGCGTCACTGAAAGCCAGTAAACACTTTGATGAAGCGCCGGCATACAGAGGAGAACGATTTCCTATAGGCATGCCGGCTTTAAGACTTTGGGCAGACTCAATACTGCTAACACACAGTCGTTCGAAGCCGTCAATCACATTAAGATGGGTGGTCTCACCGGTCTTTGAACAAAGCCGTCTCATAAAAGGCAAGGCAACCTGAACTAGGGGATATCGAGACTGAAGAATTTCAACAAACCTGAAGTAAATCGTGCCCAAGCGATAACGCTTGCTCTGTTCATCCTGTTCGAGAAAATCGTGTTTTTTTAGTGTTTTTAATATCCTCTGCACCGTAGGCGGACTCATGCCCAAATCGGCCGCAAGCTTTCTCACACCCCACTCTGGGTTTTCTTCAGAAAAACTCTTTAGGACAATCAAAGCCTTATCGAGCAACGACAATTGCACCTTCCAATCACATGCATTCCATATTATGGAACAACATTACATTATTCAACACAAAACTTGCATAACATTAAAACAATGTCAAGAGAATCAAAGGGTCTCGTCACCAGAATATGAAACATAACACCACACGATGCTTACGTTAATTATTGCCATTGCCTGCAACGAAAAAGAGATGTAGCCTAGGATTTGATCGACAAGTAACAAACCGGGAATCTAAAAGGAGAACAATGGAGCATGAAAATTCTCATCACCGGAAGTGCTGGTTTTATCGGATGGAAAGTGGCGGAACGAGCCCTGAATGACGGACACACTGTTGTTGGCGTCGACAATTTATGTGACTCCTACGATGTGAGACTTAAAAAGTGGCGACTAGAACAACTGTCAAACTCGGATCAAGGCCATTTTGCATTCTACCATGCCGATATATCTGACCTTACAGCCCTTGAAAATGTATTTAGAAAGGAACACGGGCTGGATGCTGTTATTAACCTCGCAGCACGAGCTGGCGTTCGCCAAAGCGTAAAAAATCCCCATATTTATTATGCGACAAACGTAACAGGAGTTTTAAATCTGTTAGATTTATGCACGCGGTATGGAATCGGCAAATTTGTCCAGGCGTCTACATCAAGCCTTTACGGGGCCGGTATCGAACAACCATTCCGTGAAGACGCCAAGACTGATAATGTTTTATCTCCTTATGCTGCATCCAAAAAGGCGGCCGAAGTCCTTTGTTACACGTACCACTACTTATATCATCTGGACATTTCTGTACTTCGATATTTTACTGTCTTCGGGCCGGCAGGACGCCCGGATATGAGCTATTTTCGCTTCATACAATGGATTGCCGAAGAGAAGCCACTCACAGTATTTGGAGACGGCGAACAAAAGCGAGACTTTACGTTCGTTGACGACATAGCTGACGGAACCATTAGAGCTTTAAAACCACTTGGTTACGAAATAATAAATCTCGGAAGCAACCATCCAATCTCACTTAAACATATGATAGAATTACTAGAAGATCTGATCGGCAAAAAAGCCCGCATCGTCCACAAAACTGAACATCCGGCCGACGTTCGATCCACCTGGGCGGATATATCAAAGGCAGAAAGATTGCTCGGCTGGAAACCACGAGTGAATTTTGAAGATGGACTTGCCATTGCCGTCAGATGGTACACGGAAAACCGTCACTGGACGAGGGACATAAAAACCAACTTGTGATCTCTTCGAAAATTCTCAAAAATGCCCCGGTGAATTCAACGAATGAAAAACGAAGCACCGGTGAGAATCATAATTCGCCACCGGGATGACTGCAATCGTAAGCGCAGGAATTTGCGAATTTGAGGGAAAATAAAAAAATACGGCACCATCTTAGCCCTTATGAAGTCCCTATCCTCCTTGACACCTTGGTAAGCTTTCCCGTAAAGAATTTCATAGCTTTCAAGTGCATAAAAATTGTTTGCTAATCTTTAATTGCCAATCTTCTCACCACGGCAAAAAGGAGGGTTTTATGCACGATGAGATCAAACTGGACAAGGACATGCTGATTAAATGGATCATGGACGGGGTACGTCGTACTATTGTGCACTACGGCTGCTGGTTCAGGGAAGTAGATTACCAGCTGGGTACTCTGAGAGCCTGCGAAATAGAAAACTCGGCGGGAGATTCTTCATGGAACATCATCATTAACAGGCTTGCCAAAGTGCTTGGTTTCGAAGTTGAAGATGGCGTACCCGTCGTTCTAAAACAAAAATCAGAAGAGGAACTTGAGAAACTCCTCAATGCTGTCTGCGTTAATTGGCTTGCTAACGATGGTGTGTGGTTTCAGACCGTTGAAAAAGCTTACGGTATGGACTACGCCAAACGTTGCAACGATACGTGCTGGACTCGCTTTTCCCCATTTGAAGCTATCAGGATAAAAAAACTTCTGAAACTTCCAACCTATCCAGGGATTGAAGGATTGAAAAAAGCTTTGTTCTTTAGGCTTTATGCCCGCATAAATAAACAATCGATTGAGGAAATCGATGAAAAGTCTTTCATCTTTCGAATGAATGAATGCCGCGTTCAGCTTGCCAGAAAACGAAAAGGGCTTCCGGATTACCCCTGCAAATCCGTGGGCATAGTAGAATACACGACCTTTGCGGAAACCATCGATCCGCGCATTAAAACCGAATGTATAGGATGTCCGCCGGATGAACACCCTGACGACTGGTGGTGCGCCTGGAAGTTTACCATAATGGAATAACAAAGAGCACTTTAAGATGGCCTCCAAAAATCGACGCTTCGAGGGCACAGCATCCTGTGCCCTCACACGCTTTTACCTTGTAAAATTGCCCTCTCAAATTCCTCCAGATCTTGCTTCGTATCTATGCCCTTTGTGTCAAAGGGTGATGAAACCACTCGGATGCGATATCCGTGTTCCAGAGCCCTGAGCTGTTCAAGCTTCTCGGCTTTTTCTAGAGCACCCTGAGGAAGCTTCACAAATTTTTTTAAGAACCCGAATTTGTAGGCGTAAAACCCCAGGTGCTTCCAGAAGGGAAACTGAAGATTACCGTTCCTCAGTGGATTGGGTAAATTCCTATAACCCATGAAGTCCCTAAAATAAGGAACAGGCGAACGTGAAAAGTATAGAGCATAACCCTCTGAATCCATCACCACCTTAACAACATTGGGATCGATAAAGGATTGTAAATCCCTCTTTTCGTAAGCAAGTGTGACCATATCGGCCCCGCTGTCTGAAACCAGACACTCCGCAAGGATGTCTATTAGCTCACCGGTAACCTGAGGTTCATCCCCCTGCACGTTGACTATTATGTCGTTATCACCACAGTTAACCTTTTCACATGCCTCGGCTATCCTATCTGTGCCACTTTTGTGCTCTGGTGACGTTAGCACCACTTCAGCACCGAATCCATTTGCAATCATTTGAATCTTCTCACTATCGGTAGCAATGAAAACCCGATCGGCCTTCAGTGAATCGAGGCACCCTTCGTAAACCCATTGTATTAACGGTTTTCCTCCAATGAGCTTCAATGGTTTTTCTGAAAGCCTTGTAGATTTCAAACGTGCTGGTATAAACACAAAGACGCCCATAACGCTAAACCTCCGTTGGCTGTGTTGAAAAACGAGGCCAATACTATGGATCCAAATTCACAAAGGCAACTACTGCAAACTATTTCAAACTATTTCGCCATTTTGCTTCGTCGCTTTCCTGAATATTCCAACTGGTTGTGGGAGCAACACCAGCTACACCGCCGTTTCAGCTTGACCGAACTACATGGAGATGTATTGAAATGCTGCGAAGCATGCTCATCCATTCGGGAGCTTAGTCTTTCACTCAGAAAGTTCAAACAAAAACACTTTCTGAGAATTGCAGCTAGGGATCTTTTCGAGATAGATAACTTCAATGAAACGGTTGCCCAAGTGTCTGACCTCGCCATAGCCATTCTACAGGCGCTGATCAGGATTTTGTGGAACCATCCTAAATGGTGGCTCAACCCCGAGAGCTGCACCGCCTGGAATGATCTCAGTCGCCATGCATCCTTTACAGTCATCGGGCTTGGAAAGTTGGGGGGCCTGGAACTCAATTTCGTCTCGGACATAGACTTGCTTTTCCTTTATGAAGTGAAACCGGAGCTAAACGAAACCAGGAGAAAGGAGCTTTCAGGACTGGCACAGACACTCTTTCCGAAGTTATGCACGACCCTAACCAGGCTTATGGAAGATTCTGTAGATGGTGACAGGGTTTTTAAGGTAGACCTGAGGCTAAGACCGGACGGCAAAGATGGTGAATTGATAAGCCCCATCAGTTATGCCGTTCATCATTACTTGGTGGAAGGACAAAGCTGGGAACGTCTGGTGCTACTGAAAGCCAGGTCCGTTGCGGGCGATCTTTCCCTGGGAAATCAGTTCATCAAAGAAATCCGCCCTTTTGTATACAGAAGATTCTTGGACTTCCAGGCACTCGACGAGATCAGAGCAATGCGGGATAGGATAGCAGCGGAAACCCGGCCACTCTCTCCCGGACCAGGATTTGACGTGAAATTCGGAAAAGGCGGCATCAGAGAAATCGAATTCATCGTTCAGGCATTCCAACTAATATACGGGGGACGCAACCCGGAACTAAGGGAACCAAACACAATAAGGTGTATCCAGAAGTTGCGGGACACTGCGGGACTTTTGAAACCTGATGTGTCTTCGAGACTCATCGATGCTTACGTATTCCTTCGTCGCGCGGAACACTGGATCCAGCTCCTTGAAAACCACCAAACTCAACGAATTCCTACAGCCTTGCCGGCCATTGAAAAAGTGGCAATGGCCGTTATGAGAACGTCCGCGTCGGTAAGCGAGTTCCTGGAATCTCTAAGGGCACACACAGAGTTCGTGCACGACAGATTTATGGAGCTATTCAGTACAAAGGCCAGCGATTCTTACGACGAGTCGGAAATTGAAAAAACCCGGAAGACTAAGTGCTTAAGCCGTCGAAGGGATAAAGATTTTATTACAAAAGCTTTGCAGAACGCAGTGGTTCATTTAAAAGAAAAGGAAGAAAAAGCTACTGCTGTAACTCGCTGTGAAAGCTTTATCGACGCTGTTGTTCGACGGCCAGGGCTGGTGTCTTTTTTTGAACATGAACCATCTGTGCTGAATTTGTGTTTAAAAAGCATTGCCGCAAGTGAGCTCGTATCGAACATTCTGATCCACAATCCCGCCATTTCCGAAGGATTGACTGATGCAATGCAATCTAACTGGACGGATCGAGCCACAAATCTGCTACAGGGTGTTGAAAGTTTTGAAGAAAAACTTCACTGGCTCAGGCGCATAAAAAACGAAAGGTTCATTGCCATCGCCATCCATGACATGATGAAAGATCCTGCAGGACAAGTGGTCGAATCTTATCTTAATGAACTTGCAGACTTTTTTGTCGTTCAAACCTACAGCCTTATCTGTGAAAAACTTAATGTAAACGAACGAGAATTCCCCCTTTGCGTTGGCGCCATGGGACGTTATGGAAGCGGTGAAATGGATTATTCATCAGATCTCGACCTAGTTTTTATTTACGAACCGGCATCTGATGACAGAACAGGCATCATACCGGAGCAGGTTGTGCGGTTTGTGCAGCGTTTTGTTCGGCTCTTATCGCTCCCGTTGGGAGAGGGATCGGGTTACCAAGTTGACATGAGGCTCAGGCCAAGCGGAAACTTTGGCCCTCTTATAGTCACAAAGCAAGGCTGGGAGGAATACTACGAAGCACAGGCAGACATCTGGGAAGTGGCATCTCTTCTCAAGTTTCGTCCCGTCTGTGGAGATCCGTCCTTGATGGAATGGGCACTTCAAAAGGTTCATCACGTCTGTTTCAGAGATAGAGATCCTCAGAAGATTTGGAACAGGCTATGCGAACTGAAAAGACGGGTCGAAACAGAGCGGGTTCGTGAGGATACGAAAAAAATGGGCTTAGACATAAAACTCGGTGCGGGCGGCCTAATGGATCTGGACATGTGGTGTCAGGGCACGGCCATCACGCGCTTCAACGACATTTTTCCCAAAGAAGAAATTGAAAAACGGTCGGCAACCCCCTGTTCCATAAGAAAGCTACTTAAACCTGTAATAGCTCTGTGGAACGTACCAGCGTATGAAGCCAGGACAATAATAGAAGGATTCGAAATCTTTCGGTGTTTGCTACGACGCGCCTGTCTGGGTGGAATTAAGATCGACAGGTTTAGACCACAAGATCTGGAAAGACTGAGGAATTTCAGTTTACTGACGTCGAAACATCTAAAAAATGGTGAACTGGAATGGAACGACCTGATTTATTTTACGACAAGGATTGGCAATTGGTGGCAAAAGGTTTGCTCTGAAAAAAGGAGTGTTTTCTGATGGATGAGCGTATTTTTGTGGTTGGCTCTGGGGCTATTGGAGGGTTGTACGGTGGGAAGTTGGCCGCTATTGGCCTTGATGTATCATTTCTGTGCCGATCTGATTATGAGGTTGTCAAATCGGAGGGGCTTTTTATAAAGAGTGTCTGGGGGGATTTTAGAGCAACGCCTGCCCGAGTTGTAAAGAATGCAGAAGAACTGAATTTTTACCCCGATTACATACTCGTTTGTCTCAAGGTACTGCCCCAGATAGATGTTCCATCCATAATTCGTCCTGCGGTGGGAGACAACACGGCCATTTGCCTAATTCAAAACGGCATTGACATTGAACCCCCTGTGCAGAAAGCCTTTCCCTCCAACGAAATCATAAGCGGCCTTGCCTTCGTATGTTGTCACAGAACTGCTCCAGGACAGATTGAACACCTGGATTATGGACGGCTGGTCCTAGGAAACTATCCCAAAGGCACATCCAAAACAACGGAAAAGCTTGCAGATATCTTCAGGCATGCAGGAATTCCTTGCACCACCACTGATGACGTTGTGGGGGCAAGGTGGCAAAAGCTCGTCTGGAACGCTCCGTTTAATCCAATATCTGTGCTTGCAGGTGGAGTAACAACGGACGAAATGCTCAGCGATACGGGAATGAAAAGCCTGATAAGGGCGATAATGGACGAGGTTTGCAGGCTTGCAGAAAAAGACGGACATCCGCTACCCTCTTCCGTGATCGATGAGAACATATCCTTTACAGAAACGATGACACCTTACAAAACCAGCATGCTTTTGGACTTTGAAAGCAAAAGACCCATGGAGGTTGAGGCCATACTGGGAAATGCGGTGCGTAAAGGAAAAGAACTGGGAGTAGCTATACCTCACATAGAAACTCTTTATAGGCTCCTTAAAATGGTTGATATGAAGAATAGAGAAAATGGCCGATGAGTGACTTGTCTGAGAAAAAGCCAACTACGAACAGCCACTAACTTCCCTGAAGACGAGTTCTCACCAGTTCGTTAACCCTTTTACCGTCGGCCCTGCCAGCAACTTTTGGCATAATGATTTTCATGACTTTGCCGAGATCCTTGACTGTCATGGCTCCGGCTTCTTTTATACATTCGTCGACAAGGGCCAGCAGTTCGTCATCACTTAGCGCCTTTGGCAGAAATTGTTCAAGTACCGCAATTTCTGCTTGCTCTTTTTCGGCCAAATCCTCACGACCGCCCGATTTGAATTGTTCTATCGAATCCTTGCGTTGCTTAACCTGTGACGAGATAACTCGAAGCACCTCTTGTTCATCTAACTCCCTGCGCAGTTCCTTTTCTTTATTCTTCAATGCCGTGAGAAGCCCTCGCAAAGCATTTTTTGCAACACTGTCCTTATTTCTAATGGCTTCCTTCAGCGCCGATTCAATCCGTTCCTTCAGCTCCACTTTTTCCCTCCTTTTTTGACTTCACCAGTGCTAGAGCATCGGTAAGCTTCAGATCACCCGTATAAAGAGCTCTGCCGACAATAACTCCGTTGAGGCCCTCTTTCGCTAGAGGCAACAGCCTCTGAATGTCGTCAAGGGATGCCACTCCCCCGGAAGCAATAACCGGAACACTAGATATCCGCAAAAGCCGTTCTGTCTCCTCTACATTAACTCCCCGACGGGTTCCGTCACGAGAAATGTCTGTGTAAATTATGGCCGCCAAAGGCAGATTTTTCCAAAAATCCAGGCAGTATTCGATCTTGTGCCCGCTCTGTTCTTTCCATCCCTTCACGGCAACGATGCCGTCTTTTGCATCTACACCAACGGCAACAAAACCCGGAAAAGCCTCACAAATCCTGGCAAAACGCTCGGGTTCTTTCAGAGCCACTGTGCCGATAATCACACGCCTGACCCCAATAGAAATATATCTTTCAACGTCCTCCAGGGTTCGTATTCCCCCTCCAACCTGCACCGGGATACCAACAGCCGAAACAATCCGCTCTATCAACTCAATCTGCTCAGGTCTTCCCGAAAAAGCTCCGTCCAGATCAACCAGGTGAAGCCATCTAGCTCCTTGACTCTCCCACAGCAGTGCTACCTCGACAGGATCTTCAAAGTACACCGTTTCTTTATCAGGATCGCCTTGATATAATCGAACGCACCTTCCGTGTCTCAAATCAATAGCAGGGTAAATGATCATCAGCAATTACTCCCTCTTGTTTACCAGTCGTCTCAAAAGAATCGGTGGCTTCCGAGGCTTGTGATCTTGGCCAACGCAGGCGTGTATGGTAAACCCTTCCGCTAGTAGCTCATCATCCTCACCCGAGCCGTTTTCTCTGAAGATGCGATATTCAAATTTGAGTCGTGCCGGGGATGGAAATGTAAGCTTAGTTTTTACAATCAGAGTGTCATCGTAAAAAGCCGGTCTGTGATACCGACAGTAAGCTTCTACCACAGGGAGGAAACAGCCATCCTCTTCGAGTTCTCTGTAAGCCTTCCCAGAATTCCTGAACCACTCATTCCTTCCTGCCTCAAACCACTTCATGTAATTCCCGTAATAGGCAAATCCCATCTTGTCGGTATCGGCATAATACACTTTGACCCTTGCAGGAATCCAGCAATCATCCTCGCTCATTTGAACACCTCACAAAATAATCAAAAAGCTCAGGGCCGGAATCAAACTTTAAATTGCTCAAAAGTGCATTCTTCTCAGTAAAACGCCTGTTACTATCACTTACCGGATTTCCACCCCTCTTTCGGACCGATACATCTCGAACAATCAGAAACGGTACAGGATCAGAAACATGAGTACGCACCGATATGGGGGTGTAATGATCGGTCACTACCATTACGTCCACTTCTGGAAAGCGCAAAGACATCTCCAGAACGGGCCCGACCACCCTTGTGTCGAACTCTTCTATGGCCTGAATCTTCTTATCCAAACTGCCTTCATGGCCGGTTTCATCAGGAGCTTCGATGTGAATATAAGCAAGATCCACGCGCTCCAGAATCCTTATAGCAGTTTCGACTTTTCCCTCGTAGTTGGTGTCAAGATAACCGGTGGCTCCAGGAACGTCCGGGGTTTCAAACCCGGCATAAACACCTATGCCCTTTAGGAGATCAACGGCGCTGATCATGACACCATCAATTCCGCACCTTTCACGAAGGGTTTCCATGCGAGGTGCTTTACCTTGCCCCCAGGGCCACACGGCCGTAGCGGCTCTTTCTCCTTTATTAAGTCGTGCCAAATTAACAGGGTGATGCCTCAAAATCTCTTCAGCCCTTTGTCTGAACTCTCTCAAGATGGGCGTTTCTTCATACACCTTTTCGTATTGTTCTACGGGCTGTCCTGTAATGTCATGAGGCGGCGTTGTGCCGATATCATCCGCTCCGCCGTTCCACACAAGCAAATGTCTATAGCTCACACCCGGATACAACCGGAGTGGTAAATCAGCCGTGGCGCCTTGAAGGTCAGCAACGATTTTTCTGGCTTCTTCCGTGCTTATATGCCCGGCCGAATAATCGGCCATGATCCTTACGCCGTCTCTTTCCTCAACGGTAACAAGATTACACCTGAAAGCAACGTCGGCTTCACCGAGCTTTACGCCTATGCTTGCCGCTTCTAAAGGCCCTCTGCCCGTATGACACTTCACAGGATCGTAGCCTAGCAGGCTCATATTGGCCACATCACTTCCCGGCTCCATTCCATCGGGTATTGTCCTGACAAGTCCGATTTCCCCGTACAGGCACAGCCTGTCAATGTTTGGCGTCCTGGCAACTTCAAGCGGGGTTTTGCCTCCTAGCGATTCAATAGGATAATCACCCATCCCATCGCCAACTAAAATTATGTATTTTCTACCTTCAGACATGCAAATAACCCCGCGGTCTATTTTCTATCCGTTGAGAGGTTTTCAATGCGGATTATCTGCGTTTTGGCTTTTACCACATCAAGCTTATCAATCTCGTCAAGAGCCTTTTGCACCGATTCCTCAAGAGCTTCATGGGTAAGCATAACAATCGGAACGGCTCCTCCTACTCTCCTTCCCTTCTGAATCACTGCTGCAATGCTGATATTGTTTTTGCCAAGAATACCGGATATTTTCGACAAAACCCCGGGCTGGTCAACAGCGCTGAATCTGAAGTAGTAAGTGGTAATAACCTTTTCCATGGGTTTTACAGGCAACTGCTTAAGTTCATAACTACCAAGATAAGGAAGCCTCACATGGACGCCATTCAGGATGTCCCGAGCAAGATCCATAATGTCGGCAACTACGGCACTACCCGTAGGCATCATACCTGCTCCAAGACCGTACAGCATCACATGCCCTACAGCATCTCCATGAATATGCACCGCATTGTAGGCACCTCGAACACCCGCCAGTACGTGATCCGACGGGATAAAGGTTGGATGAACTCTCAACTCCAGCCCTTCTTCGGTCGCCCGTCCTATTGCCAGCAACTTTAAACTATAACCGAATTCTCCTCCGAATTGAATGTCCAAAGGATCCAGCGCTGAAATGCCTTCCACATAAATTTTATCAAACGCAATAGGCGTGTTAAAAGCAATAGCGGACGTAATGGCCAGCTTATGCGCCGTGTCAATTCCTTCTATGTCCAACGTTGGATCGGCTTCGGCATATCCTCTGTCTTGAGCTTCTTTCAAAGCTTCATGAAAGGACAATCCGGATTCCTTCATGCGGGTAAGGATAAAGTTTGCCGTCCCGTTCAATATTCCGAACACCGTGGTTATGCGATTTGCAGCCAGCCCTTCCCGAAGCGACTTTATAAAGGGAATTCCTCCGGCAACGGAAGCCTCATAAGCAATGATGCGCTCTTTGCGCCTTGCAAATTCAAAGAGTTCATTACCATGCTGGGCTAGCAATGCTTTGTTAGCCGTAACTACATGCTTTCCGTGCTCAAGGGCTTTTTTTATGAAACTCATTGCCGGTTCTATGCCGCCTATGAGCTCCACCACGATGTCAATTTCCGGATCTTCCAGCACATCATCAACATCTGTCGTCAAAACGTCCCGGCCAACTTCAACGGGACGCTCCCGGTCCAGGTCTATATCTGCAACCCGCTTCAAAACGATATCAATACCCAGTCGGTTCTTTATCAGTTCACGGTTTTCCGCCAGAATTTTAATAACTCCACAACCTACCGTACCCCAACCCAGAAGTCCAATCTTCAATGGCTCCATATCTCGGCTCCCGTAACTGTCATGATCCGCTGTTGAAAAGCCTCCGCATATTACGAATAGCCTGCTTTATGCGATGTTCGTTTTCTACGAGTGCAAACCTGACGTATTTGTCCCCATACTCACCAAAGCCCAGTCCAGGCGACACGGCCACCTCAGCCCTTTCTATCAAAAACTTTGAAAAGTTAACCGAGCCCATGTCTCTGTATCTTTCAGGAATCCTCGCCCATACAAACATGGTCCCTTTGGGCGACTCAACTTGCCAGCCTATACGATTCAGGCCCTGCACAAGAGCATCCCGTCTGGAGCGATATGTGTTCACAATCTCCTGAACACAGGACTGATTACCGTTCAAAGCAATTATTGCCGCAATCTGAATGGGCTGAAATATTCCATAATCCAGATAACTCTTAATCCTGGTCAAGGCGTGTATTATGTGCCTGTTCCCAACACAGAATCCGACGCGCCATCCTGCCATGCTGTAACTTTTGGACATGCTGAAAAATTCAACACCAATGTCTTTAGCGCCTGGCACTTCAAGAAAACTCGGAGCCTTGTAACCGTCAAATGTAAGATCAGCATAAGCAAAGTCGTGGACTACTATCAGCCTGTTATCTTTCGCAAAATCCACAATTTTCTCGAAAAATCCCCTGTCGACCACCATTGTGGTAGGATTATGAGGAAAGGATATTATAAGCATCTTGGGTCTGGGCCACGTTTGACGCACGGCGTTTTCCAGATCTTCCAGAAAATCCCTACCTGGGCCGATAGGAACGGACCTCACATCGCCTCCTGAAATAACCACAGAATAGGGATGGATGGGATATGTAGGATTGGGTACAAGTACCACATCCCCGGGAGAAATCATAGCAAGTACAAGGTGAGACAGACCCTCCTTGGCTCCAATTGTCACAACAGCTTCTGCTTCGGGATCAATATCAACATTATACCGCCGCTTGTACCAGTCGGCTATGGCGTATCGTAACTTGGTAATACCCCTGGATGCAGAATACCTGTGGTTGTGCGGTTTTTGAGATGCCTCAACCAGCTTGCTGACTATATGTTCTGGCGTACGCAGGTCGGGATTTCCCATACCCAAGTCTATAATATCCCGCCCTTCACGCCTAAGCTTCATCTTAAGATCATTGACCTGAGCAAAAACATAAGGCGGCAGACGCTTCATCCTGCCTTGCATCACAATGTCGGCCACATTCCAATCCATAGTGCACACCTCCCTGATTGTACAGGGTTGAGAGCATATCTCAGCGGTTATTGGATGTCAAATTTCAAGCAAGAGAGATCCTTTGATAACATCTCCTTTCACAAGCAGAAAAAATCGCATACTTTATACAGGGCAATCACGTAGAGGGAGTGAAGGACCATGAAGCGAATAATCCTCGGTACGGCAGGGCATATTGATCACGGCAAGACATCTTTTATTCGAGCACTTACAGGAATCGATACGGACAGGTTAAAAGAGGAGAAAGAAAGGGGCATTACCATAGAGCTGGGTTTTGCCCATTTTCAGCTTCCGAGTGGAATCCTGGTAGGAATTGTTGACGTTCCGGGGCATGAACGCTTCGTTCATCACATGGTATCCGGGGCCACCGGCATGGACGTGGTAGCGCTTTTCGTTGCTGCAGACGAAGGAGTGATGCCTCAGACCAGAGAGCACCTGGACATCTGCCGCTTGCTCAACATACCCCAGGGACTAGTAGTACTGACAAAAATAGACCTGGTGGAAGACCCGGAATGGATTGAGCTTGTCAAGGAAGACATTCGTGAAGCAACAGCAGGAACCTTTCTGGAAGGCGCCCCGGTGATTGAAGTATCTTCAGTAACCGGTGAAGGCATAGATGAATTCGTAAAAGCCCTGGACAGGATTGCTAGAAATATTCAGGAAAAACCGGCCCACGGACCCTTCAGGTTGCCGGTGGATCGCGTATTCACTCTTAAAGGGTTTGGAACGGTAGTGACAGGCACGGCAAGGTCGGGAATAATTCGAACGGGAGATCCCCTTGTGGTGTATCCTCGAGGCGTCTCCACAAGGGCAAGAACCATCCACGTTCATGGACAACCGGTATCAGAAGCCGGCCCTGGGATGAGAACAGGTATAAACCTGCAGGGCGTGGAAAGGGAGGATGTCTGCCGCGGAGATGTTGTTGCTCCGCCGAATAGTCTGATTCCCAGCACACTAATGGATGTTGAGTTGACACTTTTACCATCCGCATCTCGCCCGTTAAAACATGGCACAAAGGTACGATTCCATACAGGCACAGCGGAATTACTTGCTACAGTGGTAGCCCTCGATCGCGAATCAATCAACCCGGGTGAAACAGCGGTGGTACAGCTTGTTTTAGACAATCCAACTGCTGTTCTGGCAAATGATCGCTTTGTAGTAAGATCTTATTCGCCGATCATCACAATTGGCGGAGGAAAAATCCTGGATCCTTTACCAAGAAAGCACAGGCGCAAGGGTAAAATTAAGGCAGCGGAAGCCCTGAATCGCCTCAGAAAACTGGCCGACCGAGAAGCCATTCTCTGGCACATAGAAGAAAAACAGACGCGGGGGATTGGCATCAAAGAACTACAAGTAAAAACAGCCATCTACGGACGTCAATTGGAAGCGATTTTGAATGAACTCGAAAATGAGGGACAGATTCATAGAGTTCCGGGGGATCCGATTGCTTTCGTGCATACCGTACATTTCAAAAAAGTGCAGGATTTGATAATGAAGAAAATTGCTGAATACCACCGGTCACATCCGCTGAAGCGAGGAATCTCCAGAGAACTGCTGGCTACAAGCCTTTCCAGTAAGATTTCGGCAAGGATGTTCCAGGCAGCTCTTGAAAGTCTGGAAAAATCGGGAAGGGTATGTGTGGAGCAAGAAATCGTCCGACTACCGGATCACAAGGCTGTTTTGAAGCCGGATGAAGAAAAAATACGAAACGCAATCGAAAGGATATATCTTGATGCTCGCCTCCAGCCACCGTATTTCAAAGACGTGGAAGACACTGTACCCGGAAGCCCGGACCAGCGCCGTAGCATTCTGCAATGGATGCTGGACGAAGGAATCCTTGTTCGGGTCAAAGAAGATTTGATATTTCATAATGAAGCTCTGGTAGCACTGAAAACTCTTGTAGTAAATCATCTGAAACAAAACGGAGAGCTAACACCATCACAATTCAAGGAGCTGACGGGAGTCAGCCGGAAATATGCCATACCGCTTCTCGAATACCTGGACCGTGAAAAAATAACACTGCGTGTTGGAGACGTCAGAGTTTTGAGAGAAACGGCAAAAAGCACGAGTGCAAGTGATTAAAACCCGAAGAGAAGACCCATAAGGAAAGTTCCCTGGGATTGCTCTTTTCCATTATCGGGGAGGTAAGGGACTACCCCTACAAGAAATGGTCTTAGCAAAGAATGGACTTTGTGGTGAACGCATACCATACTTCAATTCTGAGTCTTTTTGTTGAGCCTGTTCGAAAAAACGGATTAGAAGGATGGCAGCAGGTGTATTTTATGCGCAATTGAGGCGGGCATAGAGGGGTCTGGTATCTTTGCGAAGGTAAAAAAACAGAAGGAAAAGAAGGGAGATGAA
>Ga0190313_1000536_pt1 | contig 22543 bp, 26 predicted proteins | sample 4870071011_MG_FD_169989 | JGI IMG/M metagenome (GOLD analysis project Ga0190313, IMG submission 169989) | Hydrothermal vent sediment bacterial communities from Southern Trench, Guaymas Basin, Mexico - 4870-07-10-11_MG | ecosystem: Environmental > Aquatic > Marine > Hydrothermal vents > Sediment ...
AAAGGCGTGAAACAAGAAGGAAGTTTATTAACTATAAAAAAAATTTTCAAATTGATGTGTTTGTTATTACCTTACATATATAACATAAATATTAGTTTCAAATCAAATAACTCTTTTTTTAATATAAAAACAACACCTCACGATTTTATTACAGTAAATTATAGAAACATTCCAGAAAGAGACTTATTAGATTATTTTAATTCCTTGTTTAAGACAAAATATGATGACTTGCCTGTATACGCATTAGCGTACTTAAAAATAACTAAAATAAGAGATAATTGGTTTGGAAAAAGAGAAGGCGAAATAAAAATAATTACGGGAAATCATTGAGAAAAGAATTATAAGGATTTATGAGAAGTACTTACGAGAAGGAGTGAGATGAAAGCAAAAAATTTTGAAAAAAGAATGATAAGGGACATGCTCCCAATTTTCAAAGAATACCTGAGTAAAGGTATTAGCAAGAGTTTAAAAAAGAAGGCAGAGAAAATATACCTTGAATACTTAAGAGTCTCACGAATAATTGAAATAAGCGAGGAAACAAATAGAATACACGGAATACTAGTTGATATTGCTTATTACGGGAAGACAGGCTTACACCCGAACAAAACACTAATAAAAGAATTCGTGAAAAAACACGAGGGATCATGAGTTTCAGTTTAGAGCAGGAGAACATGAGAGTTATGGATTAGATCACATGAATGTAGAAATACTAAACCCAATTCAAGATCCTTTACCTTATGGTGGGATTAAAAGAAGAAAATCTCCTATAGAAAATCTTCATATTGATTGGGGGTATTAATAATCTATTACTTTATTTTTTAATTTTTTTAATTCTTCTTCATTTTCTTCAGTAATAGTGCACCATAAGGAATATAGTTTGTCACAAATGCGAGCACCATCCTCATTTTTTAATTCATTATAAAGTTCTTTTGCTCTGAAAATATCTTCTTCAAGGATCACAAGATTGCTTGCTCTCCAAACGTACCTATCTGCTAGCTCTTTTTTAATATTTTTTAATTCAACTCCCTGTTTTTTTGCAATTTCAAGAATCATTTCTAATAAAGGAATAATTTCCTCCTGCTTATGAATATACTTAATAATTTTTTCTCTTAGTTCACGTTCATTAATATATTCATGGGTGTAATCCCATAATAAATCTTTAATAACTCCTTTCAATTTTTTTTAATTGTTTTATTAAAGTCCTCACACTTATTCGTTAAGTACTCAATTTCATCCATAAAAGAAGTTATTTCTTTTTTTAATAAAAATTTAACTTCATGTTTTTTATAATAATAATTATTAAATAAAATAGAGTGACAAGGGGGTTGTTCATGTCTTCTGAGAGGATGAGAGGGGGTACATGGAAAAGCGCGAGGCAAGAAAAGTTAAGATTTTTAGGGACAAGCGTAAAGGAACGCCTAGTATTGCAGGTCTTGAAGAAGTAGTAACAACATAATTTTCTTTATTATTTTTTTTCATTAATTTTATATTCTTTTAGTTCTTAATTAGTAATCATAATGAGGTTTAGTGTTAATAAACAATTCTTAATCTTAGGGTTGTTAGTCTCATTTTTATTGGTTTCTTTAAGACCAACAACATCCTTTACTGATGAAATTGAAAGCGAGTATGAAGACGTTAATGATGATCCTGGAATTTATGAAGGGGATGATTGTAGGGATTGTAATTGTGGTCATGCTTACTTGAATACAGGCGCGTCCTTAATTGAGTGTGGTAGGTGTGCTTCTGGTTGCAGTGGTTGTGAATGGAGGGGTTAAATGAAAAGAGCATTAGTACCTATGTATAGGCAGAAAGCTAATTCAATTCATTGTGGTTCAGTTTGTTTATTAATGGCTTTAAAATATTTTAAGATTAAAACAGATTTTAAAGATATTCTAACAAAAGTAAGGTATCACAAAAAAAGAGGCACTTCAATTTATGAGTTAGCAATTGGTGCTCATAAGTTAGGGCTGAAAACACTTGTTTTATTCACGGATTTCGTGAACTTCTCAGATGAAATGTTTAATTTAGATAAAAAAGAATTAAGAAAAAAAATATGGTTAAAATGGAAGAAAAGTAAAAAAATGAAGAAACGCTTGCTTTATAGATCTTTTTTTGATTATGTTTCGTTGAATCAAAAACCTTGTTTAAAAATAATAGAAACCTCGGATATTAAATCTTTATTAAAAAATGGGTACTTAGTTCTCTCTCCAGTTCACATACCCACATTCAGAAAATCAAATAGAAAAAACAAGTCTCATATTATTTTATTAACAGGATATGATAAAGATTTTTTTTATTATAATGATCCTTATCCTAGAACAAAAGGCAAATCTAAAATTAATTTTCAACATTTTTTAGCATCTTTGTATAAAACAAATAATTGCGCGATATTAGGAGTGAAAAAATGAATTTCGAAAGCATGATAAGATCTAAGTATGTTGCAAGAAGAGAATTGCTTTTACAATGGCATTTAACAGAGAATGAACTATTGAATTACTTTAATTCTTTGTTTCCCACGAATCATAATGAATTGCCTGTTCATGCTTTAGGGTGTTTAAAAATAAGTAAGATAATAAGTGATTAGTATGGTAAAGAAAAGGCATAATAAAAATAATTACGAGCACCAATTAATTAATAAGAATTCATGAGAAGGAGTGAGTGAGGATCTTAAGAATAAAGCAATGTTATTGTACGAGGAATTTCTTACAGCTTCACCAATACTAAGTAAGAAAACTTATCATGGGGTTTCCTTACTTTCAGTAGTGTTCTTACCACCTCATGTGGTAAGGGGTAAGGAAAAAGAGAAGAGAGTAATGAAGCAATTATTGAATGATTTTAAAAAAGAATTAACGTGAAGTTATTTTTTTAGTCAGATTACGCGTTCAATAAATTAAGGGAATAATTTTTTTGATTGCGTTAACGTGTTTTTTTAAGCATTCTCTCAATATCTTTTAAGTCAAAGCAATGCGTTTTCTTGCCATTAAATTCTGTGATTTTTTTTGAAAAACTTTTAGCAAACACGCAGAACTCCTCTTTTCTCTCTTTATTAAACCAATTAACGTGCTCGGCTTTCCTAACAAGGTCTCTGATTATTCTCTCAGCATTAACGCGATTCTTCCACTTGCACTCACTAAATAAGATTTCTTTAGTGTTCTCGTTTAATGCAATAATATCTATTTCATAAGTGTTCTTGCCTTTCTCACCTTTGAACTTACCCCATTGCTTGCCAATTCTCGTGTAATTAATGATTCTCGTATTCAATAGGAATTCCTTGCAAACTTTTTCGAAAACAAGTCCTAAGTACTGATTGAATTCAGTAGTGTTTAGCGTGAAAACTCCTTCCTCAACGAGACTGAGGTTAGGGAAGATGAATCTGAACCAGAAATTAAGGAAGTTATCAATAATGTAGTATCTGCCTTGTTTTGATTTAATGCTTTCCGTGATTGGAACTTCTCTTTTAATCATACCAACATTAATGAGGTTTCGTAGGTACTGTGATAAATCAGTTCTTTTGAGATTAAGGTAATCCCTTATTTCAGAAACTTTTGTTTTGCCAAGAGCTATTGCTTTAAGGATTAATTTATAAGTGCTTGGGTCCTCGAACTCGTATCTTGTTAGGAAGTCAATTTCGTCTTTAATAAAAGATCTTCTTTTATGTAATTTCTCGTTTAACCACTTAGTGAATGGTGGTTTAATCATGTTTAAGTAATGAGGAATGCCGTCCGCGAATGAATAAATCTTAATTAATTCCTCCACGCTTGTTTTAAAGAAGTGCGTTAAGTCCTTGAACTTAACTGGTTTTAAGAGGAAGGAACCAGTTCTCCTCCCGTACAAAGGACTCTTATAAGATAATGTTTCAGAAGTGATTATTGAGATTGAAGACCCTAATAAGAATAATTTAATCCTTGTTTGTTTCAGGATTGTGTCAATGATTAATTGGAACGTGCTTAAAATGCTTTTATCTTCTTTAATCATGTTCTGAAACTCGTCAATAATAATTACGCTCGTCTTATTTTTTAAGGTATTAAAGATTGCTTCCCAACTCATTTTAACGTGTTCAAAATCTTTTGAGTAATTAAGGCAGGATTCATAAAACCGTCTAAGATTATCTTTTTCCGTTGCTAAGAAGTAAAATCTTCTCGTGTTTTCAGTTGCTTTTAGGATTAATTCAGTTTTACCAACTCTCCTCCTACCGTAAATAATAATGAATTCAAATTTATCACTATTAAGAACTTCCCTTAATTCACTTAATTCCCTAAAACGATTCTTGAATTGTATAATCATTATTATACTAATGATGATTATGTTTTATAAACTTTTGGTTTTTGGTTTTAGGAAGGACTTGCTGGGGAACGCGTGACATAATTTTTTTAAATCACGAGTTTCTTCATTTACTTGGGGGGTGATGTTGTTTGCACGCGAGATTAGAGCAATTAGTTAAAACAGAACAAGAAAAATTTTATTCATTAATTGAAACTCAAAACACGAGAATTGATTACTATGGACGCTTAACTGCACTCTACACTGGACCTATAAAGAAAAAATTTAATCCAATAGGAACTTTCAGTGATTTTAAGGTAAATAAAGGCGGTTCTATCATGAGAGATATACCAGGAGTGGATCCTTTACCTTTGCAGGAACGCTTTGATTTCAGTGGGCATGATAATTTATTGCCTCATATAAACTATGATATAAAAGGAATGTCACATAAAAAAAGTGCTAAACTTCTTGGTGATGCGCATATTATAGATTTATGGGATTATTAAAAGCAAGATATTTATAATTTTTATTTTTTTATTATTTAATTAGGTGCTCGGGTTGGTTGATGTTCTAAAAAAATTATTAATGAATGAAAAAATTAATGAAAAAAAAATAAACAAGAAAGTGAAGGAATACTTAAATTACTTAAGTGAGAAACACGAATGGTTATATCATAATAAAGAAAACAAGTTCTACTGCCCGAATTACTATTATAAGAAGAAACACAACATATTAAGAAATGAAAATGTAAGAATCAAATACTTCTGGCATCAATTATTCCCCCCAAAACACAAGAAAGTTCCTAACATACCATTAAATGAAATCACACGAAAACTCATTGAAGGAAAAGTAATTAATGAAAAAGTTCTTAACAAAAAAACAATCAAAGACTTACTCAAAAAAGGATTCATACAAGAAATAAGTGAGAATGAATATGAAAGCACTGGAGTATCCTTAAAGTATTATCATGATAGTGAGGATTCCTTTGGATTAATTTATGATTCATTTGATGTGTACAATTTTAATAACAAAGAAATAATAGTAGAGGTTAAACCTTTGAAAAAAGATAAGAAGGCTATTATAACAACTGAAAGCAAGATTTATGAGTTAAGCAGAGAATTAAGTGAAAGGTGGGATAAAATAAAAGATTTTGATTTCAATAAAGAATTAGAAAAAATATTAAAAAACCATTTTTTAACAAACCCTGTTATCATTAAACCTTATTCTTGTATAAAACTTGAAGTAATAGTTCTGCCTTATGATCCGAAAAACATTGAATGTTATCAATTAGTTTTTAAAGCAAGATTTACTGAGAGAAGCATTAGATTACCTTACTGGCACTAATCTTTTTTCTTGAAAACATTAAGGATTACATGAATGCTTTTTTTTAGTACTAACCCCTCTAACTTAAAGGATTATTAAATGAAAAAAATAAGCTAAGATAACAAAAAAACAAGGAAAAAAGAATTGCTCAGAGAATAAAAATTATTTTAAATCACGAGTTTCTTCATTTACTTGGGGGGGTGATGTTGTTTGCACGCGAGATTAGAGCAATTAGTTAAAACAGAACAAGAAAAATTTTATTCATTAATTGAAACTCAAAACACGAGAATTGATTACTATGGACGCTTAACTGCACTCTACACTGGACCTATAAAGAAAAAATTTAATCCAATAGGAACTTTCAGTGATTTTAAGGTAAATAAAGGCGGTTCTATCATGAGAGATATACCAGGAGTGGATCCTTTACCTTTGCAGGAACGCTTTGATTTCAGTGGGCATGATAATTTATTGCCTCATATAAACTATGATATAAAAGGAATGTCACATAAAAAAAGTGCTAAACTTCTTGGTGATGCGCATATTATAGATTTATGGGATTATTAAAAGCAAGATATTTATAATTTTTATTTTTTTATTATTTAATTAGGTGCTCGGGTTGGTTGATGTTCTAAAAAAATTATTAATGAATGAAAAAATTAATGAAAAAAAAATAAACAAGAAAGTGAAGGAATACTTAAATTACTTAAGTGAGAAACACGAATGGTTATATCATAATAAAGAAAACAAGTTCTACTGCCCGAATTACTATTATAAGAAGAAACACAACATATTAAGAAATGAAAATGTAAGAATCAAATACTTCTGGCATCAATTATTCCCCCCAAAACACAAGAAAGTTCCTAACATACCATTAAATGAAATCACACGAAAACTCATCAAAGGAACAAGAATAAACAAAAAAGTTCTTAACAAAAAAACAATCAAAGACTTACTCAAAAAAGGATTCATACAAGAAATAAGTGAGAATGAATATGAAAGCACTGGAGTATCCTTAAAGTATTATCATAGTGTTGTAGAAGATTACTTAGGTTTTGTTTATGATTCATTTGACGTGTACAATTTTAATAATAAAGAAATAATAGTTGAGCTTGAGCAATTAAAAAAGAATTATAAGATTCTCATGCTGCCCACACGCGTTTTTGATGAAATATTACAAGGATTAGAGAAGAAAAAGAATTCAAAGAGTTTTAGTGTTAGTGAGGAGTACTTAAGAATACTGAAATCCTTAGGAGTAACTAATACCTTAATTATTAAGCCTCACTCTTATGAAAGCATTGATGTTCTTGTTTTACCTCGTCGTGATGAAGGGAGTAAGAAGTGTTATCAATTAGTTTTTAAAGCAAGATTTACTGAGAGAAGCATTAAACTCCCTTACTGGCACTAATCTTTTTTCTTGAAAACATTAAGGATTACATGAATGCTTTTTTTAGTACTAACCCCTCTAACTTAAAGGATTATTAAATGAAAAAAATAAGCTAAGATAACAAAAAAACAAGGAAAAAAGAATTGCTCAGAGAATAAAAATTATTTTAAATCATAAAATTTTTTATTTATTTTAGGGGGGTGATGTTGTTTGTACGCGAGATTAGAACAATTAGTTAAAACAGAACAAGAAAAATTTTATTCATTAATTGAAACTCAAAACACGAGAATTGACTACTATGAAACATTAACCACTGTGTTGTATACAGGGCCTGTGAAAAAACCAAAAATAACAATCAGAGACTTCCCTGCATGTGGGATTCAATTACATATACATGAAGGACCAGGAGGCATTTCTCATTTTAAAACTTACAATGAGGAATACATTGAAATTTCAAGCGAAGCCGCAGCATTAGGGGATTTATTAGCGGATAATTTAGAAACACAGGGGATTATGAAAATAAAAAAAATTATAAAATTTTAATGGAATGGAAGGATATGAAGACAGATTTCGAAAAAATAAGAAAAGAACTTATAGGATTATATGAAAGATTCTTAAAAAACCCTAAATCAGAAAAAACAATAAACGATATAATAGAGTATGAAGGAAAGTTTGGAGGGTTAGTTATTTATAATGACATATTAAAGAGAAAACCAGTTCCTAATGTAATAAAAAGTGGTTTAGCAGGGCTTTCTTTATTATACCAATATGATGAACACCCTCCAACACATAAATTATCAAATAAAAAAATAATAACAAAAGCAAAAAACATTCTAAAAGAATTAAAAAAATATAAAGTAAGAACTTGTTAAAAAAAATAAGATCGGATAAAAAAATTTAAAACAAACTAACATAAGGAGTTTATAATAGGATTTATTTGAGATGATTAAATGAAAAAAGAGTTCAAAAAATTAGTTAATGAAAGAAGAATGATTAAGAATAAAATAATTAGTTTTTGGAGAAAAGAGCTTAAGTTGCTTATTAATAACAAAAAAAGTGATGAAGAAGTTTTGAATGCAATGTCCGAGATGATAGAGAGTACTGACGACGTTCTTGAACTTCTAAAAATGTTCGTGCAAATGGTTAAGCCTGGAGAATACTCTAAAATTAAGAAACAATTAGCTAAGAGATTATTTAATGCTGCGCAAAACAGTTTTTTAAACATAGAATCAGAGGACATGGCCTTAGCTACTAAGCTCTTCAAAGAAGTTGGTGACAAGGAAATGGAAAGGAAAGTGAAAGAATTCCACGATCTTGCATACGGTATTGTTGAAGACTTACTCCCACAATTAGAAAAATATTCTTAATTTTTTTTTTGATTTTTTTAGTGATAATAATAAGGTGTTGAGTGAAGAATTCTTAATAGGATTTAAAAGTATTGCATCTTTTATTGATTTTTAGTTAATGCCTTATTATTAATAATCTCACTAACTCATCATAAAGTTTAATGACACTATCATAAGAAGAAATAACTCATTTTAATCCTTGTGAGAAAGTTATTTTCGTGAATTATAAGGAACAAGAACTTGTTTTGTTTGAATTATTCTTTAAAGAATTTGATGAGTTCTCGTGCTCCTTGTTCATTATCTTTTTTTTCACCTAACGGCATTTTTTTGTTATGTTTTAATTGTTTCTCGCAGTTTTTCAGGAAATTCAAAAATTCTTTTTCGTTCTTGAAAATAATTTCTAAATGATAATGTTCTTTTCCTTCAATTTTCGTTTCCACATGAAATTGTAGAACGACTGTGCCGTCCTCTAAGTATTGCACTTCATAAATGTCTTGATAATTAAGGTTCTTATCATCTAACCAAGCACTTTCAACCATAATCAATTACCAAAACGTTTTTTTATTATTATTTTTTTGTTTTTTTTAGTGGGTGAGGTGTGATTAAGAAATGAAGAATGTGTTGGTCATGAAAAAAGAGTTTAATAAGAAACTATTGGAGATGGAAAATCAGAAAATAATGGAATTAATTAAGAGAATAAAGAAAGAAGAAATAAGTTATGATGAAATCAAAGAGGAATTAATGCGTTTTAGTGGTAGCACGCCTGAATTCATTAATTTCATGGAGAAGTTAATTGAAAGAGTAGATAAAGAAAAAATTAACACTGTTATGACGAGTGAATTAAGAAAAGAGTTCGCTCTTAGATTAGCTTTTTTTGTTCGAAATAAGATAAATGATGTTTTCATGGATTTAGAGACTAAACTCTATGAATCAATAAGAATGTTACAATCTCTTGGTAATATAAAAAATAAGAATGTTTTGGAAGGAATTGCAGGTGTTTTACATAGAACACAAGAGTATTTTGAGCATGAAACAAGAGAATACTATGATGAAATATAAATAATGTGATTTTTAATAATCAATAATAATTAAAATTTTTAAAAATTATATCTAATCTTCAATAAAATATTAATAAGGGTAGTGAATCAAATAATTAATTATGAAAAAGAAAGGTGTGGATTTTTTTGTTTTCAAAAAAGATTATAGAGCAATATCTGCAATGCTTGGAACTGTTATTGGAGCGGGTTTTCTTGGCATTCCTTCTGCAATAAGCAAAGTAGGTTTACTACCTGGCGCGGTCTTGCTCATTATATTAACTATAGCAACTATTTTCATGAACTTGCTTGTATCTGAAATTGTAAGTTATATAAAAGCAACTCATCAACTGCCAGGATTAGCTAAAAAATTGCTTGGAGAAAATGGGAAGAGATTAATGCTTGTTTCCGTAATTTTGGGGATGGGAGGTGCTTTAATTGCTTACACTGTTGCAATAGCACAAATAGTGAATGTAATGTTTGGAGTTAAAGAAATGATTACTATGATGGTTTTAACGCTTTTAATGTCATTAATCATAAGCAAGGGAGTTAAAAAAGTAAGTGTTGTTGAAACTTATCTTGTTGTTGGGTTAATAATCTTTTTTTTTATTGTAACTTTTATTTTAATTCCTCAAACTAAAATATCAAATTATTTTTACACGAACTGGAAAGATTTTCTTGAACCTTATGGGATTATATTTTTTGCAATGATGGGGTATTCAATAATACCTGAACTGGAGAAATTAGTGAATGAAGACAAAAAAAGATTGAAGAGCGTGATTGTTTTTTCAATGAATTCAGTTGCTTTGCTCTACTTTATTTTTATACTAACTTTTATAGGATTTTTTGGAAGAGAAATTAAAGGCGTGGCTACAGAAAGCCTTCCAGGCATTCTTGGAATTATTGGAAATGTTCTTGCGATTCTTACAATGATAACAAGTTACTTAAGTCTGGGTTTAATCTTAAGAGACGCGTATATTGAAGATTTAAAAATGAAAAAATTTCCTGCGCTTTTGTGTGCAGTCGGGTTCCCTCTTATAATTTCATTAGTTATTAAACCAACCTTTCTTGGAGTGTTAAGTTTTACAGGTGCGATTGTAGGTGGGGGCACAGGAATCCTCATATGCTTAATGGCATTAAAAGTGAGAGAAAAAGAGAAGAAAAAAAAGAATAATGCATTAGTTTATGTTTTAATGGCATTGTTTGTTTTTGGGATTTTACAAGAAGTTCTACGCCTTATTTAACTCCCATTTTTTTAAAAAAATTTCTGCTCTTTGAATATCTTCTATTCTTCCTACATCAATCCAATAATCTTTAATCATGAGAATTTTAACTTTTTTTTTCAGAGCGAGATTTGTTATAGCATCTGTTATTTCGTATTCGCCTCTTGAACTCGGTGCAAGTTTTTCTATTTCTGAAAAAATTTCAGAAGTAAATTTGTAAAGACCTGTATTAATTAAATTGCCTTTAGGATTTTCAGGTTTTTCATCAATTGAAACTAAAAAACCGTTTTTTATGTTAAGAACTCCATAAGCCGTTGGGTTTTTAACACTCCAAGCACCAACATAAACATATTCATCCTTCCTTAAAAATTGCTTAAAATCTCTTGCTGTGAATAAATTATCTCCAACAACAGCAACAAAATCCTCGCTTCCAACAAAATTTCTCGCGCACTTAACTGCGCTTGCAGAACCATTCACTTCTTTTTGAAGTATTGGTTTTATTTTAACATTATTTTTAGCTGAATATTTTTTAAGAAACAAAATCACTTGTTCCTTCAAATAATTTACAACAACACCAATTTCCAAAAACCCTGCTTCAATAAGTGCATCAAGAATTAATTCAATCATAGGTTTATCATTTATTTTAATCAAAGGTTTCGGAGTATTTTTAGTTAAAGGAAGCATTCTCGTTCCCTTGCCTGCTGCTAAAATAATTGCTTTCATTTTTTTATCACCTTTCATCATTAAGTGTTATTACATAATTTTATAAATTCTTTAATTATGCTTTCAATTTCTTTTACAGCACCCTTAATGTATTGCGGGCGTATGTCTTTTCTGCATTCTGCTAAGTGAAATGCTATAACTTTCTTGAATTCAAAAAAAGTGCTGAAAAATAAGGGTTTGTCTTCATCTCTTCTTAAATTCACCCATGATGTTGTAGCTCCAAGAGGATTATTTGATGATAAGTAATCCGCACATAATGATAGAATTGTTGGAGTTTCAGGATTCAAATACTCAAAATAATTTCGTTTCAAATCTGTTTTAATTCTGAAAATCGCGGGCACAACATTAATCCTAATTTTGTCTGGAATGAATCTCAAAAAATTGCCATAATTTATTTCATTTGTTTTTCCTCCAACAAAAGCGTCTAAATGCTCGTCATATACTTTTAATTGAAAATCTTGAATTTTTTTGTAATAAGCTTCAACTAAACTATGAGTGAACCTGTGATCCCCTCCTAAAAGAAAAGTTCTTTTGCTTGCATCAATTATTTTTTCTAACTCACTTCTTGCCTCATCTCCATTCATCCCTATTGCATTAACTTGCTTAAAATTATATTTTAACAAAATTTCTTCATCACTCCAAAAATCATTGTAATTCTTAAAACTAGGACTTGTGTTTTTTCCTCCTTCAAAAAAATTTATTTCAATAAATTTAATCTCCATCTTATTTCACTGTCACACTTTTCGCAAGATTTCTTGGCATGTCTGGATTGCATTTTCTTAATAATGCGAGTTCATAAGCGAGCAATTGAATAGGAATTATTTGAGTTATTGGATTAAAAGAATTTGTTTCAGGCACTTTAATCCAAAAATCGAAAACAGGATTATTAACAGAAGCAACACCTATTATGTACGCACCCCTTGATTTTAATTCAGTTGCATTGCTTATGATAAGGTGTTTATTTTTTTCTGAAACAAAAACAATGCATGGCGTGTTCTTCTCAATCAAAGCAATAGTCCCGTGTTTTAATTCACCGCCTGGGAAGGCCTCAGCATGAATATAACTTACTTCTTTTATTTTAAGTGCTGCTTCCATAGCTGTTGGGTATTCAAGTCCTCTTCCAATCGTGAACAAGTGTTCTTTATTCTTTATCCTCCTCGCTAATTCCTTGATTCTTGTTTTCATATTCTCGCTTGTTAAATAATAAACAACATTCCACAAATAATTTATTTTTTTCAAAACCTCTTCATACTTATTTACTAAAGAGTAAGCAAGCAATGTGAGTAGAACAACTTGTGAGGTGTAGGATTTTGTTGATAACACGCATATTTCAGGTCCTGCGTTCAAAAGCAAGAATTCATCAGAGTCCCTAACTAATGAAGAACCCATAACATTAACTATTGAAATTATTTTCGCACCTTTTTGTTTTGCATATTTTACGGATTCTAAAACATCTGCAGTTTCTCCTGATTGAGAGATTGCAAGAACAACAGAATTCTTATTAATAAAATGATTAAAATTTGGGAATTCACTTGCAACCATTACATTAACTTGTTTATTAGCAATACTACTGAATAAGTAAGAAGCAGTTAAAGCAGCATGATATGAACTCCCGCATGCAACAAAAAAAATGTTTTTCGCATTCTTCAAATTAGTAACAATCTTGTTAAGAACTCTCTTATCTTGATGAAGTGCTTTTTTAAGTGTTTCAACTTGCTCATTTATTTCTTTCAACATGAAGTGCTCAAAATCCCCTTTTTTTGCTTGGCTTACACTCCAATCAATGCTTGAAATTTTTATTTTTACTTCTTCATTTTTTTTAAGATTAAAAATTTTTATGTTTTTATTTAATACAACAAAATCATAATCATACAAATAAACAACTTTTTTTGTGTATTCAAGAAACGCTGGAATATCGCTTGCTGCAAAAAATTCATTATCTCCAACACCAATCACAAGAGGGGATTCATGTCTTGAAGCAATTACGCCATCAAAATATGCGCTCAAAATCAGAACAGCGTAACTCCCTTTTAATCTTTTTAATGCTTTCTTACAGGCTTGGACGAAATCTTGATTTCTCGAGAACTCGTACTCAATTAAATTAGGAATCACTTCAGTATCGGTCTCGCTGTAAAAATTGAATCCTTTATTTTTTAAAAACTTCTTTAATTCTTCATGATTTTCAATAATCCCATTATGAACTACTGCTATTTTCTTATTATTAGATAAGTGCGGGTGAGCGTTCTCTTTCGTAACCCCTCCATGAGTCGCCCACCTCGTGTGTGCTATGCCCATTCTTCCCATTAATCCTAAAAAATTTTCTTTTTTAGCAACCTCACTTACTTTACCAACATTCTTTCTTGTTTGAAGTTCTTTGTTAAGAACAGCAATGCCGCAGGAATCATAACCCCTGTATTCCAGATTCTTTAAACCATTTAATAAGATACTGCTTGCGTTTTTGTTACCCACATAACCTATTATTCCACACATTTTTTAAACACCTGGTGAACTAACAAATAGGATAGATTAAAGAAAACTTATAAGTATTTTTTAAAAAAAATAAAAAGCACTCAAAAAAAATTTTAGAAGCATATTTAAACAAAACAAGTTTTTCATTAAAAACCAAAAAAACCATTAAAAAAATTTATATAATGGTTGTTCTTTTTTGAAATATTATGAATAAATTAATTAAAGAAAAAAAAGAAGGATTAGTAAGTAAAGAAGTATTCATTTGTAAAAAACCTGAAAAACTAAAAGTTATTGGGAATAAGAATTGCTTTAAAATACTTAAACTTTTAAGCGAAAAAGAAATGTATCCAATGGAGATCGCAAAAAAACTGAATATTCACGAACAAAAAGTGTATTATTATATTAAACTTTTAACAAAAAATGAATTAATAAAAAATACGAGAATAGTTGAAAAAAAAGGGGGCATGGCAAGGTATTATAAAACTTGTTATGATAGCATAGCTATTGAAATAAGTGAAAACGAGAAGCCATATTTGAACTCCTCACTCATAAATGAACCTTTAATTCAAAAATTTTTCAAGGAATTCAATAATAACAGCACTTTTAATGGAAAAATAGTTGTGGGTTCTCCTGATGCACACGGTCCTTTCAAGAGTCGCGCTCGCGATGGACACTACGCAATTTATTTAGGAATGTTTCTTGGAGAATTTTTTAAACTTCCAAAAGATTTTATTGTTAAACTTGATGTTGATATTAAAGCAGAAAAAGAAATGAAGAATAATCTTATTATTATTGGAGGTCCAGGCCCGAACACGATAGCAAGTGAAATAAATAAGTACCTTCCTGTTCAATTTAAAATAAAACCTGGTGGGGAAGGGTATTTATTCGGGGGATTATTTTCAAAAAACACTGGGAGGACATACAATGAAGATTCTGTTGGGATCATAGTAAAAATGAGGAATCCATTCCAAGAAGAAAAAACCATTCTTTTTCTTGCAGGAAATAAGGCTGTTGGAACAAAAGCGTGTGTTATGGCGATTTGCAATAATTGGAGGGATTTATTAAAAGATTATGCGAATGATGATTTCTACGCTGTGATTCAAGGATTTGATTTAGATGGAGACGGGAAAATAGACAGCATAGAAGTGCTTGAAAAAAATTAGTTTATCCAACATGTAAAAACTTTATAATAAAAACATTGCATAATCATCATTATGAAACTAATAGAAATAATTTTAACAATAATAGTGTTCATTGCTCTTGGATTGCTTATTTATACTGTTGTCTTCTCTCCGCAAATTAAATTAATTATTATAATGTCAGTGTTTAGTGTGCTTGTCTTAAGCGGTTCTGCGTGGTTTATTGATTTAGAGTATTTTTTGACCATGCCTGAAAAAAATTCAAGAATAAAATTAAAGAATTAGAAAAACATCTTGAAGAAATAAACTAAGAAGACGTTATAAGGTTAAAAAAAATTAAAGAATTAATTGAAAGAAAAAGAAAAGAGGGGAGTTAGAATAAAAATAATAAGTGCTAATTTTAAAAAAGGATGGATTAAAATAAGAATAAGTAGTTTAGATGACTTATGGGTATTAAGTCAAATCATAACTGAGAACACAATAATTAGTGGAAAAACCACGAGAAGAATTAGTTTAACAGAAAAAGAGAGTGCTAAAAAAACTGTTTTTTTAAAAATCAGGGTTGAGAAAATTGAATTTCATAAGTATTCTGATAATTTAAGAGTTGGTGGGAGAATAATTGAAGCACCTGAACAAGTAGAGCTTCACTCTTACCATACTTTTAATTTAAATCCAGGGACTATTATTAAATTAGAAAAAGAATTCAGTAAATGGGAGATTAAAAGGTTGAAAAACGCTGAAAAACATTCTGTTAAACCAACACTCATGGTGGGCGTAGTTTCTCAAGGAGAATGTGAATTAGCACTTATTAAAGAGTATGGTTTAGAATTCATAGGTGGTTTGAAAAAAAACTTGCCTGGCAAGAAAGACGAGAATTATGAAAAAGCAAGAGAGCAATTTTATAGAGAAACAGTTAAAGAACTTGAAAGAATTGGAAAAGAAAAAGGACTAAAAATGATTTTAATTGGAGGGAATTCAATAATCATGGATATTTTCAAAAAATATCTTCCAAAAAATACAATAATCAAAACTTGTGTTATAAGCGGTGATGGTAGAACAGGCATTCATGAAATAATAAAAAAGGGTTTTATAGAAAGATATGCAAAAAACCTTCGGTTCGCAAAAGAAGCAAGATTAGTTGAAGAACTTTTAGAAGGGATTCGAAAAGATGAGAGAGTTGCTTATGGGATTAAAGAAGTTGAAGAAAAAATAAACATGAAAAACATAAGAACTCTTCTTGTTTCAGACGCGTATCTTCAAGAATCAAGGCAGGAAGGCAAGTACGAGGAATTAAATGAACTCATGCAAAAAGCAGAAAAATGCGGTGGTAACATAGAAATTATTAGCACAGAGCATGAAGAAGGAAAGAAATTAGATGCTTTAGGAGGCATTGCAGCTCTTTTAAGATATTAAACATTTCTTATAAAAAAAAATTAATGAAAAAAAAAGTAAGAAAAAAATTTAAGCAATAGCAAGTTTGCTGTCAAGTGTTTCCTTGCTTTGTTTTGGTCTACTAACACCAATTAAATCACACAAAACACTAGGTGCTGTAGCATCCTCTGAAATTAATTCCCTAACTCTCTCCTTTATTGGTTTAGTTATGTTACCCCTTTGCTCGTAAGGTTCTAACACCCCCTCAGGCAAACCAAGTGCTTCAACACCACCCACTAACTCAATTAAATCACTGTACAACTTTTTTTCTGCAATTGCTTTACCTGCAAATGGTATGTATGTTTTCTTAAGATACGCGGAGATTGGTTTCTCCCACTTAGTCCCTTTAACATCTTTAATCGCCTTCCTCTTAACAAAATAACTTACCACATTATACGCAGCATTAAGTCCAAGAAGCCCAGCAAACAAACTACCAACAAACAATGCTCTTATTTTATGCATGGTAGCAACATCATTAGGACCCATTCTATTTATTTCAGCATAAGGCCCTGTTCGTCCTGGATAATCAAAAGTTCCATTAGGACTTAAATGATTATCACCCACAATGTTAGTATCCGAAATATAAGAAGGATGTCCATGTGGGCCTTTCGTCCATTGTTTTCCTTTTGCTTGGTTTAATCTAATGTTTGGTATCCATCCTGGGATGCTTGCTGCCACACCTGTAAGCGTATTTGCGATTACTGTTGATGGTTTATTCCCATCTAACAAATATTTACGAACTTTCCCCATTTTTCATCTCACCCCTAAAAAAACACTTTGTGTGTTTTTTATTAACTTAAAAGTAAAAACCACTCTTTATAACTTTAATCATAAAAAAAATTAATGAAAAAAATAAGGAATTAAAAATCATCAGGGCTTTTATCTGCTAAGGGAAGACAAAAATAAGGTATAAACCCTAATTTGTGTTCTATGAAATCTAATGAGTGTGCTGGAAAATTGTCTTCCAACCAATTTTCAGTCACCCATTTTTCTAAATCTCCATAAAGCTTTTTAAAAGCCATTATAGACTCTTTACTATATCCTATTTTTTGTCTTACGTAATCCTTTCTTGTTCCAAACAAACCAAATCTTTCATCAGGCACTTGTTCCAAAACATATTCTATAAACTCCTTGTCTGTTATTTTTTTTAAATCCAAAAACATCACCCCTAAAAGTATTATTAAGTAATATTTTATATTACTTTATATTTTTTTCTATTATTCATGAGAACAACAAAATTTAATATTAAAAAAAGATTACTTATAGAAAGTTTTTTGCGAGAAAGGGTTTCAAATGGGAAGTGTTAAAGACTTAATAATTTATGTAAATCCAACAGAAAAGAATTATGGAGAGGGAGAATTTGTTTTTAGGAACAATTATTCTGTATTTGATTGGGGTATTATGCCTGATGTAATACCGCATAAAGGAGAGAGTTTGTGCTTAATGAGTGCTTACTTCTTTGAAAAAATAGAAAAAGAGGGAATTAAAACACATTATAATGGATTAATTGACTCAAGAAACAAGGTATGCAACATTAAAGAATTAGATGAACCGACAAACAGGATGTGGATAAAAGTTGTAAGAGTTATAAAACCCTCATTTAAAAACGGTGCTTATGTTTATTCTGAATTCAATAAGACTTTGGAAAATTATCTTGTGCCAGTAGAATTTATTTACAGAAATGTTATTTCAGAAGGTTCAAGCGTTTTAAGAAGATTAAAAAATGGTAAAATCAAACTTAAAGAAGTTGGGTTAAGCAAAATTCCTGAAAAAAGCGAGAAATTAAAAATGCCATTTCTTGACGCAAGCACTAAATTAGAAGAACAAGATAAGTACATTTCATGGAGAGAAGCAAAAAAAATATCAGGGCTTACTAACAAGGAAATCACAAAAATTAGGTCATTGACTTTGAAAATTAATGATATCATAAGTAAGGAATTATTTAAAAAAGATATAGTTAATGAAGATGGAAAATTAGAGTATGGTGTTGGTCCTGGAAGAGAAATAATTCTTGTTGATACTGTGGGGACATTAGATGAGAATAGATTCACGTACAGGAATAAAAGAATAAGCAAGGAGATTATAAGACAATTTTATAGAAAAACGTGTTGGCATAAGGATATTACAATTGCAAAACTACTTGCAATGAAACTAAATTTTATTGAATGGAAAATGTTATGTTTTTCAAAACCTAAAAAATTGCCTTATGAATTAAAAGAAATTTTAAGCAACATGTACACAAGTGCGGCAAATAAAATAATTGGGAAAAAAATTTTTGATTCACCAAAATTAGAAGATGTTCTGAAAAGCCAAGAAGATTTCTTAGAAAGATTAGTATTATGATTTTTGTTATTTATTTATATATGCTCTGTGTTGTGCTTTTCTCTGTAGTTGGAATATAAATATCTTCAGGTGGTTCTTGAGAGCTCCTGCATACTTCTGTTATTATTTTTGTTGAAGGGTCGTAGCACTTAACTATTATTTGATTATTATTTAATTCAACTTTGCCAAAATTCTTGCAAATTATGTCATAATCATGAGAGTAAGCAGTGCATTCTCCTATTTTTTGAAGTTTGGTAATCATGATTGTTGCATCAGTTGAATAATCTTTTGGAGCACAAACTTTTTGAGAGTTGCATACAACATTCTTTAAGATTTCTTCATCTATATTTTGCTTGCATTGACAATTATAATCACACCTTTCACCAATATTTTTTAAAATAAGACATCCTGGTGTTTCAAAAGAATAAGAGTTTGCAGGACAATCATACGTTGGTTTCTGAACATTATCTCCTTTACCATCGCAAACATTATAACAATCTGGACAATTCTCATAATTTTCTCCAAGAAATGGCTCGCAATAATTGTTTGGACAATTTGGACCGAACAAATAATTAACAGATTTTAAAGAAAAAATGTTTGCATACCCATCATTTTCATATACTTGTTTGGGTTTGAAATCCCACACAGCATAATAGGATTGAGGATCAAGTTCTGACTGTTTTTCAAATTTAATTTCATTTATTGTAATCCCTTTATCTTTTCCTCCTTCCAAGCATATTTTTAATTCTTTGACAAAAATTGTAGGATTAAATTCTTCTGTTAATTCACTAGACCCATCTAAAGATAAAGAAATTAAATTATCTTCAGAATCAACAACGATTACATCTCCAGAAACCCCGGCATCAAGAGAATAACTCATAATAAACTTGTCAGCACTCTTCATCACAAGCTTAACAGCGCACGCGGATTTACCAGAAACATCTTGTTCTAATATAAGTTTTCCCGTAACACTTGTGATTTTGCCCTCGCTTCTTGAAACTTCTTGTTTCGCAGTTAAACCATTTATTTTATTTCCTTTAGAATCAATAGCGTGTGTTATAAAATCTTCCATAACAGGGTTTTGGAATAACTTAACAGGCAAAGCAAGTTTGCTGTATTCTTCAACAAGCATGTCATAATCAACAAGATATTTTAGTTTGTAAAGAATTGCCTTAAAATTCAGTTCTAAAAAAGCAGGCGTATTCTTGTAATCATAAAGAGCGCACCCAATTTGATACCCCTCTGTTATATCAGGGAAGTAAAGATTTTGCGAGAATTCCTGCACATTATTACTTGATGATGTTATTTTCTCAGTTATTGCTTCTTCCTCAAATGATTTTTTAACAACGCCAGTCTCATCTTTCATCACGAAATAAGGACTGTTCATCCAAGTGCATGAATCAGAATCACAAACTTCTGTGAACTCCACGCCATACCATCCCTTATTAAAAACATTGTAATTATAGATAATATCATTATCAATTGCTGCTCCCAAACCATCAATTCTTATGGAAACACCTGAAGTGCTTTCAAAAGAAGGAGTTGAAACATAAAGGGGAGAAATTGTTGGGTTAATCTCATAAAATCTTCCCATTATTTTCTCAGTACCAATCCTGCCATAAGTGCTTGGATTATCTTTATTGTTCAAACTCCTTCCTCTTATAACGCTTTCAGAATAATATAACCTGTTGTTGTTCTCAATATTATCCCATTTACTATTAAGAACAAGCTTGTTCGTATTCGTTTGCTCATCCACTTTTATTAATTTTAAATCAGTTATGAATGTGCTTGGACTCCCTGGAATAATTAGTTCAAGATAATCAGGGTTCCCACCTTCATTAGAGTTTATTGGCTCGTTAAGATAAACCATGCCAACCCATTTTTTTGTTGTTATACCATTCTTACTTAACTCCGTGTTTGGAAGCCAGAAGTGTTTGAAAGAGTTTAAAGGAATGCCTGCAAACACATCATCACTATCGCTTGAAAAAGAACAATAAGCTCCGAAAAGTTCATCATCTGTGCTTCCTGTTCTTTCTTCAATGCTTAAAGAATTACCACTCGTGTCTAAAAACTTATCATTCAAAGAAGCATCCATGCGCACCCACGCATTTCCATAAAATTCATTAAACTCAGTTTTCGTATTATCTGAAAAAGTAATACTTACTTGAGATGTTGCATAAATCCAAGGATAATCATTTATGAATTCATTTCCATTCTCATCTGTTGTTGGCAGACAAACTTTAATCTTATCAACATCTTTTATTATTGGCTTGCCTTCATCATCATACCCAAAATTTGCTACGAATTTATGCTCATTACCTGCAATATCTGCAAGTATTTGTTTTCCATCCGTAGTATAAACAATCATTATTGGCGTAAACTCACTTGTTAAAGGAGGTGTGTCTATATTAAGTTCGTTTAAAAATTTGTTTTGAATGTCTTCAGGAATATCGCTTACTTCAGAATAATCGCTTGAAGAAACAAAACTCATTTCTATTTCTTTCACATCTTTTACAGAAAGAGGTTGTGTAACACAATTCGTTCTTCCAGGCTCTAATCCCGCGTATAATAAACTTCCAATATAATCATAACTAAAATCATTTTGCACGAATTCTTTTTTGTTAATCACAAACTTTATTTCCTCGTTCTCTTCTTTTAATGGTTTTTGAATTGCAAGAGCATTGCGCAAATTCAAAGTAAGAACTTTATCCGTATCCAAAGTTTTTTCTAAAATAACCTTGGAATCATCAGGATAAATTGGTGCGGCATCATCAAAGAAGAAAGCATAAAATTCATTTGAATAAATATCATATGGAATATCACAAGCAATAGTTATTGTGTCTCCTGGATTTAATTGATTGTTGAAATCAACAACATTTCCGTCTTTATCAAAGTGATCAACTCTTTGACAATGATTCCTGCTCGCGTAATCAGACTTTTCATCAAGTTCTGGTATCCACCAAGAAGCATATTGTTTTGAAACAAAAGAACATTTATCACCATTACAATTCAATTTAGCGAAATTAATCCATGCTGAAGCATCTTGTGAAAATTCTATATTTCCATCAATTATTGAAAAAACAGGCGTGTTTGACGCGGTTGTTGTATAAAATCCTGATGATTCTCCTTGTATTGAACAACAAGGACTATCACAAGAATCTAAAGTCCTTGAATCACAATCAATGGTAGTGCAGTCTGTAAGTTGCTTGCACACGTATAAACCCTCAGAGAGATGTTCTGTTCCTGATGTAACAGGCACCCATGCGCAATTCTTGTATTGCTCGCAATCATTTTTATTTTGTTGAATTAAACAATTATCAGTAGTTTCTGCTCTGCCGCACACTTGTTGCACGCTTTTTGGAATAAGAATGAATCCTGGTTGTTCAATCACTCCTGTTCCTTCATTCTTTATTTTGAAAACAATTTTTCTATTATCTTTTTCTTTAATTCTTGGGCAATCACTTTCAGCATCATTGAATGTTCCGTCAGTGCTTGTTGTATCACAAGTTCTTGAACTAACATCATTAATCTCTGTTTTCACGTTATATTTTAAATTACTGATTTTAACTTGCGTGTCAAACCCTGCTCTTGGATCTGTTATTTCAAAAATACTGCTTTTTCTTTCAAAAGCACAGGCAGTGTCTTTACTTGGTGACCTGCAACGATACTGATCTGCAAGAGGATGATAAACATCACTCTCATAATTATAATTTTTATTAATCCAACTTTTTGGAAAAAGCTCGTCTGAAGTATCACTAATATGAAAAGCATATGTTTGCATGCCAATAAGAAGAAATTTTGCATTTTTAATCTCAGGATACTTATCTGAATCTAAAACAATATTCCTGATATAGTCAAAAGAAAAGTATATGTTTGAATATGTATCTCT
>Ga0190313_1000537_pt1 | contig 22434 bp, 20 predicted proteins | sample 4870071011_MG_FD_169989 | JGI IMG/M metagenome (GOLD analysis project Ga0190313, IMG submission 169989) | Hydrothermal vent sediment bacterial communities from Southern Trench, Guaymas Basin, Mexico - 4870-07-10-11_MG | ecosystem: Environmental > Aquatic > Marine > Hydrothermal vents > Sediment ...
TCCATAGCATGAGCTTTTTTGACTATTAGATCATACTGCAAAATTATTCCCCTATAAAACAGAAATAATAAAAGACATATTCTATTTTACTTTTCAATAATTACCTTTTTAATGTTTTGGAATATTATTTAATAATTCCACTGAGCAGTTTTCTCTTTAAGTTTTCAGTAGGTATACCATCTTCATTGTAATTCCTCAAGCGATAGTAAGTATTTAGGAAGAAATCTATTTCCTCTTGCTTTATTTCATGCACTTTACCTTTGCTATCTACAATTTTGTCCGTTATAAACCGTGTTGGTAAAGTCTCGTGTTTTCTTCTGATGCCTTCCCTATAGTTAAACAATCGTATTATTGCAAGAATTCTCTCAAGGGCCTCTACAAATTCACTCATTGAAAAATCAATGCCAATCGCTGCATTAAATGCACGAAGCATTATTTCAAAATCTACTACTGAACGTCCAAATTTGCATAATATTAGAGAATCAAAAGCAGTCATGAAGTTTTCAAACTCAATCAATTTTCTTACTTTTCTCTCAGTTACTTCATGTGGTTCTCCTGCAAGTCCAGCCAAATCAACATAGTATGCCATCATTCGGAGATGACATGCGCCTCGAGGCGATGTAGCATATGCTAGAATCATCCCTTTTAATACTCGTGGATCATATCCTGGTGGTTCCAGACCTTTTACATGCACTGCAATCTCTTCTAAATTTAACTCCTTTGCGGCCCTTGCAACACCATCTGCTAGGATTCTACCTACATTTCTCCTATACGCGATATCCATTATTAGTTTGACAATTGAATCTGCATCACCATAATCAATCTCTACTTTAATTTTTCCTCGCTTTGCTGCTTCTATAGCAAAACCGATAACATTACCAAGAGAAATTGCATCTAGTCCTAAATCGTCCGCTAAATAGTTTAGATATACCACATTCTCAATTTTATTCACTCCAATTAATCCGCCTAAACTAAATAAGACTTCATAATCAACTCCATCCATTTCTATCGTACCCCACTTGGTCTTGACTTTAACATATCGTCCACATGCAATTGGACAATTCCAGCAAGGATGCGGATGCACTAGGATTTTCTGCACAGCATCTGGACCTATATTTTCCCATCCATTCATGAAACCAGAACTCCAGTATCTTGTTGGAAAGAATCCCATCTTGTTAGCTGTGTACACCATGCCTGACGTTCCGAGCCTTCGCATTCGAGAAACAGCTCTACTTTTCCGTATTCTAGTCATCAATTCTGATATAACATCTTGGAATTCATTATCTCTGGCAGGGGATACATATAGAGTATCTGATAGAAATACAACAGCTTTTAAGTTCTTTGAACCCATTACTGCACCACCACCGCATCTCCCAGCTTGTCTCCATTTATCTACACAAATTGCTGCAAATCTAACCAAATTTTCACCGGCGGGTCCAATTGTCACTATTGTTGCATTTTTGCCAAATTCCTTTCTTAGTGCATTATCAGTTTCTACTACTCCTTTTCCCCATAATTCTAATGCATTTCTGAACTCAACGCCATCATCCGAGATAACAACATAAGTTGGTTTTTGTGCTCGCCCCTTAAATACAACTGCATCATACCCAATGCATTTTGGATAACGTGGCAACGACCCTCCAACGTAGCTTTCGCCAAATATCTCAGTTAATGGTGATTTGAAGTAAATACCAACTTTTGATGCAAGAGGCATTCTAGTCCCATTTAAAGGACCATTCGCAATGATAAGCAAATTTTCGTCTGATAAAGGATCTACATTTGGTGGAAGTATCTTATACAATAAATAGGCTCCAAGACCGCGCCCTCCAATAAGTTTAGTTAAGATTTCCCTGCTTATTTGTATTTCCTCGGTTTTTGCAGATGATAAATCTATGACTAATATTTTACCCATCAGTGACATTTAATCACCAAAAATATAATTTTGGTTGCATTAAGACAAATGTTAAATTATACTTTAATACTAAGGCATCCCAGTATCTGTTAAAAATGATGTTATCTGTATGCTCACAGTAATTATAGAAAAACTATGTACTAGTTCATTAGCTTTTAGCAATAATGTATGATTTATGACAATATTCTTTTATTTATGGAAAAATTAAATAATCATGGAAAAATTCATAATGTTTTGCAATAATATTCTTTTAGAATAAAAGGTGAATTGCATGAGTATAGTTAAGGTAAGCAATAGAAGAATTTATATTCCTAAGGAAATACCTTTTTCGGCGAAGAAAGCACTTTTAATACCATTAGATAATGTGATTATCATCGTTCCAATCCCGGATAAACCAGTGGAAATTGATATTAGTAAAGACATAAAGGAGCTTAGGGAGCTTGCTGAAAAAAAGGCAAGGGATGATGCTATCAAAAGAGCTAAAAGGAGGAATCAAATATGATGATTGAATGCGATATTATCATTGCTCATTTTAAGAAACAAGATTGGCTTAAACCAGTCGCAGATAAAATTTTCTCTGAAATTAAATCTAAAAGAATGCAGGTTGAGGTTTCAACTGAGGTTTTCCACGAAGTTTTTTATGTCCTTTCGGAATTCGCATCAATTAGTGAAATACTTTCTAATTTTGCGTATCTTCTTGGTTTAGAAAACATTAAATTCTTATCACCAACTCCAGAAGTTTATGTGACAGCCTTACATTTAATGCAACAATATAATATAAAATCCATCTTTGATGCTATTTATGCAGCACAAGCGCTTCTTCAATCAAAGGACAAAGTAATAATCTCTACTGAGAGCATTTACGATCGAATTCCGGGTATAAAAAGAATAGACCCGCGAGATTTTATTACAATGATATAAGTTCATGTAGATTTTAAAAAAAGGTGATTGTATTTATATTTGGATGATGAGAGGTGGTCGGGCCGAAAAGTAATGAGGATACTACTCCCAGCTGAGCCCCAGTTTATATTAATAATCCTCTATTCTCTTTCAAATAATTTCTAACGTAGAATAATAATATGAATTAATCATTGATTAGTAACTAAGAAACAACTAAGATGCACTCAAAAAATGCGATTAAATTAAAGATTATATGATGAGGCGTATTGCTACAATAATGAGTAATATTCCAAAAAGAATGGACAATATTTTTGGTTTCGTTTTTTTAGCTAATCTTGCTCCAATTTGAGCACCAGTTACTGCTCCGATTCCCAAGGAAATCCCGTACTTATAAACTACGTGACCATATAATCCTCGTTGTATAACTCCTGAAAATGATGTTATTAGTATCATGAAACAAGATGTTGCCACGGCGTAATGAATTGGAATTTGAAGAACAAGGCATAAAATTGGAACTTTTAAAACTCCGCCTCCAATCCCCAAGCATGCTGATGCAATGCCGGCGAAGAAAGATGCAATTATAGCCCAAATTAGATTTTTTCTGTTATACTTCATTATAACTTTATCAGATTTTACTTCTGTTTTTCTTAGAGCTTTTCGTATCATATTAAGTGATGCAAAAATGAGTACGATGGAGAAAGCTATTCGTAGATAAATACTCGGCGAAACTACTGCTAGATATGCACCAATTACTGTGCCAGCTATTGTGGAAAATTCAAGAATTACTCCCAGAGAATACATGATTCTCTTCTGACGAAAATACGCGTATGTTGATGATATTGCAGTTATGAATATTGCAAGAAGAGATGTTCCCGTGGCTTGTTTTATATCGAGACCAAATATCAAAACTAGTGCCGGAACAAAAAGAACGCCACCTCCAATCCCAAAGAAAGCCGCTATTGTTCCAATTACTGCTCCAATGACTATCGCGAGAAATATATCGTACATTTCAGTCTCCGTTTTAGTTAATGAAAATAAATAATTATATACTAGTAAATACTCTTCTGACAATTCTTGGATTAAAGAGAAAATTTCATTTTTTAGATTTTCTCTTACGAATTACAAAATAAATAATTGTAGTTATTATGATAAAAATCAGACCAAAAATTAATGAACTACTCCAGAAATTATTTGGATCTGTTCCTATATAAACCTCAAGTCCGTCCGAAAATCCATCATTATCAGAATCAAAATCGTTAGGATTAGTACCATAAATATATTCCTCAAAATTAGTTAATCCATCATTATCCAAATCAATTCCAGAATCGTTATAAAGAGGGTTAAGACTATTATTAACCTCCCAACCATCAGGCATTCCATCACCGTCAGAATCATTATTTAAAGGATTCAAACCATTAGCAAACTCCCAGCCGTCCGACAGTGAATCATCATCAGAATCAAAATCAGCAGGATCTGTTCCAACAATTTTTTCTGAATATGTTGAAAGCATGTCTTTATCTGGATCAATGAAACTAAGGCAACGCTCCGAATAAAAATACGGATCACCATGAAATCCCTGCCAATAAATGCGAAAACCAGAATCCCTATTCTTCGGAAAGTCAAAAGCATAAACACATTTATTAATTCCTATTATTATCTCTAGTCTACCATCATTATCTAAATCCCATACTACTGGAGATGACCAAATTGGTCCAGCGAATGTAAACCATTCTAGTAGCATTTGACCATTCTCATCAACAATGTAAATATAAGTATACCAATGTATTAAGCTTCCACCCCCCACTATTATCTCTAAGCGATTATCATTATCCACATCAGCTAAAGCTGGAGAAGAACCACAATGATATGCAACTGTAGTTGTATTCCACAAAACATTTCCATCTTTTCCATTTAAAGCACACAAAAACTCGGCATTATTTACTATAATAACATCAATTATCCCATCATTATTAATGTCACCCAATGCAGGGGTACAACAGACACCATTAGCCTTTGATTCCCATACTATACTTCCATCCTCTCCATTAAACACATATACACAATTGTAGGAATTTCCTATTATGATTTCTAGATTTCCATCAGCATCAAGATCGCCTACAACTGGGGAACATTTAAGATTTGAACCTATTTCATATTCCCACAATAAATTACCATCTATGCCATTCAAAACATGTACAAAACCATCCCTATTCTCTATTATACTGCTTCCTATTACGACTTCTAATGTACTATCATTGTTAACATCTGCAAGAGTGGGAGATAAAGAAATTTCTCCATTAATCTTACGCATCCATAACAGATGTCCATTTTTACCATTCAAAGCATACACAAAACCATTGCAATCGCCGACAATAATTTCGGGTGTTCCATCCCCATTAATATCACCAAGAGCAGGAGATGAGCCAATAGCACCACTTGTCTTATATTTCCATAACAAGCTGCCGTCTTCCCCATTCAAAGCATATACAAAACCGTCGCAACTACTAATTACAATCTCAAGTTTTTTATCCTCGTCTAGGTCACCAAGAACAGGAGACGAAAAAATAGTATCATTAGTTTTGTACTTCCATAATAGGCTACCATCCTCTCCATTCAAAGCGTACACAAAACCATCCCAACTACTAACTACAACCTCAATCTTCCCATCGGCATCAAGATCGCCAAGAGTCGGAGTAGATTCAATAGAACCCTTAGTTGAGTATTTCCATAATACAATTAAAGATTGATCTGCGTCTGTTGATGATATCATTCTTTTTTCTTTTTTAATGTATAAGGAGTTTGAATTTGGGTAATCATTATGATTAATTAATGATTTTCCTCTAGTACCAATTATTAACACTATTAGCAATGTTAATAATATCAATAATTTTCTCATGATATTATCCCCCTACCTTACTATCTTATTTCAAAGAATTGTGAATACCGGACGTTCATTTGGAGACGTACCTCCAGCTGAACCAGTTCCGCCTCCAGTTTCAGATGGACTAGTTGAATATAGGAGCAAGGGAACATCTATTGTATAATTATCCCAAAAATACTCCCTCAATGTTTCTTGAAATAGAAGAACTAGATCAAATGCATCTGGACATCCATATCCATTCCAGCGATCCCAAATTGGCTCATCTAAGTAGTCATATTTGCTTGGTTTAGGCGTAAGATCCGTTTTGTCTTCATCATTTTCAAATGCCCTATAGATAAAATTATGCATGTATGAGTTAATATTAAATCTTCTAAAGAATGAATTATAATTGCCCACTTTACCAATAATCTTAAAATACTCATAATACGCCAAACGTGTAGCTAAATGACATGCAAGAGAACATGCTACAAGTGGTGCTGAATAACTAGTTCCATCTACTTCGGCATCTGATGTGATAGTTTTTCCGTACTCATGTATTTTAACTAAAATTTTGTAGCCAGGGGCGCATGCTTTTAGAGAATCTCCATAATTGGAAAACGAGCATTTTTGACCTTGTTTATATCCCTCTTCAGTATCATAGTCATAAATAGCACCTACTGTGATGATTGCTGGGTCGCTTAATGACATATTCTGAGGAAATAAATCCTTTGTTATTTCAGTATTGTTATTTCCAGCAGATATGCAAAAGAATACATTTGGACAATTAATTTCATAATTAAGCATAGTCCAGGAAATTATGAAGTCTTTAAGTGCCCTCAATTGATCATGCATCATTTCAATTATAATGTCTGCTTTTTGCGGAACATTGTACTCTTTACATAATTTTTTAATTTTATATTCTAAGTAAGAAATATTAAAGCCAAAACTAAGTGAGAAGATGATATTATTTATTTTTCGTATTGAGAATAAATGATCTCCTAAGAAGCCATGAGGCATAAGTTCATTAAATGACTTAATAACTGTTTGGTTCCAAATTTTAAGTATTTCCTCATCTGCAGTAACTAACTTATAGAGATCCTCCTCATATACTCTGTAAAATCCATCAATTCTGATAACTATCAAGCGAACTTCTGGTAACATACTTTTAATCAACCAACCTATGGTAGCACAATGACCACGGTCTGAATACGCTAAAACCGATGGCGACTTCTCTCTAATTTGATCTTCGATTCCACCGCGAATCTTTAAATTTATAAATTCATCATTTGTGTACTGATGCCAACCGATTATTTTGTAGGTAAATTGCATATCTCCTACATCATAATACAAGACTACATATTCAATCTGTTTAGCTGCTGTTTCACCAAATGCATCATAAATGGCTTTCCAAATTTCATATGACCAGCCATCATCAATTACGATGATAGTTGTTCTTTTTAAAGCATTTGTGAAGTTCTCTTTACCAAACCAAAAGGTTTTCCATTCTCCATCAACACAAGTATGATATTCTGCCATGGGAAGAAGTTCCTCGAATAGTTCTTTAAAATTCATCCAATCATATACTCCATAATCAATAAATCCAGTAGCAGTCGTTGAAGCGGTACCGTGGGAGATAGGAAAGTATAAATTAAATGAGGCACGATGATGATTAAAAGCTTTTAAGGCTGGAAATGTTGCAATTACAAAGTTTATAATTATAAGACAAACTATACTTCTTCTAAATATTGTATGAATTGAAAAATAATACATATTTCTTACACCCAATTTTTAAATTAGAGTTCTAATAGTCAAAATCATAAGATTATTTAAAAGTTTTTCATTAGCTCGTTAGTTATAATCGTTGGTTACACGAATTATACAATATTATATTTTTGCAGTTCTTGTTTTCGTTTTTTAACAGCCATATAGTCATAAGAATTTAAGACTCTATTCCATTAGATTAATTACCAAATAGGATAAGATATCAAGAATTATTTAGATGCCAAGAACTAGCAAGAGTAATACATGATTTAAAATTATAAATCTCTATCAACTCTATGATCAAAGATTAAAAGAGGATCTATTCTAAACAGGGCTTTGTAATAAAAGCCCCCCTAAGTGCGAGTAATAATGATTTTCCTGTTTATAATTTTCAATAAGAATACAAGATAACTTTTTTATTTGGCGATAAAAATGAGCGTAAAAGTATTACAAGCAAAGATTAGTGTTTTAGAAGCACATGATAGAATTGCACAAAGGGTGAGACAAACTCTAAATGAGATGAATATCAAAATGGTAGATGTCCTAGGTGGTCCAGGAGCAGGAAAAACATCAATTATTAAACAATTAGTAACTCGTTTAAAGAATAAATTTAAAATTGCTTACATAGGAGGTGATCTTGCTACAGCGAGGGATGCTGAAGAGCTTAGTAAATTAAATGTTCCATCTATTCAAATAAATACTGGAACAGAATGTCATCTTGAGGCTCCTTGGGTTGAAGATGCACTTAAAGAGCTTCTTAAGGAGGGAAAGCCAGACATAATATTTGTTGAGAATGTTGGTAATCTCATATGTCCTTTCGAGTTTGATATAGGTGCTCATGTGCGGATGCTTATATTTTCTGTCGATAGTGGCGGAAAGGAAAAATTTGAAAAATACCCAATTGCAGTTCTTAAAAGTAACATCATTGTGATTAATAAAATCGATGTTGCCAACATATTTAATATCAATGTCGAAGAATTGATTCAAACAGGTAAGAAAATGAATCCAAAAGCAGAGATAGTCGCAGTAAGTGCAAAAACGGGTAAAGGTATAGACAAACTTGCTGGTATTTTACTGAAACATTTGAGAATAAAATAGTTTTGTCTCTATTTTCATGAACATTAATAACAAATATTTTACACATTCCCTTATTCTCTAACTGAGATATCCTAAATTAGGGTTAATAGCATCCATGTCTCAGCCTACGACAGGGTCATCATATTTTCAGTACCAGCAGGCCTCATCATCCATATTTAATATACAGTAAAAGAATAATATTATTAGAAATGATGAAGGTTAAAAGCGCTGACAAATGATGATGCGTCAGGGCGCTGATGTCTTAATCCTAGTTTAAATTTGATTTTTCAAGTTGAATTTGAGTTAATTCATTTAGGAAATTTAGTGTAAAAGATGATTAAGTGGGTTAGAATTTCTGTCTTGGTTGAGAATAATGTAAAGAATGAGAAATTGAAAAAAGGTAAAGGCTTATCAATGCTTATAGAAACAGAGAATATTAATGGAGAAAAAATGAAAATCTTATTTGATACTGGAGACTCTGGAGAAATTCTAAGCCATAATGTTGCTGCTATGAATATAAAATTGAGTGATGTTGATGCGATAGTGATAAGTCATGGTCATTGGGATCATACTGGTGGATTACTTACAGCATTAGATTTAATTGGAAAAAGAACACCCATAATATTGCATCCTGATGCTCTCTTACCAAGAGTTGCTAACAAACCAAAAATTAGATTAGTAGGAATTCCATTCAGGAAAGAAGATATTGAGAAAAAGGGCGGTGTGCTTATCTTCAATAGATATGCATTTGAACTCAGTCCAGGAATTTTTGTAACAGGAGAAATTGCTAGAGTAACAGATTATGAAGAACCTCCCAAGATATATTTCATTTGTAGAGACGGCGATTTAGTTCCAGATAAAATATTTGATGACCAAGCACTAGCTATTAAGTTAGCCGATGGAAGAGGCATCATAGTAACGGGATGCTCACATAGTGGAATAGTCAATATAACGAAGCAAGTAAAAACAATGCTTGGTGTGAAGAAATTTGCATTAATTATTGGTGGATTTCACTTAATTGGAGCAAAAAGCGAGAGAATCAAAAGAACTGTAGAAGATCTAATAAAGCTCGGTGCGGAGAAAATAGCCCCAAATCATTGTTCGGGCGAAGAGATCCTTAGCGTAATACCACAAGACAAAGTAGTTATTGCACATGCTGGTGAAACAATTGAAATAAAAAGTGAAACACTATAGTTACAAAAATTTCAAAAAAATCATATTGCTAAACCATTATTTCATCACAGCAAAGATTTTTATGCAATTCACTGGATAGTAAACTTAGGATAATTCTTTGGTGATTAGTTATTTTATGACTAATTTAGATATGATTAAAGCTGCTATTTGCTTCAGTCTGGGATGGCGTCATCATGCATCAGAACGGGCGTCTCATCACTACAAAAATAACTTCAAAAATCTCTTTAAAGATACTCATCGTAAGCATATATCATGAACTAAATTAAGTTTAAAGATAGTTTTATTATTCATCAATTTCATCTTAAATTAGCTAGATTTTTGTTATTTGAAATAAATTTCCATTTTATCACATAATCAAATTCATTGAAACTCAAAAAATTTGGATCTTGTGGCAACTAGTTTCTTCTTCTCTTTTCTTTGAGTAAATGTAGAATAATGAGCATGGATAGCAGAAGAAGCATGAAAATAAATAGCCAGTGTACATATGAATATTGTGGTTTTTCTGGAGGTATTTCTTTTGGAAATGATGATGGATCAAGGGGATTCGTTCCATAAAGAATCTCAGCGCCGTCATTCCAACCATCACCATCCGAATCTGGATTGCATGGATTAAGTCCATGAACAAATTCCCATCCATCAAGAAGATGATCATTATCACTATCCATGTCTCTTGGAGAAGTATTAATAGAAGCTTCGATCTCGTTGCTTAAACCATCTAAATCCCAGTCAGATATCTCCACAGAGCGCTTCAAATCACCACGAAACTGATTCCACGAAGAAAAAATCCCAATGAAACCATCAAGAGCATAAACATAATTTTCTGTACATAGAACCATTTCTAATTTCTTATCACCATCTAAATCCGCTAATACAGGAGTAGAGACAACATCTTCGAAAGATATATTCAAAAGAACGGAACCGTTTCTTCCATCTAATACAAGAATCTCATCATGTAATCGATTAAATGATTTAATCCCACCTCCACCCATTGAATACACAATGACATCTAAGAATCCATCATCATTCATGTCAGCAAGTAGGGGAGAAAAGGGGATTGATCCCCCAGTCGTAAAATTCCATAGAAGAGTTCCATCCTTTCCATTCAAAACATATAGATTAGTATAAGTAAAATTCATAGTACCAACAATTATTTCAAGCTCTTCATCATTATCAACGTCACCGAGAATTGGATTACGAGTATCCCCATTTGTACAAAACTTCCATAAAAGTGTCCCATCATCATTTATTACATACAAATAATTGTCTAACGATCCAATCACAATTTCTAGTCTTCCATCCTCATCAATGTCGCCCACAGCTGGTGAAGATAACCAAATGCCTCCAGTTTTGAACTCCCATAATTTCTTTCCATCATCATCTAATAAATATACATATCCATTACGAGTGCATACGACTATTTCTAAGAAATCATCTGAGTCAAAATTTCCGAGCACTGGACAAGAAACTATAAACGATTCTAATGGAAACCTCCAGATCATCTCTCCGTTGGAATTAAAAACATAAACATAATTCTCTGATCCGATGATTATGTCTAATGATCCATCTTTATTTACATCAGCAACTGCAGGAATATGAAACCATTCATCACCTTTAAACTCCCATAAAACATTTAGATTACTCAATAATACAAGTATTCCACCACTACTCCCACCGTATTTATATCCGATGATGATCTCTAGGATTTCATCATTATTTATGTCTGCAATTGCTGGATATCTGGGGAGAACATGAAGATCGTATTTTAAAAGAAGAGAACCATTTTCTCCATTTATTATGTAAATTGCGTCATACCCTGAAAATATAATTACTTCTGGTATTCCATCATTGTTAATATCGGCAACAGAACTATATACTGATAACAAGGTTCCATTAACTTTAAATTTCCACATTATTGTTAGATTCAACATGTTTAAGTATGTAACATTTACATTTGTATTAAAAGCATCTTTATCCAAATTAATAGTCATGGAACATATTAGCATATTATGATTGATTATCATGAGTAAAACTAAGAATATGAAAAATGCAATTATTTTACTACAAAATTTATGTGATTTCATATTATCTACCCTATAAATTACCGATCCAAATGAACGATTTTCTCAAATATATGAATACATTCTTTTTCATAACATCATCGATTATAGAATATCCAAAAAACAGTCATTCTTTGGCCTACTAAAATCATCTGAAAAATATTTAATTATAATCGTAATTGACGTGAGTAAAGTCTCTTTATCTTTTTGAGTCTATCACGCAGAAAATCTGGTGTTTTTATTCGTGAAAGGTCTATTCGTTTTTCCACAACAATTATTAGCTTCACTTTTGTTCCATTTGGCAATGATACTGGTACTAAGGGTTTGAAAACCCCATTTTCATACACTGCATCAATCTCGAATTGCATATATTCACCAAATTAAAGAATAATAATTTAAAATACAAATGAACTACTTATCATTTGGAATGATGACTAGTCCCACATCTGAAATGTGATGACCCGGTGAGGTTCTGATTCTTTATTTCCTACTTTGTTATTTTTCAATTTAATCTCCCCTTATTTAATTGGGGGACTTCATGAGTGTGGTTAAGAATTATTTTACAATTAAGGGTCCAGTTGACCCTAAGTTTTTCTTTAACAGGAAAGAAGAGGTCGAGCTTTTTAAGAATCTTCTTGAGGTTGAGTCATATGATGTTCTCATTTCGATTATTGCACCATTTAGATTTGGAAAAACTTCGCTTCTCAAAAAATATTTGAGTATTGCTAGTAAGTTTGACAAACTTATTAACATATATATCCCAGCGAAGACAAAAGATGATCCAATAGAAATAATTAGAGAAAGATTTTTAGAAATGATTCCTGAGGCAAAAAGAGTTAAAGTAGAGAATAGGAATAATTTAGCTGCATTCTTTAAGCAATTGAATAAGGTTCTTGAAAACCGAGATATGTGGGCTATTCTTTATATAGATGAATTTCAAGAGATTCCAAATATACTCAAAGCGTATGGATACATGACTTCTTGGAGCACTGAGGAGATTTTCGAGATGTTTAGGGGAATTACTGAGGAGTTCAGATTTGGGCTAGTAGTAACGGGTTCCTATATTGGTGAACTTCTTGATGCTATTGCTGTATGGAATGGGAGATTTACTGAACTAAAACTGGGAGCATTTCCAAGGGAAGACTCAATTCGCATGCTTTCTACTCTATTTGAACTTTCTGGAGTTAAGGTTACGGATGATATAATTGAGTATATTGCGAGTAGTGTTTGCGATCATCCATTCTACATGCAACTCTTTGGTCATCACTTAGTGAGATTAAGAAGAGTTAATGAGGAAACCATAGAAAAGGTTAGAAAAATTGTATTGTATGACGCTTTAAAACTTTATCGTAAGAAACTTAAGGAAATAAGGAAATTAGGTGATGAGTCCATTAAAATTCTTTTAAGAATAGCTCAAGGAGAATTAGATATTGAATCTTTATCATTGGATGATTGGGAGCTTATTTGGAATCTTGAGAGATTAGGTGTTTTATATGTGAGAGATAGTGAAGTAGAGCTCACAGATAAGATGTTTGGTCGTTTCGTTATTAACGTAGCTAGTGGTAGAAGAGAAGAACGGATTCTTCCACAATATGTACCTGAGTATTTAGTAGTACGAGACTTAGCATATAAGCAGAATATCAAAGAGATTTTATTATCTTACATGAGTTGGGGGCCATTTGATATCATTATCCACAAGAAAATAACGCATACGGCTGGAATAGGTATACAAGTAAAAGCGACTAGCAAGGATGAAGTTATACTTAGTCAAAAAGAAATTAGTCAAATGATATCTGAATCCATGTCTAGAGAACTAATTCCAATATTAGCCACTGTCTTTTTGCATAGGGGACATGCAATTAGGTACTTCAAAATAGAGAAAAGCAAAACTAGATATCACTTTAATGAAGGAAAAATAAACATCACTCAACTGATTAGTCAGTAAGCATAACTAAAATATGCGTAAAGTAGGGAAATTATCAAAATACATTCGAGTTCCTCTTATGTGAAAATTCAAATTAATCTCTAAATGATACCATTAAAGATTGGAGTTTACGGGGAATTTAACTGGAGTAAATAAACCGAGCATTGTGTGTTGAGATGATGAACAGATTCAATTTTGCTTCAAGCTATATTAGTCACGAAACTTGATAATCCTTATACTATGTATATAATGATTTTCTGCAGTAAAATATTGTTGCTTAGTTATAATACACGTATACTTGGGTATTTTATCGTCTTGAGGGTTGGAAGCGACCATGTTACATTTTGTAAGTATTTTTTAGCTATTCTAGCAACATCCAATATCTCATCTCTCGTTGGTCTTCGCCACGGAAACTCGGGAATGGGTATGTATCCAATGATGTGAAATGGTATTCTTTCATCAACGCTAGCAATAAATTCTGCTATTCTTTCTATTTCATCCTTATCAACGAATTCAGGAACAAATACTGTGTTCGTCTTTAATAATATTCCGCGTTGGTAACATTTTTCGAAATTATGTAGTACTTGCTTGTTTGAAAAACCTCCAGTGTAGATTTTGTGTAATTCTTCGTTTATTGCTTTTATGCTCACAACAGCACTTTCGGCTTCTAAGGGAGGCATTATAGATAAGTTTGTATGTCCAATACCGACTTTTAGATTTAATGTACGTGCAAATTTTGCTATTCTTGGAACATCCGGGTTAATTAACGGTTCACCTCCAAGAAATTTAACTTGATTTATTCGATTATTTTCTGCATATTCCTTGATAATTGATAATATTTTTTCAAGCGGTATTCTCTCACATCCTTCTTCTGAACAAGGATCTTTTATTCTATATGTGCAAATCAAACATGCCCAATTACAACCGAAATTATATATAAATAATGTTTTAGTTTCACGTGAGTAAGTTATTTTCCTAAAGAATGGATTCTTACAACGCCACCATTTCATAAGCGCCGCCTTGTTATCTCAAGTGGTACTACCGCCAAAATTTTCCCATCTTCTTTGATAACTTTTATACGAACATTATATACACTCTCTATATTCTCTGGTGTTATTACCTCTTCTGGTTTTCCTGCCGCGAATATTATTCCGTTCTTCATTAAAATCACCTTATCACAAAATCTAACAGCTAATGATAAATCATGAAATGTTGCAATCGTTATTATACGCTTTGAAATTGTGTATCTTTTTATTATTTCCATAATGAAAAGCTGGTAATTTAAATCCAAATGAACCGTGGGTTCATCAAGAAGAAGAACTTTAGGCTGCTGAACCAAAGCTCTTGCAATATGAACCCTTCTTCTCTCACCTCCACTTATTTCATTTAAACCCCGATCCAGGAGCTTACCTAACTCCAACATGTTGATAATCTCTTCGATGAATTTGGACGAAGAAACATCAAGTATTTTAAATGGTGATTCTAAGTGGGGATATCTTCCCATTAATATTGTTTCTAATACTGTAAAGGGCGCTACAATATCCTCTTGCATCACAACAGCCATGTTTTTTGCTAATTCTCTTTGCGAGAATTTCTTAATATCAGTGCCATCAAGTAGTATAACACCATGCTTGGGAATAAGTGCACGAAATATGCATTTTAGCAAAGTAGTTTTTCCAGCACCATTAGGGCCAAGAATTCCTAGAATCTCGCCTTCTTTCGCTTCAAAAGTAATATTCTTTAATACGTCCACGCTGTTATATGCAAAAGTCACATTGCAGATTTTAAGCAGCATATTTCATCAATCCTTTTCTTCTCTTTAGAAGGTAAATAAAGAAAGGAACACCAAACAACGATGTTATAATACCAATTGGAATTTCCGCTGGTCTCATTAGAGTCCTTGCTAGTAAATCTGTTAGCACTAGGAAACTGCCTCCAAAGAATATTGACGCTGGAATAAGAAAACGATTATCAGAGCCTATTAAGAATCTGACCATGTGTGGAACCATTAAACCGACAAATCCAATAGGGCCCGTGTATGCAACGCAGATTGCGACCATTAGGGAAACAATAACTATCGTAAGTTTCCTTATTTTATCTACTTCAACTCCTAAACTTTTGGCAACATCATCTCCAAGCATCATAGCATTAAGATCTTTTCCAAGAAATAATGACAATATTAATAACGGAGTAATTCCAATCATGACTACTTTAAGTTCCTCCCATGAAAGTCCATATAGTCCGCCCATTAGCCAGAAAACAATAACTTCTAATTTCTCGCCAGCCAGATACATCATGAATGATGTCATTGCTGAGAAAAATGCTGCTACAGCCATTCCAGCTAAAATTAAACTTGATATCGGCAATCTTCCATCTTCTAATGCAATTCTATAGGTTATTAAGAAGGCAATTATTGAGAAAACAAATGCAGAAAGTGGTATTGGTATAATTAACCACAAGTCCAATGCAACTAGAAGTGCTGCACCGAACGCCGCACCAGATGACAAACCTAGGACATAAGGACTTGCTAATGGATTTCGGAGTATACTCTGAATTAAACATCCTGAAACAGCTAATGCTGCTCCAACGAATGCCGCTATCAAAACTCTTGGAATTCTAATTTCCCAGATTATCACCAAGTATACTCTGTTCTCTGAGTAATGATTGAAAATTATTTCCCAAACAGTATTGAGGGGAATGTCAACGCAGCCAATGCTTATTCCTAGAAATATAGAGAGAAAGAAGATTCCTATCAGGAGTACTAAGAAAAACATTCTCCTTCGAAGCTTCTCTCGATAAACTTCAAGTACCATTCAATATCCCGGTTATGAAAAAGAATTTTGCTTAATTATGTTTAATTATAATCACGATTGTTCCAAGAATTGTCGTAAGCAAATTACATTCGGAAACAGACACCTTATCGCTCGGAATATGTGAAGAAACATTCGAAAAACACAAAGAAATGTTTGAAGATATATTGTAACCAAAGAATGCCCATACCATGAACTTCAATCCTTCTACGAATCTAGGAGACGCCGTTGCTATGTGTCTATCTAAGTAATATATTTTACCATTTTTCACAGCATTTATTTGGTTCCATCCAGGTCTACTGGTGAAGTTATCTGGAGATAATTGAGAGTTTTCGTACAGTATAACATCAGGATTTGCATTAATGATATACTCATCGCTGAGAAGCGGATATCCAGTAAGATTTCCTGCAATATTTATACCACCAGCAAGCTCAATCATTTCATGCGTAAATGTGTTTCTCCCAATCGTTTTGTATGGAGAATAAAGCTCAACATAAACCTTAGGGTGACCATATTGTTTTGTTAGATTCTTAACTACTTCTTCTATGTAAGCAACACATGCTTTTAGATTACTAATAATCTCTTGAGCTTTCTCTTCGGCACCCGTAGCTTTGCCGATAATCCAAATATCATAGTAAATACCATCTATTGACGTTGGATGAATGTAAATTATGGGAACCTTGTCCTCGAGAACCTCTAAATATTTTCTTTGATACCACCAGGCAATAATTAGATCTGGTGTTATATTAAGTAATTGCTCAGCATTCTTATAATCAACAATCGTCTTATTCTTTGCCTCGGGAGGATCATCACTATATTTATCAACTCCAATTACTTTGCTGAACACACCAAGATCGTATAATGTCCTAGTTGCAGCAGGAGCAACAGAAATAATCCTCTTGGGTACTTGTTCTAATACTACTTGTCTTCCTAGGTCATCAATAATTACTATTCCTTCAGATGATGGTGCTTGAGTTGGTTTAATAGTATAACCGATAAGATAACCAAATAGAAAACTAACTATGATAATTACCACAACAATTAATGAGCGTTCCCATCTCATCAACAAGACCTATATTACCATTTTCTAAAAGAGTAATACCATAGTCATGAGTATATACAGAAAAACTGCAAATTACAATCGTAATAGTATGCAAATAAATACAAAGAATACATCTAATGATGTTTCTCCAGAATACATTAAAAATAAAAGCGACTTAAAAGCGTCTGAAATAAGCTTATCATTCAACACATTATTTTTAATTCCTATATGTAGTAGTTGATTGGGTGTTTTCTAGGTGATGAATAGGAAAGACAAATTATCGCATTTTAAGGCTATTCGTATGATTACAAAGAAAATTATTAAAGACGATCGTACTATATACGAACTACCACCTAGATATTCTCCTCTTAAAATGCTTTCATACACAGCCTTAATAGCATTTCTTCTTGCATTATACGTAGCAATTGTCGTGAGTTTTTCTTTATTTTTACTCGATGTCGAATTTCTATGGCTAGTTTATATTAGTATTCTCGCATTTCTTGTAACCTTTCTTGCAGTATTCTTTAAAAAGACAACTGTTCCAATACTAACAGAGATTCGAAATGATAGAGAAATATTCGTGGAACTACATAAAATTCGAGGAAAAAGAATATGCTTTCCTGTCAGTAAAGTAGAAAGACTAATTCTAAGGGACTTTTGCAATAATAGAGCTTTTTCGATGGGTGGACGAGGAAATCATAGAGTTTGCATCCTATATGCTGTGATTGATAAAGGAAAAATTCCTCTTATTTTTGGTGGTCCTGAAATTGAGGGATACAGTTTAGAACTTTCAGATACTTTTAAATTACCATTAGATTTACAAGATAGCGTAATTAGACACTTTCCAAGTATTAATCATGAATTATATCATAAGATATTAGGTAAGAAACCAGTTAGTTGGAGTATTCCAGTACCCTTTAGAGTAAAGCTTGAAATTGCATTGCTCGTATTGGCATTTTCAATAATGGTCATTTATATTCCAGCGTTTTTCAATGGAATACTTACTTATCAAGGTTCAGATATGATTCTTCTCATAATTAAATATTTCATTATCTTGCTTCCTTTTATAGCAATCATCATTATGTTCATCTGGTACCGAACATATTATGAGGTATCTCTAATAATCAAGGATAAAACAATTCATTTTAAAGCAAGAGACAAACTTAATGGAATTCGCGGAGAAAATGATATTAAAATAGACAACATAACCAAGATAAATTTGCTAAAGACCACAGTATATTGGTTAGAAATCATTTGTAGTTCAGAAATATATTATATTCCTATTCGAAGACAAGAAGATGGTGTTGCGATCATGGAAATAATCACTAAGTTATTTAAGTCTCCGTTGCAGGACTAGAAGTACACTAATATTTTCTGATCTTGGAGTAAGTTAGTAATTCTTCATTTAATCATTAACTCTATCTCATTATGTCAAAAGTTTTTTGAGATTAGTATAACTAATTATGAAACTAATGTCATAATTGTTCGCCTTTAGAAAATCAACAAATGCATCATCAATCGTCAAGAATAGAGCTTTTTCATATTTTGCAGTTGAATAAGCAATACAATCAAAAATATCTCTATGACCTTTCACTCTTAGTTCCATCGCTAAAATTAATTGCTCTGGTGTTGGATCAACAATAGTTATATCTACTTGCGCTAAAAAGGTTTCAAAATCATGTTTCAGAAGACTCACTTGTCTTCCAGTTTTTATACACTCCTTCGAAATCTTTGCTATGAGTTCGGAAATCATTAACTTTGGATAAATGAAAGTAAAATTTCTACTCATCTTGGGAATCAAATCAATAACATATTCTGGAATCTCACTAACGCGAATACCAAAGAAAGGTAAAATAAAAGATGTATCTAGTAAAATTTTAGTCCTCTTCTTCAGCGAGTTTTGTAATTTCCTCGGATTCATCCTCTATCTCCTTGAAACTAGTTGTACTCCAATACTCTTTTTTCCGGAAAAAACCTCTAATTGGTTTAATAATTATTGAATCATCCTCGACTTTGATTATTATCCTTTCTCCTTCAGACAGATTTAATGCTTTTACAACTGATTTTGGAAGATATATCGTATATTTCTTCCCAATCCGACTAATCAGATACATCTGACCTCCCAGTATATAAAGAAGTACTAATTATTGATAAAAATATTCTCACAGAAAAATACTTACTTAAGTTCTAATTAGCTTTCATTCAATCTTAATGCTTTTATTGTTTTGCAATAAAGTTAATTTAGAATTATTCTATATGCTCAAAAACGGGGGAATTAATGTCATTAAGTAAAATATATACTCAATATTGGAACCCAAAATTATTTGCAGTCAGCTATTTCGCCGTATATTGGACTGATGGTGCAGTAAGATCATTAATGATTTTCTTACCATTATATTTATACACATTACAAGTAAGCCCATTTGATATTGCATTCATATTGATAATATCTTACATTGCTTGGCATTTTAAATTTCTCATAGGCCTACTCCTTGACATTAGTCCAGCAATAGGAACTTGGAGAAGAAGACCTTGGATAATTGCAGGAAGACTTATGTCAATATTTAGTGCAATTTGGCTGATTTTCGCTAGGGATGTTTGGCTCGAAATACTTCCAGCAGTGCTAATAATAATGACGGGTGAGGCCATTTTAGATGCAGCTGCAGATGCATTAGTGTTAGATATAGCCCCACCAGATTGGCATGGTTTTGGTTTAGGTTCTGGATGGGCCGGGAGAGCTATTGGATATGTAACATCTGCTATTTTAACTAGTTACGTCATCTTAAACTTTGGATGGCAAGTAGCTTTTCTGCTTTATTCCATATATTCGCTTCCAGCATTTGTTGTTATTCTTATAAAGGAACCACCCATAACTAAAGAAACTAAATTCTCGAAACATGCCTTAGCATTAACCTTCTCAGACAAAAGAATCTTTGCTCTTATCGTCTTTGCGTTCATTGGATGCATGATTTACGGCTTGGACCCAAATAGAGGCATATTATCTCAAATCATTTATTCCTATCTTAGAATAGAAGCAAAAACACCAGAAGAAGAAATAATGCTAATTATTGGATACGTTGGCTTCATTATGGCAGCATTTGGAATTGGCGTGGCAATAGCATCGCTAATATTAGGCAGATTATCAGATAAAATCGGACACAAGAAAGCATATATTATGTCGCTAATAGGAGGAATTCTTGTAATTCTAGCTTGGGCGATTCTTCCCCCAGAAATCATAGGAATTATCTTTAACGTAGTTGGAAACCCGAAAGTTTCTGGATTAGTTTTCCTTTCCTTTATCCTTGGACTTTTTGAAGGCTGGAATTTCGTTGCATGGGAAACAATATTAGCAGATACTGTTCCTCCAGAAATGACTGCATTTATGTTCCAGTACTTCATGAGTGGTGTTCATGCATCTGCTCTTATTGTTGGTCTCGTTGTTGGTTTAATGCTTGATTCTGGCTTTAGCGTAACAATAATACTAATTGTAATTGCATTGATGTGCTTAATTGGAGGTGGATCTGTTTTATTAGTAAAACCATTAAAAACTTCTAAGGTGATGAGAGTATGATCGATCCAAAGACACTGAAGATTATATTGTCTATAATAATCATAATAATATGCATAGCAATAGCAATTGGACTCCACATTTGGGGTAGGAGATACTTAAAGAAAATCGGAAAATCTTCATAATATTTTTGATTAGTCTAGACAACAATTTAGTTAAATTTTAGAGTTATTGAATCTATATTTAGTAAGTTATCGAGATACTCTTTTCCTTGGATTAAATGGACAGGAATAAACATCACAATGAGTGCAGAGCTTCCTGGAATATATATGTTTGACTAAAGATATTGAGAAAAGAATCGCTGAGAATAATATTAAGTAGATCATTTCCATTTGAAATATTGAAAGAACTATTCCAAAAACGGATAAGATAAATGCAAGATAACTGAAAACACGTATCATCATACTTTCAACATGACTGAAATTAACTGTATTTCTTGCGTTCTGCTCATGCTTCATATCCTAACCCATGAAATCTACAGATTAACTTTGATTTAACTAAGATCTTTATACATTTTGAATTATCGATTCTCAAGACTTGAAGTGGAATTAGTTGCTTATTTATGTTGGAAATTTTACTTATAATAAAACATATGAGAACAAAAGGGACCCGTTTGCAAACTGATGTCTCTTCTTAAATTTTTAACATCCTAAAATAACATTTACATCTATTATCATACTGCCTCTAGACTAGTATCAAAATATTTTAGAATCTACCGAGTTCTGAGTTTACGAGTAAGATAAATTATTGCAATTATTATGACTATCACAGCAATTCCTAAGCTAATGTAAAGAATGCGCTTATGAGGATTGTCCTCTGGATCCAAAGGATTGCAACCCCAACTTACTTCCTCACCATCGGAGAAACCATCACCATCCGAATCCCATGAAATCGGGCATGTGCCATGAACGAACTCCTCGAGATTGCTTAAACCATCATTATCATAATCTAAGTGGGAATCATTTGATAACGGGTTGAAGCCCCATGAGACTTCCCAGCCATCCGGTGTTCCATCATCATCAGTATCATTATCAAGGGGATTTGTTCCGGCGAGGTTCTCGGAGTAATTGGACAGGCAGTCGAAGTCTGGATCAATTAAAGTGTAATTTAAGTTTCCTCTAGAATCGATGGGAAGACTTGGGAAGTCGCATCTCCATCCGGCATTTGGAAAATCGACAGCAGTTACTCGACTAATTATCTCCGGGGGCAATGCCTCCCATTCACAAATGATTGCTTCTAGGTTTGAATCATCATCAATATCAGCGAGAATTGGTGGGGAGTACGCATCATCGTCTTCGATTCGTATTCCAGTGAAAGTGACATTTCTTG
>Ga0190313_1000538_pt1 | contig 22320 bp, 22 predicted proteins | sample 4870071011_MG_FD_169989 | JGI IMG/M metagenome (GOLD analysis project Ga0190313, IMG submission 169989) | Hydrothermal vent sediment bacterial communities from Southern Trench, Guaymas Basin, Mexico - 4870-07-10-11_MG | ecosystem: Environmental > Aquatic > Marine > Hydrothermal vents > Sediment ...
GGGTTCAAATCCCCGCGGGCCCACCATGTTATAATGTTCTTAGTTCCACATCCACTTTGTTTCCGCTTATTTTTACTAGAGCATAGTGTTTACTCATAAGCGGTCCGGGATTGATAATTACTGTTTCACCTATGGTATCTACACCTCTAGCTTCATGAATGTGTCCGCAAATACATAGTTTTGGTTTTAAAGTTTCTATTGCTCTTCTTATACTAATGCTCCCTACGTGGGTTTTAAGGAACGTTAAGTCCAATTTAGTATTATAAGGGGGTGTATGACTTACAAGTATTTTTACCCTATACTTTTTAACTCCCGACAGGTTAAGAAGTTTTGAAAGTATGTTCCAGAGTTCATTTTCAGAATATTCTATTGGCGTATGGAAGGGTGTAATGTTGGAACCCCCTACACCTAGGAAAACAATATCGTTTACGGTAAAGTATTTTCCGTGAATATTAATTGAATTGTTCTTACCGTCTATCTTAGTTAGTTTAGGGTCATCGCAATTGCCTGGAACAAACACTACGTTTTTACATACTTTTCGAAATAGTGAAACTATGTGTAGAGCAAAATCCACGCTACCAAAGTTTGTAATATCACCTGCAATAGCAACTACATCTACTTTTTCTATTTTCTCCACTAATCTTCTTACATAACCTATCCTGCTATGGATATCCGCTACTGCTAATATATCCATAGAGTCGTTGTCCTCGGAGAAGTGTTTAGGCTTATTTCTTAAGTTCTCTAAATGCTTCCTCCCTTAGCCTAATATATCTAACATATTTTTCATCAGAAAATACAACGGTGAGAACGGAGCTTCTATCGTTTAAGTTAACCAGTACATCTGGAATACCTGACTTAGATATGAAGCTACTTCTGATTCTTCTTTCTGAAGACACAATGCCCATTTTTTCAAGTTCCTCTATAGACTTCAATGCTTTATCGAAACTTAGTTCTTCGAATTCTCCTAGCGTTCTTCGAAAAGCATTTACTTCACCAACTAGTTCTGAGAGCCAGAGTCTACCATACGTTAAACATAGAACTCTAAGTATATCAGCCATTACCTTATGTTTTTCAGAAAAGTGTTCTTTGGTAAATATTTCTCTAACCTTGTCTATCAAAAATGTTGACACCTAATTAGTGAAGTGTAAGTTTGGGTTTATAAGTAAATATGGTGTTCTGAATTTTACCTAGCATATTTTTTCTCCTCTCAAATCGTAAAATGTATTGTCTATTATTCTGACTTTAACTAGGGAACCTAACTTTATACTGGGATCAAATATTACAACAGGGTGGTAGTTCACCGTTCTAGCGATAACTGTTCTATTTCTTCCCTTCTCTGTGACAAGAACGTTAACCGTTTTCCCTACATATGCTCTGAGCTTCCTAAATGCTATTTTCTCCATTAGCTTAACTATTTTTTTAAGTCTTTCCTTTACTATGTAGCTTGGTATTTGCTTCATGGATGCTGATGCTGTATGGGGTCTTAAACTATAGGCTGCTATATGTATTCTATCGAATTCTAATTCCTTGACTATGTTTAATGTGTTTTGAAAGGCTTCCTCGTCTTCTCCCGGATGCCCTACTATGATGTCTGTTGTAACATTTATTTCAGGAATTTTCCTTCTAAACTCATAAACTATTTCTTTAAATTCTTCAACAGTATATCTTCTGTTCATTATTTTGAGAACCCTATTATCACCACTTTGTAATGGTATGTGGAGGAATTTGAATATTTTTGGATGTTTATAAATCTCTATAAGATCGTCTAGTATTTCATAAGCTAAGTTAGGGTTCATCATCCCTACACGTACCATGAAGTTGCCGTTTACTTTAACCACTTCTCTAAGCAAATCAGTTAATCTTATCCCTAAATCTAAACCGTAAGCTGCAGTATCTTGAGCTGTTAAATCTATTTCTACAGCTCCCTTCTCTACAGCTTCCCTTACTTTCTCTATAATTAGCTTCGGAGGATAGCTTCTAAGTTTACCTCTAGCAAGTTTAACTATACAGTAACTGCAATTACCTACACATCCTTCGGCTATAGGTATTGCAGCTACTGCATTCTCAAAGAACATAGGCACTATATCTGTTCTCCTTTCCCCCTTTAGAAGCACAACCTTGCCCGGTTTCTCAACAACACATAATATTTTATCGTAGTTTTGTGGCGAGAGCATACTAGCTTCGGGCGCATATCGCATCACCAGGTACGGTTGTGCTTTAGGCATGCAGCCTGCAACAATGAGCTTCGCATTGTTCTTCAATGCTGTCTTTCTTAACCTTACTATTCTCTTGACCATCCTATTCTCTGTGTCTTTTCTCACAGTGCATGTGTTGATTATTATAACATCGGCTTTCTCAGGGTTTTCTACTAAGGTATGTCCTCTGCTTAGTAGTAGGTTAAGCATGTAATGGCCATCTGCCTTATTCAAAGGGCATCCGTAATTTTCTAAGTATACTTTCATTCCTCTATCCCGAAAATTTTTTAGATACACTTACTCCCTTAAAGTTGAGGTTAAAGTAGAGGAAGTATATAAAGGTGTCAGCTGTGGAAACCTTAGACTACGATTACCTGCTTGAGAGAGCATTTGCTACGCTGCCAAAGAAGGCTAGCAGAGCACAAAGATTTGTACTTCCCAAGGTAAATGCTATTGTTATAGGATCATATACTACGATAAGAAATTTTAAGGACATATATGATACATTACGTAGAAGTCCAAAGCACCTATCAAGATTCCTACTTAGAAAAATAGGTGTTGCTGGCTCTATTGATGAATCTTCAGGAACGCTTACACTTCATGGCAGAGTTTCATCTTCAACCTTAAACAGGCTTTTAGAAATATATGTTAAGAAATATGTTGTCTGTCCTACGTGTGGTTCTTGGGATACTATTTTGGAGAGAAAGGGAAGAGTATGGATTCTAAGATGTGAGGCTTGCGGTGCAGAAACTTCGGTTGAGCCTGTTTAGCATGTCTAGTGAAAAACTAGTGTATGTTAAGGTATTTGCAGTAGATCATGAGGTACTGGTTGCTGCATGCGATAAAGAGGTGTTAGGGAGAATTTTTAGAGAGGGAAATGTAGTACTCCATGTTAGCGAAGAATTCTATAAAGGTGAACTAGTTACCTTGGATGAAGCATTAGATAGGATAAAGGAAGCAACGATAGCTAACCTCGTAGGTAAAAATATAGTTTCAAAAGCAATAGAAGAAGGTCTTGTACATCCGGACGCAGTAATATATGTTAGCAATGTACCTCACGCGCAAATAGTTAGAATGATATAGAAATTTTAAGTAGTAGTGTGTCAGTAATCAAACTAGCACATTAAAGGAGAAAAACTCATGTCAAGATTCTGTGCGAAATGTGGTAGGTTATATAATGGGTCCTTCCCGTTTATAGGTAACCTATGTGTAAAGTGTTACTTCGAAGAATATGGGATATTAACTGTTCCTAAAGAAATAACCTTGCATATCTGTCCTAGATGTTTATCCTATAGAGTGAGAGGTAAATGGATAACAGTAGAAAGAGTGTACAGAGTAGAAGATGTTATTTATAACGCGCTGAGGGAAGAACTGGAAGCAAAAGTAAAGCCCTCTGTTGAAGGGTTTAACATAGGTGTTGAAATAAAGATACCTAAGAGAATAAGTGGAAACTTTTTAGCAGTACTTGAAGCTACAACTACTGTAGGTGACTTTAGTTTTTCAGGAAGGCAAAATATAAAGGTAAACATTGTTTACGAACTATGTCCTGTATGTTTTATGAAGGTTTCTAAGTCTTATAAGGCAATTGTGCAAGTAAGGTCTGTGAAAACTTCTCTATCTCGCAGAGAAGGTATACTTATAGAAGGTATTCTAAGGGAAATAGGAGAGAGGAACATTGTAGAAATTGAGAAGTTAAAGGAAGGAATTAACATTAAGACCGTGGACTTTACAACAGCAAGAAGAATAGCGTTGAAGATAAAGCATAGAACAGGTGCACAAATTCATGAAACACATGAAAATGTGAAGAGAACACGTGAAGGTAAAAGAACTTCTAAGCTCATAATTACTGTTAGGCTACCTGAAATTCTAGAAGGAGATCTCGTAATTTTTGAAAATGAACTATACAAGGTATCTAAGATAAGTGGAACAAACGTAGTTCTAGTTTCTGAAAGTACAGGCGAAAAGAGAAACGTGCCCGTAGAGGTTCTATGGAGAGGAGAGATTAAGAGAATAACAAGTGAATACCCGACAGCTAAACTGTTGGTTGTAGGTGTTAGTGATACTGTTGTTTACGCTATTAGGGTAGATAAAGAATATGAAATGTACGAAATACCTTTAACCAAAATACCCTATAGTGTTAGTGTAGGTGAAGAACTGAGAGCAATAATTATTAACGGCAAACCTTATGTTCTAGGAAAAAGATAGAGAAATAGGCATAGTTCGGTGATATGTGAGTGCCTAAAAAGAAGATTAGAGAGGAAAAACCTAAAGAACCTCCTGTTCCTGGGGAAGGAGAAACTATAGGTGTTGTTGAGAAACTTCTAGGTCATGAAAAAGCTAAAGTTAAGTGTTTTGACGGTAAAACAAGGTTATGTAGAATACCTGGACGTATGAAGAAAAGAGTTTGGATAAAAGAAGGAGACTATGTATTAGTGTCTATATGGGATTTCCAGCCTGAAAAAAGAGGAGACATCATTTACAGGTATTCAAGAGATGAGATAAGGAAGCTTGCAGCTAAAGGAATTATAGTTGTAGAGGAGCTTGTTGAAGAATAATAGGGTGGGTAAAATATAGTTAAGAGAAGAAAAGAGAAGAGGATAAAGGATAAAGACTACTACGAAGTCGTAGAAGAAGTTTTTGATACACCAACCCTTCTAGCACTTTATCATGTTATTCGCAAAGGATATATTGATAAGATGTTTGGTGTTGTTAGTGCAGGGAAGGAGGCGAGAGTATACTGGGCTAAGAATAGGAGAGGAGAGGATGTAGCAGTAAAAATATACTTAACAACAACTGCTGAGTTTAGGAAAAGCATAAGACAGTACATTATAGGAGATCCTAGATTCGAATCTGTGAGTGGGGATCTTAGAAAACTTATTTTGAAATGGGTTCGGAAGGAGTACAAGAATTTAAAGAGAATGTATGAGGCCGGCGTAAGGGTACCTAAACCATACTATGCTTACAGAAATATTTTGGTTATGGAGTTTATTGGGGAAAACGGTATTCGAGCACCACTTTTAAAGGAGGTAAGACTTACAGATGAAGAATATGTTGAAATATATGAGAAAATAGTTCACTACATAAAGCTCATGTATAATAAGGCTAAGCTTGTTCATGCGGATTTGAGCGAGTACAACATAATGCTTTATGGTGGCGAACCTGTAATAATTGATGTTAGCCAGGCAGTTACCTTAGACCATCCTATGGCAATGTATTTCCTGATAAGAGATATTAAAAACATTATCAGGTATTTCAGAGATGAGGTAGGTATAGAAACACATAATTTAAACGAACTACTTGAAGAAATTACTGGTAAGAGGTTAGAGTAATGAGCTCCGTAGAACCTAAAGTTACTAAAATCTATACGAAAATACCTGTGGAAAGAATAGGTGTATTAATAGGAAAGCAAGGTGAAGTGAAAAGAGAGTTAATGAGAAGAACGAGGACAAGAATAACAGTTGACAGTATTAACGGGACTGTAATAATAGAGCCGGAAGGGGCAAATGTTAGCCCTGTTAATTTGCTTAAAGCAAGAGATTTTGTAATGGCAATAGCATACGGGTTTAGCCCTGAAAGAGCTTTTAGAATTCTAGAGGAAGATCAGGTATTGATAGTTATAGATTTGAAAAACTATGTAGGTGACAAACCAAACCACATAGCCAGGGTGAAGGCTAGAATCATAGGCGAGCATGGTAAAGCACGTAAAACCTTAGAGGAAATGACGGGAACGTATATTTCGGTGAAGGAATCATACGTAGCCATAATAGGAAGCTACGAACATGCTAATGTAGCAAGAGAAGCTATCGAAATGCTTATTAGAGGTCAGAGACATTCCTCGGTCTACAGGTTTCTTGAAAGAGCAATGAGGGAAATTAAAAGAAGAGAAACCCTAGGGTTATGGAAGCCTTTTAAACCTCTAACAAAATAATGCTTCTCTCACATTTAAATAATAGATTAACATTTAAAAACTCACTACAAATACTATATAACTTGGTACAGCTCAACGAGGCCGCCGTAGCTCAGTCTGGGAGAGCGCCGGACTGTGGATCCGGAGGTCCCGGGTTCAAATCCCGGCGGCGGTCCCACAACCCCCTACCACATTTAGTTTCTCTTAGGACACCATGGCTGTTTAATCTTCAGGTTATCTTTCCTGCTTATACTATGTAGAATACTTGTTTGGCTTCATAGAGAACAATTTTTCTGTAATTCTTTTTCACCACGTAGTATTTTGGAAATCAGAAAGATTAATATTGATAAAAAGAGGTGAGGTTGTTTTTATTTTTACTTTCTTCTTCCCACAAAGAATCCTATGGCTAATCCCAAGATTAGACCTACTATTAGTCCTCCGCCAAGGTATGTTGGCTGAGCTCCCTTCACTGCTTCAAGTTCTGACTGTAACTCGCTGATTTGGCCTTCTAGTTCTGAGATTTTGCTCTTAGCTTTGTCTAGTTCTGAAGCTAAAGTGTCTCGTTCACCTTTTACAGACTCTAATTCGCTCTCTAGTGATGCCACTTGCTTCCTTAACTTTAATACTTCAGGTATTCTTTCGCCGTAAAGCCCTACGCCCCATAGTACTATGTTCTTTACGAATGTTGGGCCATCGAGCTTAACGTCATGATATAGTGTTGTCCACATTCCTCTGTAATGGTCGAATGGTGCTTCAACACTTAGAATAACAATGTTATCTTTGTCCATGAACTCAGCGGCCATTAATGTGAAGGCTCCTTCTTCACCAACTTCGTAAGCATGAGGCAACGGCTCTACGAATTCTGATATTGCGCCTCCTTCAGAAGTTACTGCTATCCTATAGACGTTTTCTACAGGCTTATCCCCGGTACCGTAAAGTGGCTTCCACTCCCCATTAACATATAGAGCCACTATGCCTGGTCCATGGAATAAGACGGGATTCCATACACCACCCTTTAGGAAACTTAACTCAGGATCGGGCTTGATAAGTGCTGCTACTCTATAGGATTTACCGCAGTTACTCACCCTGTCAACGGCTTCAGTGTGGTCGTTTCTTAACACTGAACCTACTGCTTCGAGAATCTTGTTAGTGCTTGGTATTCTTAGGTAATCGCCTCCCTTATAGTCACTATCACCTGTAACCCATAATGTCTTACCTCCCTGGTCAAACCACTTCTTAATGGCATCTAGTTCTTCTTCTGTTATTTCAATACCTGTATCTACTTGAACATAGATCAACATATCTGCATCTTTGATATCCTCAAACGTTATTGTCTCTGTTATGACTTTCCATTCAACCTCAGTAATGTTACCCATCATGTAATTTAATTGAATATCTTCCTCGAGCAGACCATGCGCGACAACTACAACTAGCGGTTTTTCTGCTTTCGCTACAGGCACCATAGATATTAGAATTAACAAGAGAGATAATACTATAAGACCTGTTAGTATTTTCCTCATAAACACTAACCCCAAAATTAGCTCTATGTGTTATAGTTAATACTGACTGTTTTAACTTTTTCCATATGGAAACTTTCAAGAAACCTTAATGCCCTACTACAAACCCTGTTTAAGTTTAAATGAATTTTAAGACGTAGGTAAAAACGTAGTATTAACAGAAACCATTATATCAGTCTTAACTCTGTTATTTCTTGGGGGTAGTTATAATGAATAAGGCTATTGCAACGAAAACCATAGTACTAGTAATTGTAGCCTTAGTGATCGTTGCGGTAGCAGCATATACTTTAACAATCCCTGTAACTACTCCTTCCTCACCAACACCTACAGCTACACTTAGCCCTTCCCCGTCTCCTAGCCCTTCACCGTCGCCCAGTCCGACACCGTCTCCTAGTCCTTCGCCATCTCCTAGCCCCTCACCTTCACCTGGAGGCATAGTGCTTAGGGTAATTACAAGACATCCTTACGACATACTAGATGTTGCTAAAGAAAGGTTTTTGCAAAGTGAGCTAGCTAAGAAGTACAATATCGTTGACATTAAGTGGCTACCTATAGATCCAAGCCAATGGATAGATACAATTAAGGCTTTAGCTACTAAGCCTGGAAGAGAAATAGATGTTGCATGGGGTGGTGGGCCTACACTTTTTGACATGCTAATAATGGAGGGATTATTAGCGCCAATAACAAGCGAGGAAGTAATGAAAGTACTGCCAGATATTCCTGAAGAAATTTCAGGATCACCTATGATTAGAAAAGATAAGAACGGTAACATCTTATGGATTGCAGCAGCTATAGCGTCTTTCGGTTTCACAATAAACAAGCAGAGACTAGCAGAATACGGGCTACCAACACCTACAGCATGGAAAGACCTAGCAAGCCCCGACTTCGCTGTAACATTACCAACACCTAGCGTTGGAGTAGCAGATGCTACTAAGAGCACGAGCAATACTAGAATGTACGAGATAATAGTACAAGCTTACGGCTGGGTTGAAGGATGGAAAATAATAACACTCATGGGCGCGAACGCAAGAATATATGATGAGTCAGGTCTAGTAAGAGATGCAGCCATTAGAGGAGATATTGCAGTAGGAATCACAATAGACTTCTACGGCTATACAGCACAATTGCAAAACCCTGAACAATGTGAATACAGACTCCCAATGGATGGAACCATAGTTAATGGAGACCCTATAGCACTAGTATATTCAAGTAAGCACCCTGAAGCAGCCCAAGCATTCATAGCATGGGTTTTAAGCCCTGAAGGTCAAACAATATGGATGCATCCAAACATAAACAGAATGCCCGTTAATCCTAAAGTCTTTGAAACACCTGAAGGGCAGAAACGACCAGACCTAAAAAGAGCTTACGAAGAAACATTAGAAGCTGCAGTAATAGAGTTTAGCGACGAGCTAGCTTTAAGCTACGAAGAAGCTCTAAGATGGTTCTTCTACGCAACAATAACCAGGCCCCATGAGAAGCTTCAGGAAGTTTGGAGAGAACTTGCTTTAGCATATCTTACGGGTAAAATCACTGAAGAACAATTCAATAACTTCATAGATGAATTAGCAAATCCAGAGAAGCTTAAATTTAAAGACCCTGAAACAGGTGAAGAACTAGTATTTAGTGAGGAAGTCGCTAAAATGCTAAATATGAAAATAATTAAAGATGTTAACTACAGAAACGCGTTGCTAAACGAATGGACCATAGCGGCAGAGCAAAGATACCAGAAAGTACTTGATGAGCTATTAGCGCTCATAGGAGGTTAGCAAAGAGGTCCATAGTTCATGAAGTTAAGTAGTAAAGACATAGCAAGGTTAAAGAGAGAGCTAGATAAATTAACTCTCGTACAGTTAATCATAGCTTTAACCATTTTAACAATTTTTCTCATAATACCAATAGCCTCACTTCTAGGTAAAGCATTCATCTATGAAAACACCTTGTCTCTAAAGTATTTTGAAGAAGCTTTTTTAAGTCCTGGTATGGTTAAGTTTCCTCCAACAGGTGCAATGGTAGAGGTTATAGAGAGACACAAGTTTGTAACTCTACCTAATGGTACAAGAATTCTTAAACCACTAAAGACCCTGTACATAGGCGGTAAAGGTCCTGACTTCGGGTACATCTTAAACTCCATATTTGTGTCAACTTCAGTCATGATTTTTGCGTCAATACTTGGCTTAATAGCTGCATTTATAATGGCACGTTACGAATTCCCTGGAAAAAACATTTTCAGAGTACTGCTTATGATACCCTTACTTGCTACACCATTCGTTAACGCATATGTTATAGGTAAAGTCATAGGGCCTGGAGGTTTACTAAACTATATACTTAAAGATCTCTTGCATTTAACGGACTACACTATAGTTATTATAGGATTGCCTGCCGTAATTCTAGTTCAAACATTGAGTTTCTTCCCAATAGTTTACTTAAACATGTTATCAAGTTTCATTAACATAGATCCTTCACTAGAAGAGCAAGCTGAGAACATGGGTGCTCATGGATTTAAGCTCTTTAGAACAGTAACCTTACCGCTAGCTTTGCCTGGATTGGCTGCGGGAGCTACACTGGTATTTATATTTAGCTTAGAAGATTTAGGAGCACCTATAGGTTTAAGCGGAGCTTTTGGTACAGGCCTTCATAGTCGTTTAATGTCCTTCTATGTTTATGAAGAATTCCGTAAAGCTATGACCCTCGAACAAGTCCATCCAGTAACGTATGCTGTAGCAGTCCTAATGTTAGGCTTAGCTGCTGTAGCGTTCTTATCAATAAAGAAGTATGTTACTTTGAAGCAATATGCTATGCTAGCTAAAGGCGGGCGTTGGAGTCCGAGAGTCCGCAAACCCGGTATTAAAGGATTACTGGCAATATACTTGTTCCTAGTACCCTTAGTTATCGTGGCTTCCTTCCCGCAATTAGGTGTTGTAACGTTAGCTATAACGGACTGGGCTATTAGCGGAGTTTTACCTACGAAACTTACAGGAGAGTTTTTAATGGCGTTGGTTACGAAGTCTGATGTTGTTCAAGCCATTAGGAATAGTTTAACCTATGCTAGTTTAGCAATAATAGTTATTGTACTTACAGGTACAAGTGCGGCATATATTGTAGCTAGAAGAGATATTCCTGGAAAAGACATTATAGACTTACTAGCTACCATACCTATAGCAATACCTGGAATAATTGTAGCCGTAGGTTATTTATTGTTTTTCGGCACCGTATTCTCTAATACGTCAATAGATCCCTTCATTAATCCGGGACTTTTACTCATATTCTCGTACTCTGTTAGAAGATTACCCTTTACTACAAGAGCTGTTTTCGCAGGTTTACAGCAAACGCATGTTAGCTTAGAGGAAGCAGCCGAAACGCTAGGTGCAAGTAGGACACGGACATTCTTCACCATAGTTATACCGTTACTTGCAGCAAACATCATTGGAGGAGCAATATTAGCTTTCGTTTACTCAATGAGCGAAGTTAGCACTAGTGTTATCTTGGGAAGCAGGAACCCGGCTCAAGGGCCTATAACGTTTCTTATGAGCCAAGTAATATATGCTAGTGCTGCTGTAGGTACAGTAAGCATTGCTGCCGCATTAGGTGTTCTGCTAATGACATTACAGATAATAGCTATTACTGTTTCCAACTATATCCTTAAACAGAGAGTAGCTTTCCTAGGTGTTTAGTAGTGGTCAATGTAAGATTAGAAAGAGTAACCAAAAAGTTTGGCGAAGTAGTGGCTGCAGACAATATAACATTAGAAATTAAGCATGGAGAATTTTTCACTTTCTTAGGTCCCAGCGGATGCGGTAAAACAACAACGTTAAGAATAATAGCTGGCTTAGAAATGCCTGATGAAGGTAAAGTTTTCTTTAATGAAAAAGATGTAACTAATGATCCACCCTATAAGAGAAATACTGGTATGGTTTTCCAAAACTATGCACTATGGCCTCACATGACCGTTTTTGACAATATAGCTTATGGTTTAAAAATAAGAAGGCTACCTAAGGAGGAAATTAGGAGAAAAGTCTATGAAGTTCTGGAACTGGTGAAATTGAGAGGACTGGAGAATAGGTATCCAACCCAGCTTTCTGGAGGGCAGCAGCAAAGAGTAGCATTGGCAAGAGCATTAGTTATCGAGCCTGCTGTCCTCCTTCTAGACGAGCCACTATCTAATCTTGACGCTAAACTTAGGATAGAAATGAGAGAGGAAATTAAGAGGATACAGAAAAAACTAGGCATAACAACAATCTATGTTACCCATGACCAGGAGGAAGCAATGGTTATTTCAGATAGAATAGCTGTCATGAACCAAGGAAGGATAATGCAGGTGGGTTTACCTAAGGAACTATATAAGCACCCTAGAAACTTGTTTGTAGCCTCATTTCTTGGTAGATGCACTATAGTTAGTGGAAAAGTAATCGATATAAGTCCTGAAGGATACGTCACCATAGCATTTAATGGAACAAAAATAGTAGGCATCTTACCTTCAAGAGATATTAAAATTACCGAGGGAGAAAAAGCCATAGCTGTTATGAGGCCTGAAGACTTCACCGTAGAAAAACCAAGAAAGAACGCCAATGTAATTAAAGGAGTTGTTGACTGGATATCATATGTAGGACCCTATACTGAAGTAAGAATTAACGCTAATGGTAGACGCTTCCTAATAAACGTAGACCCCGATTTCAAAGTGAGTATAGGTGCTGAGCTTCAAGCATATATACCATATGACGAAACCATAGTATTTCCGCCGGGAGAAGCAGAAACAGCATATAGAGCAGAAATACAGTAAAGTAAATGAAAAAATGGTAATTAGCTTTACTTTCTTCTCAGTATAATTAAAACGGCAGCTATTACTATAATTAAAACAACAGCAACAGCAGCATACATGGTTGTTGGCGGAGCTGCAGGTGCTGGTGTAGGAGATGGCGAGGGAGTCGGACTTGGTGTTGGTGAAGGACTAGATGTAGGTGTTGGAGTTGGTGATGGCGTTGGACTAGGTGTAGGCGAAGGAGACGGTGTAGGAGTTACTTCTACAGGTACTAGACCCTTATCTTTGTAAAATATGTACTCTTTTGTTACGCTGTTTCCATAGAAGTCTTTAACCTCTATCCTGAATTTAGCACCATCTTCTAGGTTTGTTCCCTTAATCCAGAAGCTAAACATTAATGTGCCGTTTTCAAAGGATTCTACGAAGTCGTAAAGTTCCGGTTCTAACCATTTTTCACCGGTAACTGTGTATTCCACCTTAACTTCGTCAACTCCCCACTCTAAGTCAGTAACGTATAGGTCTCCAATCCACCATCCTTCTTCACTTCTCATCTTTACACGCTCTATTGTAGGCGGTACGTTATCGTCTTCGGAGGCTATAGTGAATTTCAACTCTGCACCTGCAGGTAAATCTACGTCATATATTGATACATAGTAATAGTTGTCTACTTGTACTACATCGTATTTTTCTGGTTCAGGTATGATCTTATATTTTTCAAAATCTACATCAGCAGCTACTCTAAAGCATATATTGATATCGTAGAAGTTATGATCTAATTCGTTTTTAACTTTAAATGAAACAGCATGTCTTGAACCATCGTTTACAGGAGCATAGTAGTACTCTATGTAACCTATCTTGTATGGTTTAACTGCTTCACCTGTATCTAAAGGTATGCCGTTAGGATAGTCTGTCCATGATTTCCCATTGTAGAACAGGCTTTTAACATCTATAGTGCCGTTAGCGTATATGCTTATAAGCCTAAAGTTTCTCTGGTCGAACTCTCTTACATCGTAGGGTACTCCAGCAGTTGTTATAAAGTAATATTCTTTCCCATTATACTTTACTATATTGGTTACATCTGTATGGGTATGTGCACATAAGACAAGTCTAATATCGTTTTCGAGAATCAGCTTAAATAATTCCTTAGCCTCCTCCTTATGTCCCGACCAACTATCGTAAATGTAGCCTTCATCAAATAACTTGTCGAAATCGTCAATAGTGCTTACCTCGATTACATCTATTTTCTTATCTTTAATCTTGTACCCGAAAAGTGGATGGTGCATAACAAGGATTTTCACTTTCTCTGGGTTCTCCTTTACAACTCTTTCAGCCCACTTGATCTGGTCTAAGGACATCCAGCCTTCCATTCCCGTATCAAGCATTAAGAATAAGAAGTTCCCTACTACTATGGTGTAGTTCCTGTAGCCCATTATTCGCTCCCAAATCTTAGCAACACCTGGACCATCATATTCGTGGTTTCCAATACCAGCATAGGATGGTACTCTAAGTTCGAGCCAATGCTGTAAGAATAGTTTCCAAGCAGTTCTCATGCTTGGCTTTTCAACTTCATCACCGTTGAAAATCATCATGGTCGGATTAAGTAAGTTAACTTCTCTTACAAACTCCTTCCAGTAGGGTTCGCCACCAGGTGTTTTCGTATCACCCACATATAGTAGTTTAATCTTATCGGGCCACCCTGATAGCACCCAAACACTATTCGGCATCTCAATGTCGTATGTTGTTCCGCCTGCCGTAAACGCTATTTTCATGGAGTAGAAACCTTCTTTACAATATTCGGGGACTTTAAAGTAAGCTACCCAGCTCTTCCATGCATTACTGAACTCTGTTTTAACGAACTCAAGTTCGTACTCATTAAGCTCATTGTATATTGTTAGAGTGAAATCTGTTGGAGCAGTGTCTTGACTTAACGCTAGTCTTACCTCTAGTTTCCCACCAGATAGCACGGGTTCAGGATATGCTAGCGTCGGATATTTTACTATTTCAGCATAGAACTTTATTTCCGCTATAACAGTTGAAGTACTTATTGTTAGCAATAATAATGCTAGAATGATTAAGTAGCTTAGCGTTTTTATCCTGTTCATAAATCTTCACCATAAATAATGGTCTCAACTAGAACTTACACGTAGTGGCTATTAAGCTTTTATCTACTATATGGTAGGTACAATGCTAAATACAAATTCACTTGTAAAGTAAAACAGCTGGTTTTTCGCCGAGAAGCTCAGCGGCTGTAACTATTCTTTTGCCTAATTTTTCCCCTAACATCCAAACTTCTTTTGTTCTCTCCTTGAACCTAGGTTCTCTTGTTAAATGATGATCGTATATCATCAATTCTATGTTTGTTTTCTCAACTATTTTTAAAGCATTAGCTATTGCTCTTCTAAAGTTTATTAGGTTCAATGTGTATCCTAGCATGTATGTTGCTGGACCGTCTAGGACAAGTATTCTAGGGTTTTCTTTAATAATCCATTCAGCATAGTCTTCTATTATAGGTCCGTTGAGATCCGATGTGTAAAGTAATTTATCTCCCTTATAACTAACTACTATAGCTACTACCCATCCTAATCTTGAAAACTCTATTCCATGAAACAGAGGCTTAGAAAACTTAACCACTGTTTCTCCAAAAACAAGTTCTTTACCATCAGCGAAAACCACCTCTACATGGTTTAGTTTGAGTTCTGGTATTCGAGGATAAGTGTTCCATTTGGTTACTCTCTTCTTGAACCACTCAAACCCCTTGTTGAGAAGTTCCTTTCTCCTTTTATTGTAATCACCGAAATTCTTGGCTATCGCGATAGGTAGTTCATTTAACGGGTTAGGGTATTTTCTTGTAATAGGTTTTTGCATTAATAGTTCTACATTTTCAACGCCGAAATTCGAGTACAAATTCCTGTAAAATCTTTCAGCTCTACCTCTTTGAGAGTCATTAATATATTCGTTAGGATCTTTAGCCAGAATTTTCTTTCTAAAGTAAATGTCTTTGTCGAAGTCTGTGAAGTGATCGTAATGGTAATGTGTTATTATAATAATATCTGCTCTCTTAGATGCTTTGACTATTGCCTCATAACCCTCCTTATACCATTTAATCTTAGCCTGTCTAGGCGCCGGGAAACTTGGATGCATAACTGCGATTCCTGGATCTATAAGTATTCTAATATCAGGTGTTTTGACAAGTAGGCAAGAGGACTTAGCTCCTAAAGAGTCAAACCATACTACTTCGAAATCCAGGTAATGAGGCAATTTGTTGTCCTCTATTTTCATCCTTATCTGATCGATTTGTTCGAAAGGTTAAAAATATATTCTCAGTTCCATAAGGTATGTTTTGAGGTTTAAATAAGCAATGCCTATTGCCATAGTACTGCTAGCACCTAGTGATAAAACCTTAAGGAAAATTACTAGTATGTTAAGTGAAATTTCATACTACTTTAAAGACATAGTTGAGGTTGTTGTAACTAGAACTAAGCCTACGAAAGAAGATATTGAACGTCTTGTTGAACATGGTGTAAGAAAAGTTATTATTCTCCCCATAGTTGAGAATATCAAGAAGCATTTAGAGGTTTCACATATAGAGAACTTAAGAGTTGCTGATGGGAAAGTAAAGGTTGTTTATGCTTCTCCCGTAATTTTCTCAAGCAAGACCTCGGTAAAAAACATAATAGTTGAAATAGAAAAACTACTAAAACCTTAAAAGTTATGGCCATGAACTCTACGTACGATTTCCACGTTAAGCGTAGCGTAAGGGAAATATTTGATAAAATAGCGGAAAGTTATGCTTACACTAGGCTTAAACCGTGGAATATAGTTTTAAAACCAATTAACTTCGGAACTAAAGTATTTGGCGATATGGGTTGCGGACCTGGTCAAAATATTCAGTTTATTTTGGAGAAATCGGAGAAAATTAGGGTTATTGGCGTAGATATTTCGAGAAAAATGCTGGTAATTGCTGCAAAGAGACTGAAGAAGAGAGGACTTTATGGAAGAACAGACCTAGTAGAAGCTGACTTAGAATTTCTACCTTTTAGAGATAATGCTTTCCACGGGTTAGCCTACATAGCATCAATACATCACCTACCATCAAGGGAAGCTAGGTTAAGAACAATTTTAGAAGCTAAACGCGTACTTAAACCTAATGGAAAAGTAATTGTAACTGTTTGGGCTCTTTTCCAAAAAAGATTTCTAAAAGAAATCCTGAGAAGAGCTATTCTTAAACTCCTAGGTAAGGAGGAAAGTATTAGAGATATTTACGTTCCATGGAGATATAAAGGAGGGACGTATCGTAGGTATTATCACCTATTTACGCCTTGGGAACTTAAATCTTTAATTAGAAGTGCAGGTTTAGTACTCCTAGAATACGGAGGATTTAGAATAAAATCTAAACTATTAGCTGAAAACTACTTCGTGTTAGGGTGTAAGTAGAGGTAATGGAGTACCAAACTGAAGCACAAAGATTTCTAGCCAAAAGGAAGAGACCTGTTAGAACACTTTCAGGTGTAACTGTAGTAGCCATTATGACGCATCCCTACCCATGTCCTCACGGTAAATGCATATATTGTCCTGGAGGACCTGAATGCAATACTCCACAGAGCTACATAGGTGAAGAACCGGCGCTTATGAGAGCCATATACAATAAATTCGATCCCTACAATCAGGTTAGGACAAGACTAAGACAGTATATTGAGATAGGCCATACTCCTAGTAAAGTAGAGTTAATAATTATGGGTGGAACATTTCCTGCCATGCCCTTAGACTACCAAGAATGGTTTATAACAATGGCTTTAGAAGCTATGAACAGGTTTCCTAAGGAAAAACCTAAAGGATATGTTAGCTTAGAAGAGGCTCAAATGAGGAACGAGCATGCTAGGATAAGATGTATCGGAATAACTTTTGAAACAAGACCAGATTGGGCTAGAGAAAAACATGTTGATTTCATGCTTAGACTTGGAGGTACAAGAGTAGAGTTAGGTGTTCAAACAATATATGATGATATTTTGAAAAGAGTTAATAGGGGTCATGGTGTAAAGGAAACAATTGAAGCAACAAGAATACTTAAAGATGCAGGCTTCAAAGTAGCATATCATATTATGCCCGGTCTCCCCGGAAGTGATTTTGATAAAGACTTGGAAATGGTAAGAACGATATTTGAGAACCCAGACTTCAGACCTGATATGCTTAAAATATATCCTACATTAGTCATAGAAGGCACAGGCCTTTATAGACTATGGAAAGAAGGAAAATACAAAGCATTAACGGATGAAGAAGCTGTTGAACTTATCTCTGAAATGTACCGGTATATCCCTAAATGGGTTAGAATAATGAGAATTCAAAGAGACGTACCAGCACCTCTAATAATTGCTGGGCCTAAGAAGGGGAATTTAAGACAGCTTGTTGAGAAAAGGGTCTTAGAGAAAGGTATTCCATGTAGGGAGATAAGGTTTAGAGAAGTAGGCCTTAAAATGTGGAAAGAAGGTGTAGAACCTGACTTGAAAAACATTAAGCTTCTAAGAGAAGACTATGAGGCGAGCGGGGGCATAGAAATATTTCTTTCTGTAGAAGATGTCGTAAACGATATTCTCATAGGGTTTCTAAGATTAAGAATTCCCTCGGAAAAAGCTCATAGACCAGAAATCGATAGTAAAACAACTATAATTAGGGAACTTCACGTTTATGGGCCTCAAGTTCCAATAGGTGAGAAACCTATTTTTGCATGGCAACATAAAAGCTGGGGGCGAATACTGCTAAGAGAAGCAGAGAGAATAGCTGTGGAAGAATTCGATGCTAAGAAAATGATTATAATATCGGGTATTGGTGTTAGAGAATACTATAGAAGATTCGGGTATTTTAGGTCTTCAACAAGTCCGTACATGGTTAAGTATTTTGACTAGTAATACTTAGTGTAAATCCTTTTATTCTCTATGATTAAGGACTATGTTTTCGAGGAAAACCTAGCGTAGCGGTGATTATCAACATTGGATCCGGTAGCTGTAGCGGTTAGTGTTGGTACAGTAGTGTTCCTTACGATAGTAATAATAGTACTGTATAAAGCAACTAAGATTGCAACGAAGTTCATAAAGGAGAGAATAGGTAAGGATAAGCCAAGCTTAGCCTCAATCCTAATACTTCTACTTAAAACCTCAACTTCGGTGGCAATCATAATTATGGTTTATAGTGTTTTCAAAACCCTATATCCTGATATTGCACTTACAATAACTAATTTTGCTGTAGCAGCAGGTATTCTAGGTATTATCTTCGGTTTAGCTGCTCAAAGCAGTTTAGGTAACGCCATTGCTGGTATGATTCTAGTATTTAGCCAAGCAGTAAAGGTAGGTGACATGGTCGAATACGATGGTGAAGTAGCGGCAGTTGAAGATATTAAACTTACACATACTATTCTGAAATTAAGAGACGGTAGGAAAATAGCAATACCTAACTCTAACATGCTCAACTCTAACATAGTTAACTACAGTATGGTTGACGAATTGGTTGCAGCAACAGTAATAGTTGGTATTAGTTACGAAAGCAATCTCGATAATGCAATAAAAGCTATGATAGAAGCAGCTAGAGAACATCCCAAAGTCCTAGATAAACCCCCACCTCAGGTGATAATCACAGGGTTTGGAGACTTCAGCATAAACTTGAAGCTCCTAGCATGGATTAATGATCCATGGATAAAGCCTATTATCGAAAGCGACCTAACATGGGCAATATATGAGAAGTTTAAGAAGTATAATGTTGAAATACCATATCCAAGGAGGGTCATTATAATGAAGGGGGAGAAACAGGTAGAGGCGCAAAAGCCGCTACTAACGGGTATGGGAGAGAAAACCGTGGAAGAGGTCGGTTAGTATGGTGCTATGGATTTTCGGTAAGAAAAAGAGAAGATTCGAGGACTTAAAAACTAAGAGGATAACATTAGCGCTTAGAAAGCTTAGAATGGCATCTACAATGATAGCTTCAACAGTGAACAGCATTGATAAGCATATACATTTTCTTAAAAACAGAATACGCGTTCTTAAACAACGCTCTAAAGACCTTGAAAAAGTGGGTATGTATAGTGAGGTAAGGTTAATTAGAGGTGAAATCTATGAAGTCCAGAAGATGATAAAGAAGCTAGTAATGACGAGAAACATATTGGAGAAAGTAAAGCTGAAGCTAGATACTCTATCCGATATGAGCGAAGCATTAATAATTTTAGCTCCAGCTTTAAACGTTCTAAGGAAAATAGTGAGGGATCTAATGAAAGTTAAACCGGAAATAGCATATCAAATAAGCACCGTAAAAGAACTAATATATTCTTCACTACTAGACCTAGGGGAATTTACTAGGGTAACTATAGAATACTATGTAGCAACAAGCTATGAGGCAAAAGAAATACTTGAGGAAGCAAAGAAAATAGCTGAGCAAAAACTTGAAGAAATCTAACCAATCTATAGCTTTAAATAATTATAAGAACAGTATCCATATTTAAAGCACTAACTTAACTCTGTAAGAAACACCGACCTCGCATGCGGAATCACAAAGTAGACCTCAATTACACAGCCAGAATGTATTACAAGAAAGTTTTACATTATTGTTTTCACGACGATAAATTTCTAAAAGTTTCATGAAATGTTTAGCAGTGTTAGCATAAATATTATTTAATGCTGAGAAAATCAATTTATTAGCTATCTCGTTATTAATAGTCGCCATTAGCTTGTAAGCTTTCTTAGAATATCTTAATAGGTCTTTATAATTACGAATGTTAAGCTCATTGTATAGTTTGATTGTTCTTTCTGTGCTTTTTAGCTCATATAGATGCTTAAATTGCTGTTCAGGACAAACTATTTCGAAAACATTGTTAAGAATCCACAAGTCAAATAGTGAATATTTATACTTTATACCTTTGTTTAAAATGTTACCAAGTACTCTATTGAGCGTTGTTGTGTCTAAAGTATATGCTATCAAGTATTCATAAAGATTTATCTTTTTCTCTACAAAGAGTATTCTGAAAAACCTATAATTCGAAGGATTATTGTATAAGATTAGCTTAACAATATCACCTTTTAAAATATATGTCCTCTTGCCTTCTTCTATACCTTTCCTTCTCACATAGACTTTATAACGTACGTTTGGATAATACTTTCTAAGTTCTTCCAAAGCTTTTCCTAGTCTAAAATCTATTCCTTCGTGTGGTGATGGATTGTTTATCCCCGAGCTTGAAGGTTTTATGCTGAAGGATATGTAAGGACTAATCAGCCTATTTCCCACCATAATGATAATGCTTCCTTCAGCCCAGAAAATACCAGAAATATAGTTAAACGGATACCTTACAGCTAACATATCTAATCGTTCCCTATTAAACCAGTCAAATAGGGTTTTGTTATCGTATCGTGTTTCAAATAAGAACCTTTTTCTACCTACTTTGTAAACTGCTCTGGTATTGTAGGGTTGTATTTTAAATACTTTAGTGAAATACTCTATTACTTTCTTAACTTCAAGAAAGCTAGTTGTTGAAATCTTAACGAAATAGTCTATTTGTCTTTTGTATTTCCTTTTAACTATATACTTAGTGCCGTCACCGTCCCAAATACCTGCTAACCATGCCTCAAGTGACATTTACTCCTGTACCATTATAAAGATGTACATGGCCCCCTTTAAAAGTATAAAAAATACACTAGCTATGGACAATGTATAACGTGTATAATCAATTAGCGAAGTAGGAATTGAAACTGGAATCAGCTATAGCTGGTGAACATTATTGAAGAGGCGGAGATGTAGCAAAATAGCTTATCCAAAGCTATTTGAAGGAATAGGAGCGAGAAAATTAAAATACCCCGTACATACTTTGAATTCACGAGTGTGCCGCCGTAGCTCAGCGGGTGGAACCTCTAAACCCTTTCATAGGGTTTAGAGGCACAAGGCGCCGCCCTGGTAAATTTCCTTTCTAGAAAGGCGGAGGTCCCGGGTTCAAATCCCGGCGGCGGCTCCATGGCTCACTTAAATTCCTGACCCAGTAACGTACTTAATCATGTTCTCTGCTTCTCTCTCTAATACTGCTATGTCGCTCGCCAATGGAGTACCGTAGGTTTTCACGTCGTAATCGCATATTATCGTAACTTCGCCTTCAGGTTTTAAAGTTAAAGTAACTCTTAATGTTGTTTTACATTTCTCAATTCTCGCACCAGTAAATGATGCCATGCTGCTTCCACGTTCGAAAATTATTGTTTTAGGTATGGAAATATTCTCTATTCTGTAAGGTATTACTCTTCTAATCCTGTATGGGAAGTCAAGTTTAAACGTAAAATATTCCACTAGATAATCAAAAATTTTCTCAGCATCACCTTTAATACTAAAAGTTTTTGTAATTCTCAAAACAATCACCCTACCATAAACTACGATTTCCTCCAATAGATATATTGTAGAGTTTCACTTTAAAAACATGGCTATGTAATTTCAATGAAAACAGATTTAAGATAGTCTAAATACCGCGACTCAAAATTAAATACATGGTCCATAGCAGCTCCTCTAATAGCACCTAAGAACGTGTAATCCCTGTTTTGATTTCTAAACGCTTTATTCACTAGCTTCAGGAAATCGCCTATTCCAAGGAAATAACTGCAACTACTAAGAAAAACAATACTACCTTCCTTAACCATCTTAGCTACGTAGCTGAAAAGTCTAAGATAAGCTCGACTACCACGGTCGTAATGTTCCTTAGAGGGTATGAAAGCAGGGGGGTCAGCAATAATTATATCGAATTTCTCATTTACGATCCTTGGTAAAGCTTCCCATACGTCTACACTATAAATTTCATAATCGCTGACCATGTTCAGCTTTAAATTTCTTTTAAGAATTTCAACAGCTCTTCGATCCGATTCCACAAAAACAATCTTTTTAGCTCCAGCATTAGCTGCATGTATCCCAAAGCCTCCGGTGTATGAGAAAAGGTCA
>Ga0190313_1000539_pt1 | contig 22319 bp, 19 predicted proteins | sample 4870071011_MG_FD_169989 | JGI IMG/M metagenome (GOLD analysis project Ga0190313, IMG submission 169989) | Hydrothermal vent sediment bacterial communities from Southern Trench, Guaymas Basin, Mexico - 4870-07-10-11_MG | ecosystem: Environmental > Aquatic > Marine > Hydrothermal vents > Sediment ...
ATTTTATCTAATTGATTGCGTCTGATATCTTCTGGTATTACAGTGCTAATATGGGGGAGACATTATGAGACTAGTGCATTTATCTACATTCTGTGTTCAAGTCAATGATGTTGACAGCTTATTTGATATTGTTGAATTCTTTGAAAAAAAGAACGTATGGATTGCGATTATCCCTGTGGATCTTGTGCTGGATTATGAAATTCTAGAAAATTGGATTAGAATGAATCTACTTGACTTTGAAAATAATGAAAATCGTGCAAAGAAACCAAATATGAATTTCCTTTTACGTGTAACAGGAAAGACGCAGATAAGGGAAGCTCTAAAGCTTGTGTCTTTTGAAAAGGGTGATAGAGTATTTCTTGTCGTATTCGCTGAGATATTTGATAAGGAGAAGTGTGATGCTATATATGAAAAATTGCGCGCTCGAGGAATTCAAGTATTTAATATTAAATTTTCCCCCAATTTAGAACGAATTCTGAGAACATTTGACATCCCAGAATCTCTAGTAGATGATTTCGCTTCTCTTTATGAAAGCAGAAATGAGGCAATAAAGAGGTTCATTATTGAAAATTCTGCGTTAGCTTTCCTCGAGTAACCAATGTATGATTGAATTCGTTGACAATGCTTTTATAGTTTTCCAACTGTGTCTTACGAATTCAGGGTGCTTTTTAATCAATTCTTTTAATATGGCTCGTGTTCTAGGATCACTAGGATATCCGCTTCCCACATCAATCCCTGTCGTCATTATAATTTTTTGTATTTCCTCGTCACGAATAACCTTTGCAATAATCGAGGCCGCTGCGGTAGTTACGTATTTTTTATCTGCTTTGCTCTCAATTAAGAGTTTATTCGTGGGCACGCGCTGTAACCATTTTTCAATGTATCTTCGGTAACTAGTAGGTGTCGACGGTGCATCTATTATTGCGATTTTGAACGGGTATAATGATTCAAGAATTTTAGAGACTGCTAGTGCTTCTAATTCATTTAATTTGTGCATTGAGGTCCATTGATCAATTACAGCGGGAGATAATTTGACGATGTAGATTGCATTAGATATGTTTTTAATCATTTTAAATAGTTCTTTTCGTTTCTGTTTAGTAAGCATTTTTGAGTCTTTAACACCAATTCTATTCAAGTAATCCAACTTCTTCTCGTCTATGCATATTCCAGAAATGACAAGAGGTCCGATAACAGCACCTCTGCCTGCTTCATCTACTCCGACTACGAATGAATCTGATTTTCTTTTTTCCTGTTTGAGTGTGATTATCGTAATATCGTAACTGCACGTCTTTTTCTTATGTTCCAAAGCATCAATCCGCCTAGTTTGTCTTTCATTTCTTTTAGCCATTCTTTAGCAACCTTATGTAAAATAAGATCGATTCTTTTATCATCAATATCGTTGGTCACGTATCTCAGTAAGAAGTGGAATAATATACTGTTGGGATCCAATGGTGCAAGAGGTACTACATGAATTTTATCCTTTAATCTCAAAGAGAGATTGTATAAGTCAGATGGATTAATGTAATTGCTTAATTTTAATTCCCCTTGTTCTGTCTTGAGTCGTCCGGCCTTTAAGAATACATCAAGTGGGATTTCCTTGAGTGGAAGTACACCAAAATTAATCAGATTCCTAAGAATTCTATCGGCAATATCACTCTCTGCGATCAATGTATTTGGAGGCAATAGTGTCGAATATCTTTCAAGGAATGAATTTAAAAGTTTCTCTAATTCTTGGTCCTTTTCGTTTTTATTGATTACAAATAGTATGCCAACAATTTTGTGGTTTCCATGGAAGTACTCTATGTTACCACTTATACGTAATGTACCCATAGCTGGCGTACTTGCAATTTTCTCATTGCTCATCAAGATTAACACCTTTCTTCATTGGATTTCTGTCAAAGACAAAAGGATGCTAAAAAAATAAAATTTTTGTCGCATTAGAATAACTAGGTGGTTGTTTAATATCTATTTTAAACTTTGCTTATTATTGTCTATTTTGTAGATAATAACATGGAAGAACTAATTTACTTGGACTATATTAACTGTTTGGTATCTTTTTGGGAGATTTACTGTTTAAAAATTTCTTTGTTTAATTATCTTAATTATCAACGTTGTTATATCAAGGAATTTCGACGATTAATCTATCAATATGTAAATGTGTTGCAATAGGAATCAAAGAAGTTGCTATTTTTCGGAAATTGATATATCTTCGTGGTACCGAAAAGTTATATCTTTATAAACCGCTAAAAAACGACAACTCAAAGGTTATTGTAAAAATGTATCCCAAAAAGAAATTATCGAGTTGAAGCTAAATTTTGAGTATCTCTTAGCATGAGAGGATTTTTGAAAAAATGATAATACATATATCATAAATAACCTCATTTGACCTTGTAAATTAATGTGTGAATAATCATGCCTAGCAACAAATAGGAAAACTTAAATGTGAAAATATTAATTAAGGTACTTTTTGTAACAAATCGTTCGTTATCTTTGCATGATTTGGTGTAGATTTTAAGAATTATGAACTTTTTACAAATACAGTGTCAGGAAATGTTTTTCTGGTTTTATGAGAATTGGATGGGGTGAAAGATGGTAAATGCACAGATATTGTTTGCTCCACCGGAAGTGCACATTATTGAAGTGGTTCCACTAATAATCGGTATAATTGCATTAGTAATTGTTTTTCTAATATACCGATGGATAATTAAGCAACCAAGTGGAAATGAGAAAATGAGAGAAATAGCATCATACATTGAGCATGCATCCTGGGCATTCATAAAAAGGGAGTGGAAAACTATATCGATTTTCATTATAATTCTTTCTATTCTTTTTGCACTATTCATAGAGAAAGAAGGAATTTTTGTTGCAATAACCTTTATTTTAGGATCATTGGCTTCACTTGGTGCAATAAGCTTCGGTATGCTTGCAGCAACAAAAGCAAATGTTAGAACAACAGAAGCTGCACGAAGAAGCCCTGATTTAGCCCTAGTTGTTGCATTTCGAGGTGGTGCAATAACGGGTTTAGGGATCGTAGCTCTATCAATAACTCTCATTAGTATTTTATACTTAGTACTTGGTAGAACATCGGTTGAATTACTGCATGCGATTACGGGATTTGGTGTGGGAGCTAGTTTATCAGCGCTTTTTGCTCAATTAGGTGGAGGAATTTACACTAAATCAGCTGATGTCGGAGCTGATTTGACGGGAAAGGTAGTACTAGGGTTACCAGAAGATGATCCAAGGAATCCAGCAGTTATTGCTGATTTAACTGGGGATATTGTTGGGGATTGTGCGGGGCGAGGTAGCGATTTATTCGAAAGTTTCAGTGATAATATTATAGGAGGTATGCTACTAGGAATTCTCTTCTACTTCTGGTTAGGATGGTATGCTATTCTTCTTCCACTTTTGTTGCAATCAATAGGAGTAATTGCTTCCATAGTTGGTATCATATCAATAGGCAGAAGTAAAGCACCAACAAGAAGAGTATTCCTTAGTTTTGTTACTACGGCTATCATCGTGATTATAGGATTTGTATTGGTTGGGTATGTAATTCCTAAAAGTCTCCCAGAATCATTGGTAAAACCACCCGGTATTGAACAAGTAATTGACATCGACAAAATAGGACTAGTACTTGTAATATCCGGAAGCCTGGGCTTAGTAATAAGTCTACTTGTTGCTGCAATAGTCATATATTACACAAGTCCAGAGGGGGGTCCAGTAAAACAAATAGCGATGGATTCTGAGAAGGGAGCGGCTATAAATCTAATAAGGGGCATGGGCTATGGTCTAGAATCGGGAGGGGTTCCAATTTTTGTTGTAGCAGTAATTTCTGTGATAGCATTTATTATTGGACGTAGTATAACTGGGTATGATTGGGGAGGTATTTTTGCAATTGCTAGTGCAGCAATGGGAATTTTGTCAACGACGGGCATTATACAATCCGCGGACTCTTTTGGACCTATTGCTGATAACGCTGATGGAATCGCAGACATGAGTGGCATAAGTGAAGAAACTAAAAAGACTACCGATTTGCTTGATGCTGTTGGAAATGTGACGAAGCAAATAACAAAAGCATATGCTATGTGTTGTGCAGTTCTTACTACATTTTTGCTGCTTTTTGCATTTCTTGCGGAATTAATCTACTTAAAAGGTGTTGAGATTCTTGGTGGAGAAGCGGATCTAAGCAAATTATTAACATGGAACCTTAGTGAATTAGCTGAAAGCATGATAAGGGCAGAAATAATTTCTGGCATATTGCATCCATTCACTATTGTTGGTGTTATATTGGGTGCAGTGGTTCCCTATATTTTCTCCGCGTGGGCAATTCGTGCTGTAGCGGATGGCGCAGGAGAGGTAGTAAAGGAAGTAAAATTCCAAGTAGATAAATATAAGATACTTGAAGGAGGAAAACCAAATTATGCGAGATGTGTAGACATTGTAACCAAATACGGACTTAAGAGAATGATCGCACCCACACTACTAGGACTAATCGTTCCACCCTTGATAGGATTCATATTGGGTGTAGGTGCTCTAATTGCATATCTAATATCCGTAAATGCAATGTCTGCGGTTCTAGCTACATTTATGTTCAATGCAGGAGGCGCGTGGGATAATGCGAAAAAGGTTGCTAAGGAGATGTTCGGAAGTGGAACTGAGGCTCACAAGGCTGCAATCATTGGAGATACAGTAGGTGATCCACTCAAAGATACCGCGGGTCCGTCTTTACACATCCTTATAAAACTTGAGAGTATTTTAGCGATAACCTTACTTCCATTACTTCTTTAAGTTTTAGTAATGAGTGTAATAATATTACTCAGAAACTTTTAATGCATTTTTAGGTAAACTTTCGAAAGATATTTCAAAAATGTCAATTGTTGTATGAGGCTGAAGAAAAATGACGAAGCTAGGTTTTCTTGAATTACATGAAATTGGTAGAGTTCCTGTAAATAAATTGCCGGTTGAAGTGGTTGAACGTAAGGGACTAGGTCACCCAGATTCTATGTGTGATGGAATCGTAGAACGGTTTGGATTTTATCTTCTTAAGTACTATTATGAGCATTTTGGTATTCCTCTTCATTACAATGTAGATAAGTGTGTGCTAGTTGGCGGTCAATCAAAACCGAGATTTGGTGGGGGAGAGATTCTAACTCCTATTTTTGTTCATATAGTCGGCCGTGCAACAAACGAAGTTAAAACTGAAGAAGGCGTAGAATGGATTCCCGTTGAAATTTTAGCAAAAAAAGCAATGGCTGATTTTATCAAGGAGAATTTTAGATTCCTTAATCCCTATGAGCACATGCGCCTTGAAACATCAGTTAGACCTGGAAGTGTTGATTTAGTTCATCTGTTTAAAAAGCAAAAATCATCACCATTGGCAAATGATACATCAATTGGAGTTGGATTTTACCCATTTTCTCCAACAGAAGAGATCTGCCTAAAGGTTGAGAAATTCCTTAACTCTAAGGCACTTAAGGAAAAATTACCTGCAGTTGGTGAGGATATTAAAGTAATGTGCGTTAGACGTAATCGTAAGTTAAGAATAACCATTGCTGCAGCAATAGTTTCGAAATTCGTGAGAGATATTAATGAATATGTTTCTATCAAGGAAGAAATTAAGGAGGAAGTAGAAAAGAATGTGCTTGATAAATATAGAAATGAATTCGACGAGATAAGCGTTTACGTGAATACTGCTGATGATATCGAACGTGGTATTGTTTACATAACCGTCACGGGAACTAGTGCTGAAGCAGGGGACGATGGACAAGCAGGTAGAGGAAACAGAGCAAATGGATTAATTACTCCGTATCGTTGGATGTCAATTGAGGCAGCAGCTGGGAAAAATGCATACAATCATGTAGGCAAAATTTACCAGATTTTCGCACAGCAATTAGCTCAAAAGATTGTAGAGGAGGTTACTGGGGTCATGGAAGCAAGTGTTATTCTCGTATCAACGATAGGTAAACCGATAGATCAACCTCAATTACTTGATGTTGGAATAATACCCGAGGAACGTATCAGTATCGAATCCATTAGAGTAGATGTAGAGGGTGTCATTGAAAGTGAACTTGAGAGACTTCCGAAATTCTGGAAAGAATACCTTGAAAAAGGAGGATTTCCCGTTTTTTAAATATAAAAAATAGTGTGCGTGACTTGAAGGTTCTAGAAGAATTTATAAATGCAATAAAGCCAGCAAGCAAGTGTCCACATAAGCAAATTATTCGTACAACTTCGCGTTTTAAAGTAGTTACTGTTGGAGGCACATTTGATTTATTCCATATTGCACATGCGGCGTTATTAACTACTGCTTTCGAATCAGCAGAAAAGACATATATCTGCATAATGAGTGATGAGGGTGTAAGAACTCTTCATGAAAAGAAACATGAAGTAGAGCAATTCGCTACTAGAAAAGAGAGAGTTCATCGTTTTATTCAGCTTATACAAAGATTCGATAAAATTGTCACAGAGATATATAAAATTGATGATCCTTTTTCCTTTGCAATTACTGGTGAAAAAGCCAAGGAAATCACAGCACTTATAGTTGGAAATGAGAAAAAACCATTAGAGAGATCAAGAAGACTTAATGAGTTGAGAGCTCAACATGGGCTGAATGAATTAAAGATACTTCGATTACCATTAATAACTGATGAAAAAGGTGAAATCATTTCAACAACAAGAATAAGATCGCAACGTAAACTTACATATATGACTGCGCCTGAATTGAAAATAACAAATACGCTTAGAAAGAAATTAAAAAAACCACAAGCCAATTTTGCGAAAAGTATTAAGGAATTGCCTGATGCAAAATATGTCGTAGCCATAGGTGATGTGGTCACAAAATCGTTGATAGAGCACAATTATGGAATAAGCATAGGAGTTATTGACAGACGGGTTGGAAGAAAAAAAATTACAAATGATGTTTTCTTTCTCCAGAAGGAAAAAAATGAATTCATCATGGTTCCACACTTACCGCTTATTAACATACCAGGTACAATATCTGGAGCGTCTTGGTATATTTTTAAATTAGCTTTTTCACAGAACTTCCCAGTAATAATTCGAGTTTTTGGCGAGGAGGATTTACTAGGATTTCCAGCAGTTTTATTGGCGCCAAAGAATACACTAATTGTATATGGTCAACCATTTGACTCCGGCATTGTGTATGCTTTTGCTGACGAAGTAAGAGAAAAGGTGGCTGAGCTTTTAATGGAAATGAATGTTCAAAATATAGTAGAGGTAACCTACACGAGATTTATGTGAGTTTCTAGGGAGAAAAATGAGTTTCAAAGAGTTTCTACAAAAATATTGGATAATCTTGGCAATAGCAATAATTTTAGTCCTCTACTATATTGTACTTCCATCAATCCTTTCTACATCTGTTCCCATAGGATATGTAGCAAGCGGTAGCATGGAACCCACATACAAGGTTGGCGATCTTATCATAATTAAGGGAGCCAAACCAGAAGATATTAAAATCGGCGATGTCATAGTATTCAAGTATAATGAAAAACTAATCATGCACAGAGTTATTTCGAAAAAATATGATGGAGAATTCTATTGGTTCCTAACAAGGGGGGATAATCCTTTTAATGTTCCAGTGGATCCATGGCTGTGGATTCGAGAAGACAAAATAATTGGAGTAGTTATTGCAAGAATTCCTTATTTGGGATATTTATTTATGATATTATCTGAACCATTAATTCGTTTGCTGCTTTTCTTAGTTCTCGTCAATGTCATCATGCTTGACATATTTTACACACGAACAAGGGGTGCTCAAGAAGAGGAAAAAGAAGAGCTCAAATATGGTTTTAAGAGAATGGGAAGAAAAATAATTAAGGTGTTTTTCATAATTATGTGCTTCGTGATTTTTTGTGTTGTTATATTGCGTGTTTATTTCACATATTATGCAGGCATGTCTATAAACATTTCCCCAGCGGGTAATGTACTACATATACGCGGTGTTGGATACATATATCCCCTAAAAATTGAGATCAAAAGTCCCGCGTGGCCAGGTAAATACATATATGAAGTAACAGTCAAATTTCTCTATGTTAATAGTTCCCAGTATGTATGGAGATCCGTATTTCCCTATGGAGGATGTTATGAAATTGGAGCAACAATTATTTCAACAGAATTTAGAAAGAATGTTGCATGTATAGTAAACGTAATTGTTATTGATCCCATTACCAATGAACGTAAAACCATGGAGTTAGAAGAAAACATTACTTTTCCATTATTCCTTATTGTTTAAATCTAAGTATGTTTCGGGGTGAAAAGGGTAATAGCTTTACTCCCCACAAAAAAGGACCTATTCTTTTGATTATTTCTGTCGCTAGAATTTTCTTTTTGCATACTATTGCATGTTCAAGAAAACCAAGTCTTTCAACGGTTATGATGTATCCAGTGCATTTCGATTTTCTTAAGGCTCTTTCAACTTGCGACCGTGTTGCACCATATACAATCACCCGCTCAAGTTTTTGTTCACGCCATCTGTTGAATAGTCGCGCTGTGCGTTCTCCAACATCACCATTGATTTTTCTTAAGTTATTCTCTTTGATATCCTGCTTAATTTTTACAGTGAACGGAAAATATTTTGCGATACCTAGATATTTCATCAGAAGCTTAGAATTTTCAGTATCTATTTTCTTGACTTTTCCAAGAATTCTCGATAGGAAGGTTTCCAATTGAATGCTTATCAAAACATCCTTATCGGATATCCCAATATCAACAAGTATCTCATTATCATCTATTGAAACCACGCGACCGCTGTATTCCTCCTCTTTTTTAAGTGATGTTAATAAACGTTGCGTTCCAAACAACTTTGTAAGAAAAGTTTGAGCGATTTGTGCATCTTTTCCTCTTAGTCGTATTTTAGTAAAGCGTTTACCAAATTCGATGACATATACATCATCAATCTGTAGGTTCCCCAATAATGAACGAATATATCTACGTAAACTCCAATAAAGATCAGGTACTATGTCTACGTAAATAGGTATAAGAAGATCCATGATTACTTCTCCCATACTTAAATCCCCATAGGGCTCCGAAAGTAGACGAAAAGCAAATTGATTTAAATCTGTTTTTTGTTTTTGAAAAAATATGTTTGTTAATCTTTGGTTGGCCATTTGGGGTGTAGTTTAAAATGATACTAGCAATTTTGTATGGGTTATTGTTCATTCTTGTGACGTATCAACTAATTAAGGTTAAGCAAAACGAATATACAAAGGTGCTTGCAAATTTCATGATCATAGTAATAACTGTGTATACACTGTGTTTGATTAATGCGTGGATAGAACAAGCGACTCTACTTGCATTGGGTGCACTCAGCGTAATAATATTGATAATCGTTTATTTTCTGTCAATTTCAACAATGAAAGCATCAAATGTAATAAAAGCTGACCTGGATATCAGAAGAAAACTTGCTCATATGATCGTATTATTAGTATTTGTAAAGCCGCTCATTGAGTATATAAATAATCTTGTTTGTCCTGGACTTGTTTCACTATTAGGTGAACCACCTTCTGGACTTCAGATTGAAGCATCATATCCAGTTTATCTTCTCGAAATGTTCTTTCTATCACTTCCTTTAATCGTTGGATTAGTGGAGTTTCTTAGGATAAAACTTGGTTTGGTTCGTCTTCCTGGTTTAAGGAGAAAAGAGATTAATGATCTTGCTACATATTTTTATACATGTCTCTCAGCAACATTTGTGTTTCTCTTATTTAAACTGGAAATAGCATTAGCAGCAATTGCAGCATCAATAATAGGAGATAGCATGGGGTGCATTGTGGGTAAAACCATTGGTAAGACTAAAATAAAGGATAAGACACTTGAGGGAACTATAGCAGAATTTGTTACTGCTAGTTTAGTAGCTTATCCTTTTATTGGGTTTTTTGGCTTAATTGGTGCAGCGCTTATAGCAATTTTTGATGTATTATCTCCTCCCCTTGATGATAATCTGTACTTTCCTCCTCTATTTGCAATAAGTGTGATGTGGTTCTTTTAGGTGTAACATTTTTGCTGTATTTTCATTAGCATATGGATGAGAAGTCTATATCAAAAAGGCATCTTCAAGTAATTTCTTAAGTTCGGTTCCCACGGTTTTTTCGACAGATTCAGGGAATGTAACGGGTGTTGAACCAACATCATCATCAGTTCCGCGTATTAGCTCTCCTTTTTCGTCTTTTAGAAAAACACCCTCGGAGTATATTCCATCGATGTTTTTGGGAGGCATATGAGCAAACAATACTACATCACCAACATTTAATTCATCATCAGAAATTACTTCATATTCCACTTCCCAGTCAGTAACGTGATAAATTTTGTACTTAGGATTTTTTGGATGAGGTTCTTTCTTGATTATCTTCACAAAGCGAATTTTAGTTGCACTTGCAAAAAATCCATCTGGTGCTTTCTTAAGGCGGGTTCCTAGAGTTCTTATATTAAAGATAACGAATCTCAAGAGCTTGGCGGTGTACTCGTCCTTGCGCTTAGCAACTCTGTACCAATTAACACCCAATCGAGATATTAAATTAGAAAGCATCTGAGTGTAGGATTTGAATAATTGACTTGATAATAATGCTTTTTTCGAATATCCACTTTCTCGCATTTTAAGAAGAACGCTTGAAAGTCTCTCTAACAATTTTATTGTATCTTTCTTTTTAACTCCAGGTATTTTACCCGTGCGTGCAAGTTCTTCTAACTTTCCTAAACAATAAACAGCCATTGCAATTCTTGGATCGGTTTTTGTCGAAAAAGTTCGACGGGACATGTTAATTCACCCCTCGAACTATGATGAAAAAAATACTTGTGATTTCAAATAATATTTCTTGAAAGACATCAATGATGAATATTTGTTGAAAAAAATGTACGAATTGTATTTATCTATAATTTTGCTGATACCCCCGTTGGTTCTTATATGTTCTCTAATAGTTAAAAATCTTGCATTCAAATATATTAATCATTTTGCCATAAAAGAAATTGGTTCTATACCCTGTATTTTTCTTTTTTCGCCTTTTCAAAAAATGGCTTTAATCTCCCTAGAATTTCAGAGTTTTAACTGGAAAGACCGCAAATATCTAAGTGCAATTTCCAAGTTTCTGATGAAAATTTGTAAGAATTCATCTTGGTGTATCTTTTGGTTTAGAAAAACGTCTTCCTCTGTCAAATCATACATGATACTATTTCTAAGGAGCTTCCTTAAAGCGAAACTTATTAAACTTACTATTAATCTTATTTCTGAAATCATTTCAGAAACTGCAAAAGAGGGCATTATTGTAAACTTTAGTGATAAAAACGTCCTTCGCAAGCTTCTTGAAGAATTATATCTTCCGCATTATATAATTTCTGTCAACATGAATAAGGTACGAAAGAGCAAATCTGGGGAAATTAAAGAAGCTTCATTGGAAATACCAGAGAAGATATTTTATGAATTTCCATGTGATTATTCATTGTATATCGGTTTCAAATATGATGGAGAGACTATTTCAATTTCTAACATGCTTTTCCTGATAAAGTCTATCAAGAGCATCAACTTAGTTAAATTAAAAATCAATCTATCAGCAATAGCAAAGACAATGCTTTCAATAATTATTCCAAGTGAATTCGTATATTCTCTCACATTCACAATTAGTTTTGACAAATTACTTAAGTTAATTTTGCGTACTAGAAGAATTATTGTGATGAATTCAGCGAGGTTAGAGCATTACTTTATTAAATTAGGAAGACTATTACTCGTAAGCATTAGTGATCAAAGTATAAGTTATCCACAATTAGGCATTACGGAAGATTATACAAAAGGAGACGTATTTATAGGATGGCAACTCAAAAATGGTATAAAGATAGCTCCTTTTTATATAAAAATTAATGATCTTACAAAGCACATGGTGATTGTAGGAACTACAGGTTCTGGTAAATCCTCTTTAGCTAAAATAATCATTGACGAGTTAGTGAATTTTCCGGATATTAAGATATGGATTTTTGATTTTCATGGTGAATATTATGATTTGAATTCGGTTGAATGCTTTAATGTTATCGCACCAGCATTTAATTCGTCGATTGCAATAAACATGTTCGAATGTCCTTCGGATAAAGAAGATTATGCGTCTTTTCTTTCTAAACTATTTATTGAATTAATAAAGACCGCAAATTACGAAATTTCTCCTCAAATTGAGCGGATAATATCACTTGCCGTAAAGGACACAATTTTTTCGAATGAACGGAATCCACTAATGTTCCTTTGGTACCTATGGAAATATGCAAATATCATAGGCATGCCTTCTCCACATCATGCGTTTAACGCAATAGTGAATAGAATACGTCCAATATTTTCTGGTATATCTGCGAAGGTATTTTGGGTCAAAAAGAGTAATGTTTGTTTTCATGATCTTATAAACAAGAATATTTTGTATGATTTATCAGTTCTTGTTCGGGTTGGTGTGTACAAACATAATGTGTATCTTTTTACGAATCTTATGTTAAAATATGCCTTTTCGATATTAAGTAGTCAAATAGCGAAATCAAAAGAATGGTTTGATAAAGAGAAGCCTCGGTTACTAGTTTTTATAGAAGAAGCACAATATGTAGTTCCTTGGCGAACACGCAAATCATCAATCGAAACTAGTCCCGTGGAAGATCTTATTCTGTTAGCACGAAAGTATGGACTAGGTGTAGTAATAATTGCACCCTCAATTTATGTAATAAGCCAAGATGTTGTCCGAAATTCAAAGATAGTCGTCATGTTTAATGGTGATTATCAAGAATCTGGAATTTTGCCAAACTTAGATTTAGTACGTTATGCATTAGTGATGCCTGCGCAGGAGGCACTTATAAAGCTTTCGGGAGAGGGAATTTTTCATATTAAAATTAGAGATTATAGGAATTACTATAAGAGGAGATTTTTTTCGTTAGTTAAAGGGAGCACAAATACGGCATACGAAATACCAATTACGTTTGATGATGCAGTGTATCTAATTATGAAAGGAAAGCTAACTCCCGACATAATAAAAGCAGTGCTTGAGGGTAACATAAATATAGAGTCTCTTAATGAAGTAAAATCTGCAAAATCAAGGGATATTAACTACAGTGAAGAATCATTTAAGTTTCTATGAAAATTAAACGTAGAACATGCGAAAGTCTATTCAGAAAGTGAATTTAATTGAGAAACTTTTAAATAGTATAATAATTAAATGGAATTGGAATATTCGATAATATGTCGATGAATAATTTGGGCCCGTAGCGTAGCCAGGTCTAGCGCGTCCGGCTGATAACCGGGAGACTATTGCCCGAAGTCGCCGGTTCGAATCCGGCCGGGCCCATCAACCTTCTAAGATTTAAATCAACGTGTATTGCATTTTTCTCGTTGAGTCTTAATGTTTGAAACTAGGTGATGATGGTGGGTTCCCCTAGAACTGTCAAGAGCGTACCCTTATGGCGCCCTAAACCAGTGAAGGAGCGATTTAGGGCAATCGTTGAAAAAATCATTAATAAGCGACCACGATTAGATCGATTTTTTAACATTTATAGAGGGCTATGGACTGGTGTGAGGCACATTTTTGTTATTCCAAAAGATATTGTCATTGAATACAACATAGAGAGAGAGTGCCTTAAGCCAATTATTAGAGGAAAAGATATTAAACCGTTTTGTGTGACCTGGAATGATATGTATGTTATCTATGCAGTAGGCAAAAATTTCGAAGCACGTTATCCTAATGCTATTGCATGGTTATCACGCTTCAAAAATGTTCTTCAAAAACGGGCCGCAGTGTATATATGGAATCGAGAATGGTACGAACTTGAGGATCCTCTTTCACCTGAAGATTTTGAAGTAGATAAAATCGTGACACCAGTAGCTACAAACATAAACTCATTTGCATGTGATTTCACTAAATATTATTGTACAGAAGGTGTAACAATTCTGAGATACTGGAAGAATGAAGAGGAAATGAAATCGTATTTTTCTGAATGGAAGAGGGTTAATGAGCCAGATTTAAATGTTGATGAAGTAATCAATGAAAGTAATGATTTGCTTAAGGAAATAGGAACCAACAAGGAGTCTCTTTGGTTTTTTGTTGGAATATTAAATTCTCACGTTATTGAATTTATTCATAAAATCCGTGGGCAGAGAATCCAGAAAAGAACTAAGCGACCGAAACCAGGCAGATATTTCATGTATGCACCTCCATGGCTAAATGTTCTACCGATTGAAATTCCAGAGAGATCAAAGAGGCATGAAATAATAGATAGATCAAAGAAAATATCTGCCATATGCATAAGATTAAATACCACTGAGGATGAAAAGGAAAAAGAGAGTCTGAAGGAAGAAATGGAACATTTACTTGTTGAATTAAACGAAATTGTCTTCGAGGTATATGGCCTGACGAAAGAGGAGATAGGTATTATACAGTCTTGGGTATTAAAGAAACGGTAACTAAGTTAAGATTCTCTCGCGTATTTTTTGAACTTTTTCACATACTTTCCATATATCATATGAAGTAGGACCTACATCTTTTTTCCAAACACATTTTCCTCCAACATATGTTGCTTCTACTGAATCTCTCTCAAGTGTATAAACAAGCATCGAATAAATATCATGAAATGGAATAGCATGCGGGGTTTTAAGATTTATTACAACAAAATCAGCAAACTTTCCTGGTTCTAAACTACCTATATACTTCTCTAAACCTAATACTTTTGCTCCCTCTATCGTTGCAAGTCGTACAATTGTCTTTGCTGGCATTAGTTTTGGATCGAGTTTTGTGCCCTTATGAATTAATGCAGCTATTAACATTTCACGAAACATATTTAATCGGTTATTTGAAGCAGGACCATCAGTTGCTAGGCCAACGGTAATTCCTTTCTCGAGCATTTCTGGAATTCTTGCAACTCCTGAAGCTAGTTTTAAATTGGATGTAGGGTTATGTAGAACTTTAACTTTTCTTTTTGCGAGAATTTCTAAGTCATTGTCAGTAGTCCACACAACATGTGCTGCCATGACATCAGGGCCTAAGAATCCTATAGAATCCAAGTATTCAACAGGAGTTTTTCCATGTTTTTCTTTAAATGTCGTGAGTTCCCATTTTGTTTCAGCGAGATGTATATGTATCCTGAACTTAGTATCGTTAGCCATTTCTCTTACTTTCATTAACAGTTCCTTAGAGCAAGTGTATGGCGCGTGGGGACCATATGCAAAGAAGATATGGTTTTTAGAGTACTCTTTAGTGTGCCATAACTTTTTCACGTAATCAAGAAATTCCTTTGTAGCTTTAATTGCTTTTTCAGTATCCCCTGCAATATCCAATATTCCTCGCGATAACATCGCGCGAACTCCTGCTTTTAGCACTGCATCAGCAATTCTTTCCTCAAAATAATACATGTCATTGAAAGTTGTGATTCCAGAAGAAAGCATTTCGGCAATTCCATGAAGTGAGCCCCAGTAGATATCATCAGCAGTTAATTTTGCTTCAGCTGGAAAGATATATTTTTCAAGCCACTCCTTTAAGTCAACATCATCCTTTAATCCGCGTAGAATTGTCATTGGCACATGAGTGTGTGTATTCACAAATCCTGGCATTATTAATGAATGCTCAAAGGTTATTTTTTCTTCAACATCATTGGGAGGTGATTTGGTAATCTTAACGATTATTCCATTTTCATCTACAATAAGCCATGCATTCCTAAATATACGCATCTGGGAATCACAAGTAAGGATAATATTAGCAAAGAAAGCCCTCAAAAATAATCACCAAAAAAGAAATTAACTACTTTTTCTTTTTCTATTTCTCTTCTTTAATTGTTCAAGGCTCAAAAGCATCAGAGCAGTAAGTAATTTTCTAACATTTGGTGCATAAATACCACGATCTACACGACGAAGGAATCCATAGCTACATAACCTTTGAAGTTGTTTTCTTGCAATATTTAATTTTATTCCCATATCTGCTGCAACATCTTGTGCTGTAATTTCACCTCTTTCAATCGCATATAAAAGGATTCTTATTGAGCTTTCTCCTAGTCTTCTAAGTCTATTAGTTAGTATCTCAAAGTTTTCTCGGAAGTTGTCAAGCGAATTTTTAACACGCATGCATATCACACCGGGATGTGTGCCCCCCAAAGTTTGAGTGTAGATATGGATGGTACTTAAATTTAACTGTTATCGAGATACTCGTTTGTATTTGGAAAGGGTATCTGTTTTAATTGGTTACTAAAAATGAAAAACTAGGTGAAAGTCAAATACTAATTTACTTTCAGTTAAGTCTTCTTTGCTTCTTGCTTCTTCCAAAGCCGCGGGTATAAATCACGCTCCATTAATACGCGAGTTCTAGAAGTTACCTGTCCCTTTGAATTTTTCTTTATCTCATCAGCATCCATCGCGGTTATCGCTAATGCAACAATTTCTCCTTTTATGGTTAGAATTGCAACAACATCATTTTTTCTAATGTTAGGAGAGAATGCTACAATTCCTGGGACATACAGTTGTGCACCGTAGCAAATAGCTGCTACAGCACCGTCATTAATGATAATGCGAGGAAGATGTAAAATTCCACATTCTGGGGGCAAAATTACTTGTCTAAGTTCGTCTTCAATTCCTTCTTCCTTCCATAATGTATACGCATCAACCAAATCGTGAAGCGTTTTTGCGTATTTTTCAGTGAAAGGTCCCGTTTTTATTCTTCGAAGTTCAATCATATGAGCGCCGCATCCGAGGACATCACCAACATCAACTACGAGCTTACGAATATAGACACCGTGCTGTACATGAGCAATAAATAGAACGTCGCGGCCTTCTTGCTCAAGGAATTCAAGCTTGTATACTGTTCTAATACGTGTTTTTCTAACTACGGCAGAGCGAAGAGGCGGTCTCTGGTAGATCTTTCCTTCAAACATTTTTAGGACTTCCTTCACTTTTTCAGGAGGCACATCATCATGAAGTCGCATAATAACGACGTATATTTTGTCACTAGTTAGCCATGTACTTGCAATAGGTGTAGCACGTTCCAATGCTAAAGGAAGTAATCCAGTTACATGAGGATCAAGTGTACCACCATGACCAACGCGTTTTAGTCCAAGAAATTTAGCTACAAATGCAGCAGTTTCATGCGATCCCAAATTAGGGGGCTTATCTAGAGGAATAACACCAAAATGAATTAACTTTTCCATTGGTCTATTTCTTGGATCCTCACCCCATTTTGGATTTGTCTCTATCTTCCTCGTTTTGTATTCTAATTCGACTTCAAATGGAAAATTCTCTGGAAGCATTATGCGCCCCTCAGTAAAATTCTTAGTTTTGCAGCAATTTCTTTTCTCTTTTTTCTATCTTTAATTCCAGCACATACAAATGTTATTATTCGTGCGGCATAAATTCTCTTAAAAAAATAGTCTGCTGTTTTATACCAATTCAGAAAGGACTTTAATGCATATTTCTTAGCTTTCTTATCCTCTATTTCCGCAAGGATTTTCTTAAATTCCGCTATAATTTTCTTCCGATCCACAGACATGCGAGATTACCTCAGTGATGCCGGCTGTCATCATATTTCAGTTTTATTTTAAATCATCATGCAAAATAAAGAATATTTCTAGTTTATTTAAGTTTCTGCGATAGAAAAATCAGAATGCCGGCTTCTCTTCATGTATCTGTGACCCGGGTTATCATCATCAAGTAATCGAAAAATGTAGAAAAATAAAAATCAGAGATACCGGCCTTCAGCACTAAAACTCAGCACACGGGTAGTTCATCATCCTAAATAAATTAATCTTTTTTGGTGGCTTTAAATGTACATTCATCCGATTGATTGGAGATACGGTTCAAAGGAAATGAGAGAGATTTTCTCGTATGAACAATTCATAAAAATTTGTGCATTACTCGAATTGAAAACGGCGGAAATTCAAGCAAAATACAGGCTTATTCCACTAACTCAAAAAGATATAGAGGAAATACGCTTGGCTATAGAGAATCTAGATGTCAAAGAGGTAATTGAAGAGGAGAAAAGGATAAAACATGATATTTTTGCTCTTCTTACTGTATTAGCCAAAAAAACACCGAAAGCAGAATGGCTACATGTTGGTTTAACTTCCGAGGATATTAAAGATACTGCAAGAGTAATCATACTACGAAAGGCACTAAGTCTTGTGATTAAAAAGACGATAGAATTAGCAGAAATCTTGGCCGATTTCGTTGAGAAATATGCGGAGCTAGCTTGTGTTGGCAGAACGCATGGAATACATGCAGCCCCTATAACCCTGGGTTATAAGTTTGCTGTTTTTCTAGATGAAATTAAAAGACATATTTCCAGACTCCTGGATGTTTACCACGAAATTGGATATGGAAAATTAAGCGGACCCGTTGGTGTACACAATAGCTTGGGAGATGTTGGAGAAAAAATTGAAAAAGAGGTACTAGCAGAATTTAATTTGACCCCAGCAAAGTCAGCAACACAGCTTGTTCCTCGAGACACATGGGCACATATGTTCCTTATTCTAGCGATGTTATCTACAACCTTGCAAAGAATGGCTACAGAAATAAGAAATCTACAAAGAACTGAGGTATTGGAAGTTGCAGAACCATTTTCTCCAACACAAATAGGTTCATCAGCACTTCCTCATAAACAGAATCCGATAATGTGTGAGAGAGTATCTGGATTAGCACGAATAATTCGTGCGCTTGCACATGCTTTCCTAGAGAATACTGTCATCTGGCATGAAAGAGATATGAGTAACTCGGCACCAGAACGTTGTATAATGCCAGAGATCTTTCTATTGGTTGATGAGCAATTAGAAAAAATGAAAAGAGTTATATCTGGACTACGAGTATTCAAGGATAATATTGAGCGAAATCTGGAATTAACGTATGGTGCTATTTTTGATGAGACATTAGTCACCTTGCTAGTGTTAAAAGGAATTAGCAGAATGAAAGCATACATGCTTGTTCGCAAGCTAGTTGAAAGAGCATTTAAAGAACGCAAACATCTGAGAGAAATCATATTGGAAGAGGAAGAAATAAAATCGATTTTTTCAGAGGAAGAACTAAGAAAAATATTCGAATTAACTGAGCGAATAAAAATTGCTAAAAAAAGAGCTCTTGAAATATTGGCACAAACAAGATTTATGCTTAAGAAATGGAAGAAACAACTAAATAAGCTCAAGTGAAAGCTTGACGATTTCTTCATTGTTTTTTATCTATATTTTAGCTTTTTTGTTTTTGTGGGGAAATTAGGTCTTTTACTTTGGGCGTTAAGATTGGTCCATTAATTAAAGAGAAAGGAGTCGGACGCGAAATTGATATCAAGTTTCTTGAGGGAAAAGTTATTGCAATAGATGCATTACCCACAATTTACGAAATGCTAGCTGTCATAAGAGCAAAAAATGGAGATTATTTACGAGACAGTAAAGGTCGTATCACATCACATCTTGTCGGGTTATTCAACAGAACTGCAAGGATGCTTGCACATGGTATCAAGCCGATTTTTGTATTTGATGGCCCACCACATCCCTTAAAAATTCACGAACTAGAACGTCGAAAGAAAATTAAGGAAGAAGCACGGAAAAAACTTGAGGAAGCAAAGAAACGTGGAGATATTGATGCGATAATCAAATACGCAAAACAATCGATGGAAATTACTGATCAAGTTTTAGGTTCTGCCATGGAATTGCTAAAACTATTTGGAGTTCCTATAATTATTGCACCACATGATGCAGAAGCACAATGTGCGTACATCGTAAAGAAAGGAGACGCCTATGCTACGGCATCTCCTGATTTTGATTCTTTTCTTTATGGCTCCCCGCGTGTTATCCAAAATCTTAAGATGAGTACAACAAAATTCACGCCAATTTTGTATGAACTAAAAGAGGTATTAGAAAAACTAGGATTGACATACGAGCAACTAGTTGACATGGCGATACTGATTGGGACTGACTTCAATCCTGGAGGAGTCCGCGGAGTAGGTCCCAAAAGAGCTTATGAATTAATACGACAATATAAATCACTTGAAAGAGTTCTCAAAGTTATCCGATGGGAATGGAAAGTACCCGCAGAGGAGATCAAGAAAGTTTTTCTTAACCCGTCAGTCACTGATAACTACAAGATCGAGTTTAAAGATCCTGATTACGATGGCATAATTGAATTCCTTGTAGAAGAGCATGATTTTAATCGACAACGAGTTGAGAAGGAACTTGAGGACGTAAAAAGAAGACTTGAGAAAGAGAAGAAACTAGGAGTAAGGAGACAAGTATCTCTCGAAGCTTTCTTTGGATAGCTCTTACATTAATAGTAATAGAAGCAGAGTTTATTCTTAGTATTTTTAGTCATTCATTTTGGTCTGTTATCTTTGGGTTATTTTTTAATCGTTCATAATCCCTTGAAAAATGCTTTTTGAATTTTTAAACCATTTTTTAGTGGGGAGTTATCTTGAGCGAGCAGCGCGAGAGACGAGAAATAGGGATTGTCACTGCACCAACAAAAACACTTGAGTTTTCTTTTCGAACACAATATAATATACAATTGGGTCAATTTGTAATGGCTATTGATAGAAATGATGCTCGGCAAATTCTCGCTATGGTTAGGGACATCACGCGAGTTGATAGTACTAGTATATGTGAATGCGAGGTATTAGGAGAATTGCATGGGAATAGACTACGTGAGCCTAAACGTCCTGTTTCGCCTGGATCAACGGTAGTCATACCGCCTGGTGAAATAATCGGAAATATTCTACTCGGAAGTTATAAAGGTCCAAGATTACTCATCGGGCGGTTGATGGCACATCCGGAGTTGGTTCCAGTGTACTATCCCTTTAATGACTTTGCGCGTCATATTCTTCTTGTTGCTTCTACTGGTGCGGGAAAGAGCTATACAGCATCGGTATTCATTGAGGAAATCTTAAGAAACATGGAAAATGAAGACATAGCTATTCTAATCATAGATGTTCATAATGAATACGGTGGATTAGCGCTTCCAAACAAATTTGAAGATCAAGTTCAAGAGTTGGCGGAATTTGGTCTAGAGCCAAGTGGTTTTGAGGATAGATTATTAATTTTTGACTGGAACTATAATCCCCCACGCATAGGTAAGAATTTTGATGCGCATAGGTTTTCCTTTGTTTTTAGTGCGAAAGATTTCAAATGGTTTATCTACATCGAGGACATAATGAGAAGAAGGAAAAAGAAAGAGATGAGTATTGAAGAAATGATTGACGCTATTCAAATATCTGATCTTCATCCTCAGACTAAGAATGCTATAATTAGACGATTAAAAGCGTTACTAACTAGTGGAGTTCTATCTGATGTTGACCTAGACCCAGAAGATTTCCTTAAACCTGGAAAAGCAACTATCTTTCGACTTGCGGATACACCTGGCGGCGATATGATGATCCGATTTGTTGTCGCGGATATCTTGAGGAAAATCTTTGATAAAGCAAAAGCAAGAAAACTTAAAACGAAAGTAATAATTGTGATTGAAGAAGCGCACTTCTTTGCTCCAGCACGTGGTCAGCAAGATCCAGTTAGAGAAATTATAGAACGAATTAGTCGCGAAGGCAGAAAATATGGAGTTTGGTTAATGCTTATTACACAATCACCTAGAGACCTCGCACCAATTTTATTAACGAATGCAAACTCGTATATTGCACTTCGGTTAAGTCGTAGAGATGCAACACGAGTAGCGGAATATCTTGGAATGAAAATTAGAAAATTAAGAGATTTACTTACGAAACTCGACCCAGGATATGGTTATTTGCAGGCGCCATCATTGCTTGTGCCAACTTTAGTAAAAATTCGTCCAAGAATGAGCTGTGAAGTAAAAGAGCCACATATAAGTGAAATAGAAGAAAAAGTGAAAGAAATAGCGTTAAAAACAAAACAAATGATTGATGAAATAATCAGCAAAAAGTACAAAAAGCTCGAAGAAAAGAAGAAAATTCCAAAGAAGGAGGAGGTTGCAGTTCCAAGAGAGCCAAAGAGACGAGAAATAAGAGAAATAAAAGAGCAGGTATCTCCTCGTCCCATAATTACACCGGGTATGGTTCCAGATATTGGCGAACTCGAGGTAATCGCACATAGACTAAAAGCGTCTGTTGCGAATTTAGGACGAAGTGCTTTAAGAGTCGTACAAACACTTGCAAGCTTGGGTGGAGAAGCACCGATTGAGATGTTTCCTGACGTGTCGGAGGAGACGCTGGACGCGTTAATGTGGCTTGGCGTGCTCTCCCTTAGAAAAAATAAAGTAGCTTTGAATAGAGTCTATTTTGAAATACAACTTGGAAAGAAGTTATCTGATGAAAAGTGGCATACCTTACTGGAAATCATAAAACAAGTATTGTCTCCTGGGCAATCTTAGAGAC
>Ga0190313_1000540_pt1 | contig 22302 bp, 39 predicted proteins | sample 4870071011_MG_FD_169989 | JGI IMG/M metagenome (GOLD analysis project Ga0190313, IMG submission 169989) | Hydrothermal vent sediment bacterial communities from Southern Trench, Guaymas Basin, Mexico - 4870-07-10-11_MG | ecosystem: Environmental > Aquatic > Marine > Hydrothermal vents > Sediment ...
GCCTGGCTTGCCTCGCTCATGGAGTTCACTTAGTTGTGATTTCTTAAAAGCCTGTGCTGATCCGTTATGGCCCTTTAACTACCGGAAGTTTTATAATCCTTTTTGTTGACTTCTGTATGGGGGTAGGGATGGAAGAGAAGATGACCGAGGTCAGAAGGTCTCAATCCTTTGTTGAGAGGCTGGCATTCAACGTTGTGGTTGGATTCACGGACGAGGGAACGTTTGTCCTCGAGTTCCTGAAGCCCGACCTGTCCCTGTATGCCGAGGAGGAAACGGGCAGGATAATAGGGCACGGTGGAAAGCTTGTTTCCGATGTGAGGATATACCTTCCACCCAAAACCGCCAGAAGAATGCTTTCCGCCCTTAAAAAGAGCATTGAAGAGTACGAGAAGAAATTCGGCGAGATTAAAGTTGAGATACCCGGTGAAGGGAAATGAAGCACGAGATGTTTATAACAGCCTCCCAGAACGGGAGCATTAACATACACGGAGAATTTTACTCGATCCCAGGCACGAAAACATCCTACGAGATGATCAGAGGGGAGTATCCTGTAAAGCTCAGTATCACTCGGGCTGTATACAGCAAATACAGTCCGGACTTTAATGTGGTGCGGGATATTTCCGTGGATGGAACGAGGATAAAAGAGACGGATCGTTTTCAATTACTTCACGAGGGTCTAAGAAGAGACTCAGAAGCCGCTGTTAAGCTCCTCCAGAGGCTGATAAAGCAGCCAAGGATTGAATTGATAGAGCTCGACGCTGATGAGTACGGTGAAGCGAAGATAGTCGTTTACCTCAAGCAAAGAGTGGAGCCAAAAGAAGAAGTGAGACTCGTGAGGAAAGTCCTTAAAGAGATCCGCAGGAGGTTCCCAGGCGCCAAAATACACGTTACAGTCGATTACCCCGACAGGACACCGGAAATCTGAGCTGCGGGGATAGGAAATGAATGCCAGAGAGTTCAAGGAAGTTGCTGAATTTCTAATGAAAAAGTCCACAGCTGGAGCATTTAAGGAAGGTGCCTACCGGACATCGATAAGCAGGCTTTACTATTATATTTTTCTTGAGATTAGGGACACAATTCTATTCTCCGACCCCAGAACAGGAATGAGAAATAAACTCAGGGGTGGAAAAACCCACAGATTAGTCCAGGAGTACCTCAGAAAGGTCGGAGATATCATTGATAACGAGGATCTAAAAGATGCCGCCGAACTTCTCTACAGCCTTCATGAATTAAGAAAGGATGCAGATTACGAAACTGGAAAACTCGTAAGGAAAGAGGACGTTGAACGGGCCCTTGCATATGCCGAGGAAATCAAAGAGATCATTAATGAGCTGGAGTATAATGGAATCTCAGGAAACCTAGAGAATGTTTTAACTTATCTCAAAATAAACGGGCAGTTGCCTCAGGTATGATTTAATATCTAAAACCAACCGGTATAAAAATACCCAGGGATGGCAACGCTCTACTATCCATGTTCTGAGCTTGAAGGTAAGTTGCCCATCCTCCAACTAACACAACCTCCCCCTCAACTTGTATGCTATAACAATTGTGAGCGTAATATTTAAATGCCTAGGTTAGGTTATAATATTTTGAAGAAACATGGATTTCACTAAGTTCGTAGCTCTATTGAGGTCCAAAAGCATTTCAGAGGTGACATTTACTCCTCATTGTGAGTATCGTCTTCAGCTTAGGAAAATTTCAAAGAGTTTAGTGAAGGAGTTGCTTTATGACCCCAAGAGCCTTAGAGGCGTGCTTCAGCAAGAGCCTGAGGCGAGGTTTAAGCTGTATTATACTTATGCTGAGGATAAGGATTTAATAATAATAGTGGATGCGAAGCATATTGGGAGTAAATTAAGATTAATGGTGGTGACGGTATTTCCGCAACCCTCCAAGAGGAGAACGAAGGTGAAAGAATATGGAAGAGAAGGTTGAGTTTAAGCCTGTGGATTATGATCCCGTAGTTGATTCACTCTTTGTAAGGGTGCCGGAGAGTGAGTATGAGCATTCTGTTATGCTTGGAGATGATGTTGTTCTGGACTTTGGTCGGCTTTCAGGTAAGGACAAGTTGGATGTTGTTGGCTTTGAGATACTTGAAGCTTCTAAAAAGTTTGGGTTGGACAAGCATTTGCTCAGAAATATTAAGAGACTCTACACGGAAATTAAGATTAGCGAAGATAGGGTTGAAATGAGGATTTCAATAGTTGTAGTGCAAAGAAAGAAGGAACGGGAGCGCTCAAGAATATTAGAAATGGCAAATGTTGGTCTTCCCACAGCAGTCACATCAATTAGTGTCTAATAAGAAGTTTCATGGTGCGACCCGCAATCCTGAAAGCCCTAATTGAGTAGAAAATGTTGGCAATATTGCTTTGCCATTATGTGTAAATGTAAAGAGAAGTGATGTTTTTTACCCCAAACAAAAGCCAGTTCTGGGCATAATCTCTTTCCACAGTGCTTTCGGGAACTCCTTTCTTTCTTGCAATTGCCTTGATTTCAAGTATTGGAATCATTCCAATCCCTCCAGTTCAACGTTAACTATGACCCTCCATTTGCTATCAACATTTCCCTCTCCGGGCATTGTTGGATCGAGGAGAATGTAATTCCTCGTTTTTGGCTTTGGTAACTCAATATTTACTCCAAAATAGTCACACAGGTAGCCGAGCCTTCTTATAACGGCGGAGTTATTCATTCTCAATGCATATTCTCTAAGCTTTTCTGTGCCAAGTTCCTCTCTGAAAGCTTTAGCAACTTCAATTGTCCCCCCACAATACCTCAGCTTATCCAAGCAGTCCACTACAGTCTTTTCTCTGTCTGTTATGGGAACTTGAAACTCTTCGATCCAGGCTTTTTCAACGCCAAAGAATTTCCCGGGCTTTATTCTGATGATTTTATACCTAACCCCAAAAACTCTGAGGTCTTGTCTTTTCTTCCTTGCTGTCGTCTGGATGAATACGGTGTTGGGAATTTGCTCGGTAAAGCCGTGATAGTTGAGGGCTGACCAGTAAGCTATGGCCGAAGGCTTTACATTTTTCTTTTGAAAGCCTCGCCCTTCAGGGCGGGGAGGAGGTCAGAAGGAGTGAACCTATTATGAATTCGTGGAGTGTGTATTCTCCTTTTTCTGCTCCTAGAGGAATAATGATGTATTTGCCTTTTTCAATTCTTTCGATCCAGCCTCTTTTCTCAAGCCTGCTGAGGAGGACTTTTAGGGTATTTTTACCGAGTCCTGTTATCTTAACCGCTTCCTCTATGGTGAAGATCCTCTTTCTCGCGAGTTTGCTAAGCATTTCGATTCTCATAATTATCCACCATAGTTAACAATTTTGATAACTTTAGTGTATATTTTTGAGATCCATCCTACTAAACCTTTTGGATTATGGTTTCCTTTTTCTCTTCCATTGTCCTATCTCCTCCAGCAGTTCCTCAACAGTTCTTGTATATATTCCCTCCCCTAGGGCGTCAGCAATAATCTGCTCAATTACCGGCAATCTATACCCTCTCATGATTATAGTATAGGTGAACTACTCCTGCCTCACGGAAGGAGCTTCTCCGACCGTGCCTTCACAGCATCGGGTAACTCCAGCACGGAACCCCTTTACGGAGACCTCTGTCCCAGAGGCGTCCCCGACAAAGAAGTGTACCTCCGAAGGTATATATATATAATTTGCGGGCTTTCATCCCCTCCCTCTCGGAAGGGGACTTCCCGCCCGCATTGGTTAAAAATATCCTCGTCATAGGAGTAGAACCTGATCGGATAGCCCTCTCTTTTGATCCCAATCTGCTTTAACCTATCAAAATCTTCCCTTTTAATGTACGCCGTCCCAAAGCTTGGCTCCAGAACCTTTCCAAGAACCCATAACGCTGACGTCCCGGAGAACACCACAAAGTCCCTGACCTTTTTCGGCCTCACCCTGTAGGTTATCCCCTTAATGACCTGGAATATCTTCCTCTTTTCCTCTCCCCAAGTATAGAGGAGAGCCTTTTTGTCAACAACCTTTATTTTCCCCGTCTCCAAAATTATCGCACAGTTGCTCTCCAATGATCTGAGGATCCTGTAAAGGTAAGGCCTGTTAACCTTAAATTTGGCTAAAAGCTCTTTAACAGAAGTTTCTCCTTTAACCGCCAGCTCCCTCAATATCTTCTCCTTCAGTATTGGAGCCCTCATATTGTATCCTTTGTATGCTATACTTTATAAAGTTTAGGATACAAATGATACACCAAAATAAATTCAGCAAAAACAATTCCCATCGCAATCTTCTGCAGAGCTCGACTTGCTTTGCTCATAAGACTGACCTCGCCGTGAACGGCGAGGCTTTCAAAAGAAAAGTCAATAATCAAAAATTATTTATAGTATTGTGCAACATACGTAACACAGAGAGATGGGGGAGGTGAGAGTAATGGAAGTATTGGGAGTCAAAAAGAAGAAGTCCTCCAACAAACGCACAGTACATGTTAGTGTGAGAGCACCCGAAAATGTGGTTAAAACCATTAACCTCCTGGTAGACCTTGGGCTCTTCAAAGATAAAAGCGATTTCATTAATTATGCCCTCCAAGAAACATTGAGAAAATACCTCTCCAGTATCAGGATAGAAATAACTCCAGAATTAATTGACAAGTACTTTGAGTTATTAGAAGAAGCAAGCCCACAGCTTCCCGAGGAGGAAATCCTCAAAGTGCTGGAGGATGCCCGCAATGAAAGAAGAACAAGAAAATAAACCCAAGAAGGTCGTAGTTGATACAAGCGTTATAATATCATCAGTACTGGGAGACCCTAAAGCCGCGCCAGCAAAAGTACTAGAAGCAATGTATGCCAAAAAATTCAAAGCATACTCCTCGGAGGAAGCGATGGATGAACTCTATGACGTTCTTTTTAGCGAGAAGGTTACAAAGCTCCTCAAGGGCGGGAGTGAAATTCTCACCCTAACATACCTTTTTGTGAATAGCTCAGTTGTCCTCGTAAACCCAAGGAAGCATATTGCCCTCTGCAGAGATCCAAAAGATAACAAATTTCTGGAGATTGCGTATGAGGTCAAAGCCGATTGCATTGTAACCCTCGACAGAGACCTCTTGGACATGAGGGACAAAAACAAAGAAGCCCAAATTCTTGAACATAAAATAAAAATCCTCAGACCCGAAGAATTCCTTCAGGAGATATAAACATGGTATGCAAAGCTGACCTTCCCCGCCCTAAAGGGCGAGGCTTGAGAAAGAAAAGTCACTAACATCCATGCCTCACCTAACATTTTGATGGAGTTATCAGTTAATAAGTTTTCAGCATAACGGGAAACACTTCCCATTTCTCTGGCGATCTTCTGCCGCTCGCTCATGGGATTCACCTGCTTATTTCTTTCAAATATTCTCCAAGATGAACAAGCCCTTTTACAGTCCCAGTCTGCCCCATTAAAAGGTCAACACGGTGCATCATTAGCAGAACTAGATCCTTAAGGGATTCATCTTTAGAAAGCTGGTTTTCGAGCTCCCGAATGATTACCTCATAATCCAGCCCGGTTTCGACAAGTGCGATCAAATCCTCGACGTCCCTCACTCTTTCCGTTGAGGTTACGCTTTTAAACAAAAAGATATCCTCCTTTGAGACAAGATAGACCTCAAAGAATTCATGAGATTCAAACTCTCCAGGAACTTCCGCCCTTGAAGCAATACTCTCAGACAGGTACAGCTTGCCGAGAACCCTCTTCACAAAAACATCAAGGTTGAGCCCATGTAGGGGATGTATGTACCTAGCACTCATCCCCAGATCGTAGTTCCATTGGGACTTATACTGCCTCACATAAACGGGTAGTTTTGGCAATGGAGTTTCTAAGAGGTTTTGCAGAAGAGAAAACTGCTTCCTGTTTAACACTACAATATCAATATCCTTTGTTGCGCTTTTAAGACCTCTAAGTGCCAAATTCCCACCGCCAATTAAATAGACTTGCAGGGGCTCAATGTGCAGTAATCTGGCTTTCTCCTCCATCAGGTGAAGTTCGGATATTATTTTCTCTCTGGTTACTGCACCCACTTCCCTTCACCGAAGTACATTTTGAATATTTCCCTCACTTCCTCCATAGAGGGATAAGGGTATCTTTTAACCTCTTCGCCTTTGAGGTATTTCAACAATTCGCTCACGCTGATGTCATATTTTATGCCAAGTTTAAAAAGCTTCTTTTGATCTATTTTATCCTTATGCGCTATCAAGAGGACGATTGAATACAGAATTGTTCTTGGGCTGAAATCAATGAGCAGCGCATGCGCAATAACATCTTCTAGGGAAAGGCCTTTTGCTTTCTCTGAATAGTAATAGTAGTACCTCCCGGTTCCAATAAGCTCCATTCCAAAATCGCTAAACCGTTCAAGCCCGGTTAGGTGGAAGTTTCCAACATCTTTTCCCTTATACTCTCTCGTCGACAGAATGAACTCCCCAACTCCACTCCATATCAGGGCGGAATCCTCAGAGAACTCCCTCGCTTTGATGGAATTCTGAAGTCCATAAACTTCCTCGGCAAATTTATGGAAGAGTTCGTATCTCCCCACCAGAAAGTATTCCCTCTCCTTTTTCCCAATAAGACCATAACTTGAAAGCTTATCGATTGCATAGTAGAGGGTGCTTCTTGAAAGATTGGCCTTTATGCAGAGCTCGTAAGCACTTAACGGAGCCTCCCTGAGAACCGCGAGGAGGGAGAGATTCCTTCCGCTCAGAATCTCATCAAGGGGCATGTGACCAAACCTGAAGGTCAATTTTCTAAAAAGCTCCGCGGCTTTTGCATCACTTAGCGAGACCATCCTGTGTTTTCCTCTTTTTTCGCTCCGTATTAAACCCTTTCTTTCAAGGGATGCAACAAGGGCTGAGGTTCGGGGGACGGATAAGCCCAATTCATTGGCCAGCTCGGTTATGCTCCTTTCCCCCCTAAGTTTCAAAAGCACTCTAACCTCCATTTTCGATAGAGCTTTCATGTCCAAAAATTAGAAAGTGATATATATAACATTTTTGATTTTCTGGACATCCAAACAGCCGGCTTTTATCTTTCCTAAGCCTCTGGTCGAAAAATGATATGCCCCCCGATACCCCCCCGAACCGGTTCGGGGGGTATTGTTCATAAGTCTTTCGTTTGGGCAACCGAAAAACATCGAAATTACCGTCCTGGCAAAGACTATTCCCCTCCCCCTTGCGATCTTCTGCAAAGCTTGGCTTGCTTCGCTCATAAGGTTCACCCTTTAATTATGATGGCTTTGTGATGGCATTATGATGGCTTTGAGGGCTTTAATTTGTAATAAGTACCCTTTCCAGTTACCCCGATTTTTTCAAGTATTCCTCTCTTAACCAGTTCTTTTAAATCCCTAGTGGCAGTAGCCTCAGACACTCCAAACAACTTTTGATATTCTTTATTTGTTATGCTACCCTTCTCCTTCACATAGAGCACGGCTTTAATCTGCCTTTCATTCAAACCTAACTTTCTTAGGTAATCTTCACTATAAATATCCCTCCTCAAAAGAACCAGGAATCCCAGCCTCCTCCCTAAACTCAGGTTCAGGTAAGCCGCTCTCCAAACAGAGACGGACTACCTTAAACGTTCCTGTTCCCTACCTCTCGACCAGTCCGGCATAGTAGAAAACCTGAGCAATCTTGGGATGATCACACTCTTATCCAACATTTCGAGGAGAGCTTCCTGCTCTAAAGAATGAGGTTCTTAAGAGGTAATCTTTTAAAGTTTGCCCAGTAAACTAGTTTACGGGGTGAACCATGTTCAGGCAGGATCCATGCAGGAGTAGAAGGGAACTGTTTGATAGGGAAGAAGAGCTCAATCAGCTAGTAAAAGCTCTAAAAAGCAATGTCTGGGTAGCAATTTTAGGACCAAGAATGGCAGGGAAAACCAGTCTGGCTTATGTGGGTGCAAATTTATTGGAGGACTTTTCAGTGGTGTATGCTGACTTAAGAGGAACATACACAACGAAAAAAGCTGCTGAGAGAATCCTAAATTCTCTGCCACAGTCAAAACTTGAATCATTACTCGAAAGAATAAAAGGAATTAGAATCGGAAAATTTGGAATTGAACTCAAAGATAGCAGTGCTGTAGATGTTATGGAGAGGCTGTTTTCAGAACTCCATAATGGCATTGTGATTTTAGATGAAGTCCAGGATGTAATTTATGGTGTTAACCATTTTCTAAACCTTCTAGCTCGAATTAGGAACTCAAAAAGGGATATTAATTTCATCTTCACAGGTTCATCAATCGGTCTTATGCACTCATTGCTTGAGCCTTCCCCAAAAAGCCCGCTCTACGGGAGAACGCCAATAAAGATTGAGCTAAAACCCTGGGATTTTAAAACAGCATATGCTTTCCTAGAGAAAGGATTAAGAGAGTGTAATGTCGACTATACGGGGAGTGAGATATCTGAGACCATTAACGAGCTCGGCACATTACCAGGCTGGCCTTTCTTTTTTCAAGCCTCGCCCTTTAGGGCGGGGTACGAACCACTACCCAATTAGCCTTTAAGCACCGAAACTCTTTTAAACTCTGCAACGTAGTAAGGCCTCGAAGAGGCCACCGAGGACAAACTCTTTCAAAGAGTTTCATCATGGCCTATCCGTTTGGATAGGCGACGCCGATAGGCGTCCACTTTCCACGCCACCCGGCGTGGCCGTAAAAACTTTGAAAGGCGGCATCTGAACAATAACCCCGAACCGCTTTGTGGTAGGGGTAATGGGCCTTAGACCGGGCCTGCGGGCTGAGCCGAAACCGGCAACGGGAGTAGGTTATGAGCCCGCAAACCTCCCCGTCAATGGCGAGGGGTTAACTCGTTAGAACCCTCGCCCTTCAGGACGGGGAGGAGGTCAGACGTCTGAAAGACATGGAAAATGATTATATAAGAGCTTTATCCCTATATTTAAATAGCGATTAGGGGCGAATGTTTATTATGGCTGGGATTAGGATTCATGTCCCCCCCAAGCGGGTTCCCCTTCGATAGTTAAACGGAAGATCGAAGAAGTTCTAAAAGAGGAAGGTGGGTCTTATTTGAGAAAGCCAAGGAAGGAATAGGGTGTACAGAGGAGGCTCTGAATGAAATATGATAATTCTGGGGGATCAAAATGGAAACTGAAAAACTGATAAGGGATCTTGCGGAAAGGGGTCTGGTTGTTAATCGTGAACTCATAGAAAAAATTGTAGAAAGGGAAGATACACCAAAACTACTGCTTGAGATGATGGATGATCTGGCTGAGGTAAGTGATTGGTGGCTTCCGGTTCACGCAATGTTCATTCTAACTATCATCAAAAACAGAGAATCACTCGAAGCGTTAAAACAACTAGTCAAAAAGTATGACCTTGGGGACTGGGTAACGGAGGAACTCCAGTACCTCTTGGCATACTTTGGCCCTGAGTATTTTGATGACATCGCAGAGATTGTACGGGACAGGGAACAGAACGTTTTTGTTCGTGGTGCTGCCTATGAAGCTCTCGTGAGGGTAAGCAAGGATAACCAGAAGGCAATGGAGAAGCTCATTGCTATATCAAAGGAAATTCTTGAAGAGGGGGATATTGAGTTCTTATCAGTTGTGGCACTGGACATGGCGAGGATTCCAAATGAGGAGATATATTCCGCCCTCACGGCATTTGTAAAAGAGCATGAAAAGAAGTTCAAACAGTTCTTTACCCTTCAGGATCTTAGGGAGCTTCACGAAGAGGGGATTCCGGATGATTCAAGGGATCCCTGGGAGCATTTTCACCCAAGAAACCTCTTATCCCTTTATAAGATGCATTATGGAACGTTGAAGATAGGGAGAAATGATCCATGTATATGCGGTTCGGGAAAGAAGTTCAAAAAATGCTGCTGGAAGTACTGGATAGAAGTTCGATGAACATCTACGCGAAAAAGATGGGATTTAAAAATTTTTGAAGTATCTGAGGTTGGAGCATTAAGTTTTCTGCATTTTGATCACCTGAATAAGGTTTAACAGGATGATTTTTCCAAAAATTTCGGTGAAGCAGGCAACCTGCACCGAACAAAATCCAGGAACTTAGACTTAAACACACTGAAAGACGACTCAACCAGCACCCTAAACCTGTAAACACGCCGAAACTTCCGCGGATGATCCAACTGAAACCGAACCATATCCTTCCAAGCAAGACTGTTATGGCTTTTGGGTTATAGGCTGGTGTGGATTGTGTAGGGTTCTGGTAAATTGTTTTTGCGAGTTTTTGAGGGCTAAGAATACTTTTTTGTCTGGGAGTACTTGGCCCAGTTTATTTTCAGTTTTCTTTTCCGTGGCATAGTTTATTGCTCTCATTCCGACTTAAAAATCTCACTCACAATTTTGCTCCAAAGTAGCTCAAAAAGAACTGTTAGCGAAGGCAAAGGGCTTGCAGAAGATTCAACATCAACATCATAAAAATTAGCTCCCACAATACTCATTAATATGGTGGTGTTATCCTAACATGGCGATATTGCCTCTTCCAGTAGCTCCCAGAGCACTCTTATCCTCGGATGTTTTTTCTTAAGAGTTTCCACCAAGCGTTCATACTCTTTAGTGTCTACCCTTTTGATGAGCTTCATGAGCTCTGCTGCAAACTCGTAGGCTTTTCTGTTCTTCTTGGCAACCTCAAATTCCACAATCTTTTCGATACTTGGGATTAGGGGCTCTAAATAGTTTCCAATGAGTGAGAGCGCATCCAAAATTGCCTGTCTGGAGAGATTCCCTTTCATATACTCCTCAGCTGCCTTTGGGAAGAGCTCGATGAGCTTGTCTCTAAGGCCCAGTTTAATGGCGCATAAAAAGGCTATGTTCGTGCTTTCTTTCTTCAATATTTCCTCAAAGACTTCAAACCTGCCCGTGGCATTTATGGCATCACATACATATTCTGTGAGGTATCCCACACCCTCGCTTGCCATGTAAAGTGTTATAACCTTCTCGTACTCTTTCTTTTTGCTGAAGTGCTCTATAAGTAGATGATACTCCGAGAACTTCACGCCTAAATCCTCCGCAAGTTCCGGATTCACCTCAAGGAGGAGCCTCACTTTCTCCTGTGGACTTAGGTTGGAGTTCAGTATAATCTCCTCAGCTTTTTCTTCCTCTCCAATCTTTGCGAGCAATGGTGCCCTCAGCTCAACGCTCATGTCCTCGGCATTTAAAATATCCTCTTTGAAGAGCTTAGCATTCCTCAGCAGGACTTCATAGGCGTATTCATGGATGTCATCGGGCACGTCTGAGAGTTCAAGGAGCTCAAAAAACCGGTCAAAGTCTTTTCTGCTTATGTCCTTCTCTATGAGTTCAAAGAGGGGCTCCAATACAATATCCCCATAGTAAAAATCCCTATAGTCGTCATAAAACCCTCCGAAGTCGTAGTAGTGCTCGCATATATACTCGAGCAGGTCCCAAGCTTCGTCCTTTGAAATTCTGCCCTTCTTGATTATCCGGCCCACCTCAACCGCATCTTCATAGGAGAGATAGCCTTCAAAATAAGAAAAGATATTCCCGCCTTTTTCCATTTCAAGCAGAATTTCCGGGTTGTTTTCCAAAATTTCCCTCAAAATTTTTAAGATTTCTTCTTTGCTCTTCTCTTTTAGAGACGCGAGGAAGGCATCGCCGTCGAAAAACTCTCCATTGGAGTATGCAAGGAATGCTGCCACACCGTGCTTGCAGTTCACCCTGTAAGGACACGTGCAGAGTGATCTTTTCTTTTTGAGGTCAAACTCAACCCTGTAGGTTTTGTTGCCCCTAACTTGTGCATAAATCATGTCTCCAATTTTTACAGCCCCTAAAACTCTCCCTTCTCTGTAGTACTTCTCCCCTCTTGCAAATATCTTGCTCCCAAAAATCCTCCTAACTTCCTGCATGTTCATCCCAGAAATAACGAATGCATCAGTGTATAAAAATTTTAAGAAGATTGCCTGGATACTGTTAGGATAACTGTGGCATCACCTCCTGAAGCCAAAGTAGAAAAGTAAAACGGGGTTCAAGGGGCGAAGCCCCTTCATCCAGAAGCATCTAAAGATATCCCTTCTCCTCCAAATATTCCCTCAACGCCTCTCTCCAAGGCTTCATTTTTAAGCCAATCTTTTCCAGCTTCTCATTCTTTAATGCCGAAAACATAGGCCTCTTTGCCAGTCTCTTCAGCTCGCTTGACTTTATAGACTTCACTTCAACATCCCAGCCTAGAATCTCAAATATTGCTTTAGTAAATTCATACCAAGAACAATATCCCTCATTAGCCATGTGGTAAACTCCAAACTCTGGCTTAAGCTCCAAGAACTTTTTCAATGTTCTGGCAACATCCTTAGTATAAGTTGGGCTCATGAACATGTCATCAACAACCCTAATCTCTTCTCCTCTCTTGGCCTTTTGAATCATGAACTCAACGAAGTTTCCGCCCTTTCCGCTCGCTCCGGCCTTTCCATACAAGCTCGCAACCCTGATGATGTAGTGCTTTGGAGAGTAGTTCCTCGTAAAAATCTCCCCAGCATATTTGCTAAGCCCGTAAACACTTATTGGGTTTGGAGCATCTTCCTCAGAGTAAGGCTCTCCCTTAGTCCCATCAAAAACATAATCCGTGCTGATGTAAACATTAACGGCATTAATTTCGTTGGCTATTTTTGCAACGTTTAAAGCTCCAATTGCATTTACTTGAAACGCTTTCTCTGGATAAAGCTCGGCATCATCAACCCTAACATATGCAGCTGTATTAATTATAACATCAGGCTTAAGTTCTTTCAAAATTTTTAAGCTCTCAAAATCAGTGACATCTAAGTCTTTACGAGTCAAAGGAATTGCCTCTTCTCTCAAGACTTCAACTAAATCCGTCCCTAACTGTCCATTCGCTCCGATTATTGCAATCCTCATTTTGAGTCACCGGAACCAATTATTTCATCGAGCTTCTCTTTGCTATCAATGAGAATAATTCCTTCTCTCCCACATGCCCCTCTGAAGTCACTGTCAAATGATATCAAGTACTTGATCCCGTAAAACTTGCAGGTTGCTAGGATTATAGCATCATTGGGTAGAAGACCGTAAATATCCATTAATGTTACTGCATCTTCTCCAATAAGCACATTATCTGGAAGATACAAAAACTTGCCGAGAACTGCATAAAGCGGGCTTTTATCAACGTTTTTAACGAGTTCCGGTTTGTGCTTCAAAGTGTAGCTTTTCTCACCAGTTTCATCTTTCAAATATCTTATTGAAACTTCAGTTAAAACAATCCCATTTATGAAAATCTCACCAGCACTTTCTGCAATCTCTATTATTTCTCTCGCGTTCTCATCCCCATAAAAATAATTCAGAATAACATTGCTGTCAATGAGGAACCTAAGCTTCCCACTCGTCATAAATATCAGCCTCAATTTCATCAACACTTTTCTTTTTTCCCTTTAAAATCCCAAATGTACTCTTAAAATCAGCTTTCGAAAGTCTTTTCATAATTAACCTTGCCTCCCTCTCAAGGATAGACTTAACAACATCCTCCATACCATCCGGAACATTAAGTGTGATCACCACTTTACCCATGTTTTTTCACCTCCTGTATCCCTTAACAATAACTAAAGATAAAAAAATTATGCAAAATCAGCTATATTTTTCTTTATCTCCATAAAACCCTATAATTCCAGTAATTTGCGCAGATTCTTCCCTCTAAACTTTCCATGGAGCTTCCTAACACTGTACTCAATCATAACCTCCCTCTCAATCATCTTAATAACTCTCTCTATTCCAACAGTCTTTAAAACATCCTCTGGAATATTGATTCTAACGTTTGTACCCATCCTCTCACCTCGTATATCATAACTGTCGTTCAGAAATAAAAAGATTATGCTTTCTCCGGATAAAATTCAGCGTTATCAACCTTAATGTAATCAAAATTTTCAAACTTTCAAAATCAGTAACATCTAAATCTTTATGAGTCAAGAGGATTGCTTCTTCTCCAAAGACTTCAACCAAATCTGTCCCCAACTGTCCATTTGCTCCAATTATTGCAACCCTCATTTTGAGTCACCAAAAAACTTCCTCAACATGTAAGATGTTTTGTAAACCTCAACAAGATTCTGCTTCTCAAAGTCATCATCATTTGACCATATTGGACATTGTAGCTTTAATGCAAGAGCTAAGAAAGGTGTGTCTTTTTCATCAATATCTTTCATAACTTCATACGCCTCCCTTATTTTATCCTCATAGAGAAGAGATGGAACAACAATTATAGACTCCAGCAGAAAGCTCAAAGCATAGTCAAAACTCTTTTTCTGTAAAGCTTTTTTTCGTTTCTTTATTATATAATCCCTATACTTTTTAAGTTCAAACATGCCATCTTCAGGATAGTATATCTCAAAAATTCCAGATTTGATTATCTTAGAGGTAATTGAATCATCTTTGATCAAGGCTGAAATCAGAATATTGGTATCAATCACAACCCGTATTTTTTCTTTATCTCTTTCCATGCCTCTTCCCTTACCCTTTCCAGTTCCTCTAAATCTTCATCAGTTAATGCTATTTCCTCCTTAGCCATCTCAAAAAGAGCCCATTTTAACTCCTCCTCCCTTACAACTTCCTCTATCCTCTTCTTAAGCGCAGAAGGAGGAACATTGTTGGGAACTCGAATCTTGATCTCTGCCATGTGGAATTCTCACCTCTATATTTTCTTGTGTGGAGAAAATAAAAAGATTATGGAGTTAATATAACGGGGTATACATTGCTGTCAATGAGGAACCTAAGCTTCCCATTCATCATAGGTATCGGCCTCAATTTCATCAACACTTTTCTTTTTTTCCCTTTAAAATCCCAAATGTACTCTTAAAATCAGCCCTTGAAAGCCTCCTCATAATTAACCTTACCTCTTTCTCAAGGAGGAACTTAACAACATCCTCCACACCATCCGGAACATTAAGTGTGATCACCACCTTACCCGCACTTTCACAAGAGAGAGCTTTTCCACTATTTCCTGATTAGCTTTTAACCACAAGATACTGCTATTCCACGTATTCTGCTTTAATTCCAATTTTCTTTGCAATCTCCCACTGTTTTTCATCACTTGTCAAAAGGCTACCATACTTCTTTGCTTGTGCCAAATAGAGTGCATCATAAACTGGTATCTTCTCATTTATTGATATTTTCATACCAGTCTCAAGATAATTTTCAAAAGGCTCAAAAATCACGACATTTTCTTTGAGCTTTCTCAAAGCATCAAGCATTATCCCAACTTCCTTGCTCGATATTACCTTGTACAACACGTGATGCTTCCAGATAGCGTTTGAAATTTCTGCCAAAGCCAATGTTAGGGAATATGCTTCACCCAATAGGTACTCCCTAACTTTTTCCCAATTCTCTTCTCTTAGGATATATTTAGCTAGTGAAGATGCATCAATGACTATCACGATCCTCCCTCACATACTTTCTTGCAGTTCCCTTTTTGGTTTTTGGTAAGTTTGCAAGCATCGTGTCAATTTCTTCCAATGCTTTCTTCCTCTTATATTCCCTAACTTTGGCTTCAATAAACTTTCTAACTTCCTCACTCCAATTAATGCCCACTTCTTTCATACTTTTCTTGAGCTCCTTTGGAATTCTAAAGCTGACGACTTCCATATATGACACCCGAATACCCTATCGTATTACAAATATATAAACATTTTTGTATTAATTAAAACAGCTCATCTTTCTCAATTAACTCTCTCAAAGTTGGCCATCTCCGATCTTTTGGAGAAACTATTGGATTATCAATGGGCCATTGAATGTCTACATCCGGATCATCCCAAATTAAGCCCCCTTCATAATCAGGAGCATAAACGTTGTCCACTTTATAAACCACTTCAGCAACATCACTCAGCACAACAAACCCATGAGCAAAGCCCCTTGGAATATAAAGCTGGTACTTATTGAATTCTGAAAGAATAACGCCAACATATTTCCCAAAAGTTGGTGAATTCTTTCTTAAATCCACTGCAACATCGTAGATAACTCCCCTTATACAGCGAACAATCTTTGCCTGAGCATAAGGTTCTTTCTGAAAGTGTAATCCCCTAAGAACACCATACTTAGACTTTGAGTGATTATCTTGAACAAACTCCCCCTTTATTCCAGCCTTTTCAAAATCTGGCTTTTTGTAAGTTTCCATGAAAAATCCTCTTTCGTCTTCAAAGACCTTGGGCTTAATTAAAATCACATCCGGAATTTCCAATCTTTTGAACTCGAATGGCATTGTTATCACCTGATCCTTTAAAAAGTTTCGGGCCAAACTTTTCTAAACGTTCAAAATGCCTTATGTTCTTAGTCCAGAGTGTGTACCCTTTGGCAATCGCAGTGGCGGCAATTAAAAGATCAGCATCTTCAATCAGTTCACCATTGCGCTTCAAGGCTCAGTATAATTTACAGTACGTTAAAACAACGAGGTCGTCGATCGTCTCTATCCTGAACAGCTTTTTTAGCTCCCTGAGAAACGCTTTACGCCTTTCTTCGCCAGGTACGCCTCTTAAAAACTCCAAAAGAGTGACCGTCGAAATAGCATTTCCCCAGAGCTCTAAATGTGTCCTCTTTTTGAAGTGGTCAATTAAAACTGAGGTATCAATGAGAAGAACCTCTGAACTTGAACTTTTTCCTGAAGTCCTCGGCTTCTTTTTCGATTTCATCCAGATCCACCTCATCGAGAAGTTTGTTTAGCCTCTTTGCGGCTTTAACAGCTTCAATGTATTCCTTTATCTTTTTACCAACTTTTCTCTTTTTTACTCTACTAGGAAGGATAATTTCAACTTTCAGATTCTTCATTCCCCTCCACCAGCTCAATGCTTATCTTCACTTTCTCAAGCTCCCTCTCGCTTAACCCCTCTTCTTTCAGGCATCTTAAAACAATGCGTTTAAGACTTTCCCTAATTTCCTCAATATTCACATCGTCAGGAATTTCAACCTCAAATTCAATCTTTTTGTACTTAGTCTTCATGCCACTACCCCTACATTGGTTTGGCTGGGATTGATAAAAACTTTCCTACCACCTCAGCTTCCAAGGTGTAGGATGGAGAACTTTTTCATTAACTAACGGCCTCCACCACCACTCATTGGTTAGATACCACTTAACGGTCTTTTTGATTCCTTCTTCAAACTTGTGCTTTGGTCTCCAGCCAAGCTGCTCTCTAATCTTAGTTGAGTCTAGGCTATAGCGTATATCGTGACCTGGTCTATCTTCAACGAACTCTATTAATTCCTCCGGTTTGCCCATAATCCTTAGGATTGCCTTAACAACTTCCAAGTTCGTCTTCTCTTCTCCAGCTGAAATGTTCTGACCTCCTCCCCGCTCTGAAAAGCGAGGCTTGGAAAAGAAAACAAAAGGTTTTCGTAGGAGAAAACTGCAAGAGTTTTTAACTCCCTTTTCTTATAATTGCAGATAACATCCTATCCCAAATATACCTCCACTTCTCTCTAAAATTCTATTTCAGATATTCCGGCATTGAGATACGGAAGGTTATTCTATGTACACTACTTCCACTCCAATTTCTCTCGCCACATCCCTTTGTCTTCTATCGCTCGTAATTAGTTTGGCCTTTAAATTTCTCGCCTGTGCTAAAAACAAGCTATCATAAATGGGAATGTCATAATCTACGGCAATTTCCAAAGCTTCCCGTAAATATTTCTCACTTGGCTCTAATATTATCACTTCCTCCTCTATGAGTTTTCTCATCTGCTCGTAAAGTCTTAAGGCCTGTTCTCTCGTTATCAGCTTGTACTTTCTCATGTACTTCCATATCACATTTGTCGTCTCAATAATCAACATGTCCACGGCATGTGGTTCTAAATCTGGATCAAAGTATGGGATTACTCTCTCCCAGCCTTCTTCCCTTAATAAAAACTTTGAAAAAACTGAGGAGTCAATGACTATCACGATCCTCCCTCACCAACTTTTGTACTGTTCCTTTTGGTGCCTCGGGCAAGGTTTGGATATAGGCGACAACTTCTTGGAGGGCTTTTCTCTTTTTGTACTCTTTGATTTTCTTTTTTATGAATTCTCTAATCTCCTCACTCCAGTTGACCTCACCTTTTAACTTGTCCATTTCGTGCTTAATTTCCGGCGGAACACGAATACTAATAACACTCCTCATGTAATTCACCTAAGGACATATTTGTAATACATACATATAAGTATTTTGTATGCTTGCTTGTCTTTTTGTGCCTTACATTTTTTCTTTTGAAAGCCTTACTCTTTAGGCAGGGTTGGCGAGAATAAAATATGTGAGTCAAATGATGCAAAAATGAGTCAAAAGGTAATCTCCATGAATAAGACAACTAAAGCTTTCGGGTTATCTTTTGTTATAGGCCATAGACGAGTGGCATAACCACCAGCCATAATCGAAACCTTCATATTACCATCGGGATATGGAGTAGAGAATGAGTTAAGCATTGTTCTTTTTATGCTACTATATTGAATAACTGTTCTCGCAAAAACAATTCCGATAGAGGAAATAAAGAAATCCCTTGAAGAAATATATCATGACTCAGAAATATGCACTGAACTGCACAAATTTTTTAAATTTTGTGCACTATATTTTCTCAGGTGCACAAGATGAGGGAGCACGTAATAGCCCAAAAGTATGAACTGGAAAAGTTGAGAAAGGAACACTATGTCAAGAGAGAAGCTGAGGGAAAACTCAAGCAGTATCTTCCAACTGACCTGATAAAGGTCATAACTGGACCTCGAAGGGCTGGAAAAAGCTTTTTGGCAGTAAGGACTCTTAAAGAAAATTTTGGTTATGTGAACTTTGATGATGAGGTATTGGCTAAAACAAAAGACCTCAACGAGATTTTAAAGCTTGCCCATGAGGTCTATGGGGAATTTGAAACTATCTTTCTCGACGAAATTCAGAATGTTACGGGTTGGGAGCTTTTTGTCAATAGACTCAGAAGATTGGGTTACAACATAGTTCTTACTGGCTCGAATTCAAAATTGCTAAGCAGTGAGCTGGCAACCCATCTAACGGGGAGATATGTGGAAGTTAAAGTTTTTCCGTTCTCCTTCAGGGAATTCCTGAGGGCTAGAAAAATTGAACCAAAGGCAGAGATGAGTCCTCAGGAAGGGAAAATGCTCTCAAAACTTTCCGAGTATCTGGAAAGAGGAGGCTTCCCAGAGGTGGTTGTCAAGGGTTATGATTATCGTGACTATGGGAGAATGCTTTTTGACAGCATCATAATGAAGGATGTAGTTAAGCGAAGGAATGTAAAATACTCCTCAACCCTTTACGAGCTCTCCCTTTATCTTGTCTCTAACTTTGCTAGGGAGTTCAGCTACACGAAGCTGAAGAACGCTTTAAACATTGGTAGTGTGCACACTGTGAAAAATTACGTTGACTATCTTGAGGAGGCTTTCATAATTGTCAAAACAGAACGTTTTTCTTACAAGATACGAGAAAGCTTGAAGTCTCCAAGAAAAGCTTATATTATTGATCCAGCCTTTTTGAGCGCAGGTTTTACTCCATCGCCAGATTTTGGCAGAAAAATGGAAAATGCAGTTGCTATTGAACTCTTGAGAAGAGGCTATGAACTGTACTACTGGCGGGACGAGAGAAGAGAGATCGACTTCATTTTGAAAAAGGGGTTAAAGGTGGGGGAGTTGATACAGGTTACAAAGGAAATAACTAGGGATAATTATGAAAGGGAAGTTAAGAACCTAGTGGAGGTAGGGAAAAGGCTAAAGGTCAAAAGGTTGAGTGTGATAACATGGGATGATGAAGGAGTGATAGAAGAGGGGGGAAGAGAAGTTAAGGTTGTTCCCCTTTGGAAATGGTTGATCGGAAAGGTCAATTGAAGTCCATCCCGACATTTTTCTTCTTCAAGCCTCCCCATTCAAGACGAAGAGAAGGTCAGCAACACTGTGTCTCAAATATGCTTCACCCCTTTACTCCAACAGCAAGAACTTCCACAATGGGATGTATCTTATACGTTTTCCTTTAATTTCCTCTAATCCTTCATAGGCTGATGTTATTATCACTCCCTCTTCCAGTGAAAACTCTTCCATGGCCTCTATCAAACCTTTAACTTCCCTATCTCCTTTATAATAAAACACATTTTCTTTTCCGAATCTTTTTATTAAATGCAGTGCCACAATATTCTCAGCTAACCGTCCGATATTCTTAGAAAACCTGAATGTTACAGCATTTATGATACCAGTATCAACCACATAGAGTTTTCTCGGGTGCCGTTTAATATCCCTAACCCTATATGAAAGTGGGGGAATTCTAAAGATCAAATAACTCTCCTCCAATGCATTTAAAACTTCTATCACAAAATTTGGAGAAACTTTTCTCTTTACAATCCCCGCAACTTCATTCCTAAGGGAACTTCCACTTACAAGCGAAGCGAACCTGTTCACAGCCAGTTCCGCAATCAGCTTCACAGTATTCAACTCCTTAAATCCATAACGAAAAGCGACATCCCTGATAACCTTATATCCCTAATAATATAAATCACCGCACTTTTTATAACCCTAGTTCCCATCAAGATTAAAAATTGGTTTAGATGCTTATAGAAATACTAAGTGGTTGCTCATGTGGGAGCGTTCAACTAAGCACAATGCACAACCAAAGACATGATGGGAACTAGGGTTTTTATATTTTTTTGGAATATATGTTGCGATACGAAGTGCCAATATAAAAAAGAATAAAGCAGGTCTAAGAGATGAAGCACCTTATATTATTCCGACTTACTACTGCAACTTTTTATTAGCCCTTCCCACTTGAAAGCCTCTCCTTAAGGCAGAGGAGGTCAGACTAAATAGTTAATACTACTTATAAAAATCTAAATGGTGAGATCATGGAAGAGCTCTGGCTGATAAGCGAGTTCGAGAAGATTGCCACACTTAATCTGGATAAGATAATAAGGCTCTAAAAAAGACAAAGAACTATTTTGGGAAATTGTGGTTAGCGCTTACCTTGATAGGAAAATCAGCTTGGGTAAGGCGGCAGAGCTTTTAGGAATGACTCGAGAAGAGCTAATCGAGGAGTTTCATAAAAGAGGCATTCCCATTAGAAAATTGAGCAAGGAAGATGTCATAGCAGAGGTGTTGATAACACGGTACTATCGAACTTTGCTAAAATCGGAAAGCTTGAACTACTAAAAGACATTTGAGAGACTCTATAATCACAAAGCAAGTCTTAGAAGAATTCAATCTTAGAATTGAAAGAGATATTTTGCCAAAGGCCAAACTTCCCTTTAAAGTTGTAGAACTCAAAACCGAGGAGATTGAACTGTACAGAAAACTTTGTACAAACTTGGGAAAGGGAGAAGCTTCCTGCATCGCAGTAGCAAAAAATAGGGGAGGAATATTCCTCAATGGTGACTTAGATGCCAGAAAATCTGCATACCTTAAGTCTCGGGTACAATTGGTGTTTTGGCGTTAGGCGTTAAAACTGACGTTCTAACACTGGAAGAGGCAAATCAAATTCTAAGAACGATGATTAAAAATGGCTTCTACTCCACAATATTTAGAGAAAGTTTTGAAAGAGTACCCAGGATAGGCTTTTATGGTTTTTAGACAACAGAAGCGTATGGAAAAAGAAAATCAGACATAAGATGTAAGCTCAATTGGAGCTATACATCCTTCTCAGCTCTTTAATAACTCTATCACTAAAGCGAACCCCTTTAGTTCGTAGTTCATTTATTAGTAATTCTAAGTCCTCTTCAATAATGCTCCTCTTCTTTGCAATAAAGAGAATGGCCAAACTTCCAACAACTGTTAAGCCAAGAGACTTGGCGATAATCCTTGGAATTTTCTCATCCAAAATAATTAAGTCAGCGTTGATCTCTTTAGCCAGAATTATAGCCTCAGCTTCCCCAACCTCAATCTCTTTCCTTAAAATTTCAACGCTTAATTCGTCTTTTACTTCAATAATCTTAATCCAATTTGCATTTTTAACTTCATCAGAACCAGGCTTTCCTTTTCCTCTCTCGACAACTTCAATCCAAACGGCTTTTGGGATTATTATCTCTCCAAAGAGTTCTCTTAGAACATTTAGCTTTCTAATCTTAGCTAATGCTATTAATGGTCCGGAATCTGAAACTACTATCATAGCAACCTCTCCAGAGTCTCGACATCTTCTTTTAAGTCTTCTTCATCATACTGGAGGGGTATGCCTTTTGACGCTAGAATCTCCATCATCTTCCACTTCGATACTTTAGCAATCTCTGCCGCCTTACCCAAGCTGATTTTTCCCTCACGATAGAGCTCAATTGCCAGATAAAGCCTCACAACTTTCGGAAGATCTTTTTCACTAACCCTTAAAATCCTCGTCAAATCTTGAGGAACCGAGACAAAAACCTCACTCATAATATCCCACCATGAGAATAGTAGCTATAAG
>Ga0190313_1000541_pt1 | contig 22295 bp, 18 predicted proteins | sample 4870071011_MG_FD_169989 | JGI IMG/M metagenome (GOLD analysis project Ga0190313, IMG submission 169989) | Hydrothermal vent sediment bacterial communities from Southern Trench, Guaymas Basin, Mexico - 4870-07-10-11_MG | ecosystem: Environmental > Aquatic > Marine > Hydrothermal vents > Sediment ...
CGTTGTAGAATCTCATCGGTATTATATATTCGCCTTGGGTGGCCAAACCCACTATCCCTATCCCTCACCGGATTCGAGACTACTTTAAACAATATGTTCCTAATCAACCACTTCAACTTTGATTCCGTATTCTTTGGCCTTGTATTTGATCATCTCAACCATCTTCCCAAAAAGAATGGGTTTTAGTAATGGGTGTTTTACAATACCATCGTTTGGACGGGGATGAGAGGAAAAAGTTCAAACAGGCGAGAAAGAAAAAAGCGGGCTTTCCGCCCGCTACACTATCTTCAATTCTTTTATACCCTTTTCCACTATTTCCTTCGTATCTCTTGCTATGACCAACTCTTCGTTGGTTGGTATAACCAAAACGGCAACTTTCGAATCCGGTGTGGAAATTATTCTCTCTTCTCCCATCACATCGTTCTTTTCTTTGTCTATTTTCACACCAAGGTATCCAAGATAATTTTCACAGATCTCCTCTCTTATTATGGGAGAATTTTCACCAACACCTGCAGTGAAAACAATCGCATCAACACCGTTCATGACAGCAGCATAGGCTCCTATGTACTTCGCTATTCTGTATTCGTACACATCAAGTGCTGTCCTTGCGGTTTCATCTCCATTCATGGCGGCTTCCTCTATGTCCCTCATATCGGGGCTGAATCCTTTTGAAAGTCCTAGAACTCCACTCTTCTTGTTTAAAATGTCGTACACATCTTGAGGGGAAAGACCCTCTTTCTCCTGAAGGAACACAACTATCGATGGATCGATATCACCTGACCTTGTACCCATAACGAGACCTTCAAGGGGTGTGAAACCCATAGATGTGTCAACGGATTTTCCGTTTTTAACCGCCGCTATGGAAGCACCATTTCCAAGATGGCAGGTTATGATCTTCAGATCTTTGTAAGATTTCCCAAGTATTTCAGCGGCTCTTTTGGATACGTATCTGTGGCTAGTTCCATGAAAGCCATATCTTCTTATCCTGTATTTTTCATAATATTCATACGGTATGGCGTAGAGGAAAGCTTTCCTTGGCATCGACTGATGAAAGGCCGTATCGAAAACGGCAACGTTTGGAACTTTTGGAAGGAGCTTCATAGATGCTTTTATTCCCATGAGATTCGGTGGGTTGTGCAATGGTGCGAGGTAGGAATATTCTTCTAAAACTTTTATCACTTCATCATCTATCAGAACGGAACTGGCGAAAATCTCTCCTCCATGAACTACCCTGTGTCCCACAGCTCCTATTTCGGAAAGATCTTTTATTACTCCCAGTTTCTCATCCATTAGAGTATCCAGAATTAGCTTCAACGCGACTTCATAGTCCGGTAAGTCTTTCTCTATGACATGTTTTTCGCCTCTCACTTTGTGGATCAACCTGCTTCCTGATATACCTATCCTCTCTGCTATACCTTTGCATAAAACCTTTTCCCCATTCATGTCTATGAATTGATACTTTACGGAGGAACTCCCCGAATTTATAACAAGAATTTTCATGACTTATACCTCCTTAAAGACTTTTGGTCAGGCTTTTCCGCTCGAACCGAATATTTTCATTCTCTTTTTAACAGTATCTTTGACCATTTCGAAGACAGGTTTAAAGATTTTTCTTGGATCTATCTCAGTTTTCTTCTCAGAGAGGGTTTTCCTTATGCCAGCGTTGAAGGTTATTCTCAAATCAGTATCTATGTTTATCTTGTTGATACCGAGTTTGATAGCTTCTCTGAGCATCTCTTCAGGTATACCTTTGGCTCCCTTTATCTCCGCTCCATATTCGTTGGCGAGGGCAACAAGATCTTGTGGAACCATGGACGCTCCATGAAGAACCAAGGGGATTCCTCCTGTATTCTCCTTAACCTTTCTCAATCTTTCAAAATCGAGAACGGGTTCTCCTTTGAACTTGAAAGCGCCATGACTGGTTCCTATAGCGGGAGCGAGGAAATCGAGCTCTGTCCTTTCAACGAATACCTTCGCTTCCTCGGGATCCACGAGAACGGATTCCCTCTCAACAACGTTGTCCTCTATTCCTTTCAGTTTCCCCAATTCTCCTTCAACAGAAACTCCCAGCGCATGGGCTATCTCAACGATCTTCCTGGTTTCTCTCAAGTTTTCTTCAAAAGGTAAATGAGAAGCATCTATCATGACGGAGGTGTAACCTGCTCTCAAAGCTGACATTATGTATTCAAAATTTTTTCCGTGATCCAGATGAAGAGCCACCGGAACGGATACCGTCTCAGCAAACGCTTTCACCATGCTGACTATAATCCTGGTTCCTCTGTGAGGATCTCCTGCTCCCATGTACCTGATTGCTCCCTCAGATGTGGCGATTATTACGGGAGATCTTTCTTCCTCTGCCGCTTCGATTACAGCCTGGAGAAACTCCAAATTGTTTATGTTGAAAGCACCAACGGCGTATCCTTCTCTGTTAGCTTTATCCAAGATCTCCTTCGTCGGAGTGTAAGGCATCTTCCTTTCACCTCCTAGGTTATTTTTTTTAACTTTAATAAGGAAAGCCGGGGGATCCCGGCTCTCACGATTTTTCCCTTATTGTAGCCTGAGCAGCAGCGAGCCTTGCAACAGGTACTCTGTAAGGTGAACAGGAAACGTAATCAAGACCTGCCTTATGGAAGAATTCTATGGATCTGGGATCCCCTCCGTGTTCACCACAAACACCAACCTTCAGATCGGGCCTTGCAGCTTTTCCTTTCTGAGTACCGATCTTAACGAGTTCTCCAACACCTTTATAATCTAAGGATTTGAATGGATCGAATTCCAAGATGTTCTTTTCTAAATATTCAGGCAGGAATTTCCCCACATCGTCTCTGCTGAATCCGAACGTCATCTGTGTCAGATCGTTCGTTCCAAAGCTGAAGAACTCCGCTTCCTTCGCTATCTCATCTGCCGTAACGCATGCTCTTGGGAGTTCTATCATCGTTCCAACTCTGTATTCGAGCTCAACCCCTGCTTCTTTTATCATTTCATCTGCAACTTCCTTTATTACGTCTTTCAAGTACTTTATCTCGTTTACATGTCCAACAAGCGGAATCATTATCTCAGGTATAACTTCGATTCCTTCCTCTTTTTTCAACTCAATGGCTGCACCTATTATGGCTTTTGTTTGCATCACAGCGATTTCTGGATAGGTTATTACCAGCCTGCAACCTCTGTGCCCAAGCATCGGGTTAAACTCCTTCAAGGATTCAACAACATTTCTGAGTTCTTCGAAAGACACTCCTATTTGATCTGCGACTTCCTTTATCTGTTCATCCTCTGTCGGTAAGAACTCATGAAGCGGTGGATCTATAAGCCTTATGGTTACTGGATATCCTTTCATGACTCTGAAGAGTCCTTTGAAGTCTTCTTTCTGGAGTGGTAGTAATTCTTCGAGTGCTTTTTCTCTTTCCTCTTTATTCTTCGCAACTATCATCCTTCTCACTTTAGGTATTCTATCCTTCTCGAAGAACATGTGCTCTGTCCTGCAGAGGCCTATACCCTCCGCTCCAAATTTCCTGGCAACTTCAGCATCTCTTGGAATATCAGCGTTGGTTCTAACACCAAGTCTTCTTATTTCATCCGCCCAACTCAGTAGTTCGGCAACAGGCCCCTCAAGTCCCATGGGTTTCACCGTTGCTATCTTTCCAAGAAGAACCTCACCCGTTGTACCATCTATGGATATCCAATCTCCTTCTTTCACAACAATGTCATTGACGCTGAACACACCTTTATCAACATCAACATCAATATCCTCTGCCCCAACGACTGCTGGTTTTCCCATACCCCTTGCAACAACCGCAGCGTGTGATGTCATACCGCCTCTTGAGGTTAATATGCCCTGAGCAGCTGCCATTCCACCAACATCTTCTGGGCTCGTTTCAGGCCTTACCAAAATGACATGTTCTCCTCTCTTTCCAATCTCTTCTGCCTTCTTGGAATTGAAGACAACGATACCGGTTGCCGCTCCTGGGGATGCTGGGAGTCCTTTCGCTATGACCTTTGCCTGAGCCCTTTCAGATGGATCGAACATGGGATGAAGTACCCTTTCTATATCCTCTGGACTCACCTTCATAACAGCTTCTTCCTTGGTGATAAGACCTTCGTGAACCATATCTACAGCGATTTTTATGGCAGCTTGCGACGTTCTCTTTCCGCTTCTGGTCTGAAGGAGATACAGTTTGCCCTTTTCAACTGTGAATTCTATATCCTGCATGTCCTTGTAATGCTTTTCGAGCTTTTCCATGATCTCCATGAGCTGGTTGTAAACTTCAGGCATCCTGCTTTTAAGTTCTTCCAATGGAAGAGGCGTTCTTATACCAGCGACAACATCTTCACCCTGAGCGTTTGGAAGGAACTCTCCATAAGGTTTCTTTTCACCGGTGTTGGGATCCCTTGTGAAAGCAACACCCGTTCCACTGTCCTCTCCCATGTTCCCAAAAACCATGGCAACTATATTGACGGCTGTTCCAAGGAGTTCTCCTTCTTTAATTCCATGGATTTGTCTGTATTTTATGGCTCTTTCGTTCATCCAGCTTCCGAAAACTGCGTCAATTGCCAGCCAGAGTTGTTTCCACGGATCCTGAGGAAATTCTTTTCCTTCCTCCTTGTATATCTCTTTGAACCTTTCGACGAGCTTTTTCATATCATCAGCATCCAGTTCTATGTCAAGCTCAACACCCTTTTCTTCCTTGAGTTTCTCTATCTCGTTCTCGAATTTCTCGTGAGGTATTTTCAAAACGATGTCGCCAAACATCTGAAGGAACCTTCTGTAAGCATCGTAAGCGAATCGCTCGTTGTTTGTAAGCTCTGCCAGTCCTTTCACAGATTCGTCATTCAAACCAAGGTTCAAGACGGTATCCATCATACCAGGCATGGAAACGGCTGCACCGGATCTTACCGAGACAAGGAGTGGGTTTTCAGGGTCTCCAAGTTTCTTACCTGTAATCTCTTCCAATCTGTGAAGAGCTTCCTCCACCTCTTCTTTCAATCCTTCCGGATAGGTTCTCCCATGATCGTAGTAGTACTTACAAACCTCGGCTGATATCGTGAAACCCGGTGGAACGGGTATACCTAGGTTGGTCATCTCTGCAAGGTTTGCTCCTTTTCCACCCAGTATATCCTTCATCCTGGCGTTTCCATCCGCTTTACCGTTGGCAAAGAAGTAAACATATTTCTTTGTCATGAGTTCTCCCTCCTCTTCCAATCTGTATGCTTTAGATTATTATATTCCCATGATAGAAATCTTTACTCCTTCCTAACATCATTTCAAAATGAATGAAGTGTTGACTTTCCCATCCACAACTTTTAATTTCAAAAGAATATAAGCTTCCTTCTGCGTTCCAGAGAGACTTTCTATAAGTTCTGACAAATCCACATAGAGTAGCAGTGATTCGTCCCCTTCCATACGCTCTTTAACCTTTTCCAGGGCGTCAGGACTGAAGGAGACATTCGGATCAGGATAATAAGCGTTCACGTAACCACCCTTTGCTCTCACATAGAGCCGATTTTCAACAAGATAGTAATCCCCCCTCTTTTCATAAGAAACCTCCCCGGATTTGAAAAGCTCTTCAAGATCTTGAGACGTGACATCCGCTTTCAAACTGACCTTTAACTTGGGTTGGGTCGTCACTTCAGTTGCTCCCATCATGATTTCAACAAGGGGCTCATGGAAATCCAGAGCCAGATATCCCAAGCCGTGAACTTTTTCCTTCAAATCTTCAAGAACCTTCATTTCTTTCTCCTCAGGTGGTTTGATTTCAAGAGGTATCTCATTTTGAACTTCTTGAGCGATTCCCTCCAAACTCTTTGTCAGTGTTTCTAAGAATGCCACTGGATCTTTCATGTTGAGGTAAAGTGTGAGTTCTCCTGCTACCATATCTTTAAGATCCCCACCAACTGGTTCCAGATTGCTTAGAAACTCTCTCGCACTTTGATTCAACGGGACTATGGTTCCTTTGGAGATAGCTTTGCCATCCTCAAAAAGCGAATAACCCTCGGCGGAAAATTCCATGTCTTCCAGTTTTGCCGATGGAGAGTAGGAGATAACCCAGGCGCTTTCTGGGAAGGTCTTAGGTATGCTTCCCCCACCTTCTTTACATTTTTCTATAGACTCCTTCTTTCCCGCTATGAAAACGTATCCTTCATACGCTTCGACCACCACGCTGGTCCCCTCACCTGTCGTCTGGGATATGATATCTCTTAAAGCATCGACCACCTTGCCAGCACTTTCGGAAGGTCCAGCTACGACACAGACATCTTTGTTCTCGAAGGTCACCGTCATGATCTCGTTGGAGAAAACGTCCAAAAATTCATCCAATTCCAGACCGTAACTGAGAAGCTGCGTCTGCAACATACTTTTTATCAAACCTTCAAATCCCATGGTGTCCAAAAGGAACGAAAACGTCGTTGTGTTTTTGAGATTGCTATAATTCTGAGCAACGTTCTTGTACACAACAACAGAAACGTAATCTTTTGGGATAAAGTTCATGACACTTCCTATGACCAGAATGGAGATTATGGACAAGAGTATAACCAGAATCCTTTTCATAAACATCATCTCCCTTCGCAATCGAATGATCATATTGTCTAAGATTAATGATACCATATAGATAAGGAGGGATTTTCCTGCTGAGAGAAGCGTTAGAAAAAAGTAAAGGTGTGATTTTGGAAGTATTGACACCTAGAGGTTCTAATTTAAGAAAGTTTTTAGAATTCACAGAAAAAATGTGGGAAACAGGTATAGACGCATTTTCAGTCACTGATATGCCTCTTGGAAAAGTTAGAATGGCTCCCTGGGCGGGTGCCCACTTTCTTCTGGAACGTAATATGGATGTTTTAATGCATTTTACCAGAACGACCAGAAACATGATCAGAATTCAATCCGATCTTCTAGGATCCTATGCGCTCGGTGTGAAAAATCTTCTCATATTATCGGGGGATGATCCAAAGCATGGAGACTATCCAAATACCACAAGAGTAAATGATATCAGTATCACAGATCTCATAAAACTTGCGAAGAGCTTGAACGATGGGAAAGATCTTGGAGGAAGGACGATAAAACCCTCAACTGACTTCTATGTGGGAGCCGTTTTCAATCACAGAGACAACACCGATCTTGTAAAAGCTAAGGAAAAGATAAGAGCGGGGGCGGATTTCTTGATCTCACAACCTGTATTCGATGTGAAAGAAGTGGAAAACGTGATCTATGAGTTGAATGAAGTCAAACTCGTTTTGTCCGTTGTTTTCTTCAAGAGTGAAAAACAATTCAAGATCTTTTCGCAAGTTCCAGGAGTGAATATACCGAGGAAGTATCTGGAAGATTTGGAAAATAAGAGTGATGAGTATATCCGAGATTACACGCTTTCCAAGGTCTTGGAAATAGTTGATACATTGAAAAGTAAGGTGGATGGTTTTTACGTGGTCGGTATCGTCAGAGATATTGAAAGTGTAAGGAGGTTGGTTGAAATTGCCAAGGGTGGTTGAGATAGATCCAACGGCAGTGAAAGTTCCAGAGAGGGTCATATCAGCGCGCCTTGGATTCAAAGGTGTTGGAAGAATACCAGAGGAATTTCGGAACATTTTTGAAAAAGCTTGGAGAGAGATAACCAAGGTTTCAACCCCTTTTGCCCTATTAGAAGATGAGGAATGCGTCTGGAACGAGTACTTGAAGGTAAGGGAAATCGAGTTAAAAAGTGATCTCGTAAGGAAACATCTCAAGAACTGTGAGATCGTAACCCTGATGGTTGTCACATTGGGTGAAAACGTGGATAGAAAGATTGAAGAGGCTCATGAAGATGGAGATGAGCTGCTTTCTTACTTCTTAGATGGAATCGCATCGGAATTCGTGGAGTATATCGCGAGGGAAATCGAAAAAGTGTTGAGGAAAGATAAAGAACCCTTGGTTGGAGGGGCCAGGATATCGCCGGGTTACGGAGATTTCTCATTGGAAATGAATAAATGGATCGTGGAGATTCTGGATGGCGAGAGATATGGAATAAAGTATCATCCAGAATCTTTCATGTTGATACCGAGAAAGACCATAGCTTCCATAATGGGGTGGAGAGGAAGTGAATAGATGGGAACTCAGGAGAATTTTAGAAGAGAGGATATTGCTTCTAGATGGAGCTTACGGTACAGAATTTATAAAAACAGGCCTTAAGGGAGGAATCCCTTCCGAAATTTTAAACGTTGAAAAACCGGAGATGGTGCTCGATCTTCAGAAAAGATACGTCATGGCGGGAGCTGACATCCTCATAACCAACACCTTCGGAGCGATACCCATGAAACTCGCAAAACATGGTTTGGAAGGTTTATTCGAGGATATCGTCAGGAACGCTATTCGAATAGCAAGGAAGGCTTCCCGAGGGAAGACTCTGGTTTTTGGAAATCTGGGACCATCAGGGGAACTTCCAGAACCCATGGGAAATGGAAATTTCGACATCTTCTACGAAAACTTTCGAAAAGTAGTGGAGATAATGTTGGAAGAAGGTGTAGATGGTTTCATACTTGAGACATTTTCGGATATTCTCGAGCTCAAAGCCGCAGTTTATGCGGTGAGAGATCTATCAGAAGATGTTTTCGTAATAGCTCACCTGACTTTCGATGAAAGAGGTAGGACTCTGACAGGTACCGATCCAAAAAATTTCGCCCTCACCTTCGAAGATTTGGATGTTGATGCTCTTGGAATGAATTGTACTCTGGGTCCTGAAGAGATGCTTCCCGTATTTCAGGAGCTTTCAAAGTACACTTCGAAATATCTGTCCGTTGAACCCAACGCAGGGATGCCTCAGATAGTGGATGGGAAAACGATATATCCTGTAGGACCTGAAGAATTTGCAGCTTATGTGGATTCCTTCTGGGAGTCTGGTGTGAACATTCTTGGAGGATGTTGTGGAACAACGCCCAAACACATTTCTCTCCTCAAAAGAATCCTGGGAAGGAGAGCTCCTGTTGAAAGAACTCCAAAAAAGGTTTTTGCAGTGACATCACCTTCCAACCTGGTCGATTTTGAAGATTTCGTTGTCGTTGGAGAGAGGATAAATCCAGCCGGCAGAAAAAAACTATGGAAAGCGATGCTGAATGAAGACATGACGGTTGTAGAGAAGGAAGCAAAAGAACAGGTTGAAAATGGAGCGAGGATACTGGATGTCAATTTCGGAGTGGAAAGGTCCATATCCTCGAATTTTGCAAAGATAGTTGTGGAAAAACTTCCATACACATCGGCTCCACTCTCCTTGGATGTTCAGAGTGTTGACTTAATCGAAGAACTCATGAAAGTTTATCCGGGAAGACCCCTGCTTAACTCCTCAAGGGCTGTACACGATGAGATCGAAGAACGAGTCAGGATCCTGAAAAAGTATGGGGGAATCCTCGTCATACTGGCGATGGAGGAGCATGTCCCCAGGGATTTCGATGATAGAAAAAAAGCAATTGAAAAAGCTTTAAGGATTCTGGAAGATCTGTGCTTTGATACGAACAGGATAATCATAGATCCCGTGGTTCTGCCCCTGGGGGCTGGTGGAAAAGCAGTTGATGTGCTGAAAACCATCGAGTATGTGAAAAACCTTGGATTCAAAACCATACTAGGTTTGTCCAACATCTCTTTCGGCCTTCCAGACCGATCGAGTTACAACGCAGCATTTCTGGTGATGGCCATAGAAAGAGGGTTAGACTCTGCCATAATGAATCCCTTGGATGATGCGCTAATGAAAATCATGGAAGCCTCTCTGGTGATCCTGGGGAAAAAGGAGCCACCTAAAAAAAATGTGAAAACGGATAATGAGATCCTTGATATCATTCTGTCAGGAAAAACCGAAAGGCTTCTGGAAATCGTGAAGAATATGGTTGATAACGGTGCAACTCCTATGGATGTGGTCGAAAAGCATTTGAGACCTGCCATGGAAGAGGTAGGAAGATTGTACGATAAAGGTAAGATATTCCTACCACAACTCATTGTGGCCTCTCAAACCGCGGTACCATCTTTCGAGTTTCTGGAGAGCAAAATGGTTGGTCAAAGTGGTGATAAAGCGTTCGTGATAGCCACCGTGAGGGGCGATATCCATGACATTGGCAAAAACATTGTCGCTTCGGTCGTGAAAAGTAGTGGTTACAAAGTCATAGATCTTGGAAAGGATGTTCCAAATGAAAAGATCGTGGAAGCTGTTGAAAGGTATAAACCTGTGGCTCTGGGACTTTCTGCGATGATGACAACTACTGTCTTGAGGATTAGAGAGATCGTGGAAGAGCTGAAGAGGAGAAATCTCAGGGTACCTGTCATAGTTGGAGGGGCTTCTCTCAACGAAAATCTTTCGAAGGAATTGGGAGCAGATTTTTACGCAAGGAGTGCAACTGATGTCGTTAGATTTCTGAAAGAAATCGAAAGGAGAGAGAAGAATTGAAATCGTTGATCCTCGTTCTCATCATTCTGGCCTCCTTAGCGTTTGCTGAAATGAATGTTAGCTTTGAACTCGTTTCTTCGAATCTGAATCTTCACCTTTCAGGATGCAGAAGATACATGATCTCCTTTGACGATTTCTCGACTGTAACATCCCTCAAGAACGTTACGATCCCTTGGAAAAAGGGATTGTCAGCGACTGTAACCATCTTGGGATATACAGATGATTCAACGGAGATGAAGCAGATCTTCGTGGATGGAAATGAGGATCTTCCACCGAAACTCCTCGTCACGTTTCCCCAATATCTGGATCTTGAAGAACCCTCGTTCATCATATCTTCAAAGGATGATTGGGATGTTCCTAGAATCGATGTCCTCGTGGATTCGAAGGAATCGAAAGAACTGGATCCATTCTTTCTCGAAGATGGAAAACACGTTCTCGAGATTGTGGCTGTGGATTCTTCTGGGAATGTGACCAGAGAGAAAAAAACTTTTATAGTGGATACATCTCCCCCAGATGAACCCAGCGTGTCATATAAAGATGCTGAATATCTCCTCTCAGATAGTGCATCGTACGCTCTGTACATAAATAAAAACAAATTCGAAAAAGTTGACGTCATGGAAAAGAGGGAACCGGGCATGCTACTTTTCAGAGAAGATGAAGCGGGGAACAGGAGCTTCCCCGTTGTTGTAAAACCTCCATTCGTTCATTTGAATCCAGTGACGTCCAAAACACCTATAACCTCCGTCCCATTCAACATGATACTTCTATCGACTTACTCACCCTACAACATAATGACCAAAGTGTTCATTCCAGAGGAAAAAAAAGTGATTCTCGAGAAAGGGACGGTTCTGAACATATTGGGTAGTGGAGAATTAGTAGTGAGTGGCATCTTCTCAGATCTTGAAGGGTCAATTGTTATAAAGGGACAGGGAAAACTCTTACTTCAGAATGGGGCCAATTTCTATCTTGAAAATTCCACCATAACCTGTTTCTTCGATACCACGTCTGCTCGGCTCCTGTATCTCTCCAACGTCTCTCTGTATCAAGAAGTTTTGAACCTTCAGAATGTAGACGTGGTGGTCATCGAGAATATGAGAGTACAGGAAATTCATCTTAAAAATGTGAAGAGATTGTACCTGAGAAATGTGGAATCCGAGAATCTAACGGTTGAGAATGTCCTGGTGGGTGATGTACGAGACGCGACCTTTACAGCTATGAACGTTGAAAGCTTTTCAGATATTACTTTCAGGAATCTCAGAACAAAAGAAATTAAGATCACCGGCCTTTCAAAATCCATGATTTTAAACTCTTTCATCGAGAAGTTGAATATATCAAAAGCTTCCAGCGTCAGAATCAGGGGATGCAAGGTTCTGAAAGTTTCCTTGGAATATTTCTCCATGTTGGAGAGCGCTTTTTCCAAATTGGTGGAGATCAGTTTGAAGAATTCTGGGATGGTGTTGAAAGAGACGAGTATATCGGATATGTCAAAGGATGAATTTTCCTTCGTCGAAAGAAGGTGAGGATTTGGAAACCATTGTGGCTGTCTCTTCACCTCCTGGAATCGGGGCGATAGCGGTTGTAAGACTGAGTGGGGATAGATCTTGGGAAATGGTGAAGAAAGTCTTTAAAACCTCTTCTAAAATCAGAATCAGAAGAGCGACACACGGTTGGATCAAGGATCCCACAACGAATGAACTCGTAGATGAAGTCGTGGTCATATTTTACAAAGCTCCCAGAAGTTACACAGGAGAAGATATGGTTGAAGTTATGTGTCATGGAGGACCTGTTGTTACAAGAATGCTTCTGAACATCTTTCTGAAGCTCGGTGCCAGAATAGCGGAACCTGGCGAGTTCACCAAAAGAGCTTTTCTGAACGGGAAGATGGATCTTACAAAAGCAGAGGCTGTAAGGGACCTTATAGAAGCTAGAACGGAGATGAGTGCAAAGCTTGCTCTCAAGAATTTGAAAGGAGAGCTTTCCTCCTTCATCGATGAATTGAGGAAGAAGATCCTGGATTTGCTGGCGGAGATAGAAGTGGTTCTGGATTACCCAGATGAGCTCGATTTCGATGAACAAGGTATCGGAGCGAAACTCAAGGGAATACTTGTTGAGATCGAAAAACAGCTGGATCTTTCAGAACATGGAATCGCTTTGAAAGAAGGAATCAGGATGGTTATTGTTGGAAAGCCAAATGTGGGAAAATCAACGCTTTTGAACAGGCTCCTTAAGGAAGACAGAGCGATAGTAACCGAGATACCCGGGACAACAAGGGATATCATAACAGAGGATCTGAACATAAAAGGTGTCCTCTTCAAAGTTGTGGATACGGCTGGGATAAGAAAATCTCAGGATGTTGTGGAAAAGATAGGTATAGATAGAGCTTTGAAAGAAATAGAAAGGGCAGATCTTATACTGTTTGTTTTGGATGCAAGCACACCTTTGGATGAGAACGATGAGATGATATTGAGTAAGATAAAGAGTAAAAGGTATTTAGTGGTTGTAAATAAAGTTGATGTTGTTGAAAAACTGGATGTGAAGAAAATCAAAAATATGCTCGGTACAGACAAACACGTTTGCGTCATCTCAGCCCTGAAGGGAGAAGGGCTTTCGAAACTTGAGGAAGCTATTCTCGAAGAAGTAAAAGATACCATGGAAAAAGGCACTTCATCCCTCGTTCTGAACGAGAGACAGAGAGAGATTCTGATATTTGTCAGGGATCATTTGAGAGAAGCTTTGAATACACTGAAGGAGGGGTACACAGTAGATACAATTTCTCTGGATCTGCGAAAAGCACTGGGATATCTCGACAGAGTGGTGGGGAGAGATTTCACAGAAGATCTTTTGGACACAATCTTTTCCAATTTCTGTGTTGGAAAATGAAGGAGGGGAATCCCCCCTCCCTCATTTAACTTTTTCCTTGAGAGCTTTTCCAGGTCTGAACTTCGGCACCTTCCTTTCAGGAATATTGATGGGCTCTTTGGTCTGTGGGTTCACACCCCTTCTTGCGGCTGCTTTCCTAACCTCGAAGCTTCCGAAACCGACCAATTGTACCTTCTCTCCCTTGGCCAAAGCGTCTGATATGACTTCAATCGTCGTGTCAATGATCTTCTTCACATCCTTTTTCTTAGCTCCGGCCTTCTTAGCGACTTTGTCAACAAGTTCCTTCTTGTTCATAAGTTCTCCCCCTCCTTTTATAAAATTCGGAGAAAAAGCCTCTCCTTGTCAGTAAATATACCATTTTCAGACAATGCATTTCAAGTCAGAAGAATAAAGGGATAAGAATGCAAACGCCAAAATGGGCTTTTATAAATGATTCCAACACAACAATTCGCAAGAACTACTTCATTATAAGGATCTTCCATCAGGATTGGACTTCAGTGTTTTTGTAAAAGTTCAGATGGTAAAATACACTCCTGTGGTTCACTCTGAAATTTTGAGAAGGGAGAGTACATGTGAAAGCACGATTAATCTGGACGATTTTTCTGGGGCTGGGTGTAATAGTTCTTCTATTTTCCGTGATAGGAAGTAAGGAAATTTTCGCGACGTTGAAGAATGTGAATCCCTTAGTCATCTTGCTTCTAGGTATCACGGTCTTTACCATAACCTTGCTGGATTCAACCAGAACCTACATTCTCTCGAAAAGCCTTGGAGCAAGATTACCTTTTAAAGTGTACCTGGAGAATACCATTATGGGTTTTTACTTCTCTGCTGTAACTCCTTTTGCAGCGGGTGGGCAACCTTTTCAGATATATCACCTTGTAAAAAATTCGGTGGAGCTTGGAAAAGCCTCCATGATAGTTGCCGCTAAATTCATATCATCTTTCACGTCAGCGGTGCTCCTAGGAATCCTCGCTTTCATCTTCTTGTTCGAGGAAATCAAGGGGATAAGGTTAATAGGCCCCATAATACTAGTAGGAGTTTTTGCTACCTTGGCCTTTTACTTCCTTTTCATAACCTTCCTTTTGAATAGAAAGTGGATAGAGAGTTTCTTCTCTTTGAAGATAGTGACGGTTCCCATCGCGTTCGTTTTGAGAAAAGATGCAGATGTGGTGAGAGATAGTGTGAAAGATAAGGTGGAAAACTACATGAACGCTTTCGAAACACTATGGAAATCCTCAAAAAAAGTTTTTTTCACCATCTTCATCCTCTCATTCATCATGATCCTTTTGACCCAGATTACGGGGTTTCTCTCTTTGATATCAGTTCTGGAAGACACGAATCTGAACTTTTTCAAGGTTATAGGTCTCCAGTCGGCCATGAACATGATCGTTTATTTTCTACCAACACCAGGTGCCAGTGGAGGAATAGAAGGGAGCTTTTACATAATATACAGCGGCATAGTTGGGAAAAGCAGAGCGGCAGTTTCCTTGCTAATCTGGAGAATAGCAACTTATTACTCGACCATAGTTATAGGAGGAATATTGATTCTGAAAAGGGTGAAAAATAAAAGGGGCTGAGCCCCTTATTTGGTGCCGAGGGCGGGACTTGAACCCGCACGGGCCGAAGCCCACATGGCCCTCAACCATGCGTGTCTGCCAGTTCCACCACCTCGGCGTCCGTCAAGAATTTTACCACGAAAATTCCATGATTACAAGATAGTCTGGATATAATCTCTATGGAAAAATGGGAAATTCGAGGTGAGATGATGGAGAATTTTCCAGTTTCTCTTTCCTATTTTGTCCTGTTCTTTGGTATAACCATCGCTGGGTTTATAGTCTTAGTTGCTGCAACACTCTGGTTGTTCAGGCACAACCTTTCTAAATGGAAAGAGGATTCATCCTTCATGGATGAGAGGGAATACATCGAAAAGATGGTAAAAGACCTCATAAGGGAGATTAGAAGTTTAAGGGAAGAAATTGAGGAGCTACGTAGAAGGCTCTCATGAAAGATTCTGTCAGAAGGTGATAATGTGGTTAGAACTTTCACACTTCCTGAAGACATAGAAACAGATGGTGTTTGCCTTGTAATAGACGTTCTCAGAGCAACCAGCACGATTGTAACGGCTCTCTCAAACGGTGCACTGTTTGTGAGGCCGGTCGAGAAGGTTAAAGAAGCTGAAAATATGAGAGAAAAAGATGCTCTTCTATGTGGTGAAAGAGGCGGTTTGAAAATAAAGGGATTCGACCTTGGGAATTCACCTCTGGAGTACAAGAAGGAGATAATAAAAGGGAAAAAGATAATTTTGACGACGACGAACGGGACAAGAGTTGTGAAACTTTTAAGATGTTCAAAGATAATAGCGGTTTCCTTCTTGAACGTTTCTTCCGTTGTGAATTTTGTGAAGGATTCGGAAGAGATAAGCATCGTCTGCTCTGGAACCGAAGGGAATTTTTCTCTGGAGGACTTTCTCCTTGCTGGTATGATCGTGAAACTCCTCGGCAGAGAAGATCTAGACGATGCTTCTAAAGTGGCCATGCGTTACTATGAAAGTGTGGAAAATATAGAAGCAGAGATCAGAAGATCATCACACGCTCAAAAGCTCATCCGTCTTGGATTTGAAAAAGATGTGATCTTTTGCTCTCGAATCGACCTCTTCAACGTCGTGCCAATCTTGGAAGATGGTGTTTTCGTTTCTAAATAAGAAGGACTGTGTTTGCAAGGGTTAAATCCAAAACCACTCTAATGTCACCTCTTGGATCATCCAGGGATGCGATATTCTGCTTAAAATCGTTTTAGACATGGTTTAAGTGTTTCTTAGAAAAACATCTTGAGCCAGTCGAAAAATGGTATTATGAGAAGGGCGGGGAGGAAATTTCCAACCTTTATATCCCTTATCTCGAGTATTCTAAGACCGAGTCCAAGAATCATGACACCACCGACCCCAACAAAATCTCCAAGAAATTCAGGAGTTGCTAGAAATTTCAAAGTCGAAGCGAAGGAAACTAAAAGTCCTTGAACAAGGAAAACCATGATGGCGGAGAAAATCACACCAGCCCCGAACAAAGAGGAGAGAATAGTTGAGGATATCCCATCAAGAAGGGATTTTATTAGAATGAGGTTTGGATCACCGGAAACACCTATGTTTATCGAACCTATGATCGTCATAGGACCTACCAGAAAGAGAACGGAAGCGGTAACAAAGCCTTTCGCAAAGCTCGCTTCATCCTTTTTCTTCCTGTTCATGTAATTTGCCAATCCTTGAAGCTTTTCCTCTATTCCAAAAAGCGTTCCTATAACTCCACCAAGAGCCAAAGATCCCAATATCAAAAGAAACTCTTTGCCTTCCATGATCATTCGCACACCCATAGCGAGAGTTGTCAAACCGACGGCATTAAATAGAATAACCTTGTACTTCTCAGGGATTCCTTTTCCGAATATAGTCCCAAAAGTCCCACCCAGAATCACCGCTATCGTGTTCACAATAACAGCGTAGTGAAACATTACTTGAACCTCCTGGTTTGAGCAAAGATCCCAAACAACCCTCCCGTGTGAATGAATAGAACTTTCTTACCGCTACCCCTCATCATCTCAACCATGCCTCTGAAAGCCTTCCCAGTGTAGACGGGATCCAATATTATGCCCTCAAGTTTCGCCATTTTCTCTATCATCTCCACGTCATCTTCGCTTGGTACCGCATAAGCCGGCCCACTGAAGTCATCGACAACTTCGTAATCTAGTTTCTCCACATGGATCCCCATTTCCTTCATACCTTCAACTATCTTTTCTATCCTCTCGTAGAAGAGATCTTTTGACCTCTTCGTCACGTTTACTCCTACAAGATGAGGTTTCTTTTCCAAAAGCGAAAGACCTGAAGCAAGTCCTGCAACTGTTCCCCCACTTCCAAGGGCGCTGAAAACGGCATCAAACTCTTCGAGGTCTGTCTGATCCCTTATCTCGAAGACAGCGTGATAATAACCAAGAGCGCCAAGCGGATTAGATCCACCTTCTGGTATTATGTAGACTTTCCTACCCTTTCTTTCGTATTCTTCCTTCTTTTCCCTGAATATCTCGTCTATTCTTTCATATTCCTCAGGGGTTATCTCGACTATCTCGGCTCCAAGAAGATGGTTAATGAAATAGTTCCCGTTGAAGACGAACTCATCACTCTTTCTGAGAAAAAGAACAGGAGACATTCCCAGCTTTATCGAGAAATAAGCGGTGGCTCTTGCATGATTCGATTGAATACCACCACACGTGAAAACGGTATCACACTTCTTCGAAAGTGCATCGGCTAGAAGAAATTCCAGCTTCCTCACCTTGTTCCCACTTCCCACCATTTCTGTGAGATCATCCCTTTTCACCCAGATCTCGAAGCCGAATTCATCAGAAGCTCTCTTCAAAAATTCGATGGGAGTTGGCTTTTGAGCAAGATTCAATCTGTTCATCTGAATACCCTCCCCTTTGAGATGATATCACTGTTTCATCAAACCATGTTTGAGAATACTTAACAAGATGTGATGAAAATACCTCAACTCTTCGACCCACTTCCAATTTCTTGAAGGGGATAGGAATCTTACGGCTCAAGGCCAGCTTCCACGGGCTAATGCCCGGATCACACAGGGTGGGATGAACCTCACACCTACGACAGGGGCTAAATCCACTTCGACCGTAGCTGAAATACTTTGTTTATCGCTCCTACCCCATCACGGTGGTACTCAAAAACGCAACTTGGACACTTGAAGTTACGGTTTGAAGGTTCGTGTTTGCAGCCGGACATGTCTGAGAGGTGCATTCTTCCAACACAACTTCAACCTTGATTCCAGCAAGTTCTGCTTTGCTTTTGATTAAGTCTGTGAGACGTCTGAACATCCAACTATGGATCTTTGGTTAGCTACTTTGTGGTATTTAGTCCGCTGTCTGATATTCTTTAATTACGAGAATTCCAAACAAGCCCAGCAAGACTGACGTTGGCGTTCTCCAACTAACGAGTGTTCGTGGAGGCAAATGTTATGCGTGCTTGCATTCCTATCACTCTGTAATATCAACACATCTCAGAGAACAAATGAAGACTTTTTGGATGCCTTATTCCCCCTAAAAAAGAGCCTGCGGCGGTTTATCTTTTGTCAAATTAGAAAGCATCTCTTTATATGAACATTCTTTATTAAGCCTTCTTCACTGGTTTATTTTTTCGTAAATTGATAGTTTTATAAACAATCTTTTTATATATCCTAAAAGTTCTTGAAGAAATAATGCGCATTTCCCGCTAATTAGTTTTTTTAATAAATTGTCTAAATATATGTAAATGCAAAGTACCATGTTTATTATATATCAGTTCCAACTCGTTTTTCAAGTCATACCGTGTATTACTTGCTGTTAAAAGATTCTCAAAACTATCAATTTACGAAACCAAAAAACAGTTTATTAATAAGGGGGGATTGTGAATGAGTTTGAGGATGAAATTTTTACTCATTGCACTGATTCCTCTTTTAGTTTTACTCGTAGTCGAGATGATATCCGGTAACATGTTTCTTCAAGAAAGCAAGGATATAACAGATAACTTCGATAAGTACACACTCGCGGTTGATGCTCTGGACAAAATAGGAGAACTTAAAAGAGCTGCTTCTCTACTCACTCAGGGATTGGAGAAATTAGAAACCGTAGAAACGTTGTATAACGATCTCAAGAAAGTGGAAGATGAGATTCCTTCCTTGAAAAAGAATATAGACGCCTTATCTGAAAACATCCAGGCTATAAAAGCGGGAGATACAACCGCCATCTCGAAAATTCTGCAACTTACAGAAAATGTGAAAAAGGATATTATAACGGAACTCACCCGAACAAAAGAAGAGGTCAGAGACAATTTATCGGCGATGAATTCCATCATCAAAAGTTTGATTTACATGGTCTCAACAGCAGTGGTTGTTGTGTCTGTAGTTCTTATGCTGATTCTGGTATCCAGAATGCTCAGATATCTCGAACCTGTGATGGAAGCATCAAAAACTCTGAGAAACAACGATCTGACGATTCGGATTCAAGAAGCAAAAACGAAAGATGAGCTGGGAACACTTCTGAACGAATTCAAAGCTTCTATCGAGTACCTCAGGGGCAACCTTGGTGAAATACAAAACGAGACATTCAAGGTTGCTGAAAGTATAGAAGAAGTCGCCACCTCGAGTGAATCCGTCGCAGGCCAAACAGAAAGTGTGGTTAAGGAAATGGATAACATATCGTCAAGAATTCAATCCATATCCTCTTCCATACAGGAAACAACCGCGGGAGCTGAGGAAATAAGTGGAGCTACGAAAAACATAGCTGACAACGCTCAGCAATCTGCGGAATTTGCCCAGCAGAGTACACAACTCGCAAAGGAAGCTGGAGATATCCTTAAATCCGTTATCGAGTCCACGAGAAAGATAGCGGATTCTGCCAGAGATGTGGAAAGAGTCGTTGAGAGTTTCAACAAAGGAGCCGAAGATATAACAGAATTTGTGGAAACCATAAATTCCATAGCGGAACAGACAAATTTACTGGCTCTTAATGCTGCAATAGAAGCGGCTCGTGCTGGGGAGGCTGGAAGAGGGTTCGCTGTTGTTGCAGATGAGATAAGGAAACTGGCAGAGGAAAGCAAAGTCTCAGCAGAGAAGATAAGAGAGGTTGTTGAAGAAATCGGAAACATCGCGCAAAATGCAAGAAAGGTCTCTACCGAGATAACAACTCAAGTGGAAGAGGGAGCAAAGCTTGCAGATATCGCGGATAAGAAACTCGACGAGATAATAAGGGCTGTGGAGAAGATAAACAACATGCTCCAGAATATAGCGGCTGCCATCGAAGAACAGACCGCCGCCGTTGATGAGATATCTCAAGCAATGACGGACAATGCGAAAAACGTTGAGGAGATAAATGCGAGTGTTCAGGAAGTGTACAGCTTACTCGAAGAAACGGGAGCGAATGTTGAAGAGATCACGGCGAAAGTCAAATCCATAAGGGAAAACGCCGCTAAATTGAAGGAAGTTGTTGCGAGGTATCGAATTTGATACCCCGGGGAGGAGATAAACATGGCGTTTAAAGTTATAACCTTCAAGATAGGAGGAATGCCTTTTGCTTTGGATATAAACAGCGTCGAGAGCATTGTTGAACTCGAATCGATAACTAAAATACCAGACGCCCCATACGAGATAGAAGGTGTGATGAATTTAAGGGGAGAAATCCTTCCCGTCATCGATGGAAAGAAAAGGCTCGGAGAAGGTATGGGAAACGGTGAAGGAGAGAAAGTGATAGTTGTAAACTTTGAGAATACTAAATACGGCCTTATAGTCGACGCCGTGGATGAAGTTATGAATGTATCAGAAGAAGAAGTAGAGGAAGTGATGGTAACAAAAGCGAGTTACGTGTCAGGGATCATAAAGAAAGGAGGAGATCTCATAGTCCTTCTGAATCCAGACATCGTTGGGAAAGAGGTCCTCCAATCGGTTCTGGGAGTTAAACGAGGAGGTGTCGAAGTTGATAAATAAAATCCTTGAGTTTGCAGTTAAACTCGCTCAAAGCAAGGATACAAGGGAAGTAAAAAAGATAACCAGGGATTTTTTCGGAGATGCTGTCGAGATTCAGGAGAAAGAAGGAGGGCTAGATATCCGTATCAGTGGAGAATATAGAAAATTTGCTGAATATATCTCGAAGATGATAAAAGCATTTTATGAGAGAAACAAAAATGAAATGGGGAAAATCACCACTTGGCCGTTCCTGAAAGAGGATCTCCTCCTGGATTCCTTGGAGTATAAGGACTCGCTGGGGAGGAGTATCCATCTTCCATTCGGGGTTTTGGAGATACTCTTTCGAATCTTCGAGTTCAAAGATTACGAAACACGTGAGCACATAACGAGGGTTGGTATCGTATCGGCTAAAATTGCCAAAACGATGGGTAAAGATGATCTTTTTGTGTCCTTAATCAGATTTGCTGCACCACTTCATGACATAGGAAAACTTCTCATACCCAACGAAATACTTTTAAAGCCAGGAAAACTTACCGAGGAAGAGTGGGAAGTCGTCAAAAAGCATCCGATCATCGGCTGGAGTATTTTGAAAGATGCTGCCTCAGATGTTCTACGCCTTGCAGCAGATATCGCTCTCACACACCATGAGAGATGGAACGGAACGGGCTATCCAAGGGGTTTAAAAGAAAGGGAGATACCCATTGGAGGAAGGATAGTAGCGGTTGCAGACAGCCTGGACGCCATGGTGTGTGAGAGACCTTACAAAAAACCCAAAACCTTGGATGAAGCTCTTTGCGAGATAAACGATCTCTCTGGGATCTGGTACGATCCTGAAGTGGTGAAAGCTTTGAACATTATCGAAGAAGAGTTGAAAAAACTATATAAAGAATCCAAAAGGAGAAGATCCATCGACATGGGTTAAAAGAGCTCTTCGTCATTGCGGTCAAAAAAGGCCTCTCAGCATCCATATGCGGGAGGCCTTTTTTATTCGATGAAAAACACCATTTCACGGAATCGATGGCAGAATATAATTACAAAACCTCACTCAGAGGGAGGTTTCCGAATGGAGAAATTTCTCGAGTACCTTAAAGTTGTAAAGAAGCGAAACGAAAGGACTATAAGGCAATATAGAAGTATCCTTAAGGAATTCAGAAATTTTGAACCCATAACCCTTCTGTCTTGGGAGAAATATTTAGCTCATATCTCGCGAAACAGGCCCATAACTCAGAGGAATAAAATCATCGTTGTTCGTCAGTATTTGAATTGGTGCGCTGACAACGGTTTTCTGAATATAAAAAAGAGATTTTGGAATGATGCAGAACCACCTCGTGAGAGAAATCTTCCAAAGGTTCTGGAACTTGGGGAAGTTAAAAAGATCATCAGATCCTGTGACAATCCTTACTACAAAGCACTCTTCACACTCATGGTGAACACTGGTATGAGGATATCAGAAGTTCTGGCATTATCACTTGAGGACATCGCTTTTAATGGTACGTTTGCAAAAATCCGTATTCGAGGAAAGGGGAACAAG
>Ga0190313_1000542_pt1 | contig 22290 bp, 40 predicted proteins | sample 4870071011_MG_FD_169989 | JGI IMG/M metagenome (GOLD analysis project Ga0190313, IMG submission 169989) | Hydrothermal vent sediment bacterial communities from Southern Trench, Guaymas Basin, Mexico - 4870-07-10-11_MG | ecosystem: Environmental > Aquatic > Marine > Hydrothermal vents > Sediment ...
TCCTAGCATAGTCCACGCCCGCCGAGAAAGCAACCAAAGGAAGCCATATTCCGCCCCAAATAACGGCAGCCCGCAGAGGCCACCACGGAATGAAGTTAGCTAATACGAATATCCACCATATCGCTGGTATAGGAATTGAAATTATTACTGCCCACTTCAGCACGTAGCGACTGAATGCCATTACCTACCACAGCCAAAATCTTATTTGATTCCACAGCCCGAAGAAGGCAGCAATACCAGCCACGACTGTTGGATGCTCGCAGAGAAACGTCTTCACTTTGTTTACTAACTTCTCTACCCTCTCCCTCATTTATATTCCCCAAGATAATCTTCTTTTTACTCTATTTAATGATTGCGTGAAAAACTACAAAATTTTCGACAATTACCCTTAAGTTTATTGTTATATAGTTTCCTTCATATGAGTCAGAAATTCAGACGACAAACTCTGACTTTAATACGTCTTATCCTACAACTCATCAAACAGGGATACTACCCTTCAAAAATCGCCAAGATAGTTGGAAGAGCAAAACAAACAATTCATTATCATATTAAGAAACTAGAGAAGCTTGGCTATATCGAACTACAATCTAGAGACGTAATAACAATTTATCGAGTAACCCAAGCAGGTCAGAAATTTCTCGATGAGTTCGAGAGGTGTGTTTTTCGTGGTAGGCGTTTGAGGTTGCATAATGTTGTTTTTAAGTATAGGATTTTGCGTGAGCCTTTGAGGCCTATTGATTGGCGTAAGGTTGTGCGTTTGCGTAATTGGGGGCAGTTGATTGGGCGTGAGTGTGGTTTGACTGTTAGGAAGAATCCGGATAGTATTGAGGTTTTTTGTAGGGTTCTGGAGGGTGATGATCCTTATGAGTTGTTGTTTAGGGCTAGGGAGGAGGCTGATAGGCTTGCTTCTTTTCTGGAGAAGAAGTTTGATATGGTTTTGGGGCGTGGTGAGCTTAGTCGTAAGCCTCATTTTGGCGTTTATGATGCTATAGCTGGAAAGTTTAGTAAGAGCTTTCAGTTGAGTGATGATGTTGCGAAGATTGATGAGAGTGAAGGTTATGGCGAGATTGATTGGCATGACCCAGGCTTGGCGAAGGATTACTTGTTGATGCCTTCTAGGCTTAGAAGCCTCGAATCTGAACTTCAATCCTTGAATAAGAGGCTTTCGGCGTTAGAGAGTGGACTAACAACAATTCTTCAAACATGGAATATGGTAGGCAATAAGCTGTTAGAGCTACTTTCTAAGCTTGAAGAAAAAACCTAATATACAAAGGGCTCAATCAAATGGCTAAGTCCATACTCAAGAGATTCTACCACTTCATACCATCCTTGCTCAAGCCATTTTGAGAATTGAACATACAGCTTAGGCTTAAACTTTCTCGAAGCGAAGAATCCCTTACATTTACTTTTCTCCTCGCTTGTGTAGGCAGCATGAACAATTCCTCCAGCCTTAAACTCATAAAACGGATACTTTCTGCAAACCATAGGTCTAACATCATAAATAGTGCATAAGCCATTCTTCAAAAATCGGCATCTATGCGGAATCATAAGGTCGTCTTCAGTTTCATCCTTAAACCTCTTAAGATTCCAAGTAAGCATTTTCGCGGGAATATTAAGGGGATAAACAGTTTCCATCGAAATTACTCCATAAACGCATTCCTCAGACAAGAACTTGTCAACACTAGAATATCCCAACTTAATCATTAAACGCCGTATATCCTGGAAAGTGAGGGGCAATCCTCTAGGAACAGTGCAACAATGCCCGCACTTTTGACATTTAAAATTCAGATAAGTCCTTGTTTCACGGTCATAGGGTATGTGGAAGACAACATTACCTACCCTAAACTGTCTATCCTCAAGCTGTTTCTTATTGCGAATCCAAAATTCTAATAAACTCAAATCCAGCTACCTCCAATACAGCGTAGCGTAGGCTCTCTTGCCAGTTACAACCTCTAAGACATCACTTAAATCGGCTTCAACATAGTTCTTATGTCCAATAGGATACTCAATCATAACCGTTACTTTCCCCCTACTTTTACTTGCCGCGATATACCCAGCTACCTTACGCTTATTCAAAAGATCACCTCACAATTTTGAAAAGCTAAAAAGTCTGTCTATACTTCTTCAGAACCTTAATAATATGCTCAAGCTCTTCCTCACTCTTAACAAGCCTAGCTATTCTAATGGCTTCTCTGGGGTCAGCCGAGTCAAGCTCATCATAAACGGCTAACGCTATTTTCCTTGCTAACTCAGGCTCGACATTCTCTTGTCTTACAAGCACGTGTTCCACAGTCTTAATGAATTGCTCCCTATTATACCTCTGAAACGTAATCTGTAAAAACCTACTCAGCACTTGCTCAGGAATCCCTTTTGTTTCATTAGCGGTCGCGAAAATCCACGTCTTAAGCCTAACGCTTCTAACCCTTCCATACAAGGTTTCCGAAACTATCCCATACTGTGCTAAGCTCAAAAGAACACCATAATCCTCTCTGCTCAATTGGTCAAACTCGTTAATCAGTAGGTATCTTGGCCTTCTCTCAATAAGGATGCTGGCAAGCCCTGCCTTACTAGCTCTACTTCCTAAGGCGAAGTAACTATTAGGAAGCCTTTCAAGCTCCAACAGAAACATAGTTTTAGCTGAAGCCGGCGGACCGATAAGAAGTATATGAACTGGTTTCTCTGAGCTTAAAGCTCTCCTGAAAATATCCTTCACATCATCATAGCCTATTATGTTCTCAAAAAGGTCTTCTGGTATCTCCTCCTCTTGCGGCGTAACAACTTCAATTTCTTGAAGAAGATTCTCAAAGTCCGTTACAGCCCGCTTTGTTTCTTCCCTATCCGCCAGCAAATACCCTGTATGCTTCCTGCTCTTGTAAACTATCTTTAGAATCCCTCTACGCCAAAGCGTCATTAAGTCCCAAGGGGCAACTTGAACATCACTCCATTCCCATCCTAAACTGTCAAAGTATTGGTCGTCCTGATGCTCCTCTTCATAGGCTATTATCGTCTTGAGAATTTCAAGAAACTGCTCCTTCTCCCTGAGTAGCTGAATAACAGAGTCGTAAATGGACATTACTGATAACCTTCTTTCTTCATTATGTAGTTGATCAAATCCTTCTTCAGATGCTCCGTATAGAGGTGTGCCCAAAGTCCCTCGGCAGACCTAGACACATGAGGACATAATGGACATTTAAATCTCTTTTTTGTCATCGCCCTCACCTCCTTCACCCAGCACAACCTCTTCCTCATCTAGGAACCTTTCTATGGCTTCCTCGATGCACTTTCTAATAGCTCCGTATGTTCTTGTTCCATATTTTCTCTGTATGTATCGTCGCAGTCTTTCCTCTAAGGCATCATCTATCACAACATTTATTCTTCCCAATTCAGACTCACCTCACCCCTTCTAGCTACTTTCGTGAAAGATATTACCGTCATCACTAATATCACCAAAATTTCTGGGACTAACGCAAAAAGTAAGGCGAAAAAATCACGGTAAAGTAGGTTAAATAGTAGCAAAAAGGCGGAAACCAACACAATAACATCCACTAGCCAGCTCATAAGCTCACATTCAACAATTGTTAAATTGTGAATATAAAAACTGCGTAATTACACAATTTACTTTTTGACTTCCCCAACCTTAAACTTGGATAATTGAACTTTCCATATCCACTCTTTAAGGTCATCAAGTAGCTTCATCTCATAATCAGTCAGCTTAATTTCCTCTAAGAAATCGGCATCTCTATACTTTTTTAACAGAAATTGGTAGATTCTAACCCATTCACGAGAGGGGACAACATTCAAAGTGGCAGTATAAATGTAAATTAAAGCCTCTATATCGGTAGCCTTTCCATAATCTCCCTTCAACGACTGCATTAAACGTTCAATCTGAACTCTATTCTTCATCCATTCAGGAATTATGTCCCTACAATCAGCAGAAAAAACTACTATGGGTTTTAAGAAGTTCCAGACAAATTGGTCAAAAATTTTCTTTCCTTTACGGTATTCTTGAACAACAAATTGTATTTCCAACTTGCTGGGAGGATGGTCAAACCTAATCGGAATCTCCTCAAGAGTCCTTTCATTCCTCAGAAACCAATAGTTCTCAGTAGCACAATAATACACATACCAATCTCCATAGTGAGTTGCCGGCGTTAAAGCTCTTTTCAGAAACCTCTGAAACCCCTCATAGTCTAAAAGATAGGGGTCTTTCTCCCTCCACTTCCTAAGAATAAAATCGGTAAAATCCATTAATGTCAACCTTCCACTAAGTGTGGGAATAACGCCGAAACGAATTCCTTAGGTAAGTATCCAAGTCTATCTCTGAGTTTCTGAGTCAAGCTACACCGTAAAATGGTGAGCTGATGCCTGACATTCGCAAGCTCAAGTATTTCTTCTGGTGCATGAGTTGGAAGAGGCCACAAATTAGGCTCCCTATTTAGTATGGCTCTCTCTGTCCCGCAATATAGACACTCAATTTTTCCTTCGTGAAATCCATAAGAACCCGCTGGAAAACCACAAAACCTACACCTTACAGCTTGCCACTCTCGATATAACTCCTTATAGTTAACTTGCCTTATCATCTCCTTAAATTTCTCGGAAAGGCTCATAATTTCACAGAATATGGCGAATCCCTCATTATCCAATAGGTAAGGGTCAACAACTTTCCATATGTCAAGCCATTTTTGGTTCAAGCTTCCACCTCAAAACTCTCGTCTAACTCCTTAATTACGTTCATTAACTCCTCTTTAGTGTAGTATTTCCCTGTAGATGCCAGATGCTTTATCTCATTATAGATTTTGTCGCTTCCGTGAATAGCTAAGAACCTACGACGCTTACCCCTACGCCTTTTACCCTTATAGTAATAGACATCACTTTCAAATTTGCAGTATAGCCTTTCCCTACCCTTTTTCAACACAAACTCAATATCCAAATCTGAGTAAAACCACCTTTCAACAAGTCTAGCTAATCTCTCAGCTCCCTCCTTCAACGCCTAACCTCCTGCCTTAAGCTCTACGGCTTAAGGTTTCAGGGGTAGAAAAAATGGGAATAGTTTCAACTTTTCCATCACGGTATATTTTATGGATTTGCCCACATCCTAGACATTTAAGATAGGTAGCATGAACCTCTATTGGCGAGTATCGGAAGAGAGTAAAGTCCACTTTCTGAAAGATGGAAAGAACTTCCTTCCCTATTATTGGACAATTAATGATATACCATTTTACGTCGCCAAATTTTTCTTTTAGCATTCTTGAGTGTTTGGAGCATATCGTCCATCTGACACTTTCTTTTCGACAGTCTTTACATTCTAAGATTTCCTGAAGAATTTCCTCCATTAGGACTCACCCGATTTTTGGAGAATAGAAAAAATGGGGGAGATTTTAGGGATTACCCAAAGCGTCTTTGATTCCGTCTTTAATGGCGTTCCAGATGTTGTAGGGACTATCGAAGCAGTAGCCATCAATATACTTCTTTACGACGTGAAGAACGTGTTGTTTTTCTTCCTCAGGAATCTCTATGTTCAGCCTATTAGCCATTTCCCAGACATCATCTTCTACGATGACGAAGACGGGCTTACTGACCTTGCCTTGAACCTTTATTGTTGTTAGCATAGTTCCGCATTCGGGACAGTTGCACACGTAGGTTTCAGACTCCCCTTTCACGGGTTGTAGCTCCACCCTTTTGAACTGCTGACAGACATGACACCACAACAGAAGACTTCCTTCTTTAATAGGCTCTAGACTTAACATTCACCACGCCCTCAGATACATGACTCCTCCACAGTTTGGACATCTGAATCCATCCATACCTCTGACATAGGTTGTTTTTTTGCCACTAACCAACTGTAGCGGAATATAGTTTCCCTTACATATCTCCTTAGCAACTCTATGGTATTCCTCAGCATCCGCATACTCTATTGCCCCACATCTTGAACACTTGAAAATAACTCGACCCGACATAACTTAACTCCCATCCTTCAATTTTTCGAGAAGCTTCTGTCTGAGTCGCTGGACTTCCTTTTTTAGTTCTTCAGTTATATCTTCTCTGTTTTCTACGCCATCCAAGTATCCCATTATCCACCTTTCGTCAAGATGTTTGAAAAAATTGGGATTTCTAAGCTGTTTTAGGACATTTTCTAAAGATTGGTCATGCCCTAAGCGGTAGCCATATTCATACACCATCTTTCTCACCCTTCAATTTTTCAAGAAGCTCTTGTAGAACCGCGATTCTACCCTCAACATTTATGGCGGCGTATAGTGATTCAAACTGTCCCTTCCATAGGTAGGCTACGTCGGACTGTTCAAACTTTTTCTGCATATCTGCTATGTGATGGTGCAAAATTTCACGGTGGTGCTGAAGTTCCTTCAGCATTCCGTTGATAATTGCTATGACCTCGTCTTTTGATGGTTCTTCTTTCTTCGTTTTGATTCCCCCTCGACCATTTCCGACTCGATAAGGTTGTAGATCGACCACATTCCTTTGACAACCCCTCTTAGGTAGTAGTCTTCTGGCGTTTCTGGCTCTTCGCTAGCTTCAGCGACGTAATGCTCGAAACCCATTATGAAGTTCGCAAGATAGTCTTCCCAAAAGTCTTCCCAAGCCCTTCTTGATATTGGCTTTTTTACAGGCTTCTCAAGGATTATGTTGCCACATTCTGCACATCTAAGACTCAATATTCTTTCCTTGTCCACAGTTCTATCGGCTATTGGGTCTCCGTCTAAGCTGAGAACCTCTGAAATCTGTTGCTCTACGATGATATTAAACTTGTTTGAACCGCATCGAGGACATAGAAACCTCTGTCTTTCTTCCAGCTTTTCCATATTTAGACTCTCCGCCCTAGAGGAATCTCCTCTAGGGTTTCGGAGAAAAAAGGTGGGGAATTGAGTTTAGATTTCGGCTTTTTCTCTAGAAACTAATCTCTTATATTCTTCTTCGGCTTGCTGAACTACCTTTTCCAGCTCATCCACAGTCATAAACTCGAACTGCTCTTCATCAGCGAATTTATTGCTGAAATCTATGTCCCTAATTTTTCTTGAAATTTCAGAGAGCCTCTTGAACAGCATTTTATATTTCCTTGCCTCGTCTTGTCGTAATTTTAAAGCCCATTCAAGGTCATCTTCCTCGTCCATTTCAAGAATCGCTAAGCTCCCTGGCGGGAGTATGCTTCTCTCTCCCATGTAACCTTCCTTCTTGGTTTCCGCTGGCTCCCAATAGTATGCCTTCCATTTCTCCGAATCCTCAGAATCCTTTCCTACATATACAACCGCAGATGTCCACCCGTTTATGGCATCCAAGAAACTTTCGACATTCGTGAATCTGAAGATTTGACTAGGCTTCCTTTTGATTTCGATGGTATCGGCCTTGACCAATTCCACTCCAGTAAAGAACTTCCTGTTATAGCTTAGAATGTCGAAGTGCATTTCTCCGCCCCTCGAGTTTACCCCTCAGAGGGGTTTCGGAGAAAGGATACCCTTTCTAAACGGGAGCAATTTTTAAAAGAAAAAATCACTTAGGCAAAAGGCGATGGAATTGCTCCTTTATGTTGCATTCCTTAGGCGAAGCCGTTTTGTCAAACCTTATTCTTAGAAATACGGGATGTCTCAGCGTGAACCCTAAAGGATACTCATCGCTTTTTACAAGTTCTTGAAAACTTACCTCAATTACTAATGAGGGTTTAACATAAATATATCTATCGTCTTCGCCAATCTTAAATTCCATAAGAGCCTCGTATAATGCTCTCCTTTGCTGTTCGGAGAAACCACTTCCAACCCTTCCAATAGGAATAAGTTTACCATCCTTATATGCTCCAATAAGTAGTGAGCCAATTTTTCCATTCTCTAGCTTGAACACCTTACTATCCTTAGACAGTCCCATAACAACTACGTCTGCTGTCTGCAACTTCTTGATTTTATAGGCAGGCTGATTGTATAGGGCGAATGGCTCTCTTACAACTATACCTTCAAATCCTCTCTGGATAACTGAGTGATAAAACTCCCTTAAAGAAGCTCTATCCTTAATGAATTTACCTTCAGCGACGTGCAGACTCCCCATTCTCGGAAAAGTCTTCTGCACAATAGCCAACCTTTCCTCATAGGGTTTTGTGGCGTAAACCACATCAAAAACAGCCAATCTTAACTTTTCCTCTTGACTTCTGCTACGCAGAAAGTCGTATAGGTTTCCGCCTTGAAGATATAATTCTCCCACAAAAATTACCTTCTCAGGAATTAGCTTACTCGCAATATTTGTAATCTTATACTCCGTTCTTACTCTGCCCCACTTGTTAACAGTATAACACAGATCACCCAAATTAACGAGATAAGTTAATTCACCATCATATTTTATCTGAGCAAAACAAGGAATTGGAGCATCATCTAAGCTGGTTGCTCGGACTTTGGGATACTCATTTTTGGGAATAGCCTCTTTATCAAACCATTCCTTCAAAATTTGAACCTCCAAAAAGGATTAGAAAAAATGGGGGAAATTAGAGGGGTTTACTTGGGATTCTGTATCATCACCTTCTTGATTGCCTTAGCTAAGTCTTCGGTTTCTGGTGCTTGAGCCAGAGCCTCTATGACTTCATCCTTGATGCATAGGTCTTCTTCAGTTGCTTTTGGCATAGCATTCATCAATTCCTCTACTTCCTTCTCGTCAACTTCGTCTGAGCAGAACACTACTCCGTATGGAAGTGGCTCTACGAGATTCAGCGGAATAATCTCCCTCACCATTATCATTCCGTCGTCAGCAACCGTTACATACATTAGATGCTCTTCTGCTCCCTTTCTGAAGCAAACCTTGAATAATGCTACCTTGTTGAATTTCCTCAGCATATTACCGAGCTTTTGCAGATTCTTTTTCTCTTGCTCTCCAGCAGGTATGATTGCATATTCTGACCTCGTTATTAAGCCTCTAACCTCAGCCAAATCCAGCAACTTCAAGCTGGCTTTCTCTGTTTTTGTTGTTTTTCGGGGAGGCAAAGGAATCAGCTTTTCACCAGCCTTGTAAGCCCTTTGTAGCTGATACCAACCCTTGAACTCTGCTCCGCACTTAGGACATCGGTATTCCACGTCGTGCTTGACTCTTTCTGGAACAGTCTGACATTTCGGACAGACGTTGACTGTCTTGATTTGTCGTTCTCCAAGTTTCTTCAGCTCAAATTTCCCCAGCGAAACGCCAGCAAACCCCAAGACCGATATGGTCAGCTCTCCTTTCCAAGAACTCATTTTTCTCCCCCCTCCCAGCAAAAAGCTGGAGAGGGATTGGGAGAAAACGAAAAAATAAAAATAGAAAATTAGGGGACTTTATCGCAGACATCACAATTCTGTTCTTTACAGGTCTTACAAAGGTCGTAAACTTTTTTCCATCCTTGAGTTTCAAGGTGTTTTTTGACGTATTCTGGTGGCTCTTCGCTTGGATACCGCAATTCTTCAGGTAAGTTGTTCAGTATCTCCGATGCTTCTTGCTCTTTTCCTAGCAATACACAGAGGGTAAGATACCACTTGAGCCAATAGGCTGAACCGCTGTATCCTTTAGCCCCTAAGGCTGTTTGCCAATCTCCAAACCATTCAGGATGCTTAACTACCTTTCTCCAAATTTTCCTCGCTATTTCCCTCGTTACTTTTACGTTGACTCCGAAGGCTTGAGCATATCCTCGATTCCACCATGCTTCAATTCCGTATCCTCTCCATTTCACTAACTCCTCGTATCTCTTAGCTACCTTAAAGAAGTCATCCCAGCTCTGTGGTGGGTTTCCAAACTCCTTTTCTAGCACAGCCCTAACAGCGAGGTCGAAAAGTTTTCTCTCGCAGTATTCCATTCTCTCCCAATAGGAATCCTTAGCTTCGGTTTGTTCGGCGGTTATCTGAGCCTCTAGCTGTTCTAGATACTTTTTGAATCCTTCGTAATCCGTTAGATAGGGGTCTCGTTTTTTCCATTCTTCCAAAGCCTTCTCGTATATGGGCTTCTCCATAAAGACTCACCCTTTCTGCCCTAAGTCGCATGGGCTTAGGGTTTCAGAAAAAATAGAAACTAGAAAAAATGGGGGATTTCAGGGGGATTCCTCGTCTATTTCGCCAAACTCGTTATACCAGCACCCGCACTTAGCACACTTAAACCACTCTATTGGGTATTCGTAGCTTCTTTGTTCAATCTGACGACTGCCACATCGAGGACATTTACCATAGGGGTTTTCTGCGATTTCTTCATTCATTTTCTTCACCTTGCTAAAATTGTATTATTCCTTTTGGTTTTAGCTCAAAGCTGTGGATTGCTATGTCGAATACCTCGAATGTGTTTGGCTCTATTTTGTTTCCGCTACTGTCCCTATCTTTAGGTCGGAAATAGATGATGTAGTCGAATTGTTGGAGCTGTCGAATAATCCAATCTCTAAGCTCTGGTGTTACTTCTCTCCAATCTTCGTTATCTATTTCCCATCCGTCTGTCTGTGCATCGAAGTGTCCTCTTGACCTAAAGAGCCAATCTTCAGGGTTTGTATGTTGCAGAATGCTTATCATCTGCCTTCTTGTAAGTTTCCACTCAGCCTTTTCGTCGTCAGGCTTTACTCTTTCTTGCTTGATTTTGTAGGGTTTTCCCTTAACCCACAGCGTTCTTGTAGCTACATAGAACGTGCCAAACCTATTCTGCTTTACCTTTATCGTTTCTGATTCCATTATTCTCGCCCTAAACGTTTTTTCCTTCGGAGATAGCAGTTTTCACATCTCAAAATTCCGCAGTTTCTACATTCCTTCGGCATTTTAACAAACCCTCTATGGAGTTTCGGCGTAATTGACGTAGATGTCGAAAACTCCAGCCGAGCCTGTAGGATAGAAATGCAGTTTCACTTTCTGATTTTTATATTCTTCCTCTCTGAAGCTGATTGGAATTGTTTCTAGGTTTCCGTAGGCCTCCTCGTATGCCTCTTTTACTGCTAACCCAAATGAGGTGAATGAAATTCTTTCGTAGATTCTTCTCTGCACTTTCTCACCGTTGATGTGGAAGATAATGTCTGAATATCCAGACTCCCAATTGACTATCAAGACTATTTTGCTTGGTTTCTCGCTGATATACTCCTTGATAATCTCTTTTACTATTTCCTTTTGGGTTTTCAAGGCTTCTCGCCCAAGCTCGTAAGAGCTTGGGTTTCAAGAGCCATAGAAAGCTCGGAGGAGAAGGGGGAAAAGAAGCCTTCAGCCTAGAGGCTTAAGCCTCTAGGTTTCTGAGGCTTTTAGTGAAATCCTAAAATTTCAATATATTACATATAAGTAGAAATTAGAAAAAATGGGGGAATTTGGAGATAGGCTTATTTTTTGGGTTTTTTGCTTAGTCGTCTTAGTTGTGCCTTTAAATCAGCTAGTCGCTTCTCCATTATTGATTTATTGGCTATTTTTCCGTTAAGGCTGTTTCTTTTGAGCTTTAACTCTGCTATTTGCTTCATTATAGCCTCTCTCTGCTCTACTATGTCCTTTTGCTTCTTATCTAGCTCAGCCTTGAGCTTATCGAAATTCTTGATTTCCTTAGCATAGTTGTGTTCTAATTCCTTGATTTCTGGCTGTAAATCGTTAATTTCTCTTTCTATTCTGTTCAATTCGTGGTTTAGCTTAGTTATTTCTTCGATTCTGCTAGTTACTCTTTTGGCTTCTTGCTTTAGCTCTTTCTCTTTTGCTCTTAGCTCTTTTAGTTGTTCTAGTAGCTTTTTAATCTGTCCTTGAACATTTCCGAGCTTCTCATAGATTTCCTTCCTTTCTTTCTGCAATTGCTCTAATACGTCCTGTTTTGGTAGGATTTTCAGTATTTCCGTCTTTCTAGCCTTTAGTTGTGCTAGTCTTTCTTTACGTGGGAAATATGCAGTTTGTAGCCTTTCTAGTTTAGCCAATAGCCTTTTTGTTTCCATATCACTAGGCTTTAGTGCGTTAAGCTGACCTTCTAGCTTGGCTATTTGGTTATTTATTTGCTCTCTTTCTATCTCTGCTTTCTCTATCTCTTTAAGTTTGGCTTCTATTTCTGCTATTTGCTTCTTTATTAGCTCTGCTTTATTTTCCTCTGCTATTTTTTCGACTATTTGCTTGGTTTCTCTTACTGTTTTACCCTTAGCCAATTCCACAGCCTTTTGATGTAAAGACTCTGGTAGCTTTCTGATAATTCTAGCTTGTGGCTCTGCTATTTCACCTTTCACTATGGCTTTTTGTATTGGCTCAGAGTCTTTTAGTAGTGCTAGATATTGGCTTACGTAAGCCTCTGATTTATTGATTCTTTTGGCTATCTCTTTCTGATTCATTCCTAACTTGACATACCTTAGAAGATTCTGAGCAATATCGTAATCACTCATGTCCTCAAAATGGATGTTTTCGCTGAGTAATATGTCAGTAGCTTCTAATTCTGTTAGTCTATCATAGACTTTTGCTGGTATAGTCTTTAAGCCTATGCTCATAGATGCTTTTGTTGTTCTGAATCCAGCTATCACTATGTTTTGACCTAAAACCTTTTTTCCGTCGTTGCTCACTAGCTCTTTAGCTATCACTATGTTCTTTAATACGCCCTTTTGCTTAATGTCCTCTGCTAATTCTAGCAGTCTGTCTTTATCGTATATCTGCCTTTCATAGAAAAACCCTTGAATTTGGCTTATTGGAAACTCAGCGACTAGCTGAAAGTTTCTTTTGCTCATTTTTCTTCCCTTTTTCCCTTTTTCCCTTCTTTTAGAGCAAACTAGCCTTTAAGCTAGTTTGCTCAATTACATATATCTGCAATTTAATATATATTGATTACGTATATGTGTAATTCAAAACTACAATTACGCATATATGTAATTCACACGTGTGAATAGTTATGTCGAACAGTTAAACTGTTAAACAGTCTAACTCTAAAACTGTTAAACTGTTCAACATAAATACACATTTCTGTTAATCATAATTAACGGAAAATTGTAAACAAAAAATACGTATTTTTTGTTTTTTATCTTTGAGATTTTTCAAAAATAAGATTAAAATGAGCTTCTTTTAATATTGATTTATCCAGAAAGGTTAGGATTCTAGTATTTCCTTCTTCATTAAGTCGTAATCTGTATAGGATGTGATTAGAGTCTGTCCCGTCCTCTCTAGGGCTTTCCTCAGTAAGGATAATCCATAATCATATAGCTTCTTGGGATAATAGGCTCTTATCTCCTCCTTGTTGAATATGAAAGGAATAGGACAAAGCATACACCCTATGGATGTGGCTCCTCTCTGATATAGGGGATTTAGGGGTGGCCTTTTGGGGTGATTCTCTAGGAAGTGTTGGACATCTTGGGCACTCCAGTCCCAGAGAGGAATGACCTTAACGCCCCCACGTTTATTGAATGAATAGATTGGCTTGTGAATTCCTTTCTGAATGGGCGAATGGAAGAATACGCTTAGATACCTCTGCCGGCTTTCATCACCGCGAAGACCAGATACAATAACGTTAATTGTATGATGTCTTAAGAAACGCCTTATAGGATCCAACTTAACCATATCACAACATACAAGCTTACTTTTATCCCATCTCCCTTCAGCATACATCTTAACGGCAACATAGAACATTTCCTCCTTTAAGTCGGCAAACTTAACCTTCGGAAAAGTCTCCACAGTTTTAATGTTCAAATCTGGATAGCTATGCTGAAACCAATCAAACATACGCCGAACATACCTAACAGTTTCCGGAAACTCGTTAGTAGTATTATTAAAGACGATATGACACCTATGCTCTATACCTAGCTCCTCTAACGCATCCAAAGTCAAGAGAGTAGCAGCCAAACTGTCGCGACCACCACTAAAGCTACAAAGAATCAGAGGATAAGGCTTAGACCTTAAAACATCAATCATTAACTCCTTTCCTGACCTGAAATCCTTCCATTTACGCCGCAACTTTTCTCTTCTACGCCGAAACTCAGCATCATTCATACTAGAAAAATCCACTTTAACCTTATTAATCCTGATGCCTTCATTTCTTATGTTATGGGTTACAGACCTATTTCTAGTCGCGGAGGAATACGGAAAGGCTTAACATGGAAGCCAGACTTCTGCGTAGGGAAGAAAGTTCTAGCAATCATAGTAGTTGATTGCTTCGACGCGGTTCCAAACACAAGTTATTCAATATGGGCCGTTCATCCAGCCATTTCGGGTAGAAGTGCGATTGCCCAGAGCTTTATAGGGAAAAACGCGAAAATAACTAAGGCGAAATTCCAAGCCAAGATATATAAAGGCACACCTAAAGGCGAAGCCGTAGCCGCACTTTACCTAGCCGAAGGAACACACGGAACAAACGCAAAACCTACGGGAGACCCATTAGCCGTAAGCGACCCAGTCCAAATTGAATCATTTACGACAAGAAAGTTTTATGAATTCGATTTTCCCTCAGACCAGCAATTTAAAATGCAAAGCGGCGTAACCTACTGTATAGCTCTACAAGTTAAGAGTGCAACCATACTAGACGGAGACAACTACTTTGACGTTTATGCCCGAAGCGGCGGTCATGCTGGAAACGGAAGCCACTACTATTCTGGAGCATGGTATGCAACAACAGATGACTTCTTATTCTATGTCTACGGGATTTCCTAGAAATATTTAAGGTAAAAAACATAACTTCTATTGGTTGATATGGGTTACAGACCTATTTCTAATCGTGGCGGAATACGGAAAGGCTTAACATGGAACGCCGACCTCTGCATAGGGAAAAAAACTCTGATACCAACTGCTGCATACCTCTATACTGGTGGCACTCCTACTCCTGGCGGGGGGCTTTCAATAGTAAGAGTCAATTTAGATACATTTCAAGTAGACCCTACAAAGGTGGTCTTAACTGACCCAAACGAATATGGCGAGTTCACTTTTGAAAAGGATGAAACCTACCTATACGCGGGTTCATGGGATACAGCAAGACTGGTTCGAATCACTTTGGAGCCTTTCGCAAGAAAAGATGCTTTAAATCTATCCATAAACGGCAACCATATCGAAGATATGCTTATCGTGAGTGGGTTCCTATACGTGGCTATGTATGATGAATTTAGAGACACCACTAGACTACCGAAAATTGACTTAAGCCTTTTTCAGCAGGTTGACTATTTAGAAACGCCCAGCGGCATATATGGGCTTACTTCGCTAGCTTCTGACGGTTCATACCTATATTCAGGCACCTATACCGGCGAGATACTCAAAATTGACTTGGCAACACTCACAATTACCGATACATTAACCTTGCCTGAAGGCTTTGCTTTCAGCCTAGCTTTGGAAAATACCAATCTATTTGCGGGAGTGGGAACAGCAAGTAACGTAATCTTCCATAGAATAGACTTGACAACATTTAGCATAGCAGAATCTGTTACGGCTCCCGAAACCGGAACCAATCCGTTGCCAGAAGCGTTACATATAGCTGGAGACCATCTATATGCTACTTGTCGTCAGGGAGTGAAACTCTTATACAAACTTACAAAATCACCACTTTCAATTGTTGACTCGATGAGCTTAGGAGGAAGAGATGTTTGGGACGTATCCCATTACGGAGATTTCCTATACGTTAGCTCGATAGCTTCAAGCTCACCATACAATCACCTTAACAAAATTAGACTAGCTGACTTCACAAACGTGGCTGAACTAATATTAGAGGACGGAGACCGCGTTGAGCATATCGTAATCTAGCTTTTCAATTTCTTTATTGTCCGAAATATTATATATAACTACAAAATAATGCTTTTCTCTCTAAGAAAAGGAAGGAAAAGGGAAAAATGAACAAAAAAGTTCTAGTAATTTCCATCATCTCAGCAGCACTACTAATTGTAGGTTTCATAACCCCCATTTTTAGGGTTAATAACGCCGCCTCCCCACTCGGCAAAACCATCATCAAATACTTCGTCTATCCAGACGGAACTCCAATCGGCGAATGCCTAGAAGTAGAGCTATGGAACGACGGCAACGAGCCATTAATGGTTGGACACACAGACGAAGAAGGCAAAGTAGTATTCGCAGGATTGCATGATGGCACCTACACTATTGAATATGACTGGCAAGGAATCCACTACGAAGAAGTAATTAGAATCAACTGCACCAAGATTACATGGGAATTCACAAACGTCGTGCCATATTGGGAGATATGCAAGACATTCTACTATGATACCGAGCCGCCTCTACCCATAAGCCACTTGAACGTATCACTATATCTGAACGGAGAATTCGTTGAATGGAAGCTAACAGACGAAGATGGAGTCGTATGCTTTAGCAACCTGAAGGCTGGTAATTATGTGCTCGAGTGGGTTTGGGGCGGCGAAACACAACAAGAAGAGGTTACAATCGGCTTCCAGACACCAAGTCCAGTGGAACTGACCAACTACTTGGAGCCGAAAAGTGGCGGAGGCGGAGCTGCACTTGGCTGATGGGCTGAGCTAGCCTCAGCCCACAGCTAACAAGTGTAGCGAAATGACACGACACAAACCTCAAATTTTATGGGTATGCCCAACCTGCGGAAGATTCAAGGCAGCAAAGCATAAACCTCGTTGCTCCAAATGTAAAACCAAAATGATTATGGTGAAAAAATGAGAATTCCAACCAAACTTTATATCTATGTGCCTCGAAGGTCTGCTAGAGGAATATTCCGTTCAAACATTTGGGCCAACCTAACTCGTGCAGATACAAATGAAGGCATCGGGGGTAAGAAGCTACTTTCTTTTCTAGATGGAAATCACGTCAGCACCCTATATACTGAGCCAAAAACAGGCTACGCTGGGCCTTTCGACATTAACCCTCGAACAGAAGGACTACATACAACTTGGATAGAGTTCCCTGGAGACGAAAAATTTGAACCATGTAAAAGCCAAACAGTCATACTAAAGATTGACCCAAACCTATTAGACGTATATCTCTTAATGAATGTTGCCTCTACTGAGGTAACTGTAGGCGAACCATTAGAAATTACAGGAACAGTAAAGGCGGTCAAGCATGACGGTGCAATAATTCCGTTAGAATATAAGATTCCCTTAGACCTAATGGTTTTCGACCCTACAAGCACACAAAGACTTAAACCCGTCTTAAGATTCTACGCCAAAGACGATTTCAAAATATCCTATAAGTTTCAAAAAGCAGGCATCTATCGAATATTCATCAACTTTTTAGGAGACGATAAATATGCAAGTGCATGGAGTAATAATGGTAGAACCACGCAAATCGTGGTGAAAGGAGGTGAATTACCTATGAGCTTTGAGAAAACCGTAACCATAACCATGAAAGAAAAAATAAAAATTAAATGGATACGAAGTGATACTGAGCCAGCCCCCCCAGAAGGATACGAGAGACTTCCTGAACTAGACCTAGACTTCGGAGTTCTAGGTAAATATTGGGCATTCCTTGAAGTAGCAGAATAAGTTCCGTTAAACTCATTAACCGAAACATTATAAATGGAAGAATAAACCTTAATCTTAGGTGAAATTCTTGACTGAAAAGACTAGACTAGGTAACCGAATCTGCCCCCTTCTTTCCATAGCCATGAAGACTACAGCCTACTGCTATGAAGATAAATGCGTCATGTGGACAACCATAAGAAGATTCCAATCAGGAAAAGAGGTTAAGGACTGCCTAATTAGACAGCTTCTAATGAAACTAACAGGAGGCTTTGAATGGACAGAAAAAGATTCTACGTAGGCGACTATACACCCAAATGCGACCATGACAAATGCGAAAAGCCAGCATCCTACGTAGTAGAAGACCCAGAAGGACAACCCTTCAGATTATGCGAAGAACACGTAAAGCAAATACCAAAAGGATGGAAAAAATGGAAACTTGTAAAGCTGGGAAAGGGATGAGGGAAGGGCGAGGAGAGGTCTTGAGGCTACGGCTGGAGGCACCACCTCTCCCTCCGTAGCGGGGGCGGACTGACTCCCCCTCTCCTAAGCCGTAGCTGAACGACAACAGTCTCGCCCACTGACCCCCAAAAGGTGAACCTAATGCCCAAATTAGAAGAATTTAAACAATCTGCCGAAGGAATAGCCTTTACCGAAATAATGCCTAGACTGAAGGCTGTAGCTCAACATGTGCTTACAACACCAGAAATAAACACAGAAGTGATCGTGAAGTTTCTGAAAAGAAAAGTTAGGTGGGATATAATAAAATCTTTTGAAATGCTCGGAGAAGATGTTATCTGCAAGATTTGCGGTAAAAAGTCAAAAACAGGCTTTTGGTGCAGACCATGTATTCATCCAGATTGGTGCTGTTATTGCTGCATATTAATGGGGATTCCAGGCTATGAATGATTTGATAGTTAATTGCTATAAAGCCAAAATCGAAAAACTTGGAGAAAACGAATACGAAATCTACTTGTATGACTCAGCCGAAAGAGACGGAGACACCAGAATTTTGGTGAAAGGAGAAATAAAAGTATTCAGAGAAGTTACAGAAAGAACCAAGAAAGGAAACATACGCTTTAGAGGATTCGTAGAAGCCAAAATAGGGTGAGAATTTGGTCAGAGACCTTGATGAGATTATTAAACGTGAGATAGACCAAATAATAGCTGACCTAGAAGAAGCCAAAAAACACTCCAAAATCGGGAAAAGGATGGAGTGGCTTAGCAAAACAATGGCTTACTTCTGCGGAATTTAAAATTAAGGCGTTAAAAGCTAAAATTTCAGAGTAATGAGGAATAAAAATTGCTTGAATGCCCTGCATGTGGAGCACCAGAAATATTCCGACAGAAAATAGGAGACAAGCTCGTAGTAATTTTCGGATGCCTTCTCTCAGTTACATTAGATGCGAATAAATCCGATATAGAAAACCAGCAAATCTTGGATGAATGGAAAAGAACGGGAAAAATGGAAGAATGGCTCAAAAAACCCCTAGATGAAACTGATTGGATAATAATAACAGATAAGAAACTTTTGGAAACAATAAAAAACCAATTTGAAAAACTTTGGGAAGAAGGGAAGAAACTTGAGAGGAGTAACAGAAAAAGGAACACCTCAAAGCTTTAGATATTCACTAGCCGAGTATTGGGTTAGAGACTTCCATAATCTTAAGGTTACACCACGTGGAACAGCACTTCTAAAACTCAAATGCCCTATTGATGAAGAAAAATATCACGTCATCTACCTATGGTGGTGGCCTGGAAAATGCTGCTGGTTCATCGAAGGCACAAACTACAGCGGAACAGGCGGAAGAAATCACTTAACCATGGAAAAATGGCTAGAATTCTATAAAGGCTGGGTAGAAGAACACCCAGAATACGAAAATCGCATAATAGAAGCAGAAATACCCTACAACGCATGGTGGGCAATCCTAAACGGACTATGGAACATAAACAAACAAGAAATACTCGAACAACTAAAAGAAAGAGGAATAAATATTGAAGACATCTACATCTAAGCCCAGATTCGGCTATCTTGTTTCTTCAGAAGGAATAATTCCATCATTAGCAATAGAAACAACCTACAAAGAATGGATAAAAAGCCAAGAATACTCAATAGACCAATTCCACAGAGAACTAACCATAGCTCTCTGGAAAGGAGGAATCTTACACCTAATCATGGACGGAAAAAGAAGGAGACACTACTATCCATGGTAGAAATTTAACATACTCATGTAAAAACTGACAACCTCCAACTCGATTCGTTACTCATTTCGACTTTAATTTCGACAATTAACGAAATAGACTTAAGTCTATATGAATATAGATAGAAGATATGCGACTAATAGAACGAATAGCCAAAAGACCCCTTTTCGGAATACTAGCAGCAAACTATGAAGAATTAAGGGCGTTTCGGCGTATGGCAGTAGCAGGAGCAATCTCAGGAATCGTCGCATCCATAATCCTAACAGTCTATGGAAAACGTCTAATCTCAAGATTAGAAAGCCTAATTGAGAAGCTCGGAAAATAAAGTATGGGAGATGACAGAATGGTTTGGTATCCAGGTAAGCATTTAAGAAGAATAAGAAGATTAAGAGAAAGAATCAAAGAGAGAAAAGAAAAGCCTAAAGGACAAGTTTTAAAGACAATTGAAGCAAGCGAAATTCACCTAAGATTCTGTGTAGATGGAGTAGAGATAATCAACGGAGAAACCGGCGAAATAACAAAGCTTGAACCCAAACAAATAGTTCATATCGAAGGAACCGATATAGACTCCATTAACGTTTATTATGATAGACTCGCCACAATATACGGCTTCCCAGCCAAAGTAAGAATAGAACCCTACTATGGATAGCAAGTTTTAAACAATATTTCTGTTAATACTCCTTAACGGTAGTTTCAGATGAAAGTTCTACTAGGATATGAAGTCGGTTCTGGCAAACCAGTCTATATTCCCATGCATCACTTAGCTGTTTTTGGAATGACCCAGCTAAGCGGAAAAACAACAACACTTGAGGCCCTAATAAGCAGAGCCAAATACAGAGCAATAGCCTTCATCGTCAAAAGAGGAGAAACAGGATTCACCAACTACCATTTAATTCCACCATACTACAAGCCAAGAGCAGACTGGCAATTCGTAGAGGGTCTAGTCAACGTAGCACTAGGAGAGAAAGTCAAATACGAGCCTGGAATGAGATACGGGATCATCAAGGTATGCAAGGGAAGAACCAATCTAAAAGAAATACAACAAGCAGCACGAGAATTAGCTTCTAAATCAAAAAGCAAGTTCATGCAAAGCGTCTATGAAAAACTAGCAGAATACCTAGAACTCGTAATTCCCGAACTCGAAAAATGGACATTCAGCTCAAAACTAGAACTCTCCGAAGGAGTAAACGTCATGGACTTAAGCGAAATGCCCATGGAAATACAACACTTAGTCATAGCCTCAACCATAGAATACGCCTTCAGACACCTAGACCACGTTATAGTCATAATCCCAGAAGCTTGGGAGACCCTTCCACAAGGAAAAATGACAGCCGTGAAATGGGTAGCCCAACAATTCATACGCAAAGGAGCTGCAATCGGAAACTACCTATGGCTCGACTCTCAAGACATAGGAGGAATTGACAAGACCCCCCTAAGACAATGCGACATCTGGCTTATGGGAAGAATGAAAGAGGCACACGAAGTCGAAAGAGTCATTAAACAGCTTTTAGGGGCAAAAATCAAAAGGGAAGAAATCCAGACACTACCACTTGGACACTTCTACGCAGTATTCGGAAACAAAGTTAAGAAAGTCTATGTTCTCCCAAGCGGAGTCCCAGAAGAAATAGGAGTTAAAGTAGCTAAAGGCGAGCTCTCACCAGAATACGTGAGAGATAACTATCTTAAACCCAGATTAAAGGAGGTTGATAATGACTTGGTTTGGAAAGAAAAATACGAGATGTTAAAAGCTGAATTTGATAAGCTCAATGATGAAATAGATAAGCTCAAGGATGAAATAGCAACCCTAAGAAAGAAAGTAGCTGCACAAGAAAAAACAATCGAAGAACTAGAAGATGCCGAAGAGGTTGTAGGACTGCTACGAACAGTCCTATCGAAGGTCTTACCCAAACAAACCTTAGTTGCACATACACCACAACCTCCGGAGGAAGTCAAAGTAAGGATAGAGCAACCAGTCCTATCGTTAGAAATTCACAGAAAAGTATTGACTCTATCATCTGAAGACCTTACCGGTAAGGTTGCCATAATCTATGCTGATGGCTTTTTCGACAACAAGGAACGAACAGTAACGGATGTTCAAAAAGAAATGATAAGGAGAGGATGGTCAAAAGACCCAAGACTTGCTAATGCACTAAACAAGCTATGTCTATGGGGATACCTACGCAAAAGAAGAACAGACCGCTGGCTATACAAGGCAGTAATAACCTCAGAAGAAGCCAAAGCAAAAGGACTAATAAAACATGAAGAAATCATAAGTTAATAGATGATAAAATGGCTGAAACGGAATTAATATGGAGGACTTTTACTCACGACCCAAAAGTTTCTGAAATATTGAAGCGATTAGGTCCAACTTTCCCCTATCCAGGTCCTCATTATGATTACGCCGACCTAATTGAGCACATACGCTATTCACTAAGTTATATGGCAAGTTGCGAAGTAAATCACCTTTTTGACTATCACCTGCCAGAAATCTACAAAAGGAAAAAAAGACTTTTAGAAGAAATCGCAAAAGCCAGAGACGCAGGAGTCATTACAGGCAAAGAACATGAATATATCCTAAAACACATAACCGATGTCTTAGACAGATGGCAGAATAAAATGGAAGAATACTTCAAAAAATGTGTGAGGAAAACGGTTATTGGAAGCTTGTTAAAATGGAGATTCAGAGATTTCTTGGCAAGAAAGTTGTTATAAAGCTAAAAAATGGAGAGCACATACTAGGCAAACTAATAGAGGTA
>Ga0190313_1000543_pt1 | contig 22289 bp, 17 predicted proteins | sample 4870071011_MG_FD_169989 | JGI IMG/M metagenome (GOLD analysis project Ga0190313, IMG submission 169989) | Hydrothermal vent sediment bacterial communities from Southern Trench, Guaymas Basin, Mexico - 4870-07-10-11_MG | ecosystem: Environmental > Aquatic > Marine > Hydrothermal vents > Sediment ...
AAGCGCCAACACCAATGATCACAATCACTGCAATCACGATACCAACGATAGCACCCGTACTAAGACCACCAGCAGCAGGCGTCGGACTAGGCGAAGGCGATGGCGTTAATGGCGGCTCTGCATGTAATCCAACTCCATATACTTTTGCCTTCTCCTCAGTAGTCACGTTATAGCTAGTAAGCATTTCCTCTTGTGTTGTCCAATGGGGAGATAGCATGTCCATAACTCTAGGAACTACTCCAGCGATTATCGCTTGGGGATCAGCGCCACCAACAGCCCACTCTTCTGCTTCAATTCTGACTGGACGCCAGTAGTCTACCCCATAACCGTCTTGGCTTCCTATGAGAACTACATACTCCCAAGTATCCTTAGGACCATCAATTTTAATCACACTACCATTGGGCAACTTTATCGTCTTTGGCATTATTACGTAAACTTCGTTGGCATTATCATCAGCGTATATAGTTAGGGCTTTTTCCACTTTGGTCTTATCTGGAAGCCATATAACATTGCCATAGTCCCAACCTGCAACTCTAATGGCAATCTCCCATGCATCTTGCTCCGCTATTTCCACGTTGCTTCCCTCAGAGGCCCACATGGCCCCTTCTCCTTCTTTCATGTCCATGTATACCTCAATGATCTGAAGTGAGAACCCGTTAGGGCCGTTCCATGGGTTGTTGCCAAGCTCTTTAAATTTAAATACGAACTCTATGGACTCTCCTAGGTCGTAGACCTCAAACCTCAGTATATCAAAGGCCCCGTCAACGAACACGTCATTCTTAGGATATGTGTACGTTCCAGGACCTTTGTCATCCCCCTCGGGATCATCATATACAAACACAGGCTTTAATGAGACTGCAGTTCTTGAGAACGTCTTCGCTGGATACTCAGCAGGCGCTAGATAGAAAGTGTCATTAACTTTCACGGATACCCTTACGTAGATCTCAGTTTTTCCTGATACTCCAATTATGTCGTATGGTATTTTTGCCTCAAATCCTGTACTAGTCTTTACAACTTCAATAGAGCCTACTTTCTCCCAGGACTCATTATAGCTTCCGTAGTTACCTGGACTCCCTAAGGTAGATGCCTTGTAAACGTTTCCGTCCACTATGGAGTACTCTACAGCAAAGCCGGGTGATAGGCTATAGTAATCCAGAAGGTTCGTTTTTTCTGGCATCTTCTTAGAGATGTCTATTACAATGCCGTACTCCTCCACATCCTTTGAGAACTTAATCCCAACATATACTGCGCTTTCGTCCGTACCAAGTAGCATCTCAGAGATTACTCCTTCACACAGGTACTCCGTCGCATTATGCCACTCAACGTCGTCTATTACCCCATTAATTTTAGGAGATACTGGTCCGCTATCTTCTCTTAAGGGATATGCAAATCCATATGGAGATCCATCCGGAAAGAACTCTGTGAGAGTGTACTCAGGAGGTTTCAAGCCAATACTCTCAAAAACACTTCTCAAATAATATTTAAATAACTGATCGAATCCCCTATCGTTCCCTGAGTTCTGATCGCTTCCATACCACCAGAACCAATCAGATCCCTCTGCTCTAAGAAGCGCCTCAAGCGCCCTCTTTGCACCCTCATCCCAGCTCTTAACATCTGTCCAAGACCAGCCTTTTGATATTACGTAATTGTATAACACGTCTCTGGTCCATTTAAGATACATCCAACCTCTGTTCTCTTGAAGCTCACCGATCCAAGTGCTTAAGCCTCCTCCTGCCCACGATCCCTCTGGAAACTTCTGAACTAATGTCTTCCTTGGCAAATTCTCATATCCACTGATGGAATATATGTCCTTACCAGAGAGATCTAACACACTTACCTCTGAAGATGGAAACTCTATGGCCTTATCTTTTCCACCATATTTCTCAAGATACTCCCTTATTGTCACAGTCTTTATCAGCCCTTTGCTTTGGAGATCAGAAAGCTTTTCATATAATTTTGTTAGAAAGTCTGTTGCGTCATTTGGATAATGCTCCCATGCGTTCTCTCCATCAAGGGCTATTACAAGTATCTTTCCCCCTCCTACTTGGTCTTTCACTGAGAGTATTGTGTTTACAAAGTCATTTACTGCGCTATCTGCAGACCACCCGGAATACTGAAATCCTACCTTATCGGATAGCACCCAGTCCCTAAAGAACACATATATCCTCTTTCCATTGCCAAAATTAACATAATATGGCGTTGTTATCTTATAGTAATTTGGCTTACTTCCCTGTAGGAATGTGGGATCTGCATACGCCGCAACCCTAGGATCAGTAATTGTCCACGTGATGTTGTAGTCACTAAACACCTCCAGAACCTTTTCATTTAGTGCTTCCTCCGGCGGCCACATTCCATAAGGCTTTGTTCCAAAGAGCTTTTCATATATCTCTATTCCCTTTCTCACATGAATTCTAAGGTCATCCTTCCAACCAAAGTCCACAAGAAGCGGGCTTAGGGGATGAGTATATGGCGTCGTTATAACCTCTATGATTCCCATCTCCTGAAGCTTTTTGTGCTCATCTATAGTCTTAAAGACTTGGTCTATATGGGCATTTAGAATCTTAGCGAGGTCATCACGTGTAAAGGGCTTATAGTTAGGGTCTTCTGATCTGTACTTACCCTTGCCCCATATGCTCCATAGGTCTGGATACATCTTTTGGACAACTAATGGATTCATCCAGTAAAGATTAAACATTGCTGCTAGATCAAGATAGTCCTGTGCCGTAAAGTAGTTCGTTATGTTCTCTATCTTAGCCTTCCCTGGAAGAGCTCCATAGAGCTTAAATGCTTGATCTCGCTTTTCCTTAAGCTCTAGATATCTATCATATTTGTATACAATATTGTTCCAATTTATGTCAAAGAACCCACCAGGAACTTGAAGCATTAGCCACTTCTCATCCATGGTTAGGGGCTCACCTTTAGCGAGCTTTTCAGAGATAACATATCGCTGGTCTATGGCCTTTTCACTCATGAGATCTTGAAGCTGTATCAACAGAGATCCTGTGAGATCTATTGTAGTATGTACTTCTGGGTATAGTTCAGAAAGCCATGCCATCTTAAAGTAATCCTTTGCTGCGTGTAATCTCACCCATGGCATGAAGGACTTTCCCTCAAAGTCCTCATAGAAGGGTTGATGCTGGTGCCATATTATGGCAACATATAACGGCTCCTCTTTCTCGGCTTTCATAAGAGCTGCTGAGGACGACATCAGAACTATTAAGATCACCACTACAGGGAACACCTTACTTATCAAACGTGACACGAACTTCCACCTCTTTTAGGACTATTTCGTTATTGTGGCCTCGGTCAATGTCGCTCCCGATGGGCCACGGATAAAGATGAAGTGGCTGGGGGAAGCCCGCGCGTGCTCCTATAATCTCGAAAGTATCTTAAATACTACGCGCAGGCAACCACGTGTAGCCAATAGATAATTTTACTTTAATTTTATGTTTACCATAAGTATTAGATAAATGTTACCCAATGAAATGATATCTATGGTCAGGATATCATCAAGACATAATTAGTACCAAATCTATATTAAGATGAAAGGAATAACGATATAGGGCGGTGGGAGAGGGAGAGCGGCTGACGGTGGCCCCACATACTAAAGGGGCCGCTGAGGAAAGTCCCCCCTCCTGCCGGGCAGGGGTGCCACCGCAAGGTGGCCACCCGAGAGGGTGGGCAACGGCACAGAAACGACACAGCCACGGGATATATGGCGATGATAGGAGAAAGTCCTTGAGGACGCCCGTGGAGTTGGTGAAACGGCCGACCACCCCGGAGCAAGTCCAGTAGGGTCGGGATGAATGCCCGGCTGACCGACCGGGTAGGACGCTTAGAAGAATGCCGCTGAAACAGAAGGGGGCTTACTCCCCTCACCCACCGCCCTTGTTACTTATCTTTTCCCAGAGAACCTTATACACCACAAAGTACCCATTGTCATACACTTTTTCAAAGTACTGTGATTGAAACTTCTTGAGAGCCCTCTCAGACATGGGCCTTGCAGTTTCCCACTGGACACCTGCCACGCCTTTGATAGTACTCTTATCAAAGGCCACATAGTCTATTCTCTTGTATCCTGAGGGAGTTTTAAAGAATTTCATCATTTTAAGCGTCTCATTAACATCTTCGGAGAGCAATATCTCTGCTCCATCGTCCCATGTTGCATTTATATTAGCAAATCCAAAAATTAAGTCACTAATTCTATGATCCGCTGCTACTGTAGCATTCGAGGGAATGTTCACTGCTACCCAGAGCACTCCCTTAAAGGTATCAAATGATGATCCCTCCTCAAAACCAGCTATAGCGTCCTGCGAAGGATATGCCGTGATTATGAATGATAGCACAATCACTATCCCAAATAGTATATAAATGATAGTCTTTAAGGATGCAAATGACAATCTAAACTTCTCTAACAAGCTTGCTAGGGATTCTATTACATAAGTGATCCCAACGCCAATGAATATCGAGACAGGAGTCCACATATATTGAGCAAATCTGTACGGAATAAAAACAGTGCTCTTAGTCAGAATTCCGTAAAGCATTATCACAAAAATCGCAAAAAGCCAAGAAAAAATCTCTAGATGAAGCCTTTTACTTTTCATCACTAGCCATCCTGGATAAGCTAAAAAGCCTATAGCCAGTATGGGCAACACATAGACTATGGACTTCCACGATATCTTGATGTTAGTGCCAGGTACTGATACATTAATAGCTACTAGAATTACCAGAGCAGCAACAATGATGTATATTAACAGCATTTTCAGGATATCCTCCTTTCTAGGAGGTACTCTTAGTGGCTCTCTTAAGGTTCTAAATGGAAATGTCATAAATATTAGCAAATATGCTGCATAAGCTATTATGCTGACTGCAATTACTTCCCCTTTTCCTATCCCAATGGCGTCAATTATAATCTGTTCAAAGTTCGGAACGTTTATCCAATATAACACAAAGGAGAAATACGCTACTGAGAAGACAATAACGTCTGTCCCAGCCATATCATCCTTGCCATAAAGTCTGTGAACAAATGCTAGCATTGCCATAGAGGCAATAAAAACGAAATGAGAGAGATGGTGCACAAGAGCATAAGGAAGAGAACACATAAATAGCGTCAGTGGTAATACCTTGCTTCTTTTATATGAAAGGATCACAAGATAGTACAGGACTATTAAAAACAGATCTCCCATAGCTCCTGGCATAGGATGAGACACAGCAAATATCCTTGGAAGAGCTAATGAGTATACTAACGTTGCAAGGGCAGAGTAGATGATATCCTTTGTAAGAGTCCTAACAAGAAGGTACATACATACAGAAGAAAGGGCCACTATAACAGGGGTTGCATACTTCAACACAATAAGGGGATTAAGGCCAACCTGTACTAGAGGGGAAAGAGTTGCAAAGAAGCCATACATAAAATGATAGACAAGGGCCCAGCCAAAGAACTCGTGAGGCATTGCATGCTTTTCTGAGAAGTATTTAAGTATCCAGTAATACTCTCCTGTATCAGACCCCCAGACATAATACCTTGTGTAGGGAACTAATAAAGACATGTAGGCCACGATATATAGTGCTAACACTATTAAGATCTCTAGCCTTTCTTTTCTTTTCATTGTTTCTAGCATTAAACGCCTTAAGTATCGACTCTTTGTCATAAAAGACATACCCCAGAGACTAAAACTCTATAACTACAGGTAACAAAATCTCCTACTAAGAGAATCTAATTAGGTCATGAGATCATAAATTCTCTGGTTAATGAGCGCATATGTGCGGAAGGAAACTTATTCACTATAAGGATGACGTGTATCATAATTGATATATAATAACTACATTTGTTTCCACATATTACTCTTAGTTATAATGGCATGTGAATAAGTTGAATGCTATTCAATGACAATATATAAAAGGTGTATTGACACTTGTTATACAATGAACTAACGTGAATAAGGAGGTGCACCAGTTATGATGATCGAGGGCAGAAAGAAGATCGTTAAGAGCGATAAGAGTCCTCTTGAGATCACATATAGGCTAGATAGAGATGTTGAACTACTAAAAAGGCATTTAGTAATACTTAAGACAATACTAGAGAACGAGCCCATTGGAATAATTAGAATATCAGAAATCACAGGATATCCACAGCATAAGGTCAGGTATTCACTGAGAGTCCTTGAACAAGCAGGCCTCATAGAGCCAACCCCACAAGGAGCTATAACCACAGGAAAAGTTGAGGAGACAATAAACGAAATAAAGAATGCATTGATAAAAATGGTAGAGACGTGTAATGATCTTATAAAGTTCCTTGAAAAGTGATTTCAGATCATTTTATGATTCTAACTATCTATCATAAAAGAAATTTCTCCTTCCCTCATTTTTATTTTGAACTCTAGTCTTATCTCAACTAAGCTAAATATTATTGTCTAATTAAGCTCTTGTTTTGTAAATAATGTGGTGATTGCAATGCTTAGCGCTAAAAAATTCGTAATTATAGTTCCAATAACTCCCTTTGGAGAGATAATATTATACAGAGGTAAGAGAGGATGGGAGCTTCCAGGAGGCTCTATAGAAGAAGGAGAAACTCCAGAAGAAGCTGCAACCAGAGAGCTATTTGAGGAGTGTGGAATTAGAGTTTCTAAAGATGAGTTAATTTTCATAGGAACCCTTAGGGATCGAGAAGGCGAAGGATATATATTTTCGCTCTTAATAGACAGAAACATCTCATTAAATGAACGCGCTAGAGCATTTAGAAAACTGCCAATGAATGACCTGGCATATCCCATTCATGAAACCCTTGCTCTAGTAAACGCTGCTATCACTAAGATATTACCTCGTAGGGGTGATGTTCGTGGAGGACCTAAGAAGTCCAAAAATTCTGGAGATCGCTAGAAGGATAACTCAGGAGTACAAGCTCTGCAATCACTGCCTTGGAAGGATATTTGCAAGGATAGGTCACGGCATGACAAACTATGATAGAGGAAAGATCATCCGAGAAGCTCTATCACAAGAGGAAGTTCCCATAAAGGACTGTGAGCTATGTAACGGGATGTTCTCTGAGGAAAACTTAATGAGATATGCTAAGATGATCATTGAAAAGACGCAAGAGATAGAGTTCTACTCCTTTCTAATAGGATCTAGATTTGACTCTGAAGTGCTCATGAAGGAGGAGGAAATCCTAAATAAAACAGGTTCAATGTACGCAGAGTCCATAAAGATGGAGTTTAATAGGGAGCTTGGAAAGCTTGTGTCAAAGCTAACAGGGAAAAAAGGAAAAGTTAAGAGGCCTGATCTTACGATAATTGTAGATACAAGGTTTGACTATCTTGAAATAATAATAGCCCCTGTCTATATCTACGGAAGGTATAAGAAGCTCGTAAGAGGCATTCCTCAAAGTAAATGGTTATGTCCATATTGTGATGGCGTAGGCTGTGAGAAGTGCAATTATCGCGGTACTTTATACGAGACTAGCGTCCAGGAGCTAATAGGTGACGTTGCTTTAGAGCTCTTTAAAGGAGAAGGTCATAGGCTTCATGCTATGGGACGAGAGGACATTGACGCACGAATGCTTGGAAATGGAAGGCCCTTTATCCTTGAAATTATAAGGCCAAAAAGGAGAAACGTGGATCTTAAAGCCTTAGAAGAGAAGATTAACGCTAGAGCAAATGGAAAGATTGAGGTGAGGTTAATAAGGTATGCTACATATGATGACGTGTTGAGAATAAAAAGCTACAATCCCAGGAAGAGATATCGTGCTGTAGTGGTCTTTGAGAAGTTCGTCCCTAAGGAGGATTTAATAAAAGCTCTCGAGACGTTAAATGGTGCTGAGATCAAACAGTGGACACCTTTGAGAGTTCTTCACAGGAGAGGAAATTTATTAAGACGTAGGAAAATATATGAAGCAAGGCTTATTGAATATAAAGGCCATGAGGCGATAATTGAGCTATACACTGACGGTGGAACATACATAAAAGAGCTCGTAAACGGGGATATGGGTAGAACAACACCAAATTTATCCGATTTACTTAGAGTACAAGCTAATGTTAAAGAGTTAGACGTCATAGAAGTTGATTGGAGGGATTGAAAATGGTCAAAAAGCATCATGGCTTTAAGAGGAAGACCAGAAAGAAGCTTAGTAAATCCCCAAGAGAGAGGGGCATGCCTCCAATAACAAGATTCCTTCAAGAGTTCAATATAGGAGATTACGTTGCAATAGACATCGAGCCAAGCGTACATAAGGGAATGCCTCATCCAAGATTTCAGGGTCGTACGGGAGTTATTATAGGCAAACAGGGAAGGGCGTATATTATTAAGATAAGAGATGGTGGGAAGCACAAGAAGATAATAGCGCTTCCAGTGCACCTTAAGCCCATACAGGTGACAAAACCTGAAAAATCCTGACCTATTATTTCTTAGCAATTATAATGGGATTAATAGGTTATGAGGTGTCTAAATTGGATCAGAAGATCGTCGATGAGGAGCCGCTTTCACTTTCAGAGGCATATAAGTTACTAAAGGATAAACTCAAGGATAAAGAGCTTCCTCCCTCATTAAACCCCACATATGATGACGAGGGAAACGCTCTTCCAGACTCAATAGTAGCAAGGGCATTCCTTGACTACCTCAGGAGAATAAAGCCCATTGACTACAAGAAGGCCCTTGAGATCAAGAGAAGGATTCTTGAAGAAGTAGACTGGTCTCAGTACACCGTAGATGAGAGAAGCGTAAAAGGATTCGTTTCTAAGATAGTTGATCTACTTCCAAGAAACTTAGTAGAGCTATATGTGATTCAAGATCAATTTAACATAATTTTAAGTGAGGACGATGCAAAAAGAATAGTTAAAATCGTGGAAGAGGTGCTTTCGGAATAAACTAACGTAAAACTCCACAACGCCTTCTAAGAGTGAGTACATTGTTAACGTTATTTGCTATAAAAGCCCAATATACAGAGCTTTTCATTACTGTCATAGTTTTCACATTAGTGAGAGTTATTTATAATATAAAATGCATGATATAAGTTTGATAATTATTAACCTACCCATAAAGTTGTTCCAGGCTTTGCTAATAAGAGTAGTATGCTATTCCCTGTAGTAAAGTCCCTCATACAACTTTACCATCATTCATTAAAATATTAGAGTCAGGTGTAGATCATGCGAAAACCTAGTAAGCCATATAGAGGACGTGATGATAGAAGAAGGAAAAACCCACAGGAATTAGAGGACTTTGCCTATGTGTTAGATGTTATGAGGAAGTGGTCAGAGGATAGACGCAGTGGAACCGTTAGAGAGGAGTTTATAGTATATGCTATAGGAGATAAAAATTTTACACTATTAGAATTAACTCCTAAGAGAAATGCTCACCTAGATATAGGAGAGAGAGTATACATAGGAAAGAACATTAAACTAAGGGATAAAATAGAAAAAGTGCGAAGAAAGGTATTTTATGATGAGCTCTCTGACATGGCAAAGAAGTCATTACCAATGGTCCTTGAGAGGATAATTTCAGACCAGGAAGGAAGATTCATAGAGTTTATAAATACTGCAGGTCCGCTAAACCTTAGAACACACAAACTTGAGCTCATACCTGGATTAGGAAAGAAGGTTGTAAAGCAGATTATCGATGAGAGATCAAAGGAGCCATTCAAGAGCTTTGAGGATCTTAAATCAAGAGTAAAAGGCATACAGGATCCCATAAAGATGTTTAGGGAGAGAATCCTGAAGGAAATGTTAGAGGAGGAGATCCCAGTAAGACTCTTTACACACTACCAGAAGAAGCCAGCACCGAGGTCTATAATATGAGTCTAAAGAGGGATGTCCTATGGCTTCTTAAAAAGTATCAGATAGGAATATCGAGAAGACTTGGTCAACACTTCTTAGTAGATGAGAGGGTCATGCAGAAAATAATTAACTATTTAGAGCCCAGTTCTAATGATATCCTTCTTGAAATAGGACCTGGTCTTGGAATCCTCACGAATCTAGTTGCAGCTCATGTGAAAAAAGTTTATGCCATAGAAAAGGACTCAAGGATGGCGGAAATAGCTAGAAAACTTGCCAGAGATAACGTTGAAATCATTGTAGGAGATTTCCTTAAGGTAAAGCTACCTGAGTTTAACAAGATCCTTGGAAACATTCCGTACTCTATATCTTCCCAGATAACAGCTAGGATACTCCCTCTGGACTTTGACTTAGCGGTGCTTATGTATCAGAAGGAGTTTGCAGAGAGGTTCAAAGCGCGGCCTGGAACAAAGAAATATGGAAGGCTAACAGTGCTTGTAAACTACTATGCTGATGTAGAGCTTCTGGATGAAGTAAGCCCTAGGGCGTTTTATCCAAGCCCAGAAGTGAAGTCAGTAATAGTTAGGTTCAGGAAACTCACAAAACCAAGGGTGAACGTGAAAGATGAAAAATTTTTCTTTGATATCACAAGAATGCTCTTTTCTCAGAGAAGAAAAAAGATAAAAAACATACTTCAAAATTATGGGATGCCTGTAGATAATAAAACACCATACTTGGATATGCGCGGAGATTCATTGTCAATAGAGCAGATAGCAGAGCTTGCAAACTATGTCTATGAGAGGATTTCATAGGGATAACATAATACTATTGAGAAGATCTCCCTTTTAAGCGGGGATAAGTCAGAACAATGATCTGAAGCTTCTGGAGCTTTTTGTATGTTATCGAAAGGCTAAGGTTGCGAATAACGAGGGGAGATAAAGTGAACTCATGAGAGAAAGTTGCACTTCCAATAGACATAGCATGCTCCTCCCTAAACGGGATAAGTGAGTCTAATAGGGCTCTGATAGGCCCTGAGCTACTTAGGAAGCGTTCCCTAGCAGTCTAAGCCTCCTCACAATGTATTTCCTGCACTTTAGTGGGAGGTACCAATAAAGCATTGAGGGGGATAACGTTGAGATATGCGTTTCACAATGGAATAAAGGTCAGAATAGCAGAAGGCGTTTATGAACCAGCGGAGGACACATATCTAATACTTGATAACGTTAATGAAAGAGGCCCTGGGATGGCTCTTGATGTTGGTACTGGCTCGGGGATAATAGCAATATGGCTTGCAAAGTTAGGCTTTACTGTTGTCGCGACTGATGTTGATGTGAGGGCACTTAAATGTGCAAAGGAAAATGCCAAATTAAATAACGTAAAGCTGGATCTCATTAGATGTGATCTTGCTGAACCAATAAAGGGAAAATTTGACGTAATAACGTTCAATCCACCTTATCTTCCATTTAAGGATAACATCCCCGAGGAAATCTGGTGGTACGGAGGTAAGAACATATTATGGAGATTCCTAAAAAGAGACCTTCCAAGAGTGCTTAAACGTGACGGTAGGCTGTATTTAGTCTACTCATCATTAACAGGGATCAAGGATCTTAAGGAGATCTTACCAGAGGGATTTCATGCAGAGATCATGATAAAAAAGAGGTTCATGTTTGAGTTACTGTACTTAGTGAGGGTGACGCGCACATGATCATAGAGCCAAAGGCCCAACATGGGCTTGCTAGACACCTCATAGTAAGGATAAGGGGAGAAAAAGAGGATATCACCTTTGAGACGCCAAATGTTGTAGTTTATAGTGGAATCTCAAATGAGGGAGTTCCTGGGGACTTATTCTCATTTGCAACATCCTATAAGGTTCACGACAAGGCTCCCATAATGTTTCCAAGGGCAGATTACATTATCTATGAAAATAAGGTCATTAAAAGGGATAACGTTGGGATTATCCTTGGGCAGCCTAAGGATTATGATAATCTTAAGGATCTAGACATTGTCTTCACGATAATCACCAGAGACGTATCCATAAGCTATAGAAGAACCCTAGCTACAATCCTGCGCATCAGGGAGCTCATGAGAGACGACGCGATTCTCTATGTCTCCGGACACTTCAAGCCGGAAAGTGTGCCCTTGTTATACTATTTTGGAGTAGATTTGGTTGATGATACATTTCTGATTAATATGCCTAGAGGGGAGCGTATAATCCAGCGTCTTTTGAAGGTCTCCAAAATTGTTCGTAAGCTTATAGACAGAAGGAGACTTCGAGATTACCTTGAGATCGTAGCCAGGAAGTCTCAGTACAACGCGTCACTTCTGAAGATAGGAGAGAGGGAACACTACAAAGAGCTTGAGAGAGGATATCCTGTATTAAGTGAGGAGAAGACACTAATGACAGTGTTTGAGGAGGCTATTCTCAGACCTGATGTTAGACGATTCACTGAAAGGATAGAAAAGTATTATAAGCCTCCAAGGACAAAAAGAGTCCTATTATTAATTCCATGCTCATATAAAAAGCCATATTCCAAGTCAAAGACCCATAGAGCTTTAAAGAGGGTGCTGTTTACTGTTAAAAACAAGTATGCAGTTCATGAAGTTATTGTGACCTCCCCTTTGGGTGCTGTTCCTAGAGAACTCGAGTACGTATATCCCGCGCAGAACTATGATGTTCCTGTTACAGGATCGTGGTCAGAGGAGGAGGTAAAATTAATACTGCGCCTTTTAAGGTCTATAGTGAAAAAAGGCAACTATGATGCAATACTAGCACACGTTCCTGAGGACTATGAGTTTCTATCTGAGCTTGGAGACGTTATCTTTACAGCACCACCAAACAGAAAAATAACTGATGATATATCCCTAAAACTATTAGCTAATACCCTTAACGAAACTCTTGAAAGCTTAGAGTATGTCACCAGAGAGGAGTACCTTAAGGAGAGTGCCATAGGCGTCCTCTCCTATCAGTTCATGGATGCCTATAGAAACATAACGTTTGACTCTATAAGAGGGCGTGATCTCTCAAACTCAAGGCTATTTAAAGGAGGTTTTCAGGTTGCAAGTTTTGATCCTAGAAGAGGCTACTACTCCCTCAGCATGCATGGAGCTGTGATGTTAGCCAGGTCAAAGATGTTCTGGGTAGAGATAGATGATTTTGTCCCTAAGGGCTCTGTATTCTGTGCAGGGATTGTGGATGCAGATGAAAGAATAAGAGAAGGGGATGAGGTGGTAGTTCTTCATGAGGGGGAGCTTAGAGCAGTAGGTATTGCCAGACTACAAGGCAGGATTCTCAAGGAGGCATCAAGAGGTCTCGGCATTAAGGTGAGACATCATGTATGAGCTCTTAAAGCTTTTGAGAGATAAAGCTAAGGAATCTGCAAAAAGACATAATCCAAAGAGACCTGTAGCTTACTGGAGGGAGGAGGATCACTTAGATGGTCAGATAGTGCGAGCGTTTGTGGGAATTCTTAGAACCAGAGGATGCTACTGGGCTCTTACGGGCGGCTGTACTATGTGCGGATATATAAAAGATGCCTACATGAGAGACCTCGATCCTAGCGAGCTAAGAGCCCAGATAAAATATTTAGGCGAAGAATACTCTGGAGAACCATATGTAAAAATATTCACATCTGGTAGTTTTCTAGATCCGAAGGAGATTCCGTGTGAGATGTATGAGGATGTGCTCTCAGCGTTCTCTGATGCAAAGGTAATTTCCATAGAGTCCAGACCTGAGTTCGTTAAGGATGAAACGCTGAAGATTTTGAGTAGGCTATCAGATAAGTTTAACATAAGAATTGAAATAAGCATAGGCCTTGAAAGCTCAAACGAACAAATACTTAGGAAGCTCATAAATAAGGGATTTTCCATTAAGGATTATGTGACAGCAGCTAAAAGAGTAAAAAAACATGGTTTTCTTCTAAAAACATATATTTTACTAAAGCCTCCTTTTGTCTCAGAGTTTTACGCACTTAAAACGGGCATAAACTCTGCTCTCTTTGCACTAAACTTTTCAGATAGGGTCTCTGTAAACCCTACAGTTATACAGCCGTACACTATTGTAGAGGATTTATATCGAAAAGGGCTTTACAGGCCTCCTTGGGTGTTTACTCTCATTGTACTTCTCAAGAGGGTCAAAGTTGAAAGGCCTGAAAAAGTAATAGTATCTTATCCCATGAAAAAGCTTAAAAAGGAGGGCCTTAGGGGCTGTGATTCATGCCTTAAGGAGTCTATCTCAAGGATAGTTGAGTTCTCACTGACCCAGAGAGTGGAGGTTTTATCTCTCCCAAGGGAGTGTCCTTGCTATAAATTATGGTTAAGAGAAGTTCTCATATCAAAGAGGTATCCTTATCTATACTAACTAAGAATAAAATGTCGCTAAGGAATCCTCGCACTTTAAGCGACGATGGATTAAGAAATTAAGGAAAAGGTCAAAGGCCCAGCTTCCTCAAGTACTCTGATAACATCTTAATGCCATTCTCTATTTCCTCAACGCTCGGTCTTGAAAAGTTCAGTCTTATGGTATTTAGCCCTGTGTTATCTGTGTAAAACGGTGCTCCTGGCACCACCACAACACCCTGGGAAGTCATAAGTTCCTCCGCAAATTTTACGCCATCTACATCCTCTGGAAGACTTAACATAGAGAACATTCCAGCTACAGGTCTTGTAAATCGTAAGTCTGGCAAGTTCTCCTCTAGAGCTCTTATAAGCGCGTCTCTTTTTCTTCTGTATGCCGGTAATGCTACTTTTATATGATATCTCTCAAATAATCCATTTCTTAGGTACTCTAGTGCTATAAACTGTGATATTGCAGGCGCACAAAAGTCTATGGGCTGTTTTTCCATAAGCACTTTTTGAAGTATCACGCCCTCTGCGATAATCCATCCTACTCTAAATCCCGTCCCTAAAACCTTACTTAGAGTTCCCACAGATACTACTCTTCCCTCCCTGTCAAAAGACTTCAGCGTTCTTACGTTAATGTCCTCATATATCAGATAATTGTACGCCATGTCCTCCATTATCAATAAGTTGTACTCACATGCAATGTCTAGAAGCTCCCTTCTGCGACCCTCGCTCATAGTTACGCCCATAGGATTTTGACCTGTTGGAATCGTGTATATTAGCTTTACCTTCTTGCCTTCATCCTCTGCCCTATTTATTATCTCCTCAACCTTTTCTGGAATTAATCCCTTATCGTCCATGGGAGCTCCTATAATTCTTGCTCCTAGCTGTCTAAATGCTAATAACGTGTTTATATAGCTGGGATTCTCTGTGATGACTATATCCCCGGGATCTATGAGCACCCTCCCTAGCAGATCTATTGCTCCTGTCCCCCCAACTGTAATTATTATGTTATCTGGAGGGACGTCAATTCCGTCATATCTCCTCAAAAACTTAGAGAGTTCCTCCCTGAGCTCGGGGATTCCATTAACAGGAGTGTATAAGACTGATCTTGGCTCATTTGAAAGAACCTCCATGGCAATTCTTGAAAGCTCTTCTCTTGGTATCAAATTTGGATCTGGATCACCTGCTGATAAGAATATTAGCTTTTTACCGCTTTTTCTTAAATCTGACGCCTTTTTCATGATGTCTGCCAGTAATGACTTTTCTATCCAATTGCTTCGTGATGACAGGAATCTCATGTAGTCCACAGTCATCACGCCCCTTGTAAGGATATTAAAAATGGAACACAGCTAATATTATAGTTTGTTTGGAGAGCATATTTAAGTTAAATTATACACCATCGTTAAAAATATCTTGTCTTTTAGAAATGAATCAGCAGGAGTTAAAACACTATAATGCCTTAACACGCGTTTAGAACTACTAAAAGCATGATCCCTATGGTCTAAACATTTAAGCAGAGTATCTGACTTCCTTCACTACCATAGAAGGCAAGGCTTGTTTTATTTTGTACTAAAAAGTAAAGTTTGGAACAGAGAATTACTCAATGACTATTGCTGGCTTTAATGGAAGGGCTTTTATGGCTTTTTGCTTATGATCTTCTCTTGACTCCCTCTCTGAGAGTATTATTATCTCTGCTCCAATTTTCTCCTCGATTCTCTTAGCCTCTCCTTTGAATACTTTCTCCTCTCTGAATCCCTCAACAACGCCTTTGACAAGATCCTCTGGAACGTCAAATGATAGCTTTCTAAGATCTTGTACTACCTTTGGAACTACCTTTTTGTCCTGAACCCTTCCTATGAACTCCTTTATAACCTTTCCAATGTTAAAGTTAGAGTTATACAGAGCCTTAAGCGCCTCATACTTCCACTCGTCAGCAATGTATACATATACTTTCCTTGGAGTAATTCCCGTAACTTTTATAATCTCTTGTATGTCGTCAACTAGTCTAATTATTATCTCCTCTCCGATCTCTATGTCTTTAGATATGCTTTTGCTTTCAACTTCAGGATAGCTCTCTAAGGAGACGAACTTCTCATTTCCAAGAAGGAGCCACAGCTCCTCAGCTATGTGAGGTGTAATGGGGGCCATGAGCTTAATCCATCTCTCGAGGACGTATCTTGCTGTCTCCTTGTTATTTCCACCTTCTTTAAGATAGTGCTCTATGTCGTCTGGGATTCCATAAAATATCTCTGATGCAGCTCCTCTTATGTCAAGACTGTCCAGACGCTTCATTATTGATTCTATTCTAGTGTTTATCCTTGACTTAATCCACCTGTCTATGAATTTTACATTAGACCCATTAAGGGAGAGCATTTTGTGGAAGAGCATCCATATGTACTTTATCCTCTTAGTGTAGTCCTCAAGCCTCTCAAAAGACCACTCCATGTCGTCGTGAGGCGATGCCTCATGGCAGTAGTAGAGCCTTATGGCATCTATTCCATATCTCTCGCCAATCTTAGGAGCGGGCTCTGCTCCACCCTTGGACTTTGAGAGCTTTTCTTTTGTAGTTTTAGACTGAACAACCCACCAGTTAACGAATATTCCTCGTGGCCAGTGCTCCATTGAGAGTATTGCTACATGGTTCATTATGTAAACTGGAAAATGTACGGTCATGTGTTCCTTACCACCTAGATTTATGTCAACGGGATACCAGTACAGGAACTCCTTTCTCATAGCCTCTATGACGCCCTCTAAGCCCTTCTTTGGAGAGCCTTTTCCTAAAAACACGTAGTCGAACACTTCATCGTCTAAATCTTCCTCACGTATAAGCCCAAGGTTAACGTATTTTGCTATTATGTAGTACGCAGGATATAATGTTGAGTCCGATATAGGCTCTATAATCCAGGACTCGTCGAGTGGAAACCTTGTTCCAAGCCACCTTCCCTTTCTGACACATGCCCTGTCGTCATACCACTCAATGGCGCCCTTTATAGTGTCTCCTGCATGCTTTGGATAAAATGCCATAGTCCCTACATGCTCAAGAGTTTTCCTCTTTAGCTCTGGATCACTGTACTTTATAAACCACTGATCTGGAACGAGCTTTATATATACCCTAGAGCCACACCTACATATGACCTCCTCTGAGAACTCCTTAAACACCATCGCCTCGCCAATGCTTATTAGTCTCTCCTTAACGAGCTCTTTTGCCTCTGAGACCTTTATACCAGCAAAATCTCCACAGTTCTCTTTCATTACTCCCTTATGATACTCCCTTTTATAAACCTCCTTTGTAGCCTGCTCTAGAGCCTCTATATCCTCTTGAGACCTCACGTTAAACATTTCACAGGCATCTTTCGCAGGGAAGTCGCTGAATCCTTCGACCTTTATTATTGATATTGGATTTACTGGCATTCCTAAGTCTTTTAAGGCAATCCAATCATAAGGAGCGTGCCCTGGAACGGACATAACAATTCCAGTGCCTACCATAGGATCCACGAATTTCGCTGGGTATACAGGAATCTCTCTGTCTACTAGCGGAGCGATTACCCTCCTTTCTATAAGATCCTCGCCCATAATCTTTCCTTCTACTTTAAGCTCTTTTCCTGTCTGAAACTCTATCTTCCTTTTTCCTTCCTCACTTATTATCCACTTTTCATCTCCCATGTTAACTATTAGGTACTCGACGTCAGGATTTACCCACATGTTTGTGACTCCAAATATGGTCTCAGGTCTAAGGGTTGCTGCAGGGTACACTAAGGACTTGTCTTCTAAGTCTCTGAACTTTATTATCAGAAAGTCAAGAATTTCGGCATTTCCACCTTTAGATATGTCTGTTTCTGATGGATCAACAGCTACAGGGCCACATCTTGGACAGTAGGGTGCATAGTGTTGCTTTTTCACAAGGAGGTTCTTCTCATGAAGCTTTCGGAACTGCCACTGAATAAAGCGCTGGTATCCAGGGTCAATACTACATAGCGTATATCTAAAGTCTATTGAAAACCCGAATTTCTTCCACTCATCTATATATATGTCCCTAAAGAAGTTGACGACCTCGTAGGGATCCTTTAGCTTCTCTATTATCTCATCTGGGACTCCATTTTCCTTGAGCGTGGCAATTGTTGCTGGATCCCCCTTCTCTATCTTCCTAGCAAAGCCAACTGATGGTAAACCTGATGCATGAAATCCTGCAGGAAATAGGACGTTATATCCCCTCATTCTCATGTATCTTGCTATAACGTCTGCATACGTATAACCTCTCATGTGTCCAACATGAAGGTACCCGGATATCCCAGGATACGCAAATATTATGAAGAACTTCTTTTTTCCGTCAATAGGATCTGCTTTGAATGCCCCTGCCTCCTCCCAGCGCTTTTGCCATTTCTTCTCCACTTCAACGAAGTTATACTCGGCAGTGTTCTTATCCATATTATCTTACCTCCGTATCTCGTTGAACATAAACCTCAGAAATCTGACAAAAGCCTTAAAGCTAAAGAGTCTTTTTAGATCGTGAATTAGCCTTCTATAATATGAAAGGTGGTACTTCACGTACCTCTCGTGGGTTTTAATAACCTTTAACCTAGCTTCCCACTTCTCCATTTCCTCTGAAACTTTCATCAGTGACTCTTTAAATTCCTCATCCTCTCGTTTCATTGCATAAATAGATATTACGCCATGGAATAATAAATTATTCTTTAAGGGAATGTGAATACCTTCGATCGAGCTCATTATGAATAATAACAACACAGTGTTCGCTGTAAAGGCTTAAAGGTCCTAGTGAGAGCACGCCACTAGAATACCCCAACACAAGTTCCTCTTCATCATTAGTGAGATCTACACTATCACTTATAACAAAGGCTGCGGGTAGAGATACATTAGCTGTTCTTATGTCTTCGCCATCTTCCTTAAGGTAATATATATTGAAGTTCTCGTTTGTGAGTTCTTCTAGGATGTCCTTAAGCCCTGCCCTCTTAAACATCACTCCAGGAGATGATCTCATCCAAGTATCAGCGTTATAGGAAAGTCTTTTCATTTTAAATAAAGCATTTCTTATAAGAGCGCCTGTGCTTCTCTCGTCAGGGTTTAAATATCTAACAGTATCTCCTAAAACCTTTATCGCCACAGGCGGGTTTGGAGGTCCTAAGAGCACACCATATACAACAGTATCTCTTCTTATCCCATGACTTGTGAGAAGAGAGGAGACTATGAATCTGCAAAATATGTCCATCCTTCCTCCGGAGCCTGGAAGATCCTCAAGCTTGAAGTTAGGATCTGTTCGTGCTCTATGAAGAACTATAAGAAATACCCTCTGGTAACTCACGTTGTTACACCTTTTACGTTAGCTTAAGCTGCCTCATTAAAGCCCTTCTGAGCTTTCTGTTTCTTCCAAATGACTTATAAAAAGTTTTAAGTTGTTCGTAATACTTCAGAAGCTCTCTGACTTCATCCTCTGAGCTTCCTGAACCACGAGCTATCCTCGTAATCCTAGAACCCCTGATTATTGACGGATCCTCTCTTTCCTCCTCCGTCATGGAGTCTATTATCACCTTGAACTTCTTTAACTTCTCCTGCGTTATCTCAAGTGTACTTTCATCTATTTGAGGAACACCAAACCCAAACGGGAGGAGCTCTAGGACCCTTTTTAACGGCCCCATGTTGAGGAGAGCTTCCAGCTGTTCATACACATCATTCATTGTAATCCTGCCACTTAGAATCTTCTTAGTTAATTCCTCTGCTTTTTTCTCTGGAACTACTTCTTGTACTTTCTCAATAAGAGCCTTTATGTCTCCCATTCCAAGAAGCCTTGATATGAAAGAGTCCGGATCAAAGTGCTCAAGATCATCGACTTTTTCACCAACTCCTATGAACACTATTGGCGCTCCAGTTTTCGCTACCGCCGTGAGAGCGCCACCGCCCTTTGCTGATCCATCCATCTTAGTGACTATAACTCCCGTAATCCCTACAGCTTCATGGAATGCCCTCGAGTGCTCTCCAGCTTTTTGGCCAATTGACGCATCTATAATAAGCCATACCTCATCAGGAGAGAGCTCAGATTTTATTCTCTTCATTTCCTCAATAAGATCCTCCTCTAAAGCATGTCTACCTGACGTGTCAACTATAAGCACATCTACATCCTTTAAAGCCTTTAGACCCTCTTTTATGATCTTGGTAGGATCCCTCTCAGAGGGGTTACCATAGAACTTTACATTTATGCTTTCTGCAAGCTGTTTAAGCTGCTCATAGGCAGCTGGCCTGTGAACATCTGCTTGAATGAGCCCTACCTTGAGTCCCTTCTTTTTAAAATACTTTGCTATCTTTGCTGCAGTAGTCGTCTTTCCCTGACCATACAGTCCTACGAGCATTATTCTGTACTTCTTTATCGGAAGTTCTTTCTTCTTGCCAAGTATCGCCTTAAGTTCTTCATATAAGACCTTTATAACGTGTTCTTTCTCTCCAAGACCCTTTGGTCTCTCCTCTAGCGCCCTTTTCTCTATTCGTCTTCCAAGCTCGACTACCAATGATACTTCTACATCTGCCAAAAGAAGGGCTCTCTGAATATCCTTTACAGTCTCCCTGATGAGCTTTCTGTCGACAAATATACTGTTCACAATTCTATTCACGTTCTTCCTTAAAGTCTCCTTTAGATTATCTAGAACCATGCCTTACACCTGGGAATCCTCTGAAGTAAAGGAACTACTTACTTATGCAGCTATTGTAGGAAGAACTCTTAATATAGTATTATATGTTTTGACGTGTCTATTCTAGGATTAACTTGTCGAAAGCTTTATATAAATGCTTATTCTTAGTAGTCAAGCCACTAGCCCAGGCTTACTAAAAACGTTGCAACATGAAACATTTTGATATTAGATAACAGTGATAACATTATTCGATAATTAGGCGCTGAGAATTACAGTAAAAAATATTTTATCATTATATTTTTAGATAATATGGCAGCAAACGCTAAATAGTCGGTGAATTACGATATGGACTTAAGTCATCAGAAAATAGTGAACATGTATCATGACCCTAAGAACATTCAAGGAGACCCTGTATGGGAACAAAGGAAAGAGTACAAAATCATAATAGTAGACATAGCAGCCTTTTTTACATTAGAGAATCCTTGGTATTGGCTAAAAAGATATTTTGATGTAGATTTAATATCATTAGAAAGAGTTTATCGAAGAAAAACCTTTAGGAACGAATATGAGGCAATATATAGAGATATTATTAGCCTAAAGAAGAAACTTAAAAGAGATCCTATCATTATAATTGAAGAGGCCTTTAAGGAGATACCATTTATCCTTGGGGCAGAATCTGTTGTTAGACTTCTTAATGCAACTGGAAGTATATTGGGAGTTCTCGGTGGAGCTCACGAAGTGATTATTAGGAGGCTCTCTACAGAGCTTGGCTTTAACATGGACTTCTATGATTATATAAGGATTATAAGAGATGAAAAGGGCTCATATCATATTTTAGGGGATCTTTTGTACATATTAAATAACAGAGAGCATAAAATAAGAGGGCTCTACGGCAGAACTAAAATTTATGAGATGTTTAAAAATATAGTAGACGTGTACAACGTTGATCCGGCTGACATTATGATTATAGCTAGAGACAACTTTTTCAGGAATATTCTCGATAAAGTTGGCCTTTCAGTCGTCTTTAACCCAATAGGAGAGGAGTTTATTGAATACGTAAAGTCCATAGGAAGTTACATAATTACAGGCCACATGGGAGAGCTCGAGAACTTCCTTAAAAACGTGCTAATTATCTAAGCTTTCCAGGATATCCTCCAAATTGGTATTTCATGGGGTCTGTCCGTCGTGAGCCTTTATGAGCACTTGTGAACAAAGAACCTTCCATTAAGATTCACGCTCACAACGGACTTGGGAGGCATTAGCCTTGAGTCCCCTCCGGATTCATTGGGGAGCATATCATTGGCCTTCTCCCCGCTTAGGGTAACCCCAGATCCCCGCATCCAGATGTTATACGCTCCGATAAACTGTCTATCTGCCTTTAAACCACAATTTGGGCACTTCACCCACCCGTTTTGGGACTTCAGCTTGCTCCCACATCTCGGGCAGGTGGAGGAGGTATAGGAAGGATCTACGAACTTTATAGGAGCACGATATGAGAGCTTCTGGACTATCTTCTTCCACGCTATGCGTGAGAGACGTCTGTTGAAGTCAT
>Ga0190313_1000545_pt1 | contig 22210 bp, 20 predicted proteins | sample 4870071011_MG_FD_169989 | JGI IMG/M metagenome (GOLD analysis project Ga0190313, IMG submission 169989) | Hydrothermal vent sediment bacterial communities from Southern Trench, Guaymas Basin, Mexico - 4870-07-10-11_MG | ecosystem: Environmental > Aquatic > Marine > Hydrothermal vents > Sediment ...
CCCTTAGCCAAGGACGTTCCACTATGATACTCATAGTATGATACCTCTGTTATGATACTATTGGTATGTTATTTTTATATTTATCTGTACTATTTCGACCTTGTATGACATAGTACTTTAAGGTAGTTTTTATTAATAAGCGGAAGGGTTATCCTATTAGTGAAATCAAGTAAAAATGGGGGTTGATGAGCTTGAAATGTATTGATAAGGGATTTGTTGTATGGTTTACTGGTTTACCGGGTAGTGGTAAGACTACATTAGCTATTGGTGTTGCTGAGAAACTTAGGGAGAAGGGTTATCGTGTAGAAGTTATTGATGGTGATTGGGCCCGTAAAACAATAAGCCTTGGTGCAGGCTATACAAGGGAGGAGAGAAGAATACATCTCCATAGGATAGCGTGGGTTGCAAGGCTATTGGCTAGGAATGGGGTTATCGTGTTATGTAGCTTTGTATCTCCATACCGTGATGTTAGGAAGATGATCCGTGAGATCATTGAGGAGGAAGTCCCATTTGTAGAAGTCTATGTACACTGTCCATTAGAGGAGTGTATAAGACGTGACCCAAAGGGATTATATAAGAAGGCATTACGTGGTGAAATAAAGCATTTCACGGGAATAAGTGATCCATATGAACCGCCGGAAAACCCTGATCTAGTTGTTGATACAATGAATGATACCATAGAGCATAATGTACATAAGGTTCTCACATATATTACTGAGAAATTTGGACTAGATAAATAATTGTATGTCAGCTAGCCCATCAACAACTTGATCAATATACCTATTACAGCCAATAATATAGGTATATTAAATGAGACAATAAGCTTTTCCAGAAGACCTATTCTCTTATCTACATAGTATTTCGGATCCTCGAATCTTTTATTGATATCTTCAAATCTCTTGTTAATTAGTTCAATAAGTAGTTTAATATCATCCTTTGTAGAAACATTGTATAAGGGTATACCTCCAAGTCGTAGCATTTCAGATATTATATAGGGATGGAGTTTAATTACTTCCAGCAATATCTCTGGATGCTCAATAAGCACCTTCTTAACCTTCTCTACATCACTATCTGAATTCGCTACATTCTCCACCATACTATATTATGGAGGCTATAACCTAAAATATTCTAGGCTAATCTTAAATATGCATCTCTACACTCTAGTTTCCCTAGTAGTATGATATGGTGGTTTATCCCTTGAGGAAAGCTATAGTAGTAGGACTCGACTGTGCACCCCCAAGACTACTATATGAGGAGTTCCGTAGTGAACTCCATGTGCTAGGGGAATTAATCGATCATGGTGCTAGATACATACTAAGATCAAGCCACCCACCAATAACGATCCCGGCATGGGCTGTCATGGCCACTGGTAAGACACCAGGTGAACTAGGCCTCTACGGCTTCCGGCATAGAAAACCCGGTAGCTATGGAGAGATCTATATAGCTAATTCCAGGCTGGTCAGAGAACCACCATTATGGGTGGAACTAGGTAGGAGGGGCTATTGGAGTATAGTTGTAGGTGTACCCCCAAGCTATCCACCAAAACCGATCAGGGGATACCTTATCAGTGACTTCATAACACCAGATCACACCAAACAATACACATGGCCACCCGGGCTTAAGATGGAGATCGAGAGACTATATGGACCCTACATATTCGATGTACTATACCGTAGTGAGGAAAAAGATCGTATAGTCCGGGAGCTATGGGAAATGACTCATCAGCACTTCAGAGTACTAAATTATCTCGTGAAGAATAAGAAATGGGATTTCCTATGGTTTGTAGAAATAGGTGTTGACAGGGTACATCATGCATTCTGGAAATACTGGGATAGGGAGCATCCAAAGTATGAGCCGGGCAATAAGTATGAACATGTCATACCAGAATATTATAAGCTAGTTGATAAACTATTGGGAGAACTCCTCTCCAACATCCCCAGGGATACACTAGTCTTCATAGTATCAGATCATGGTGCAAAGGCTATGAAAGGAGCATTCGCTATAAACCAGTGGCTTGAGGAGAACGGTTATCTAAGGCTTAAGAGGAGGCCAGGGAAGCCATGTACAGATCTAACGCCAGACATTGTTGACTGGGAGCATACGAAGGCATGGGGTTGGGGAGGCTATTACTCAAGGATATTCATAAACGTGAAAGGCAGGGAGCCAAAGGGTATAGTGCCTCCGGAGAAAGTACCTGATCTAATTGCTGAGCTAAAGGATGATCTAAAGAGGATCAGGGGACCGAGTGGTGAGAAGTGGAAAAACCTTGTATATACACCAAATGAGCTATATCCTGTGGTTAAGGGTGATGCACCCGATCTATTCCTATACATAGATGATCTGTCATGGAGAGCTGCAGGTACAATAGGTTGGGAATCACCATACCTTGAGGAGAATGATAAGGGACCTGATGATGCTGTCCATGACTGGTATGGTGTATTCACAATATATGATCCAGAGGGTACGGTGGAGCCTGGTGATAAGGGTATTATGGATATTGTTGATGCTAGGAATGTTATGCTAAAACATATTACTGGTGAATACTAGGTATACCTATTAAGTGGTGAGGATATGGGTTTATTTGATATAGTTGATCTCTCCGAAGACATTAAGAAGATCCTTGGTAAATACTCAGAAGGCGAGTTTCAGACAAAATATTTGGCTGAAAATGGCTATCTATATGCACTAAACCTTATTGTGAGAAGACATATTACGTGGAAGACCGATATCTTTATCAAGTTATTGATTAAACCCAGATCACCTGATGTATTCCATAGGGAGCCTTTTATGGAACATGTAAAACTAGAAGAGCTAGGTGTTCTTAAGCATATACTTGTAGAGGCTCGTGTAAACCTGGACGTTGAAAATCTCTCCCTACTAGAGAATTTCCTTAAGGAAAACGGGTTTTCATATAATGGTGTATCTAGGGGTGAGTTTTTAGATAGGGTGGTACAAGATGTGTCAAAGATATATTTTGGAGAGGAGCAGGTGGCTACGATCAGTATAGTGAAGCCCTCTATTTTTAGAGGTATGATGATTATTAGAACTGATAGGGGGAGGGTAACAGTTGATCTGGATGCACATACATGTATAGACTATGGTGGTGGTTATCTACGGATTTATAAGGAGGATCTTGAGTGGATAAGTTATGAGGTAGAAAACTATTCTAAGAAAATACATGTTGAGAAATACAATATGGATTTCATGCTTAACGTATCAATACATAATAGGGGATTAGCCGATATATATGCTGTTATAGAGGCTAAGGCATTACTCGATCCTGTGGAGGGTCTTGAGGAGAGGATAGACTATATTGCCGATTGTCTAGAGGATTTTATTAAAAACATTATATTGTATAACCTATACTCAGAGTCTCCCAGCTGAAGATATTAGGGACACTATATACTCTATATCATCCCTAGATACAAGTGGATGTACAGGTAGGCTAAGAACGTGTTTACAAGCATATCTTGCATTAGGACATATATCCTGTGGATACCCTAGCCTACGATAGAGTGGCTGCTGGAAAATAGGTACTGGATAATGTACTGCAGTCTCAACACCATATCCAGCAAGATACTCTCTAAGCTGATCACGGGACAACGGGTAATCATCCTCAACACTAACCACATACTGGTTAAACACATGCTTAACACGAGGATCAATATATGGGACACGGATACCGGGCACACTAGATAATCCCTTTGATAACAACTCGGCATTCCTCCTACGGATCTCGTTAAAACGATCAAGTTTACGTAGCTGGACACGACCAATAGCAGCAGCAATACTTGTCATCCTAAGATTCCACCCTAAAACCTCATGCACATATTTCCGTGTCTGCCCATGGTTACGTAGAATCCTTATCTTCTCGGCAATCACACGATCATTTGTGAGAACCATACCACCCTCACCACAGGTCATGTTCTTAGTAGCGTAGAAGCTAAAGACAGATGCATCACCCCATGAGCCAGCTTTCCTACCCATAAACTCTGCCCCATGAGCTTGTGCTGCATCCTCTATAAGGATGAGATTATGGTCATCAGCTATTTCACGGAAAGCCTTCATATCAGCTGGTTGCCCATAGAGATGTACCACTATTACTGCCCTAGTCCTACTGGTTATCCTCTCCAGCACAGATTCTGGATCGAGATTATATGTCCGTGGATCAATGTCTGCAAATACTGGTCGAGCATTCTGGTACAGGATCGCATTAGCTGTTGAGATGAATGTGAATGGCGTTGTCACAACCTCATCTCCCTCCCTAACACCTATGGCCTTCAATAGTAGATCGAGGGCTGCAGTGCCACTAGATACAGCTACTGCATAGTCAACACCAACGTACTCTGCAAACTCTTTCTCAAAAGCCTCAACCTCGGGTCCATGAGCTAGTATACCTGACTCTAGCACACGTTTAATAGCCTGTAGCTCCTCCTCTCCAAGGACTGGTGAGGCTATCTTTATCCTCCTCATACAGTATATCCTCCATGCAGTGGTCATGTATCTATAGTGTTTTTAACTGTGCCCCTATAAACGTATATCTTGGTATATCATAGGTTACGGGATAGTATGTTATGAAGTATACGTATAAAATCTATATCTGGAGAATTGTTGAGGTAGTAGGATTATCTATAGCCACACTATTCCTTGTGACTACAGTATCTGGTGTACCATCAAATGTAAGACCATTAATCTATGTAGCAACAATAATATTTATCCTATACCTGGAATACATGTGCCGTAGGCTATGGCCTCGTATAATGCTTCCACTAAGCTATTTCAGCCTCGGCCTACTGATATCGAGGATGATTGTTGGTGCTGTACCCTGGAACTATTATCTCTACATAGTCCTTGTATACCTAGTGACATCATTTACCCTATACCATGCAATATACCGTATAATAGCAGTATTCCTAGGTGATCGTAGAAATTTCTTTAAAAGCATACTTGAGGATATAAATCTTGATATAGTGATCTATTTAATAGTATTTACTGGACTAGCTATATGTCTATACATGTTCAGAACCATACAGTGGTGGGCATTAGTAGTAGTGGTGCTTGGAAGCTGGATCATATGGTTCTTCACAAAATACTATCTCAGCACTAGAGTACATAGGATGCTACTAACGGGACAAGCAGCTCGCTGGGGATTTGCACACCCAGTTGAACCAGAGGCTGAGAAAACACTATTGTCCACAGCTAGTCTTGTAGTACTCGTTAGCCTCATGATCCCGCTTCTATTCTCATATACAAGTCCAATACTTGTCCGTAGAGGCTTCATACCACTAATGATCCTCGGGGTTTTTGAGGCAATTACATGTCTACTCTACTTGATTGCATATATACTTGTTGTCCATGGAGCATTTATTGAGGAGCTGTGTAGAATAGGTGATCGACTAGTATACGTGGAGAACTATCGTGTCTTCCGTGGATGGAGGGATATATCGTGGTTCCTAAATAGATCTGCTGGATATTACTATAGACTCAAATACCTGTCAGCACTATACATGCTCTTCCAAGGACTAGAGATCTTTTCTAGGAGGACTGGTGATAAAGAACTATACTATGGCGAATTATATGATCTACTGATTACTGGGTACAACTATATAATCTCTAGGAAACTCGATAAATACATTGATATAAAGTCTATTAAGGAGACCATGGAGTACTTCAAACCCGATAACATATGGGTTGTTGAGGCAGATACTAAGGCTATAGAGAACGAGCCTGAAGAGATCAAGGAGGTCTATAGACGTATATTCTCTAGTATTGTAAACCTTTATGCTAAACTCAAGGATCTACCTAGTGAAGCATATAGGGATAAGGATAAACTCATTGATACAGTGATCCAGAGACTTGTTCAATTCAGAAATACACGTATAAGAGATTCTAGGGAGAGGGAAAGAATTGATAGGATCATAGGTATTCTAAAGGAGCTGAGGAGTAGAAGTGACATAGAACAAAAGGATCTTGAAAACGGATTACTCATAAGAAAGCCTGTGACAATAAATATTATCCGTGCCTATCTAGTCCATGGACAACTCGTTAAAAACGCTATACTCTACCGTGGTAGCCGTGATAAATTTGACAAGCTTATGTCAAAACCCTCGGTACTATACAGTCTATATACATTGATAATAGCCTACCTAGTAGATAAACATCCAGAACTAATACATGGTATTCGGGGGTCTACATAGGCATTGGCCAACGTGATAGGTTTATCTAGAGTTAGGGCATTAATAAATGATAGCCTCTATGGATCAATACCAGTTAATGAGATAGAGTATAATATTATACAGACACCAGTATTTAATAGACTACACAATATTAGACAACTAGGACCTACATACCTGATCTACCCTGGTGCCAAGCACTCAAGATTTGAACACTCACTTGGAGTTATGCATCTATCATCTAGAATGCTGGAAAACCTACTAACCACGTTAGATGTAGATGAATTAACGGATATATTCTCTGGTGAATCGTGTGATCTAATAACTAGGCTCTACAGTAATGGTGTATATAGTAAGATATACTATCCAAGCCTAAATGATCTGTTAAGGGCATTCCTAATACAGAGTGTAAGACTTGCAGGACTACTCCATGATCTAGGGCATTATCCGTATAGTCACGTGCTTGAGGATGCTCTTGGAGAACGTGGTCTGCATGAGAGGATCACGTGGAAACTCATTATATCATGGAATGAACTTAGAGATCTGCTTAGAGAGACAACCTTTGATTTATGCGGATCCATGGTTACAGGTATAACACCAGAACATATTGTAGCCATACTAATGGATAAGGAGCATAGGATAGAGTTTCTATCAAACAATAAAGGCTATATCCCATTACTATCTATGCAGGGCTATGAGTTACTCCATAAGATTATATCTGGAGTATTTGATGCTGATAGACTTGATTACCTACGTAGGGATGCCTGCCACACTGGTATTGTATATGGTCTTGTAGATATTGATAGGATCATAGAGAACATGGGTGTAATTAGAAAAAATAATACATACACCATATACTATGACCTAAAGGCCCTACCAGCTCTTGAGGACATGCTTAGCTCAAGGATCAAGATGTATAGGCTAGTATATTATCACCATAAAAACATAGTATTAGCTGAAATAACCCGTAGAATGGTTTATGAGGCCCTAAAAATAGGAGGTAACAATAATATTTATAAGGAGATACTGCTAGACAGGATCGTGGAGACAATACTCAAATATCCATGGAAGATAACAGATGATCTATTAATCGATATAGCTGAATATCTATTGAAACATAGCCGTAAAGGATCGAAGGGATACTATTATGCTTATGCATTTCTCAATAGAGAGGCATTACCTATTACATTATTTAAGAGGGAAGAGGATCTCTATCACTATATAAGGAGTATCTTCAATAAAGAAATTGATCTACATAGCTATAAAGTATTAATCAATAAATTATCCAAGTACCTAGATGAGCTAGAGGAGTATATCCGTGTTGAAACCAATGGCGAGTTTGAACTATTAACATCACTAATAGAATATCATGGTGTATCTCCTAAGAAGATACTTATCAAGGTAGGTAATGGTCTCCGGGAAATAACTGAGTTAAGCTACTACATAAAGTGGTTGGAGGAACAATACAGAGACTATAGACATATATACATGTACATGTATACAACAGATCCTAAGAAAATGGTTATCTATAAAAGAAGCTATCTGGAGAGGAGAGAGGCTATTAACAAGATCCGAGATCTACTGAGAAAATATATTATTGAAAAACTATCATCAACTCTTTAATAATCTAGACGGTATAATAGTACATTAGGGTAATAACTATGCCTAGAAAGACAATTGCTATACTAATCCTTATTATTACAATAATCATACTTGGCCTAGTAGCCTATATGCTATGGTTAAAACATGAGAGACCGGTCTCTACAGAACCCATTATAGAGTTAGTAAGGGGTAAGCCGAAGACAATAGACATCTATAGTCCAGCATTCAATAATGGAACACGTATTCCACGAAAATACACTTGTGATGGAGAAGATATATCGATTCCTCTAAAGATCGAGAATATACCTAGTAATACAAGATCACTATTACTGATAATGTATGATCCTGATGCACCTAGAGGGACATTTTACCACTGGATCATGTATAATATACCAGCTAATATATCTGAACTTCCTGAGAATATACCTAAAGATCCTGTGACAAAATATGGTCTACAAGGTAGAAATGATTATGGGAAAATAGGTTATGGGGGGCCATGTCCACCACCTGGTAGTAGTCATAGATACTATATCGTGGTAATTGCTCTTGATACTGAACTTGATCTCTCTGGTGGAGCTAGCTTAGATGAAGTTATTGCTGGTGCTAAGGATCATGTGCTTGCGTATGGTGTCTACATGGGCATCTATGGAAGATGATCAATACACACCTTTCATTTATGTAAGAATCCTTATCCATAGTCAAAACTATGCTTTTATAAGACTATGTTAAATATATATTATGGGTAATACGAATGGATAAAACACTCAAGTTCATATATATTGAGAACTTTAAAGCATTTAAGAAACTATGTAGTGAACTAGCAAAAACAACACTTATAATTGGTGGTAGGAGATCAGGTAAAACAAGCTTTATAGAGGCACTAGAGATCCTTAGTAGATATTCTAGGGAATACACTCTCAATGGAAGCGTATATAGGCATTGGTGGGGACTTAGTAACCTAGCTAATGACCCGGATAAGCCGGTACTAATAGGTATAGGACTGGATATAGATGGTTCTACGGGACTATTTAGACTAGTAATTGATGCTAAGAAGGGAAGGTGGATCGAGGAATACGTAATACACAATACAGTCATAAGTATTAGTGAGGGAGGGATCCAGTTCTCAATAGCATCTAATGAGCTATTTAAGAAAATACCCTATGTAAGAAGCAATAAGCCATCACCACTAGAAGCACTAGGTACTGAGAAAATAGTATCTAGTATAAGGCCATGGAATGGATTAACAGAGTATGGACGTACAAGCCTATTCTACTGGGGTGATCTAGAGACAGCATTGAAGGAAGCTTCAGACATAATTGCCCGCACACTATCCTACAGGATAGCACAGAAGAAACCATCAAAGAAACCTACTTATCGTGTAAGAAAGTATGGTGAACTCTATGATCTCATATATAATGTTGCAAGACTCGCCATCCTATCAAGCCATATACTATCAAGTGCTGTCTATATAAAATGGGTTGACTTTAGACTAACTATAAACCCTGTAAAAGACGTATTTGGCTACCTTAGATATGATGCATCAAACCTCTATGGCTATATTAAGAGACTTGCTAGTAGAGGCAATAAATTACGCTATACAGACTTAATGCTTAAACTATACTGTGGAGGAAAATCACATATAGAACTTACAGAACTACCTAATAAGACAATATACCCAATAATAGTATGCAATGGAAGATCTATACCACCACCAAATATGCCTCTAGGACTAATTAAGTCCTTAGTACTTGGAGTAGCCCTAGATACAGGATCACCATTAGTGGTTGTAGATGATTTTGATGAGTATCTAGACGAGGATCTAGCTCATAGATACATAGATATAGTTGGTAAGACAGGATCACAAGTCATACTATCAACTAGGAGAGCAGTATATGCATCAACACTACCAAGGGAGAACATCGTATTCCTTGGATAACCTATTTAACACTATATAGTCTAAGTCTCCGGAGCCTCTTCAGAGCATATAGTTTCTCACGATCACCTAGTCTAGCACTCCTAATGATATCCTCTAGAGTGACTATCACCTTCTCAGCTTCATCCCTCCTAACAGGATAGGGTATACCATCCTTACCACCAATAGCATAAGCATACTTAAATGGATCATAGGGTGTATTCACGGGATCCCTCCAGCTGGGAGGCTCATTATAGATAAGATCACTTATTAGAGCCAATGCCCTAAGTGTTGATGGACCAACTCCTCTAACTAATAATAGCTCCTTAAGACTAGATGGATAAGCCTCATAGAGTCTACGTAGACTCCTCAATAAATTCATTGGTAGAGGTAATGGCCTATAATACACGATCCTCCCAATCTCATTAAAACCTACAAAACCCGTACGAGTAGGTGTTATGTATTCAGTAAGGCTCCTCTGCCCCCTAGCCATATTCAATAACCTAGTATACTCTCCAATAACCTTCTCTGGAGACTCACGAGATAGATCGAGTATGGTTTTCTGTGTACCAATGGATCCCTTGGAGACAAGGTTGAGCACATGATCGTGTTTGTGACCAGATACAGCTCTATGGGGGTCTATGAAGAATGTTGTACCACGTAGCCAATGATACCTACGGGCCATCCTCACCTCAACATTCATACCCTGCTGTACAATAGCCCAATAACCATTCTCAGAAACAAATACTGCATGGTGATAGAGACTATAGCCATCCTGCACCATAGATGAATCAATCTTTGCTATAAGTCTTGATGCCTCAACCAACTCCTTCCCAACATTATCACTTAACCCAAGTATCTCCACAGCCCTCGGTACTTCATAGGGGACATTACGTGCACGATCACCCTTACCGCCAAGCACAAGCACTCCAAGCTCTGGATACCTCCAAGTAACCTCCTTAAGGATCCCGGTAGTCACGGTCGTTGAACCACTACTATCCCAATCCATACCAATAACATTATTAAAAGCCTGAAACCAGAGGGGATTAGAGAATCTCTCAACGACCTTATCCGGCCCAAACTCAACAACCATAATCTCAAGTATAGCCTTAGCTAACCTCTTCATAATACGGGCAAGCCACTGAGGCACATGACCATCGTGCAATGGTAGATCAGCAATACCCTCCAGAGGCATCCAGACCACTATACCCGGTACCTCTTCATCTATTATAATTACTATACTTAAAGCGGATATTATAGAATAGCGATAACAAATCTTTAGTAGCCGGGATCAGGACTTATAATGATAATTAGAGCAATGAAATGTATAGATTAAGGCTTTTCTAAGCTCTAAAGTAGTGTTGTTTAATGTATGTAATACTATCGGTATTAAATGAGACTGATCTTGTCCATACATGTCTCTATGAGGGTAGAGTGGGATAGAGTATAGTCAATAGTATTTCGGTAAATAGATACATCCATGATCTATGTTGCTATCTCCACTAGTTATAAATACGCTCGTTTTTAGTGCACCTATAGTTTATTTTAAGGTTTAAATCAGTAGTTTATTCTGGATGATGATTTACTCCCGGATAGAGCCTCCTATGGGGGATGACATTAACTTACCCAGCTGATCACTATCTCTATAAAACTACTTATATTCTATATCCATATAATTAGTCTAGAGACTAGTTGGGGGTGTACATTGTTTTGGAGAAAACATCTAGATTACCGGGTTTCTATAAACTTACTCCCGAAGAAAGGCTTCGAATAGTTGCTGAATGGGCTGGTCTAACTGATGAGGAGGTAAAGCTTCTTAAGAACTACGGTAACTTGGGTAAGGAATTAGCTAATGCTATGATAGAGAATGTTATTGGTGGAATGACTTATCCTTTTGCAGTTGCTACGAACTTCCGTATAAATGGTAGAGATTACCTGGTTCCCATGGTTATTGAGGAATCAAGTGTTGTTGCAGCTGCTAGTAATGCTGCTAAGATGCTACGTGATGGAGAGGGTATTATAGCTAAGGCTAGTGACCCCATAATGATTGGGCAGATCCATTTGGTTAGGGTTGATTCACCACATTATAAGGCTGCATTAATCCTTGATCGTAAGGATGAGATACTCGATCACGCTAACCAGCAGGATCCAGTACTTGTAAAGCTTGGTGGTGGTGCAAGGGATCTTGTGGTTAGGGTTTTTGAGAATACACCAATAGGTTCAGTGATAATTGTGCATCTACTAGTTGATGTAAGGGATGCTATGGGGGCTAATGCAGTTAATACAATGGCTGAAGCAATAGCCCCCATCCTAGAGAAGATAACTGGTGGAGAAGCACGGCTAAGGATCATAAGTAATAATGCTGTCTACAGGATCGTCCGGGTATGGGCTAGGGCTAAGCCGGAGAATGTTGGTGGAGAAGAGGTTGCTAAGAAGATCTATGAGGCATCAGTACTAGCTGAGATAGACCCTTATAGAGCGGCTACACATAACAAGGGTATACTCAATGGGGTCATAGCGGTAGCATTAGCTACGGGACAAGATCATCGTGCTATAGAGGCTGGTGCCCATGCATATGCGGCTCGGGATGGAGGCTATAAACCACTGAGTATATGGAGGATTGATGGTGAGGGATACCTTACAGGCTACTTAGAGATGCCTCTACAGATCGGTATTGTTGGCGGAGCTACAAAGGTTCATCCAATAGCACGTATAGCTCTAAAGATACTAGGTGTAAAGACAGCTAATGAACTAGCAGAGATAATGGGTGCTGTCGGCCTTGCCCAGAATCTAGCGGCTATAAGAGCACTCGTTACAGAGGGGATCCAGAGGGGGCATATGAAGCTCCACGCTAAAAACCTAGCTATAATGGCTGGTGCTAAAGGCGATCTCATTGACAAGGTTGCTGAGGAGATGATAAGGGCTGGACGTATAAGATTTGATTATGCTAAGGAGCTTGTTGAAAAGCTCACTAGTGCAAGCTCCTAATGGATCAAAACTATTTTTATACTTATCAATCCACATACAACCTTATTTCCACACCATATAATTAGATAAATAGTTATACCCAAATAATATATAAGCTATTGCATAATCTATTACTGTTCAAATACCAGTAGGAGGTTTGAGGCAATGGTTGTAGTAAACCCCGATCTACTAAAGACATTCCTTGACAGAGACCCATGGATCCAGAGAGCCTATGAAGTCCTAGCTAGTGATCCTGAGGTGCAGGAGCTATGGGTAATGAGTAATGTTATGGCTGTTAAGAGGCTTAAGTACAATGATCATGGGCCTGTCCATGCACAGATTGCTGCTGGTGCGTCACTAATGCTATATGATCTGTTGATTAGGAATGGTGTTGAACCAACACTTGTAAGGGATGGTGTTGTCGATGATCCAAAGTATACGTGGCTCATACCATTATATGGTGCATTACTACATGATGTAGGTAACTCTATACATCGTGATCTACATGAGAAGCTTGGAGCACTACTTGCAAAGCCATTGATTGAGAAAGCACTTGAGAAGCTGATAGATGATCATAGGCTGAGAATTAGGCTTAGACAAGAGATCATGCATAGTATACACTGTACAGCATACGATGTAGAGTGTCTAACAATTGAGGCTGGGTGTGTCAAGGTTGGAGATGGACTCGACATGGCTGAGGGTAGGGCACGTGTACCCTATAAGATGGGCTCTGTAAATATACATAGCGTATCAGCTCTCTCCATAAAGAAGGTGGAGGTAATGCAGGGATCTCGGATACCAATAAAGATCATAGTGTATATGGATGAACTAGCAGGTGTATTCCAGGTTGATGAGGTATTGATGCCTAAGCTTAAATCCACTCCTCTAAGGAATCTTGTTGAAGTAGCAGTTATTGTTGATGGGAGAGAGCTTAAGACATATAGTCCATAGCACTCCCACAATAGTTTTATAGTTTAACCAATAAACTCCTTAGCTACCATAACTATTTATCGGCTTACTAGATATTCTAAATACTAAGTATTCCATGGACTGCTTGGTGGGGGATCATTGAGGTACGCCTATAAGCTAGCAATACTAATAATGATCGCTATAATAAGTGGCTATATAGTCTATACAGTCACCCCTAAGTCATGGGGTGAAGGTAGATATGTAGCGGTAATAACTACTAGGATAGATACTGGTGAATATAGTGTTGAAACACCATTCTATATAGGGGGGAACTCTAGTGATGTACATCATGTTGAACTAGTTGATCGGGATAATAACGTATCTATTGAGACCCATATATCAAAACTATCTAGTCTAAAGCCTGGCTCAATACTGTATGTAAGGGCTAGGGTTCTAAGGGGTAACGAGACACTATTACCGGGTATAGCGAATATTGGGTGCCGTATAATCTTACCAGATGGGAGGAGCTATGAATACTATGCATCAAGTGTTGATCCAGATACTGGTGAATATGTTTTTAAGATACAGCCTTATGTAAAGGCTAAGGAGGCAGGATTTGTATTTGGTTCAGCCATAGTATTATTTGCTGGTGCAAGTATCCTACACTATGTAGTCACAGGACTTTATTCAACAATAGCACTTGTACTACTGGGTGTTATAGGCTCAAAGAATGCTTTTGAGTATTATATGAGCAATATAGTATTGATATTCATTGCAGGTAGTGCTCTAGAGCTCATTATTAAGGAGAATGGGCTTGATGAACGTGTTGCTAGGCTATTAATGAAGTTTAGCCGTTCACCCTACACATTGATCATAAGCTCTACATTCCTAGTAAGCTTCTTAAGTATGTGGATGAGTAACACAGCTGCAACCTATGTTATGCTACCACTAGTACTAGTAATTCTTGATAAGGTTGGGCTAGCGGATATGAAGTACTCTAGCATACTACTTGTTAGTCTAGCAGCTGCAGCTAGTGTTGGCGGTACAGCTACATTGATCGGTACACCACCTAATGTTATAGCAGCTGGTCTACTAAACGATATAGTCTATGGTGGGGCTGAATACATTGACTTTGTGAAGTGGCTCCTCATAGGATTCCCAGCGTGGGCTATAGGCTATATAGTAGCTGTCCTATTAGCAATAGTCTATGCAAGACTCATAGCAGGGAGTGAATTCAATAGGATTAGGGAGGCTCTTGCTAAGGTTAAAACTGGTGAGAGTAGGAGGTGGAGTAGGAGAGAGATAATAGGTATGGCCAACATATTATTTCTAATAACTCTATGGATGACTGGGAAAATACATGGGTTAAGTACTGGATTAGCCAGTGTTTTAGGACTATTAGTATTCTTTGCAACCGGAGCACTAGATGTACAGAGGCACTGGAAAAAACTTGCATGGGATCTAATGGTATTGTTTGGCTCTGGATTAACGCTTGGTAAGGCATTAATGGCTACTGGATGGGCTAACTATATACTATCACAGCTAAGCGGTATAGGTGGACTAGGCTATCTAGCATGGTTAATCATAGCATTTACAGCCTATCTAGTAGGTACATTTATATCAAGCCATACAAGTGCATCAGCCTTCGTAGCACCATTAACAATACCATTAGGGATGCTCCTAGCAGGATCCCTTGGCCTAAGCATTGAAACTGGTGCTGCAGTAGCTACAGTAGTAGCCATAGTGGCACTCAACAATGCTGTAGCACTACCGATCTCATCTCCACCATCAGCCATAGTATATGCTACTGGCAGGGTACGGATGAGGGATCTCGTTGTCTATGGATTCCTATACGGCTTAATAGCTAATACACTAATAATCCTATTACTAGTACCGTACTGGACACAGATACTATCGTAGAGGAGATGAGGATTGAATAGATCTAGAGATCCTGTGCTAGTGACTGGTGGTGCAGGCTTCATCGGTAGCTGGACTGTTGAAAAACTCGTGGGGGAAGGCTATACAGTTATTGTATTGGATAACCTATCTAGTGGTTCAAAAGATAATCTATATGGTGTTATGGATAAGATAGAGTTTGTACATGGAGATATAAAAGATACTGATCTGCTTGACAAACTATTTAGTAAATATAGGTTTAAATCAGTAATCCATCTTGCAGCTCTAGTTGGTGTTAATGAGGTGGCCGATAACCCGGTTGAAGGATATAGTGTTAATGTCACTGGTACATTCAACCTATTGGAAATGTGTAGGAGACATGGAATAGAGAGACTTGTCTATGCATCAAGTGCAGCAGTATATGGTGACCCATTATACCTACCAGTTAATGAGGGGCACACACTAAACCCTAAAAACCTATATGGAGCTACAAAATTAGCAGGTGAAGCTCTTGTCAATAGCTATTCAATGAACTATGGGTTATCAACAATTTCACTAAGATACTTCAATGTCTATGGGCCAAGGATGAAGGGAGGCCCATATGCAGGTGTTATATATGCATTCATAAATAGTATCCTAGAGGGTAAACCATTAACAATATATGGTGATGGGCTTCAGACAAGGGATTTTGTATATGTAGAGGATGTTGCTGAAGCTAACCTTATTGCTCTAGAATCAAATGCTACCGGATCATATAATATTGGTAGCGGATCAAGCATATCTATAAAGGATCTAGCTTACCTAATAAAAAGCCTCAGTAGATATAAGGACATAGATATAGTCTATAGAGAGCCTAGACCAGGTGATATAAGGCATAGTAGAGCAGATATTACAAAAGCATGTAGAGTACTGGGTTGGAGACCAAAAACATCTTTAAGGGAAGGCTTACTAAAGACGATAAACTACTACCTAGGTTCCCAAGGATCTCTTGCTAAGTTCTCCTCTTAAACATGATTACTAGAGCTATAGCAATCACTAGGATAACTACTACACCAGCTATAGCTAACGCCATATAGTCACTCACCCACTGAGGAGATTGTGTAGTTGCTGTAGACTCTGGAGAGTATGTTGTTGAGCCTGTTTTTGATGTATTCATCCATAGCTCAAGCATCTCATTATCTAGATAGACAATAGCCTTCTCAGGATCACTTGTAGGACTATACACGTACCACTTACTAGAGTTTGTATAGAACAACACCATGTTACCGACTACCTTATAGTTTATAATGGTAGAGCCATAGTTAGCCATAACCACAACATAGTACTCCCTACCATTAACAACATACCTGACCCGGATAGGGATCTCTACAGGATTACCTCTAGGATCAGTCTTATTATTCAGTATAATACGTGCAGTCTCATTCAAATCCCTTACAACTACCTCACCAGATACAGATACTGGATAGTACTCATAGCTACCGTCTGGGTAAAGGATCAGTATTAGGTAGTGGTACTTCATCTTAATAACATCCTTTGCACCAGGTATGGTAGTGGGCCAATTATATAGTGGTGCACCAGCACCACCAGTAATAATGTATTCAACACCATCTCTAACATCAACAGCATAGCCATGCCAGTGTCCTTGGAGAACGAGTTTCACATTCGGCTTCTCCCTAATGTAGTTTTCAACAAGTTGTTTCTTACTATACCTAATATTGTGTCCTACATCCGGATATAGGGGTCTATGTATAACTAGTATTATGAATTTTGATGAAGTATTCAGTACTGTATCTAGTTGTTTCGATAAAGAACGTGTATCTGCATCACTATTTACAAAGGCTATTCTCCAACCCGGTATATCATCTACGTAATAGTACTCTGGAGCAATAACTGTCTCCCAATACCTAATATTGCCCTCCCATAGATCATGGTTTCCAAGGGCCATCCAAACATTCTCTAGATCTTTAAGTGATTTAGCTAATTCATCGATCTGTCTCTTAGTACCCTTACCAGTATGATCACCTGTGCCTATGACAGCAAATGGGTTAATCACCCTAGCCTCCTCAATAATGTCATAGTATACACTTGGTAACTTAACATTCTCCTCAGGATCGGGTCTATTATCTCCAAAGACAACTAGTGGATACCATGGTAGATTATCTGGTATAGGCTTCCTAGAATCCTCATAAACACTACCACTAGTAGCTACTGGTGTGCATATGGAGAGTACGAGTAAGACAATCCATATCGCCAGGATGGATCTCTTAATCATAAACACATACCTCCCCATGATACAATCTATCCCAAGAGATATTGATTCAATATTCTGTGGAGACACTAATATATCTATTATCAGTATTGACAAAATGATCATATGATACCAGGTATATACCTATCCTCATGAGATTCCTTCTCACCACCTCTCCCAATAGACTCAACTATAAGCTCTACAGCCCTCCTACCACTAAGGAGTAGTGGAGATACATCAGGATATGGGAGTGCAGCACCAAATATTGATGCTGATGCAAGACCAGATACTACAATACTATCCTCAATAAGCCAATAGGTTCTCTCAACAACCTCCTTAGAACCCGGAATAACTGGTCCAGGACCACTAGGTATTACCGGAGGCTTTAGCCTCTCAATAATATATTGTGAAAATGATGCTTCAAGACCGGATGAGTCTATTATGTACCGTGTCTTTATAGCCATATAACTACTTAAACCATTCTCTCCACTACGATTAACCAGTACACCTATAAGCTTAAGCTCTCCATCCTCATTAATGCTGTAGTAGGGCTCTATAGAGTATCCTGTTAGCACATAGCCTCCAAGATCATATATTCTAGAAAGGATCTTTGCGTATAGCTCATTACTATCAACAAGATATACTTCATCAACACCCTTAATCATCTTTAAATTCAGCTCATCAACCAGTAGATCATGTAGATCCCGGGACACTACAACATAACCCCATATACCAGCATAGTATAGGTATGGAGAAATACAAGGCTCCTCCTCAACAAGTAATGTTCTAAAACCTCTCTTAGAAGCCTCATAGGCAGCCATTAAACCAGAGTAACTAGCTCCAACAACAACTATATCCATTATGGAAAGCCTTGATAATAGATTATGAACACCCATAATATAGTCCATGGGACACTAATCACCCATTAAACCATAATCTACTTTCTATACAGTAAATAGGGTTTAAAGAACTAAAAATATACGTATAGAGATCTATAGAATACCTAGTGAATAGATCATTGAACGTGGGATTGAGCAGCAAGTCTCTATAACCCTTAGCCTATAATCCCTAATTACCTGTCTAGGGGGATTAACTATCCTATCAATAACCCCATTACTAATGAGCATTCTATCTAGGATAAAGCGTATGCTCCACGGCCTCATACAGCCCATGGACAATTCACCACCAAGCATCCTCCTACCATACCCGATAACCCGGTAAACATCATGGGGTTTTGGAGGCTCTATATTCTCCATAGGAGTATTCCGGGTAGGTATAAAGACTAGGAATACTGTCAAATACGGATCGTAGTCTCTAAGGAAATCTATTACACTATACTCCCAATCAATAACCCCATATTTTAGACCAATAGGTATGTGTGGAGCTATATAGTCCGGGCCATAGTATAATAGATACTCATAGCCCCGGATATAGTCATTAACTGTCTTATCCAAATGCTTAATATCCCTAATAACAAGATCATCCATTACAAGCTCATAATCAACAATATCAACACCTACATCCCTAAGAGCCCTAGCCATCCCACGATCAACTAGTCCTACATGGATATTTATGATCAATCCAAAATCCCTCCTAATATCTCTTATAATTGGTAGGAAGGACTCCACAGGTAATCTACCATCACGTGTAAAACCGCCACTAACCATTAATCCATAGGCTCTCCTCCTCCAATAGTACCGGGCTAAGTCATAGAGCTGCTTTGGGGTCTCAACATGATCCATTATCTTGAGATAATGGCCCATACAATAGCTACAGTTAAGCCAGCACCTGGAACCAGTAATGCTTACACTGGGGAATTTCTTACCAGGGATAAAGACTAGTGGTTTACCCATAGATCTACCGATCACCTCTAATCATTAACAATTCATTCCTTAGCTCATCAATATATCGTAGAACATGATCTATTGAGTAGTAGTTGTAGAAAGGCCCTCTAGGGCTCTCATTATAGTATGGTCTATTACAGTATGGACAACCAGTTGTTAAAAAGACCTTTAGATACCTATCAACTTCATTAATAATAGCATCTATAATATCCCTCTTAACAAGGATCCTCCCATTATCTATATAGACTATATCCGATGGCCTATAGCCCATATTGAGATAGTATAGAAGGATCTGTATAGACCTATAATAGCCTATACTGGGTCTCTCCAGCTTAAGCCTTAAGCCTCTCAATGGAGTATATGCAAATAACGCTATAGAGGCCCCCATACCTATAAGCTTATAGATAGTATCTATGATCTCCTTAGGCTTCTCCCCCAACCCAACGATCAAGTGTACATAAACATGCTTCTCTCCAAAAACACTTACTGCATCCCGGATGAAATCCATGTAGACTCTCCAGGAGTAAGGCTTACCCATAACCCGGAATAATTGTGGTGAAGATGTATCCAAGCCTATACCAATATAGTCAACACCCAGATCCCTTAGACAATAGAGATACTTCCTTGATACAGGGGTCACGGCTACACTGATCGGTTTATCAATTCCTTGAGAACGTATATGGTCTACGATATCAATGATCTCTTGTATGAATCCTCTCTTAAGAATACTCTGTATACATATTCTCCTAACATCTCTTTCACGATCCTTGAGAGCCTCGATAAAACGATTCAGTTGGATCGTGGGCCATGTTATACGTGATAGGAACTTCTTATCAATAGGGCACATTCTACTCTGACTACAGAATAGACATCCTGCAAGACAGCCCTCCCTACTGTACTGGAGTAGGTATAGGGTGTGCATGGGGAACTTTATCTCTAGATCATGGAGTCCAAGGGCTGCAAGAGAAGCTATTGATGCCCGTACCACATAGTTGTCTCTATTCATAGTACTTACCTAGATAATCATCTATCAATACTCTAGTTATCACAAGAGCAATTATTAATTACTGTTAAAAACATATGTAAACCTAGTAGGTTAGCTCTAGGGATCTCTTATGGTTTTATGGAGACTAGTTATTGATGAAGGTGATGTATACTGGAATATGGCTGTTGATGAGGCTATGCTCTATCTACGTGAGAATGGGTTTATACCAAATACGCTGAGACTATATGTTATAAGACCAAGTGCTGTGACATTTGGTTATTTCCAGAGAGTCCGTGATGCAGTCAATATCGGCTATCTTGAGGCACATAATATACAGTATACTAGGAGAATAACTGGTGGTGGAACCGTATACCATGACATGGATGGCGAGATCACTTATTCGGTTGTTGCAGATATAGATGATATATCGTGGGATATTATTGAGAGCTATAGGATCATATGTCAAGGTATAGTCTATGCAATTAGGGAGTTTGGATTAAATGCTGAATATAGACCTATAAATGACATAATTGTTAATGGAAGAAAGATCTCTGGTAGTGCACAGGCTAGGAAGAGGAGGAGTCTCCTGCAACATGGTACTCTAATGTATAATACTGATCTAAGTATTATTGTTAAGGTGATCAGGGTTCCCAGGGAGAAGCTGGAGTCACATGGTATCAGGAGTATTGAGGAGAGGGTTACAACACTCTTCCGTGAACTAGGGTATAATCCCGGGTATAGGAGGGTATTAGATGCACTAGTCAATGGTTTTAGAAAGGCACTTGGTGTTAATTTCCGGGTTGAAAAACTCTCTTCTATGGAGATAGAGTATGCCTCTAGACTTATTGAGAAATACCGTTCACGTCAATGGATCTTTAAGAGGTAGATGAAAAATTGATTGTTAGGAGTGGTTTAAGGAGGGTACCGGAAGGGAAGACTTTAAAGATCGATCTAGTTGTTGATGAAGATAGGATCAAGGATATAGTGATTAGTGGAGACTTCTTTGCATACCCAACAGAGGCTATAGAGGAACTTGAGGATGATCTAAAGGGATCTAGAGTTGATGAAGCACTAGATATAGTTGAGAAATACCGTGATAAAATCGTGATCGTTGGAGCTTCTATAGATGAGATAAAGGATTTGTTGAAAGAACTAATAATGCAGGAGCCGAGACCTTAATCATAAGCTTTATTTAGGCCTCCTCATAAAAAGATGTATAATGAGTAGTACAAACGTAATCATTGGTAATAGAGGATATTGTGGTAGTGGTAATAAGTTCTCTGGATAATCTATACCAGAACATACTACGTAGGAGTCTATGGGCATTAGACCATAATCACTCCTATTATACCTTATAACTATATATGTTGACTCCAATGTATCGTCGCCATCAAGATCTGCTAGAAGGGGCTGAACAATAGTAAAACCATCAACACCAGCATAGATCTCCCTAGGCATCTCCAGGGTAATATAAGTGTACATATCGTTGAATGGATCGTATATGTAGTATCCAGATATGTTACTGTATACGTAGAGGTATATGTTTCCATCAACATTGATCCCTATGGCTCCGGATACACCTATTGGGAAAGTCTTCATCTCAGTACCATTGTTGAGTAGATCGTATATGTAAATTTGTGTCTTGGATCCATTAACTCCAAATACGAATACATG
>Ga0190313_1000546_pt1 | contig 22181 bp, 18 predicted proteins | sample 4870071011_MG_FD_169989 | JGI IMG/M metagenome (GOLD analysis project Ga0190313, IMG submission 169989) | Hydrothermal vent sediment bacterial communities from Southern Trench, Guaymas Basin, Mexico - 4870-07-10-11_MG | ecosystem: Environmental > Aquatic > Marine > Hydrothermal vents > Sediment ...
ATTGGACTTTACTCGATGGACAATGTTAAAATTGTCGATGTTAGCAAAGATATGTACTTTACAGCCATTGGCTTGATGGATGAGTTTAAACTTGATCCAAATGATTGCTTAGCAGTTTTGGTGATGGAGCAAGAGGGTATAAACGAGATTTACACATTTGACAAAGGATTTGACAATGTAGGTTGGATTAAGAGATTACCATGAACGGTTAAATAAATTTCAACTGTAAGCTTAAAATTGATAAAGAATCATGGATCACACTCCTTGCGGGCTGGAAGCCTCGCCTTTTACAGTAGTTCCGAAAGTGGAACATTTAGCAACCAGATAAAAATTCAAGTATTTCAAAATCAAGTAAAAATCATCATTTAGGTTAGCCTAATTGCCAACTTTTGGAACACTACTGTTTAGGGCGGGGAGGATTTCAAATGTACTCACTCATATTTTTGATCTGCATGCTCCGAGGTGTACATAACCCCTAAAATCAACCTCTTCAATGCTTCCATCCTTTCTTACAATTCTAACACCTTCTCCTTCAACGACCTCACCTATGCATATGTGCTCACAGAGTTTCGAAGTGTAAACGAGCTCGTAATCACCACCAGAATACAAGAAAAGTTCTAATGCTTTTTCTTCATCAACATAAGGGGTTAAATGGTTTAATGGAATTTTTTCCTCGTAGATAACAATACAAACACCACTACTTTCTGCTATCTGGTGCAGTGATATTGCCAAGCTGTCACTTATATCTGTCATTGCATTTGCATACTCTGCTATACTCAACCCCTCAAGAACCTTTGGCTCTGGTGTGAAAAGACTTTTCGGGTATGCTATCTCCTCTCTATTTAAACCGTTCATGAGCTGCTCCAAGCTAAGTTGAGCCTTTCCAAGTAAACCCGTTACACAAACCTTATCTCCTACCTTTGCACCCTTTCTACCAACAAACCTCTCAGCTTTACCAATTGCGAATCCCGATATGTGCAACTCATCGCCAAAGTCCGTATCTCCTCCAACTACTGCAACGTTATAAGTTTCAGCCAACCTCTTCATTCCTGCAAGTATCATTTCAAAGCACTTAACGTACCTTTCAGTTAGCGTTATGGTATACAGGAAGAAGAGTGGTTTCGCACCACAACCAGCCAAATCACTTAGATTAACTGCGAGAGCCAGATGTCCTATCTCCTCAGGCCTAATACCTTTTGGAAAGTCCGTTTTCTCATGTAAGCAGTCTGTCGTTAAAGCTAACTTAACTCCATCAACTTCGACAAGCGCGCAGTCATCTCCAATGCCAACCAAAATGTCCTCTCTCTCAATCCTAAATATGCTTTTAGCCAACCTTATCAAATCGAACTCCATGGCTAAGACTTAAAAACAACACTTTTCAGCTTTTTCCATGATTACACCTTGGGAAGTTGAGGGAGTTGTTGATTACGAAAGGTTGATGAGAGAGTTTGGAATAAAACCTTTCTCGGAGATTTTAGATACAATTCCAAATCCTCATCCCCTTATGCGCAGAGGAGTCATATTTGGACATAGGGATTACGAAAGGATAATTGAAGCTATGAAGAAAGGAGAGGATTGGGCTGTAATGTCTGGTTTCATGCCTTCAGGATTGCCACATCTTGGCCATAAGATGACGATGGACGAGATTGTCTGGCATCAGGCTATGGATGGGAAAGCTTTCGTATGCATTGCGGACATGGAAGCGAGATATGTAAGAAATCTCAGCGTTGAGAAAACAAAAGAGTTAGGTGAGCTTTACATAAGGAGCATAGTGGCTTTGGGATTGAAACCAAAGAATTGCCTGATCTACTATCAGTCTGCAAGTAGGTATGTGAAGGACTTAGCTATAGAGCTCTCATCTGAAGTTAACTTCAGTGAATTGAAGGCCATTTACGGATTTACTTCGGAAACATCATTAGTTAAGATGTTCATACCTATGATACAGGCTGGTGACATACTCCATCCACAACTTAGGGAGTTTGGAGGCTTTAAGCCAGTTGTAATTCCAGTTGGAGCTGATCAGGATCCTCACATAAGGCTTACAAGAGATTTAGCCAACAGAATGAGCATATTTTCATTTGAGAGGATAGATGGAGGAGTTAGAGTTAGGAGTAGAAAGGGTAGCCAATACTTGGAGAAAGTTAAAGATCTGGGATTCGAATTTAAGGCTTATGAGGAACATATAGACATCTTAGGAAATCCCAAAGAGATAGAGAAAGCTGTCAGAGAGCTTGAGGTTGAACTCGGTGGATACGCCTTCATCCCACCCTCATCAACCTATCACAAGTTCACAACAGGATTGAGAGGAGGAAAGATGAGTTCGAGCAAACCAGAGAGCTACATTTCACTGTTTGACAAGCCCGAAGAAGGGGCTAAGAAGGTTATGAGGGCCTTGACAGGTGGTAGAGCTACAGCTGAGGAGCAGAGAAGGTTAGGTGGTGAGCCTGACAGGTGCGTAGTCTTTGAGCTATACACGTACCACTTTGCAGACGACAATATGCTTTACGAGATAAGAAAGGCTTGTGAGAGTGGAGAAATCTTGTGTGGTCATTGCAAGAAACAGCTTGCTGAGATTGTCAAAGAGTTCTTAAAGGATTTTCAAGAAAGGGCTAGTTCGGTGGATTTGAGCGAATTCGAAATTTTAAAGTAGTTTGTAATCCCTACATAACTCCTCAAATGCCCTCAATCCTCTCTCACATTTAGAATCCATCACATGTTTTAAAGCTTTGAAGTACTTTCTCAAGAAACTTTCAGATAGCTTGAACTCGCTAGCAGCGGATTTAACAACTTCATCAAAGTTCCTCAGGCCCCACTCCAAAGATCTCAGAACGATTTCATCGCATTTTTCAGCATCTTTTACTGAGGAAGAAATTCCAAAGACCATCGGATAACCCGTTAAATCCTTCCATTCCTCTCCAAGATCCATGACTACATCAAATTTGTTCATAGCATCTATCGCAGAATCTCCTATAACTAGTGCACTTTCACATTCCTTTAGTATATCCTCAGCCCTATTTGCATAAGTTGGAATCAGTTTACAGTTCAAGTTTTTCTCAGAGAGAATTATCTTAAGTAAATTGACAGAAGTCGTGGTTTCACAGCTTATACCAACCCTTTCACTCAACTTACCATCCCTTGAAACTACGATGACACTGTAAACCCTACCATCCGATGCTATACAGAACTTGTATCTTCTCAACCGATCCTTGTTTTTCAGATAGTAAAAGCTAGGAATTGGGGCGTAATCGATCCTATTTGATTCCAAAAGATTAATCATCTCCTTTGGCGATGTCGTGATGATTTCTACTGTTCTCTCTTTTTCTAAGTAGTAGTAGGGCAGGTAGTTGTTCACATAGCCAAACTTTCCAATCTTCATCCTTCTTAGTTCCACCGATGGGTTAAACCAATTTCGGTTTTTTTATTAGTTCACATCAGAGTTTGGATGAGATGATTGGTACCTACTCCAACATGTACTATCCCACAAGATGGGTTCCACTCAGGAGAAGGGGATTAGGTTGGCAGAGATGTAATGAGCTTTACGAAGAGCACAAGTGCGTAGCATCATGTGGCTTAGCTTATAACAAAATCCTTGAACTGGTCTTGGATATCAAAGGCTGCAATCTGAACTGCAAGTACTGTTGGGGCTGGAAGATGAGGTACATGAGTGAGGATATTAAGAAAAGTCCTGAAGAGGTTTTAAGGGATTTGGAGTGCAGATTTAATGAGGTCATGAGAGATAGAGTTGTCCTTAAGAAGGGTTACAGGATAGGTGTTATTAGGATAACTGGGAATGAGCCCTCACTGCAATGGGATCACGTCGTTGAAGTTTTAAGACTTATAAACAGCTCTAAACTCAGAGAATGCAAGGTAATTATAGAAACGAATGGAGTTGCGTTTGGAATGGGCAAGGTGAACTACATGGGGCTTGATGAGCTTGAAGTTGAGATAGATATCGACGTTTCTTTCAAAGGTGTAAATTACGATCAGTTTGAGTGGTTGTCAAGCGTTAGGCGAGAGTTCTTCAGATATCAGATCGAAGGATTTGTTAGACTGTTCGATCATTACGAGGGAAGTAACGTCAGGGTGAATCCAGTTTTGGGCATAAATCATGCGGAGAACTACTGTGTTTGGAAGAAAGATAGGAAATACGTTATGGATGTGGAAATAATCGATAAAGAAGGTAATAAACTCGATTTTTACGATTACTCAGAGGATTTTGAGACTGAAGTCCTTTCAAGGAAGGAACTTAGATACGATGAAGCACCTTTTAGGGAATACTTTGGAATTAACAAAGATACGACTCGACTTGTCGTTGCTGTCATTTATAGGGGAAGGAAATTCCTTCACGTTTTACCATCAGAAATTCCCGATTTGGTATGAGATCCCTTTACTTGTCAATATTCTCAGCGATGCTTGGATTGGGTATAATAGCACCACTCATGCCCATCTATGCTAAGGAGCTTGGGGCTACAACGTTAATATTGGGATTAATCTATTCAAGCTTTTCAATAGCCAGAACAACTTTTACACCGATCGTTGGAATTGCATCGGACAGATTTGGGAGGAAACCTTTCATATTGATGGGTTTACTCAGCTACTCTATAATATCCCTTCTGTACATCCTCGCAAGAAATTCTGAAGATTTGGTCATTATAAGGTTCTTTCACGGATTAAGTTCGGCCATGGTGATACCAAGTGCAATGGCTTACGTCAGCCAAATGGCTCCAAAGGGGGAAGAAGGCAGAACTATTTCTTCCTTTAACTTAGCCTTCTTGAGTGGGATGGGTTTTGGACCTTTTTTGGGAGGTGTAATTAAGGACATCTTTGGCTTGAAGTTTGCATTCTTCGCCATGTCAATCTTAACTGCCTTAGCATTCCTTACAGTTGCAATCTTTGTACCAAACGTCAGAGACAAGTCTGTGTTTAACTTTGGCATCATCTCTAACAAATCAATAGCGTCACTCATGGTATTCAGGTTTTCAACAGCCATAAGGCTTGCACTTATCATAGCGTTCTTCCCAGTCCTCATTAGCCATCTAAAGGGATACCAGATAGGTTCAATCATATCGACAATAGTCCTAACGAATGCTATATCTCAAAAGGTCTTTGGTGGTTTTGTTGACAGGTTTGACAGGGTTAAGCTTGCAACCTTTGGAAGTTCAATCTCAACTGTACTGTTCATAGCACTTCCTTTTGCGGGAAACTTCGTATCCATACTGGCTCTTGCAATAGCCATGGGAATCTTCAACGGCTTGGCTATGAACTCGGCAAGTGCTATAGCTGTAAGTTTGGGCAGAATTTACGGGCATGGGGCAGTTATGGGGTTGTTTAACACATCCATGGGCTTAGCAATGGTAGTATCACCGATAATGGCTGGAATAATTGCAGATTTTACAAACTTAGTAAATTCTTTTGTCATCCTTGGATTGGTTAGCTTGGCATGCTTATTTATATTCTATGTGTTAATCACCGTAGATGAAGTCAGAGTTTGCAAGCGTGAACAAGAGGTTCGTTGAGAGGTACGAAAGAATAGACGATTCAGATGAATTCTGGAATTATATGGCAAAGCCTCTAAGGCCGAGCTTTAGGGTTAACACGTTAAAGGCTGAGGTTGAAGATGTAGTTGAAAGTCTAAGTGACAGATTTGAGCTTGAGTCAATTCCTTGGTGCAAGGAAGGTTTTTTCAGTGACAAGGAAGTTGGAGGGACTATAGAGCATCAAATCGGTCTAATATTTTCTCAGGAGGCTTCTTCCATGATTCCAGTTGTAGTTTTGGATCCAAAACCTGGTATGACAGTTTTGGACATGTGTGCGTCTCCCGGTGGGAAGACAACTCAGATAGCTCAGTACATGCAAAATGAGGGATGTATAGTTGCAAACGATGTCAAGTACGACAGGATAAACATACTCATATCAAACCTACAACGTTGTGGAGTTACGATTGCAAGAGTAACTATGAAGGATGGAAGGTTCTTCAAGAGGTTTAGAGATACCTTTGATAGAGTTCTGATAGATGCTCCATGCTCAAACGTTGGAATGATAAGAAAAAACTATCGTTATCTAAAAATGTGGTCCTTGAAAGAGGTTTACTCACTTTCGAGACTTCAGAAAGAGCTTGTTTTAGCTGGTTATAGAGCTTTGAAGCCAAATGGAGTTATGGTTTATTCAACATGCACATTAGATCCTTTGGAGAATGAAGAGGTCATAGATTTCCTTCTGAGCAATACAGATGCAAAGCTTGAAAAGATAACACTGCCAGTTAAGAGAACTAAACCCATAACAGAGTTTGAAGGTAAAGTTTATGATGAAGAAGTTAAGAAGTGCTTGAGAATTCATCCGCAAGATAATGACACGGAAGGATTTTTCATAGCCAAGATAGTTAAGCCTGCTTAAGAGAGTAGATAAAAACTGCTATTGATGATACCAGCAAAAGCCAGTCGAAGAGTTTTGGCTTTCTAACTAGGACTACTTTTCTATCTAAATTGAAACCCCTCGAATACAGTGATTCAGCTATGGAATAAGATCTTAAAATTAAAACGGATGTTAAAGCTTTCAGAAGCTTTACATACTTGCTTAAACCTGATTCAATCGACAGAACTGCTGAGATGTTTCTCAAATCTATAAGGGATATGTGCAAAAGCCTTATAGCTATACAGATGGAGTAAGCAATTCTTGGTGGTATTTTAAAGTACATCAGTGCATATGCAATGTCTTCTGGCTTTATGCACATCACTAACAATCCAATTGCTATTAAGGCTATAAGAGTTGGAAGTTTATCAATACCACCGAGTAAAAAGCTCCAAAATATAAATAAGGTTATTAAAGGTATGAAAAACTTCAAACCGATAAGAACCCTTCCCCGAGAGAACACAACCGCTATTACGGTAACTATAAGTGATACGTCCACTCTAAATGAGTGCAGAGAACTACAGAGTAATAAAACAGATATGAGTGTAATCCTCGCTTCCAGATTAGAGTTCGACCACGACATCACACCACTCCAGCAACTCGTAATCGTGTGTGGCAATAATCAGCGTTTTTCCGAGTTTTTTTGCGACCTCAATCAGCCTTAGCTTGAAAAGATAATCCTGCCCAGCTGTCGGTTCATCCAACAGCACAACATCTCCTTTGAAAGCCTTTGCTATTGCAACCCTCTTTGCCTGACCAAAGCTTAAGGAGTGTGGGTGTCTATTGGCAAACCTTTCAAGACTAAACAGTTTCACTATATCTATGCCAATCTCCTCGGCAACACTGTCTGCAAATAGGTGGTAGTTCGGTGTTGAGAGACACAAACCTATCCTCCCTCTAATCTCTATTTTCCCATTCCAAGGCTTTAAAATCCCAGCTATGAGCTTTAAGAGTGTTGTTTTACCGCATCCATTTCTTCCCACTATTGCACATATCTCTCCCTTATTGATCTCAAACGTAACGTCTTTAAGTAAAGGTTTATCGTAACCGAATTGTAGATCTTCTACTTTCAAAACGGTGTCGCCAGATCTATTACTGAAGTTGACGGTCAACTCTTGCCAATTGAAGCTTGAAACTCTACCATCTTCAAGCCATACAAATTCAAACCCATTTCGAAATTCAAGCCTGTGCTCTGAGATTATTGTCAATTCCGCATTTTTGAGGATCAATTTTAAAATCTCCTTTGCAATAATCGGATGTAAATTTGCAAACGGCTCATCCAAGGCAATTACTTCACTGCTAAGCAAAGCGCAAGCTATTGTGACAAGTTTCTTTTCACCATCTGAAAGCCTATGTATTTCCCTATTAAGTATGTGCTCAATTTTGAGCTTCTTAGCAATTTTTCTAACATCGTTCAAGTCCTTACCAACCTGACACGCGTGAATTGCAAGTTCGTCAAAGACAGTGTTGAATATTATCTGTTCATCGGCATTTTGAAAGACCAAGTAAGGTTTTTTAACGATTTCAACGTTTCCATCGAGCTTTCCGTCATAAAAGTTTGGAATTAAACCGTTTAAAACTCTGAGTAAGGTAGATTTACCACTCCCAGTTAGTCCGCCTATAAATGTGTTCTCCTCTATCTTCAAATCTACACCTTTTAAGGCCTTCACACCATTTGGATACGTGTAATCAACATTTTTAAGGTAAATCATATCCTCTCTCCTTTAAAAGCTTGTAGATGTATTTAAACACTATCAAAGCTAAAACGTGATCCATAAGCAGATCTTGAGGGATAAAGACTGCAACTGCTGCAAAGAACACAGCCCAAAAAGGATTTAGCTTTAATCCAAACATCTCAGCGACATTTGTACACCATTCCAACAGATTTTTGCTTCCACTCGCCCAGAGCCAAAAGATGTAGAAGCCGAATAAGTAGAGTGGAACCACAGCCAAAGCACTTCCGAGCCACAGCAGTACAAGCTCTCTCTTGCTACCAGTTCGCCAAACGATTTTCCTTATAACTCCCATTATGAAAGCTGAAACAGGAAACATCCAAAGGTATCCAGCTGTATAGCCAAGGAGGGCTCCTACACCTCCCCCTCTCGCACTAGCTGGAAAGCCTAGAGCTATCATAGCCAAGTAGATTAGTTGTGAAACAAAACCGTACTTACCCAATATTAGACCAGATAGGATTATTGCAAAGTTTTGGAATGTATATGGAATTACACCTAAGTAGAACCTTATCTGAGCACTTAAAGCTGTCAGAACTGCCAATGCACATGCTAACGTAAATTTGATATATTTGTTAACCATGATTTGCAGTTGGTTAACATTTTGAATTTAAACTTTATCAATAAATAAAGTTCTAATAATTTCTTCCATCTTAACTCTCTGCTATGGATGCATCAATTACAAAATGAAAATATTCTCATAATCACTTATCTATGGACTTTAAGAAATGAAAGCTTTGAGATCTCTTATTTCAATACTCTATTTCAATTCAGACATAGCCTTACACTCAGCTTTGAATGATTGTCAATATTCAATAAGCATGCGATCATATTTATAGCAATGTATGATGTTTAAAGAATATGACTAACCACAATTGATTTCTCAGTCTGGAATTCACTCAAGCTCAACATCTTGGATTTGAATCTACGACAACTTCCTGATTCCAAATACAAAGAAGTGACATGAATAAACGTCTAAGACCTCAATTTCAAAGTTTTCAAACAGGTTCAAGACGTACTCCAAGCTAAGTCTATGTTCTCTTGGTGGTCCAAAATCCGTACAAGTATCTCTCTTCCAGTCTATAACTGCAAAGCTCATTGCATGTTCTTTTACCCATTTAGCATATCCTTCTTTATCCTCTATTTCATGTAAAGAATCTGCAAAAAGCACAAAATCTACTTCAAAATCTACTTCTGGCGGTTTTTCCGATAATATGACTCCAACGTTTTTCAGACCCTTATCAGCTAAAATCTTTACAGCCTCAGGATTCACCTCTACTGCATACACCTTTTTAAAGAGTTTGGCGAGGTGAACTGTGAAGTATCCAGTTCCAGCACCTATGTCAAAAGCAACATTCCTCCTTTCAAGCGTTTTGATCTTCTCTATTAGAGGTTCTGGTGGCAAAATCTTCCTTCTCCACTCAGATTCGAGTACAGCCAAGTTTTTACATCTGTGCATAATCTAACTGATAAGAACTATATATAAGCGTAACCACACTCTAAGCATGGCTTACTCGTTTAAGGTTTGCAGAATCTTTGGAATAGATGTGAAAGTTCATGTGAGTTTAGCTGTAATACTTGCACTACTCGTATACGTCTTCTATGTAAACAAGCCACCCTTTGGCTTCTCAGACCTATCAAATCCAATCAGGATCATCTACTCGTTTGTGATGGCAATATCTATATTCGTAGCTGTGCTCGTACATGAGCTTTCCCATTCCTTAGTTGCAAGGAGGATGGGAGCTAGTGTTAGAGAGATAATCCTATTCATCTTTGGAGGTGTTGCGGTAATAGAAAGGTTACCAAAGGAACCTAAGAAAGAGTTAGCCATAGCAATTGCAGGTCCTTTGGCAAGTCTGTCCTTGGCGTTGTTCATGCTTATACCTTTAAGACTTCTCACACTGTTTGGATACTTCAATCTAGTTTTGGCACTCTTTAATCTAATTCCAGCATTTCCAATGGATGGTGGAAGGGTTTTAAGAAGTTTGCTTGCAAAACGTTACGGATACGTCAGAGCTACGAGGATTTCTGCAAGTGTTGGAAAGGTTCTGGCAATAATTATGGGTATAACTGGTTTGTTTACAAACATCTGGCTTACTCTGATTGCACTTTTTATATACATGGGTGCTGTTGAAGAGGAGAAGGCAGTTACACTTGAAGGATTGCTTGCAAAGTATAGAGTTGGAGATATTATGACATCAAATCCTATTTATGTAACGCCAGATACAACAGTTAAAGATGTCATAAATCTTATGCTTAAGCATAAGCACCTTGGATATCCAGTTGTTAAAGACGATAGGGTCGTTGGAATTGTCACGCTTAAGGATATTATGAACGCCGATGAGAATGAAGTTGTTGCGGATGTGATGAGCAGAGAGGTTGTTGTGGTTACACCGAATACTGAAGTTTTTGAAGCTCTGAAGTTGATGACAGAAAAGAAGATCGGAAGGATTCCAGTTATTGAAGATGGTAAGCTTGTAGGGATCGTTTCAAAAAGTGACATAGTAAAGTTGGCAGAGATATTAGAGGTTCTGAGACATGAAATGTAAACTTTGTGGGCGCTCTATTTCTAATTCGTACACATTGCTTAAGCTTTCCAAAGTATTGTTATACTAAGGTTTGGTAAATAATGTTGTCTTAAGTTGACAAAAAGGTTAAAAGTTCACAATCAAACTTTGATGGTGTTCAGGGTAATACCAGCAGTGGATTTGAAGGGTGGAAAGGTTGTCAGGTTAGTTCAGGGAAGGAGAGATAAGGTTACTGTTGAAATTGATAATCCATTGGAAGTTGCAAAAGTGTGGGTTAAGAAGGGTGCAAAATGCTTACATGTCGTGGATTTAGATGGAGCTTTTGGTGGTAAGCTTGTCCACGAAGATGTGATAATAAAAATTGCAGAACTTACAGAGGTCCAAGTTGGGGGAGGTATAAGGGATCTGAAGGTTGCTGAAAGGCTTTTGAACGCTGGTGTCGATAGGATAATACTTGGAACGTTAGCAGTTAAGGATGTTAAGGCTGTTAAGAGGTTTGCTAAGGATTATCCCGGGAGGGTCATGATAGCTGTAGACTCTAAGAAGGGTAAAGTTGTTGTTGAGGGCTGGATAAAGAACACGGAGCTTACACCTGTGGAGCTTGCAAAGCTGTACGAGGATTGTGAAGTTTCAATACTCTACACAAACATCGATGTTGAGGGTTTAGTTTCGGGGATTAATATTGAGAGAGTGAGAGAAGTTGTTGAGAGTACAACTCTACCAGTATATGTCGCTGGAGGTATAAGCAGTTTAGACGATGTTAGAGCAGTAAAGAGGTGCGGAGCGGTTGGTGCTATAATCGGCTCAGCTCTTTACACTGGTAAGGTTAGACTTGAAGAGTTGCTCGGTGAGGAGGCATGAGAGTTTTAAGGAAGGCTGTAGTTAGGAGAAAAACGAAGGAAGTTGACGTGTACGTTGAGGTTGACTTGGATTCTCAAGACTATGAGATTGAAACAGATTTACCCTTCTTCAAGCATATGATAGAAACTTTTGCAAAACATTCTGGAGTTAATTTGAAGCTTAGAGCTTTTGGAGATGATGATCACCATACCATTGAAGATACGGCAATAGCTTTGGGAATTGCGATTGCAAGGGCTTTGGGTGATAAAAAGGGTATAAGACGTTTTGGGCATGCTATAGTCCCAATGGACGATGCTTTGGCAGTTTGTGGCTTAGATTTAAGCGGGAGAGGATACTTCGTTATAGAGGGAGAAATCGATGAAAATTACGTTCACTTCTTTGATACCCTCTGCAGGAATTCAAAGATGAACGTTCATTTGAGTATAAAAGGCTTTAACAGCCATCATAAGGTTGAAGCTTGCTTTAAGGCATTCGCGTTGGCTTTTAAATCAGCTAAAGAGATAATCAATAAAGATATAGCGAGTACCAAGGGAACATTAGATTGACCGATGATAAACTAATCCGCCACTGAGTCATGATGAAGTCCACGGATCTGAGGCTCAAAGCCAGTGTAGTAGCAGAACTCCTTCAAAATTTCCACATGATCCCCATAACTTAAAACGACATGGTTTCCAAATCCCAGAATGTCACCAACTTTAACCTCAACTTGCGTCCTGCAAAGCGTTTCATCACCCAAGTAACCTCTCAAAATCTTACCCCTTGCAATCAAAGCCCTTTTACCTCTAAACCTTACAATCGTGGCATCGCATTCATTCAAAATACCCTCAATTCCAATCCCCTTCCCAGATTCCATGTGAGTCCTGAATCTGACGAATTTACACATCGATTTTGGAACTGTGCAATGTGATAATATCACAGTCTTACCTATTCGATTTATGTTGGCCATCCAACTTGGCTTGTCTGTTAAAAGTCTCAAGACGATCATAGTAAAAACGGCTTCCAAGTCACCTTCACATCCAGCAACGATTTCATCATTCAGCAAATGCAAAGCTAAACATGCCGTTGTATCTCTCTTGAGAAGATCGAAACATCGAATTGTCAAAGCGTCAAGCTTGTACCTCTCAACAATATCCTTGAGAGATTTGTAGACACTGTAAGCCCTTTCAAAGCCTCTACCTTCGATCTTTATCTCATCCAACCCAATCTCAACGACATCTAAAAACTCTCTAACCCAGCTTCCATCTGTAACTATCCAATCGGAAACACCGCCTATCAATCCCAATCTAACTGTATTTAGTTTTTTTATTGCATTAAAAACTCTTTCGTAAACTCTTAATTTCTCAAGAGCATTATCTATATCAGAGTAGAAGAATCTGAATTCCTTAACAGCGTAAGCTTCAAGAACAGCCGGTAAAGAGTTATAATAAGGTAAAGCCCAAACTACAACTGGTTTTTCGACTGCTTTCAAAATCTCCTTTTCAGTACCACCACTCGCAACTACGACACAGCTGTAAGGCTCAAGTTTATTCGTAATCTGCAAGCCTAAAGATTTCAACCTTTCAGCCAAAGCTTTAGCCTTATCCTTCTGAAGATCAGATGCCAATACATAATACCTCATATCAGTAGTCTTATCCAGCCAACATAAGGTATTCTAAACTTAGCAACTCCAACTATCCACTCCTCCTTAACTGGCTTAATTTTCCATCCTGGAGCAAGTTGATCTGGAATTAGATTTGCATCTCCCTGAGTTATGTAACCATCGCTCTCAGCTATGACATCCGAGTAAGCTAAGATTGTCTTACCATTCTTCCTTATAAGGATTGGTATTGGCTCACCTTTGTGGACGTAGGCAATAACCCTATGAATTATGGGCGTTTTGCTACTGTCACCGTTTGGATGATAAACTATGACATCACCGTAATCACCAAACATCTTATAGCCATTCTTAGCCCCCTCAACCCAAGTCACAACCTTTCCAACCCTGCTTAGACCTAATAAAATCACAACGTCACCTTTGTGAATGTGTGGCTCCATGCTACCAGACTGAACTGCAACCATGAATGGCCATGCACCAGTTATTGCAATGCCAAGTCCAACGATGACTCCAACGATTATTAGTGTTGACAGCACTTCCTTTGCTATCCCTTTCAAGTCCATGAACGAACTTAGACGGTTGCAGTTAAACCTATCGCAAAAGGTTAAAATCCAATCCGTAATTGCCATTCCATGCATATACTTGGTAAAGAGGGTGAAAAAGCGTTCTTACTTGGAAATGAAGCAATTGCAAGAGGTGCTCTGGAGGCTGGGATTGACGTTTTTGCATGTTATCCAGGAACTCCTTCATCTGAAATTGGTGATACCCTTGCAAGGGTTTCAAGGTTTTTGAAGGGTTTCATGCATGTTGAATATTCGACAAATGAAAAAGTTGCGTTTGAAGTGGCTATGGGAGCATCTTTGGCTGGTAATAGGGGAATGTGTGCTATGAAGCATGTTGGAGTTAACGTTGCAAGCGATGCCCTCTTCAGCTTCGCCTACATAGGTGCAGTTGGAGGGTTTGTGATAGTTTCAGCTGATGATCCTTTCATGCACAGCAGTCAAAACGAGCAGGATAATAGGTGGTACGGCTTGTCTGCAAAGATTCCAGTTTTTGAAGCTCACAGTGTTCAGGAGCTTAAGGATTTAACTAAGGAATGTTTTGAAATCTCAGAAAGATTCAGTTTACCAGTTATGCTCAGATCGTACACAAGGCTAAGTCATGCTAGAGGTATTGTGAGGCTTGGTAGAATACCTGAGAAGAAGCTTGAAAAGGTTGATTGGCTTGCTAAGCCAGAAAGGTTTGTAGTTCTCCCTTCAAATGCAAGAAAGCTCAAGCTTGAGCTTGAGAGGAAGTTGAAGAAAGTTCAGGATTTCTTGGAGGAATGGGAGAGAAACTGGATTGATGATGGAAATGATAAAAGACTTGGAATAATCGCATGTGGATTGAGTTATGCTTACGTTAAAGATGCGTTAAAGAGATTGAAGGTTAACCTGCCCGTACTCAAACTGTCTTCAATGCATCCGTTACCGATGAAGAAAATTGAGGAGTTTGTAACTTCTGTGAATAGTGTTCTAGTTGTTGAGGAGGTAGATCCAATCGTAGAGACTTTCGTGAAGACATTAACGAAAGATGTCTATGGTAAGCTCAGTGGACATCTACCAATGCACTACGAGTACAACATTCCCATAGTTGAAAAAGCTATAGCAAAGCTCTTGGGTGTCAATCCAAGTTTAAACTACGATGAGATAGTTAAAAGAGCTAAAGATGTGTCAAAAATTGCTCCACCTCGTCCACCAGTTCTTTGTCCTGGTTGCCCTCATGCACCAGTTTTCTACGTCTTAAGGAAGATAGCCAACGAGATGAAACTGTGTTTACCAAGCGATATTGGCTGTTACACACTTGGATACAATCCGCCATTCAGAGCTGTTGAGATATGCGTGTGTATGGGGGCTAGTGTCGGAGTTTCGAACGGCTTGAGCTGGGTTATTAAGGATAAGATCGTTGCTACCATAGGCGACTCGACATTTTTACATGCTGGAATACCCGCATTGATAAACGCAGTTTACAACGGTGCAAAGTTTGTTCTGATAGTTTTGGACAATCTGACAACTGGAATGACTGGACACCAACCCCATCCCGGGATAGGAGTTAGGGCTGACGGTACTATTGGGAGGGCTGTGAAGATAGAGGATATTGCAAAGGCTTGTGGTGTAGAGTTCGTTGAAGTAGTTAATCCTTATAAGGTCAAGGAATTTGAGAATGTAATTAGAAGGGCTTTGGAGTACGATGGCGTTGCGGTGATAATTGCAAGACAACTATGCTCGATAGTTAGGATGAGGGAAATTAGAAGGAGAGGAGTTAAGCTCCTACCATTTGAAGTTAATCATAACGTCTGCAACGCTTGTATGGAGTGTGTAAGGGTATTTTCATGCCCAGCGATATACATTGACAAAGATAAGCCTCAGATCGATCCTCTCCTGTGTACATCATGCGGTGTATGTGCGAGGATTTGTCCTGAGAGGGCGATAAGTGTTAAGAAATTAACCAATAAGACAGATAAGATTGGAGTAACATAGGCATTTAACATTCATTATCTTCAAATCCTGTAAACTCTTGCATTTGCCACATCTTTCAAAATTGGGATAAAAGACAGACCAATGTCTCCTACAAACCTTGTATCGTAAATGTTCAATTCTATATTGCACTTCTTAATCATTCTTGCAAGCTCAATTATTTCATCTTTAATTCTCTTGCCAAGTAAGGGAACATTTGCCTTTCCATCTGTTATCAGAAAAGCCCTAACCTTTAACGTCTTTTCCTTCATTTTCTCCCTCTTAGCCAATAGTAATAGGTTGTAGAGGGCCGAACTCAGAGGAGTTTTACCACCAGTTGGAACGTTCTCGATACTTTCGATAACTTTCGAGTAATTCTTAGTTGGAGGGACGACTATCTCAGCACAATTACCTTTGGCAACTATTAAAGCCATCTTAGATTTTTTGACGTATCCTTTCTCAACGAGCTTTTCAGCAATTCCCTTTGCAACGCTTATCCTCTTCCGAATCGCCATGCTACCGCTCGAATCTAACACAAGAACCCAAAGAGTCGGAGCTTTCGATTTTCTAACTCTTACACGAATGTCGCTCAAATCCACCCTTATAGGAGGTGCTTTACCACTTATAATAGCCCAAACTATAGAACTGTAAAAATCTACATCTTTAATCTCATCCTTAGGCGGTACGTAAGAAATTGGAACACCTTTTGGGAAGTTTATCACCGTAACGCTTGAATCTCTCGACGATCGGTAGCTATTGAGATTATCCTTCAAGTTAGCATTTTCCATTCTTGGGACATCTACTTCGCTCGAACGAAAGTTTTGCTCACCTCCTTGTCCTTTATTTCCACTGCCCCTGTCTTCATGTTCATGGCTATGCTTATGTTCGTGCTCCTGTTCATTCTGATTTTTGTTCCTCGCCTCTTCTCTACCATTTTCATCCTGCTTCAGCTTTGGGGGCTGAGGCTTTTGAAAGGGTTTGTCTCTAAGTCTGTGTGGTAATGCCAACTCCATCGCCTTCTCCAAGTCATCAAGTGTAACTCTCCTCCTTCCATTTAACGCAGCTATGGCTTTGGCAGTTTTTATCGTAACTATCTCAGCCCTGTTTGTTTTTATACCCAATTTTATGACGGTCTCAGCTAGAAGCTTCAGTAAATCTTCGCTTATCTCGACTTTTGGCAGTATTTCCTTCGCCTTGACAATCTTTTCAGTTAGCTCCTTCTCCTTACTCTCAAACTTCTTGTAAAATCTTATGGGGTCATCATGAAACTCCTCAACCCTCTTAACGATTTCAATTCTATCTTCAGGATTCATTGGAGCACTTATCTCAACGCACAGTCCAAATCTGTCTAAAATCTGCGGTCTTAGCTCTCCTTCCTCTGGATTCATCGAACCAACTAAAATGAAGCGAGCAGGATGCCTGAACGAAATACCCTCCCTCTCTATAACATTCCATCCCATCGCAGCCGAATCCAAAAGCGAGTCAGCTATGTAGTCATCCAGTAAATTCACCTCGTCAATGTATAGAATGTTTCTGTTAGCCTCAGCGAGTATTCCGGGCTGTAACGCCTTAACTCCATCCTTCAGAAACCTTTCAACATCCACAGTTCCAACCAGCCTATCTATTGTTACACTCAACGGTAAATCTACCACCCTCATTTTCCTTCTTGCCACTGGCAAAGCTTCACCATTCTCATATCTTTTGTAACAGCTGTCGCACATCTCCAAGGGGTTTGAAGGATTGCAGTTGAACGGACAATCCGCTACAACTTCAATTTCTGGCAAAACGTTCGCCAAAGCTCTAACCATTGTTGATTTCCCAGTTCCTTTATCGCCCTTAAGCAATACTCCGCCTATTAACGGGTTGACAGCTACACACAACAAAGCCAACTTAGCGTTCTCCTGTCCCACTATTGCCGAAAATGGAAAGATTAAGCGCTTTTCGCGAGCTTCCACAACTTATCGACCTCCCCAATTTTCTCCATCCAGTGCTCATCATCCTCTGCGGTGTAAATTTCGATTACTCCACCCTGTATGTCCCCTTCCCCTATATTCTCTTCAAGAATTCCCTCGATCTTGGAGTAAACCTCTCTAATCCTTTCGATCAAATCTTCACTAGTCTTCCATAACCCTCTCTCGTAAGCTTCTATTAACCTCCTCGTGATCTCTTCGAGTGCATAGACATTATTTTCCTTGAACCATCTTCTCATATCTTCATCCAGAACGTATTTCTCAGCAATCTCATCGAATGTCCAATCTTCAACGAGATTGGTTGTAGCTTCCCAGCCGTACAGATGTAAAATCTTCTTTGAGAACTCGCTTGCTCCTCTGTAACCGTGCTTCTTCATCTCCTCAATCCACACATCGTTGAGGAGTTTTGTCCTCACAACCCTCTCAATCTCAACCTTAACATCCACAACCTTCGTATCGCTCAAATCCCTCGTATCTACTTGGACTATGTCTACGTTCTTCCCAGTCAAAGCGTCTACAGCATTCTTGAAACCGCCGTGATATGCGAAGTAGCAACAGCAGTTCGTTAAATCGTGCTCATCGCTGACGTGATTTCTGCTGATCACATCAATCTCCTTCAAGTTTAGTATCAGCGATTCGTGAGCCTCAACTCCAAAATCTTCTCTGCTGTAGGCGTAACCGCCCCATTGAACCCAAACTTTTGCCAAATCTTCATCAGTCTTCCATCCAGAAGATTCGACTGCCAAGTTCACTCCCGCTCCGTAGGCTCCAGGTGGAGCACCGAACACCCTGAATCTCGCAAATTTCGTCGCCTCTTTAAAGCTCTTACCAATCTCAACCAACTTCTTGATGTGTTCGATGTAGTGCTTCCTCACGTAGTTCATTTCGATGGGTTCATCGAGAGTTACGACCTTTTCCACAGCCTCATCTATTAAATGGATGTAGTTTGGTAGAGTATCCCTAACGATTCCGCTTATCCTGACCAAAACATCTATCCTCGGTCTTTTAAGCTCCTCAAGCGGTATAATCTCAAGACCTACGACACGATCACCCTTCCAAATTGGTTTAACACCTAAGAGGTAAAGGATTTGAGCTATCTGCTCTCCGTCAGCCTTGTAAGCATCGATACTCCACAAAACTTGTCCAACGGTCTCAGGATATCTACCATGCTTCCTCTTGAACTCTTCAAGCAACTTTTTGGCGGTTTCAACGCCTACATGCCAAGCAAACTTTGTCGGTAAAGACCTTGGGTCTACAGCGTAGAAATTTCTTCCAGTTGGAAGTATCTCGAATTTGCCTCTCGTTATAGCTCCAGACGGCCCCGATTCAACGTATTTACCTTTCAATCCCTTCAAAAATCCATCGTATTCTCTCTCGCACTCCACAATCTTCTTCGCAACCTCTAGAGCTTTCTCAAACACCTCTTTCAATCTAAGCTCGTCAACGACTTTGAATCCGATTTTTCCGATCTCTTCGTTGATGACATCGTAGCCTTCACCATTCAAGAGCCTCTCAAGTATACAAACTGAAAGCTTGTGGATAATCTCCAACAGTTCCCTATTTGTGTAACCGTTTGTAACACCCATGGGGTTTTTCTTGATTTCGTCGTAGTTCAGTCCAATAGCCTCAGCAACGACCCTCCTTATAGAAGGCGAATAGTAAGAATCGTAAGCCATCGCTGTAACGACATACTCAGCCAGTCTTTTTGCATCTCTTGGTGGACTGCCAAACACGTGGAGTCCAAGATTTATCTGCGACTCCCTCATCAGATCAACGTAACGGTGAATCTCCTCTATCGTCTCATCCTCGTTCTCTGAATTTCTTATCCTTATCTTACAATCTTCAGCCTTCTTGAGTATCTCCTTGTACAACTTTTTCCTCCTCGCATCTTCTCCCAAATTCTTTGCCCTTGCATACTGATTCAAAAGTGAATCCAACTCATCCAAAACTTCAGCCATTGCCATCGGCGGATAGATGTGATCTATCAGCGTTGCGTAGCCTCTTCTCTTCGCTATGACACCTTCCATCGGATTCGATACGACATAGACGTAAAGGTGAGGAATGTCATCTAAGCTCGCTTCTGGAACACATGAAGGAGACAATCCTATACCTTTTCCTGGTCTGAACTCAAGGTAGCCATGAGTTCCGAAGTGAATTATGACATCAGCCTTAAACTTTCTCGTTATCCACCTATAGACCGCCCACCACTGATGTGGAGGAACTATGGTTGGATCGTGCAGAATTCTACAGATTCTTCCATCGCATCTTGCACCAGCACACCCAAACTTCGGCTGAGGAGTTATGAAGACGTTTCCAAACCTAATTCCCGGAATCACGAACTTGCCGTTGTAGACCATTCCAACAAGGGTTTTATCAACTCTTCCAGCTAGAACATCCTCAGGCTTACCCCAATCTTTCATTATCTTATTTCTCAAATCCTCTGGAAGCTCGTTGAACCATTCCAAGTAATCATCCAAGCTTACGAAATCTATAGCACCTCCACATCTGACTATGTCCTCAACGGATGTCCACCTGAACTCGCTTATTGCCTTTCTCTCCAAAATTAGCTTTATCAATTCTTCCCCACTCTTTGGAACACCATCGACAGTGTAACCCTCATTTTTAAGCCTGTGTAAAAGCCTCACAATGCTTTCTGGAACATCTAGACCCATTCCAACAGCAACATTAGCCTCTAAGCCCTTGCATGGTGGATTTATCAAAATTATTGCTATCCTTACATCTTTCTTGGGCTTTCTCCTCAGCTCGACCCATCTTTTAACCCTTCTAATCAAGTAATCTATGTGTTCTGGATAAGGCTCGATAATCTTAAACCCCTCAACATTCCTTGATCCAGCTACAAAAAGTGGCTCAATTGCCCCTGAAACCTCTGGAATTATTACACCGTAAACCTGTGTCGTGTAATCGACGCCATTGCTCTCTTTCCAATCCCCAACGGATTGATAGTATGAGCATATCGGCGAGAATATTGGAACGCCGAGCATTTCCAACTTTCTGAGGTATTCGATTCCGAAAGAGATTAGACTGACGATGGCATCAACAACGACCTGCCCATCTTTTGTGAAGAATATTTCAACACTTTCATCTATATCCTTACCTATTCCAGTTGTCAAATCCTTTGGAAGGACAAATACGGGGATTACTCCAAGTCCCTCTTTTTCAAAAGCGTTCACGATCTCTTCAACATGCTTCGTATCTCCATAGAGCCAAGAACTCCTCCAAAAGAGTAAACCTATCAATGGTCTTTTATCGTATGAATTCAGATAATCCTCTAAACTATCGAAAAAGCCCAATCTCGGATGATATATACCATGCACTGGAACATCCTGAGGTTCTCCGTAACCTCTTACATCTCCAGCCAAACTGGCTAAAAATCTGACTAAGTTTCTCAGATTGTGTTCCCCGCCAACAATATAATATGATTTGGCTTTAACATAAATGTTTGAAGGAACGTTTGTCAAGTCTTCTAAACCTCCTGCTGAAATTATCTTGGCATTACAGTCCTTCAAACTTTTGACAACAGAATCGGGAAGTTCGTGAGCGTAGATGAAAATAACTCTCGAGTTAAGAACCTTTTCTAGCTCTTTCTCACAGTTCTGATCCGTTAAAACGACTCCATCGATCTTCTCCTCTCTCAAAATTCTCCTAAGTGTAGCCAGAGGCCTTGCACCGTATCCCAGTATTAAGCAGATCATGTAATCACCCCATAGCTCTATACGTCTATAGCTATTGTGGTATTACCATTTATAACTCTTTTTGGGAGAACAATTATACTTTGCGGATAATTATCATAATATACGGAGAAATGGTGTTACTCAACACGCTACTGGTAACGTGTCATCTTAATGGGTTTTTCAGAAACCAAGGCTACTTTATTAACTTCACATGACTTGTCCAACTAATGCAAACGGCGGTCATGATACTATTTTAAAACTTTTTCGGAATTATTAAGAGTGAATAACTCAATAGTCTGATATGTTCAAACTTTACGACGTACTTCTCAGCACCCTCAGCTTCACATTACGAGTACTGCCAATCGTATTCTTTGGTATGCTGGCTTCCGAAGTTCTGCTAGGATTTGGTCTACTGAAAAGGCTCGAAAAAATTGGAAGACCGCTCACAAAGCTCGCGAACCTCCCAGATGTTTGTGGTATTGCCTTCGTAACAGCCATAGGTTCACCAACGGCATCGAACGCCATGCTCCAAGACTTAAGGGAGGAAGGAGTTTTGAAGGATAGAGAGGTCTTACTTTCTTCAATACTTAATTCGACAGTCGTACCACTCAAGGAGACATTCACATATCATCTACCGGTTATCCTGCCAATGTTGGGTCTTTACGTTGGAGGTGTATACGTGGCGACGTTGTGGCTGGGAACAGCCGCTTTATTGATATTTGTAATCGTCTGCAGTAGGCTAATCTTAGATGGCAGAAGTGTTGCTGTTGAAATGGCAATCGATTGCAAGCACTTCTCGTTCAAATTAGCTTTAAGAAAGACACTTAAAAAGTTCGAAAGAATAGGGATTATATTTGTTGTCGTTACGTTTTGCACATTCACACTGATGAGTGTCGGTTTGAT
>Ga0190313_1000547_pt1 | contig 22160 bp, 17 predicted proteins | sample 4870071011_MG_FD_169989 | JGI IMG/M metagenome (GOLD analysis project Ga0190313, IMG submission 169989) | Hydrothermal vent sediment bacterial communities from Southern Trench, Guaymas Basin, Mexico - 4870-07-10-11_MG | ecosystem: Environmental > Aquatic > Marine > Hydrothermal vents > Sediment ...
ACCTACACTCGTTGCTGAATTGGCGGAGAGGGGGCTAACTAAAGAGGAGGCTGAGAAAGAGGCGTATAAAAGGCTTATAGGAATGGCTAAGATTAGGGGACTGAACCTAACAAATTACAAGATTATCTCCGTAGAACATGAGGTCAAGAAGTGTGGATGTGTCTTAGTGATTGCAGCTCAAGTTGGATAAGGCTGTTTCTAGTTAGTTAGATTTAGATGGTTTTTCCTAGCCACAGCCAGGAAAAGCAGGGGATGGAAGCAGAGCCCAAAATCACCAACACACAAAAATTTTAAGCAGAACAAAAATAATGTGTATTAGTAAGCAGCAAAAACGATGACGGGGTTATCCCAGAGGCCACCGAGCCTACGGGATGTGGCCCGTGGCGTGCGGGCCGAAACCCCGATGAGCCGGGTGCCTAGGCGGAGTGTCTCCGCCAATGGGTGCCCATGGGAGGGGATGACATGTGCGATGGGGGGTAGGTATTCCCAAATTTAGTTATGTTTAGCAAGGAATACCTACCCCAAAGCGAAACGCTTGGGATGTGTCTTGATTCCATTAACGGCCTTTCCCTATACTATTTATGGAGATCGAATAGTCCTGGATTTTTTTAAATGTAGTGCAGATTACGAAAAGTTCCAAAATATTGTGGAACTTCTGAGAAGCGTCGAGGGCTCATTAATTTCTAGGAGGTTTCTATTTAATAAGATCTACGCTATCTTAAGAGATTTACGAAAAACAAGATTGGTAATGAGAGCGATTAGGTACTTCTATGAGTATGAGCCTTCCTGCAAGCCAGATTATCAAGTCTTATTAAAATTCTATAAAATGATCCAGGATAATTATCACGGCGCAATTAAGCTGAAAGAAAGAACAAGGATTATTAAAGAGATAGCTGATAAACTGGGTGTTCAAGAGTCTGATTTGCTGAAAATGCTTATCTGCGATAATGTGGAGTTAAATTATTTCAAAAAGAAAAGAGAAGTTGACGCCAGAACATTACTACGTGTCTCAAATTTTCTAATTCTTGATAAAGCTATTAAAATGTCCGAGAAGGTAGAGATTACTTTTTTAGGAGAAGTGGGTACTCCGTTAAAAGTTGTCTTATGGAGAGCAAAAAGAGGAGGAATTTTAGCCGATTTCAACATTAATAACGATTCTCTTAAATGCATTTTTGAAGGTCCACGAAGTATTCTGGAAACTCCGGGAGAAACGAGTTATGGCCGCCTTCTTTCAGTAATCGTATTGGATGCCCTATGGAAATTCAAGCCTTGGAAATTACGCATATTTCTAATAATCAGGGGGAGAAAATATTTTATGAGGGCCTCCAGTGAAAGTTATTGGGCGCCAGACTTTCTTCCTCCTTGGGTTATAGGAGAAAAAATGATTAAGTTTAGGAGATTTGATAGTAAGGATGAAATGCTGGTCTTTAGGATCTTAATGGATGCTAAGGAATCAATGAATGTTGAAGTAGAAAGGGAAAGTTCCCCGTTAATTCTCCCGAATGGTAAGATATTTATTCCCGATTTTACAGTGAGAAAGGGAAATAAGATTATATTAATTGAAGTAATAGGATTCTGGACAAAAAGCTATCATGAAAAGAAATTAGAAAAATTAAGGGCGCTTTGGAAAGAGGGTGTAAGAAACCTGCTTCTCCTAATTAATGAGAAATTAAGGGAGATATATCGCTCGATACCTTTTGATAAGATTTTTTACAGAACAACGAAAGCTGGTGTCAGAAGTCTTAAGAAAGACATAATGAGTTTTCTCAGGGGATTATAAAATGATGGATGTGTTATTAAAGAAGATTAAGCACATAGTATCGGATGGCGATTGGGACGGTGTCGTGGCTACAGCATTACTAATTAGGTTTGCAAGGAAGCACGGAATTGAGCCAATAATCGAATATCCCCATCCAGCAGAGTTAAAGGAAAGATCATTCGAAAACGTTGTCGCGGTAGAGATTACACCGACTAAGACAAAAGTAGTTAACTCGGTCATAATTGATCATCATGAGAAAATAGAGGGCTTCGGAAATATCTGGTTCTTTGACGAGAATGCGAGAAGCGTGGCCGAATTGGTGGCTAGGATAGTTAAAGAAACGTTAAGTAGAGATTTAATGGAGGCTGTGTCTAACATAGATCAGGGACTATGGGATGCTAATGAACTAACAAAAACACTATTCTTAGCGTTTCAAGTAGATCCTGGGAGATTCCCTAGATTAGAAATAACTTATCGTCTAGCTAATGGAGACGAGAAATGGGTAATTGAGTGGGCAGATAAAAAAAGTCATGAAGCTAAGGGCATTCTCTTAAGAGCAGAGAAGTTAGCGAAGGAAGCCGAGGAATTAATACCTAATAGCGACATAGTCTATTTCATATACACGCTTAGAAAAGACGACGGAGCTCGGAGACTAGCATTGTTGAAACTTGAGAGACTACACAAGATAGCAATATCCTTAGGTGTAGAAAATAATCGATTCGTTACTGGTACAATTGCCACTTACAATAAAGATATAGATTTGAGAGAAATTTTTGAGAAACTTAGGAAGGAAGGTTATAGCGCAGGAGGACGACGGAATGTTGGTGGTTTTCAAGCCCGTAATGAGATAAGTGTAGAGAAAGTAATTAAGGATTTAAGAGAAGTTTTCAGAAGATGGCTGGAAAAATAAAATCAGTGGGGAGTTGCATCATCATTTATCAGACCCGACCAACCCTCATCATAACCGTAAATAATAGTTTTGGAGAGAAGTTATTAAGGAACTAACTTTGCAGATGCGTTTCGCTTTGGGTAGGTATTCCCAAATTTAGTTATATTTGGTGAGGAATACCTACTCCTCATCGCACATGTCATCCCCTCCCATGGGCACCCATTGGCGGAGACGCTCCGCCTAGGCACCCAGCTTATCGGGGATTCAGCCCGCACGCCACGGGCCACATCCCGCGGGCTTGGCAGTCTCTGGGATAACCCCGTCATTGGCGTTCAATACTCTTGTCTAAATTCTGTTGAGAGTTTTGATTGCTTTTTCATCCCTGTTTTGGATGCGGCTCTTGGGCTCTTCCGTTGTCTTCGTGGGTCTTCGTCTTTGGCGTAGCTATTCTGTCTATGGGTATCTAATAATGGGAAATTATATTTAGAACTTACTAACTGGAAACAGTCTTTAAAGAATCTTGTGAGGAAATTCTTAAAGTCTAAGTACTAAGTTAATAGGAGTGTGTTAGGAATAGAAGAGCTGTGATTTACCTTTCTCAGCTATTATAACTCAATGATCATGCAACGAGGGCTGATGATGGAAAGTATAGAGAGAATTATTACGCAGATTGATATTTTCAGGGATAAATCAAAGTTAAGGATTCTCAAAATCTGGTATGGTGATAACATTGTATTACTCGTAGACTATGCTGGAGAGAAGTTCATAGTTAAGGATTCGATCAGGGGATGGGGTTTTTATGAATACATTTATATGAAAATTCTCAGATTAGAGGGTTACCCAGTTCCACAACCAATAAACTTCTATCCACTGAGCAAAGCGTCAAACACTGAGTGGGCATATGGGTATTTACCTCGGTATCGGGGGATACTGGTGTATAAATATATCGAGGGTTTTCCTCTTTGCGATGAAGTAGAGGAATGGAGAGTAGTTAAAGCAGTTGATCTTATGAGAAGGCTCCATAATGATAAGAGGCACCAGAGATCAAGGGCGTTCATACCAGATTATGAAAAAATAGAATCCGCACGGTTAAAATATTATATGCGAAAGGTGAACTTGCCAAGTGACTTAAAGGAGCGACTAAATGAGCTTTCCAGAAATTACTTAAGAGAAAAAATAGATTACGTTCTCATTCACGGAGATTTTAGGCCTCACAACCTTATAATCTCCAATAGTGATGAAGTTTACATGATTGATTTGGAAGGAATATCCGACGGAGCTGATAAGTACAAAGACGCGGGAGTATTCTCAGCCGAATGCCAAAGGCTAGGTTTCTTTGAAATAGAGGATATTCTTAAGAAGCAAGGCTATGATACAGAATCCGTTAGATACGTTTTTTATCTGGCGAGGAGAATTCTGGTCCTCCTGAGACATGAGCGGGATATAAAGAGGAAAAAAATGATGATGAATATTTTGCAAGAGAAGCTTAGAGACGCATTGCAGAGGTAGCAAATTGGTTTTTGGATTATCATACCATACACTGGACTATTCCTCTTCCATAAAGGCATTCTGCGCAACTCGGAGAATTCCCCCAACAATCAAGCTTATTTGTTTCTCTCAAAGAGCAATATTCTCTTAACTTTCAATCCGGGCCATGAGGGAAATCTAAAATGGTTATTTAGCATATTTCTCAAGGTTTAGTTCACGGAGTTTCTCAGGAGTAGGTCTTCCATCTTTCCAGTTTCTCTCTTTATAGTATTCTTCTAGCATCTTTTCTAACTCAACAACATGTCCTTTAGCTGGTCCTTCAGGCATGGGCTCCTTAACGAGTCTGGCAGGGAGTACATCATATTCTTTTCCATCTCCAAATGATTTATAGTTGAATAATCTTTCAGCATTATATATCCTTTCACCAATTTTGAGGAATTCCTCCGTTGTTAAGTCCCATCCAGTAACCGCAGCTACTTGAGCAGCTAGCTCATCAGCACCATATGCAAAAGTAACGAACTTGCATACAATCATACTATCAAGGGCAGCAAAAGTATCCTGGAAGGTCTTGACCCATTTCCCTTTGCCTTCGGTTGAGAATCTATCGATTAATTCAGGAACTCCAAGGACCTCTGGGGCAATCAGATAGGCTCTTAAGTGGCAGCCTCCTCTGTTACTAGTCGCATATGCAAGACCGTGACCTTTAGCTCCTCTTGGGTCGTAGGCCGGCAGTTCCTGCATTCTGACAACCATCGCCACTTCGGGAGCGCCATATTTTTGAGCTAGTCTTGCGGCACCCTCAGCTAAATCATCTCCTATTCCAGATCTGTAGGCGGTTCTCCATACTAACTCGACTACTGCTCCGGCATTTCCAAACTTTGGCTCTGGTATGCCCATTACCTTATGCTTGGGCATCTTACCCTTTTCATAAAGTTCCATCAAAGTAGCAATGGTTGCGCCCATAGAGATTGTATCTAAACCTAACTCATTGCATAAGTAATTAGCCTTAGTTACAGCATTGAGATCGCTGACTCCACAATCAGCGCCTAGGGACCATACAGTTTCATATTCTGGACCACCCCCCTCATCAGGACCATAAGGAGGCTCCTTAATTCTGGTATATCGACCACATCCTATTGGGCAACCCCAACAAATATCTCTCTCAACCAGGATAGTCTCCGCAATTCTCTCTCCACTCAGAGCCTCCGCCTGTTCAAACACGCCTGTCTGGAAGTTCCTTGTTGGGAATATTCCATGTTGGTTAATTATGTTGACTAAAACTGCAGTACCATATTTTGGTAATGATTCAGAAGTCACTGGGCTCTTCTTAATCTTATCCATAGAATCCGCTAAGACTTCTCTAAACTTTTCCTCATTGGCTATTGGAACCTTCTGATGACCCCTAACAGCTATAGCTTTAAGTCTCTTACTACCGAAGACGGCTCCATGACCGCCTCTTCCTGCGGCTCGTGTCTTATCGGTTATTAATGCAGCTATCTTAACGAGGTTTTCTCCTGCTGGTCCGATTGTGATTGTCTTTATTTCCTTATCTCCAAGTTCCTCACGAATCATATCTGTTGTTTCATAAGTTGTTCTTCCCCACAAATGCTTGGCGTCTCTGATCTCCGCCTCTCCATCATGTATCCATAAGTAAACGGGTTCCTCGGCCCTACCCTCAATGATTATTCCATCAAAACCAGCGAATTTGATCTCGGGACCTACGTTACCTCCAGCTTGGCTATCATGAACAGTATTTGTCAGAGGAGACTTTGTAACTGAGCACCACCTACCACTAGCGGGAGCCCCAGTACCAGTCACGGGTCCAGTAAGAATTAGGATCTTATTCTCTGGGCTTAGAGGATCTACCTTAGGATTAAGTTCTTCAAATAAATAATAAACTCCTAGACCTCTTCCACCAAGCCATTTTCTAAGAATCTCTTCACCAGGAAGGGATTCAACCTTCATTTTCTTCTTGGTAAGATTAACTCGGAGAATCTTGCCCATGTATCCGCCTGGCATTTTCCTCAACCTAATATTTTTGTAGAAATAACAATGGGGGAGAGCACATATAGAATGCATTACCCCGCTTTTTATTTTTTATAAATAAATAAAGAAGCGAAAAAGAACATAGCCCTTATGCGTAATTGCTTATAAAAATAGAAATTTTCTGATACCCTAGTCTTGAGATTTATCACTCTTTAAGCAGAGCCATGTGTATTTTCAGAATTTTTTTCAATACGTTAATGCAATAAAATTCGCTTTCTATTCCATCACTTGGATAAAAAACATCCATTCCTTCGCTCCTCAGTTCCCTTATTATGGTTCTGAGATTTGGTTTTTTTCTCATTGCATATGAATATGCAAGAAGCGTCCATTTCATTGCTTCCCAGCAATATATATGGGCTGGCTCATAAAGCATCGTTAATAGGAGCCCTCCTAATGCGAGTAGCGTATTCATTACAAAACTTTTAACTATTTCCAACTTATCAACTTCCAAGTTCCCTTTTTCTTGGGGAATTTTCGCTATAATATCTTCCCCAAATAGCAGTTTATAGCTATGTCGGATAGTATACAATACGGCCTTCCTCGGAGCTAATAATTTGCTCATTAATTTATTACTTCCGAAGATTCGTGGGAAATTCCATTTCATAATATCATCTTCGCCGCATACGAATCCGGAGATTTTAATTCCAGTGTTCATGTTTAGGCTCCAAAGCATCTTTGAAAAAAATCCCTCACCAAATTGTGGATTAGTTTTTACTGAGAGAAGGTAAAGTTTTTTCCTAGCTTTTGAAATTAGTTCTTCTGGAGTATTTCTAGATACTATGAAAAGTAAGTCTACATCAGAATTCTTTCTTGCCTCATTTCGTGCGAAGCTTCCGAATAACACTATGCTTTTTATTTTATCTTTACCGATAATACTCTCCACAATTCCTCTCGCAACATGTATATACTTTTTTACGCTTCGAATCCTGATCACCAAATAGCCTGAATGCAATACTAATAAATTCGTGCCTTTGAGTAATTTAGGAGTTTGCTATAGAGCCTAGTGGGTGATGCAGCTTGATAAGAGGAATACTATTCGATTTTGGAGGGGTTTTGACAGAGACTTGTTGGGATACGGAAATGATCATACGTATAACGTATAACACATTGGTGGAGAACGGAGCACAACCCCCAGATAACTTCTTTGAAATAATGGATAAGGTTATGGAGGAGAGGCATAAAAGGGTTTTAAAAACGATGATTGAGGAGACGATGGAGGACATTATCTGGGAAACGCTAGAGAGATGCGATATGAATGCTGATGCGGTGCTTGTGAAGAAGATTCTTGAAAGAATTGAAGAGGCTCCATTTTGCAAAATGAGGAAGGAAACTCCTAGGGTTATAAGGGCCTTAAAGAGCATGGGGTTCAAGCTTGGGGTTGTCTCAAATGCACCTAGCACGTTTCCAAGAAAAATCCTTAGGAAGCACGGTTTATTAAAGTATTTTGATGCTGTGATAATATCCTGTGAAGTCAAGTATAGAAAGCCAGCGGCAAAGATTTTTCAGATTGCTCTAGAGAAGTTAGGATTAAGACCGAGGGAAACAATTTTTGTAGGAGATGTTAAGGAAATTGATATCTATGGGGCAAAGAAGCTGGGAATGATAACTGTTCTTATGAAATATGGTGACCCAGACTGGAAAAAGAGGGCAAATTACTTAAAGAAGATTCTCCCGTATAATGAGGATCCAGACTTTGAAATAGAGAACCTCGAAGAGCTCTTAGATATTATAAAACAATTAATATCCTCAAAGAAGGATTAGAAGCTTGCTTTGGATAATGAACTCTCTTGTAGAATTCATTCTACCCTATAAGTATTACCTACCAGGTTTTTCTTTATGTGGTTTAGTTTGTGGTGAATATCCATACATAATCATTTTCGTATATTAACCTATAATGGGGAGATGATAGAAACGCCTGCAAATCCACTTTAATAGGCTTCATCCACCATTCATACTCCGCACCATACAAGATCATACTTCGTGTTATTACCAAATAACAATCCATTGGTGGTGGCTCATTAGGATCAGGAATTTTCATCGCATATGCTGGGAAGCCAGTAATGTATTCAGCCATCGCTCTCATTCTTAGATCGGTTATAATGGGCTTCATGGGTTGTTTAGACAACCATTTTAAAGCCTCGTACTCCTGAGGATAATACTGCATATCAAATCCAAAAACATAATCTGGTGGTGGATAAGCGGTTATTACAAGGAAAACTAAGAGAAGGATAATTATAGTTTTTCCAGTCTTACTCTCCTTATACGTTAATGTGGCGGATATTGTGAGAGCTGGAAGAAGGATCCCTAGATGCCTAGAGACTGGAAGTGCGGGGCCAACAATAAGCAGGCTGAATAAGATTGAGAGTCCGATAGCAATTATCCAGCTCTTTATAAAGTCATGATTCTTTGTAATATTAACAGCTCCCAAAATGCTGAGTATTAAGTTAGGTAAATAAAACAAAATTATGTTAAGGGAGAACTGGTGCTGAGTTGAAGGCACGCCGTAAAGAGAAAAATATAAAAAAGTTCCACTGATGATGGCCAGAGACATTATTATTTTTCCTTTATAACCAAAAAAATTTATAGGAAGCTTTATAGGAAGGCTCGGGAGTTTTAAGAAGATGATTACACATAGGAAGAAAGTAATGATAAAAGATCCTAATATTATGGGGTTCCATATCCATGGGGGCAGATGTATCAGGGCGTATTTTAGAGTACCACAGCGGTAAAACCATATCAGGGAACTAATTAGATAAAATAACCAAGATAAGAGGAATTTCCACTCGCCTTTTCTCAATAGGGCGAATGCGTAGATAAGAGTCGTTAGGAGAAAGAGATAAGTGATGAGCGGGTGAGAGAGAAGAAGAAGCGGAAATAAGATAATGGATAGTGCATATTTTCTCCTGATAATGAGTAGTGATTCTATAATATATAGGAGAACGGCTAATGCTTCTGGGAAGAAAACATTCTCGGCAAGCAGGAATATGTTGGAGGAGGAGAGGAGAGCACCCGCTATAATGGATACCTTATTATTCTTCGTCACTTCTCTTGCTAGAAAGAATGTGGCCAAAGCGATTAAGAATGTGTTAATAGAAGCAGTCAAGGCAGCAGCAAAGGGAGTTGTTATGCCTAAAAGAACCATAATTACGTAAAAGAGGGGATAGTAGTGATGATCAAATATGTATACTATTGTATCAAACGATAGTCCACGGGAGGATATTTCGGAGAGGCGTAGCAGATGAACCCAACTATCTGATAATCGAGGCAAACCGTAACGGAGTGTGGGGAAAAGGCTGAGAGACAAGCTTAGAACCATGAAAAGGAAGAATAGTATAGGGAAAGGAATATTGTTAGAGCTTATCGACCAGTTCTGTTTTTCGTGCATAGGATTCTCCTCGTAGCTCTGTTCTTGAAATTTTGAAATTTAGTTTTTGGTTCGTATCCTAATTAACAGCAATCATGCATTCGGATATCTCTAAATCATGTGTTGAAGAGTAATAAGAAACAAGATTATAAAGAGTAGATATTAGCCACTCACTTTCTATGACGTTGTAATGCTTAAGGACTTTAATGATTGCTTAAGGGCTTTTCGCGAATCAGTTCGAAGAGAACAGTTCCCCCCTTAGTATGAGGAGGTCCTGGATCTGGGCATTGCAAGTAACCAATGTTTTCTTTCTCACCTATTCCGAGATCGCGGGCGCTTGCGCCATGAGAGAACGCTGATAGCAATGAAGCAATCGCCAAGAACGCATGCATGCAAATTGGGGTATTGCTTTCCTTTGTATTAATATAGTATCCATCAAGAATTATCTCATCCCCCGGCTTATATAGGGGACAGAATCCTTTTACTTCCTTAACCCTTATCCTGATCCGATATAATGCCATATTCCTCCCTCAAGCAAAAATATCAAGAGTGAGTAAGCTTATCAAAAATGCATGATTATGAGAAATAGTTGATTTAATTTACTAAAAACATTGGTTTGTCAAAAATTTCTTTGATTTTTCTCTCGGCTTGTGGCTGGCCTCTTCTTTGCGGATGTATGAGTCTCGTGGCTTGCCTCTTCCATATTAAAGTCTTTCGACTGTGTTGATAGGCTATTCTGGGAAGGGGCAGAAATGATGAAGAAAACCACTCAGAGGAACCCGATAAATTTTTGACAAACCATAATTCATCCATTTTTACATTCTCAATCATTATTCCGCCTTGATTTCTCTCGCTAGCTCTATAAGAATAGCTCTAACTTTTTTCTTAGATAGTCTTTCACAAAGTTTTATTCTCGTTTATCATATTCCCTCCCAAGTTATTTCTAAGCGAATTCATGATGTTAGCGGCTTTATTGTCTAGCTGGAGTTTATCTCATTAGAGATTATTTTTGCTATTCTTTCTCCTGCTTTTCCATCTCCGAGTAGGCTTTTTGATGTGGAGGGGGTAGTTAGGTTATTGATGTTTTTTAGAACGAGTTCCTTGTTGATATCAACTAGTTTTACCCAGCCGTTTTCCGCTAACTCTATCCACTCCGTTCGATCCCTCAAAACAAGTGATACTTTTCCTAAAAGATAAGCCTCCCTTTGCACTCCACCCGAATCTGTAATTACTAGGCTTGAATATTTCAGTAGCTTTAGGAAGTCTATATAACCCAGTGGGGGAATTACCTTCACATGATTTTTTTCTAGCTTTTCGAAGAGCTTGTTTCTCTCTAAAGCCTTCTTTGTTCTTGGGTGAATGGGAAATATTACAGTATGAGGAATTGAGACTAATATATCGACTATTGCCCTCAATCTATCTGGATTATCCGTATTCTCCGCTCTGTGTACTGTAGTTACTATATATTGGCTTGGTTCTAGATCGAGTTTTTCTAGAATCTGGGATCTCTTTTCTGCAACACCTATCCATTTACGTAAGACGTCAACATGAACATCTCCTACTAAGAATTTTTTACCCATAGTTTTTTCATTTACCAAGTTTCTTAATGCTGTTTCAGTTGGTGCAAATAAGAGCCAGGAAATATGATCAATTATTCTCCGATTTATCTCCTCAGGCATTCTCATATCATAACTTCTCAAGCCAGCTTCTACATGAGCCACTTTAAAGCCAGCCTTAACAGCGGAGAGAGCTCCTATGAGTGTGGAATTCGTGTCTCCGTAGACAATCACTAGATCAGGTTTCTCTCTAAACAATACTCTTTCCATTCTCTTTATGCCCTCCCCTAATTGATAACCATGAGTACCGGATCCTACCCCGAGATAATAGTGGGGATCTGGTATGTTCAGGTGCTCAAAGAATACTTTCGATAACTCATAATCATAATGTTGTCCAACATGTACAATGATGTGATCTGCTTTCTTATTTAAATGGGGAATTAAGGCCGCCAATTTGATGAAATTTGGTCTAGCCCCAACCACAGAGATTATTTTCATTTTTTTCACCATTATGTACTATTGAGGTAATTTAATAGCCCTAGGAATTATGCACGTAGTAAAATCCGGTATAATCGGACATATTTAGCATAGAGTTTATTCGGATCATATTTCTGTAGAACATATTTTCTTCCATCACTATTCAGCGGGGTCTTAATGCTCTTTATCGCACTTATTATTAAGGCTGGATTATCTAGTCTAACCCTATGGCAGTTGGGAATTGGTAGAGTTGTTACAACGTGCATGGCCATAGCTAGGGCCTCTAACACCATGTTTGGCAATCCATCATGCCTATTAATACGGAGTAGGATGGGGATTTTCTCATAGAACTTAATGACTATTCTCCGGGGAACCTTACCTAGAAAGATGATGTTCTCTGGAACTTTATTACCTATAATTCTCTTTACTTCTTCCATATTAATACCCATTACGTAGAATCGGTAGTCGGGTAATCTTTTTGCTAATTCAATGATAATATCGCCACTATAGGTGAGGAATTCTTTTGGACTTGATATGTAAGCTAATAAGCATCTGGAAAATTTCCTATGAATTCTTCTTTTTGAGAGATCATCTATATCAGGGGGGACTATTGGAAGGACTATGGAATAAATCCCTAAATCGTTTTGGAGCTCATCTGCAAGCCAAGGCGATACTGAAATATGAATACTTGCTAGGCGACTTATAATAATCGATGAAATTTTGAGGAGTCTTTTTCTTATTTCTAACACATCGCTTCCAATCCAGTGTACGATGATCTTTTTTCTTAATAAAACGCCGAGGAGAAATAATAAGAAATGGATGCCTCTCACTGGAGCATATACGAAATGAAGAATATGTGCTCTAAAAAAAGGGTAAAGAAGTTCTTTAAGGATTCTCTGGGGATTCCAATTCCTTAAAATATCTTGGAGATTTACTGTTTGAATCTCTATGCCTTTCTCAGCAATTTTTTTTGAAATAAAATTACCGAATAAATTGCTAAGAGAAAAAATGAGTACTTTCATCTCTGGCCTTCTCCGCCGTTATCTTATAATCTTTAGTTCTGATAGAAATTGTTCAGCTAACTTAACTATATCGTTTTTTCTCTGCATGATACTAACTGGAGAGATTCCTTCTTGAAGCGTTATGAAAATTAGGAGAATTGGGATCAATGCGAGTAATAACAATGTATCGCTAAAGCTGTATAAGCTATGGGTGCCGAGATATAAAAGGGTAAGATTATCATCAAGTATAATGACATTGCAATATCTCGCGATTAATGAGCTTACAGCAATATTTATTAGGGAGTCAAAAGATACTGTTCTCTCGAAGATTATTCTTATGGGTTTAGAGTTGGTCTTCACTTTGAATATTCGTGAGAAAACTGGGGTATTAACTATTATGTATAACGATGTATTCTGCGGCAAGTTTTCTGTTCCATAAATAGTGAGTTCAACATTCGTTAAGTTATACATCCTAAGACTAACCCTGATTTTTGGCATGAATGCGCTTTGAATTGGGTACGTAATCTTGCTACCATTGATCCTATAAATCGTAACAAAATCGTTAAGTCGAAGGGGTTGTGTGATATTTGATAGGTAATCGTTGAGCGGTTCTATAACTCTTTCTACTATTCCGTAACGGTATGCAAGCCAACCTATTATAGGGTTATCATGATAAATGAAGCTTATTGACGCATTCATCGATAGTAATATCTCTGCATCTTTCAGATTAAGTGGATAAGAAAGTACTATTTTTCCAGAGGATTGAACTACTAGCTCATAGATATTGGTAACAACGAGTTCCCAATTCGTAACATTAAGATTCAAGAACCTCTCTGCATCATGTAAGCCATAAACATCCTTAGAGGTGACGTAATAACTACTTGCTAGGACACGATTAAAAATGATCGCATTATTGAGTGATAAGATGAGGATAGATGTTAACATAAATAGTACGGTAATCGATCCCATCCTAATGTTAAACCTTGAAAGAAACCTTAGTGCTCTACTAAAGAGCCTGGTAAGCTTGGGCAGAGGATCCTGTCTCTGCCTTATACGCCTGGCGTATAATAGGAGTAGATAAAATACCCCCATGCCTATTAAGAAGAATGGGAGATGCGAAATCTTGTATGCCATGCCAAATATGTAGAGGTCCCCTAAGTAGTATCTATTACTAAAAACAGCAAGAATGAATACGAATATAGAAACGGAGATGAACGGAAGATCAAGTATTAGGTAACTTCTTTCAGCCTCCCCTTCTATAAATTCTGTAATATAATTATAGACCCAGAAAATACCTGCAGAATAAATAAGTAAAAAGAGCACCAAGAGATTTCGGTCCATATCTGGCCACAATCCTGTTCCCCAGTGGTATGAACAACCGATTAAAGAGCCGATAATGATCATTACTCTCATAAGAGTTGCATATGGTTCTAGATCAGCGCTACTCCTATGCTTAATGATCGGAGATATTATGAAGAGTATGGCTCCTGCTGTTACGAAAAGGAAGATGGAAGGCTGTAAATAAATTACGAAGAAGAATATCATGAAATGGAATATAGAAATTAAAAGAGACGAGGAGGAGGAGCCGATAGCAACCGTTGGCGACTTTAAGAATTTGATAAGAAATTCTAAGACTAATTTAAATGGTGTACCCACCATAGCATATCGGGCTGCGAATCTTACATATTTCTCTAGAAATGGTGCTATACCAACAAGCCATAGAGAATATGGAATATCAATTAATAACTCATAGAGGATTATCAAAAACAATATAAACTCATTAAATAATGAAAAAATGCCAGCTTTAAGGTTTTTTCTCTCGCGTGCCCAAATGATAAGTGAGGTCGGGATTATCATAACTGGTAAGAGAAGATTGAACTTAACCAACATTGACAAAATCATTAGTGTGAGCGATAACATGAACACCTTATCATTCACTTTAATGACATGTCTACCATTATTCACTTCCCTAATGAAGGATGCCATAAAATAATAGATTGATAATAAGGCGAAACCAGCAAAGGATAGGTCGGGAAGAAGGTAATAAGAGAGAGCTAAAATGATCGGATTCATGACAATTGGGATTAACAGTATGATACGGAGATAATGGGATACATTTCTAAACAACTTAGCGAATAGACCGTGGAGACCAAGCCATATCATGTATATAGCGATGAAGTTAACTGCAAAGGGTGTTCCGAAGAGTAAGAAAGAGGAGCTAATCAAAATTATCCAGAGCCACCTGCTCCAGAAAAATATTGCAAAGCTTGTACCTAGTATAGAGCTAACAGCTGGTGGGAATGTCTTTCCATACTCAATGAGATTTGTTGCGTATAGAAGATACATAGTTTCATCTGGAGTCAGATATCTGTAATGGGCCATAAATCTTGTTATATAATAAATTAGAACAACCAAGATAACGCCTGAGAGTAGAGTGTGGATTGTTTCTTTAGTTAAGAGGTTATAAATTATATCAAAGTTTCTTGGGCGTTTCTTAATAAGAATTAATAACCATGCTGTTGCTATTACTCCATGTAACAGAAAGCACTTAGAGTCGATGGCGCTTAATGAAATCGCGATAAGCGTGACAATTATTATGACTAAAAGGGAGAGGATAAAAGTATCCACAAGAAAGCGCTCTTTCTCTTCTCCGATATACTTATTAGCATAACTTATCATTGCGAGTAGATAGTAGGAGGAGAATAGCAGAGTAGAAATAATGGGTTTTAACCAATTGAACAGAAATATGAGCGGCCATGATAGAAAATACGTAAGCAATAGTATAACGGTTAAGAGGAAGTATCTCTGCTCTCTGATTCTTTTGATCCAATCATATCTTAGCAACTTTCCTCACGCTATTCCTATTCAACATCGTACATCAGTTTTCCTTAACTCTTATACTGTAATACTTTTAACTGCACCAATGTTGGGTATTTAGAAACTTTTTGTAATATGTCGGTATGAAATTGTATAATAGGGATGCTTTTTGAAGATTTTAATGATTCTCATTGATAATACTTTTCCTCCAGATATTAGAGTGAGGAAAGAAGCTAGGACATTAGTTGATGCTGGGCATGAGGTTTACGTATTGGCAAAGAGAGGCCTTGGACAACCATTGAGAGAAGTGGTTAATGGCATTAAGGTATATAGATTCGGTACACCGCATCTTGAAGGCTTTTCAAAGTTTATATTTTATCTCGTGGTTAGAATTATTCTGCCCTTCTATCTCCTTTTCTTTTCTCTAAAACATAAGGTCGATGTGTTCCATGCACATGATCTTTTACCAGCACTACCCACGTGTCTTGCAGGACGAGTTCTTGGCAAGCCCGTAATTTTTGATATGCATGAGGATTACCCATCTATGATAGAAGCTACTATAAGCGAGTTCCCATCAATCGTAAGACCATTCCTTATTCTTGCATCAAAATTTTTTAGATTAGAAGAAAAGCTAGCTGTTAAGTTTGCTGATAAGGTCATTACTATAGTTGAGGAGGAAGCAGAGCGGTTAAGGAGAATGGGAATATCGCGGGAGAAAATTGGGGTAATATATAATGTTGAAATGTTAGATGAGATCGAGGAATTAGTTAAAAAGTTAGGAAATCGTGGGCGACCATCATTTCTTAGAGATAAGTTCATTATTTCTTATGTAGGGGGTTTTGAAGTTCATAGAGGACTCGAGACTTTGATAAAGGCTATGCCATTTATCCTTAAGGATATAAAAAATGCGCATCTTCTCCTTGTTGGCGATGGTGTCATCAAAGATGAATTGATGAATTTATGCAAAGATCTTGGATTAGAAGAGTTCGTCACATTTACTGGCTGGGTACGTTTCGAAGAAGCCATGTACTACATTTTGATCAGTGATGTATGCGTGATACCTTATGACAAGACAAAGCTCACAGATAAATCTTTCCCCCACAAATTAGCTCAGTATATGATTATGGGTAAACCGGTGGTTGTGAGTGATTGTAAATCCTTAAAAAGAATAGTTAAGTCAGCGAAATGCGGATTAATTTTTAAAGCAGGGGATCCACGCGATTTAGCAGAAAAAATTATTCAATTAGGGAGGAACCGAGAATTAAGAATATTGCTTGGAAGAAATGCCAAAAGAGCAGCTTTGGAGAAATATAACTGGGCAAATATGAGTGTGAAACTAATTAGAATATATGAAGAAATCGCTGGAAGATGAGTGATTTAAAGGAGGAGTAAGTTTTTTATATCATTTCAAATGTATTTCGTCAAATTCACTTGTATGGTGAATGGGGAATTAAATTAATAAGTGGGATTTGCTCAGATACGAAAGTGATAATGGAAGTGACCAAGATTGGTAGACAAGGTAACAGTAATAGCCTTCTTTTTTAAACCAACATTCGGCGGAGCCTCGACAAGAAGTACTGAGATCGTGCGAATGTTAAAGAAGATGACTAGAGAGGTCGTCGTGATAACCACTTTTCCTCAGTATCCATCTGGAAAGATCGAAGACCCTAAATATTGGGGAATTACAGATGACATTTACATTGAAAGAGATGAAGATGTAACCATTATTAGGATAAGATTGCCTCCTCTACCTTTTAGGGGATTATTAACAAGGTTTTTCCTATTCTCGATATTTGCATTAAAGGTTATTCTTAACTTGGGTAAAATTGGACGATATGTAAAAGGGTCGGATGTGATATATTCTCATACTCCTCAGATAGTATCAATGTACTTAGGGTGGCTTCTCTCGAAGCTCTTTGGCGCAGATCATATTACTGATATACAAGATCTATTATCATTAGAATTACGTGATTGGAACAGGAGAGGAATTCTTGCGAGAATTTTTGCTCTTATAGCTTTCTTAAGCGAGAGACTAGCACTAAAACTTGTGAAGAGAGTTTCAACCGCTACTATATCACTAAAAATAGCTGTTGAAAAAATATTTGGGAAGAATAAGAAGAATGAGGTAATATGGATTCCCACACCTATAACTCTTGAATATTTTCAGGAGCGAAACAAATATGAGGCACGAGATTATGTAATAAATAAACTTAGGCTTGTTCCAGAGGAGTTCATGGACAAGAAGATGATTGTCTATACGGGGTTCTTTGGTGTTTATCAGGGGCTTACAGATCTGATAAAGGTTATTGCTAGGATACGTGACAAGTTAGATAATGTATGCTTTGTTCTGATGGGAGATGGAGAGACAAAAGAGAGAGTTATTTCTCTTATTAGAAAGCTTAAGCTAAACGATGTTATTTATGTTGGTAAGAAGGTTCCTAGGGAGCTAGTACCATGGATCATATCCATGGCTGATATATGTCTTCTCCCCCTTAAGGGGCGAATAAGTAAACTTCTTGCGCTTCCAACGAAGTTTTATGAATATGTGGCCTGCTCAAGACCAGTAATAGCTATTTCGTCGGGTGATGTTAGGGCTATTATAGAGAAGTTTAAAGTAGGTCTGGTTATAGATTCCATATGGGAATTAGAGAAAAGAGCGAAAGAGTTAGAGTGGTTATTATTGAATGATAAAGTTTTAGAAGAGTATTGCAGGAGAGCAAAGGTCTTGGCTAGGTGGCTTTTTCTTGAGGAGAATATAATTGAGAAATTCTCTAGGGTATTAGAAGGAAGGCCGTATGCGATTAGAGAAATCGAGTACATTCTAAGAAGGAAGTACCCATATACACCGAGCTACAAGCAATATTTGCCAAAGTCGCTAATAGAGGGCCTACAAGAAGACTATTTTAGCTATGTATTTAGATATCAGCAAATCGCGCAACGTACATAAAATATGCAGTTTGAAAAAGGAGTGTGCGCCTAGTTTCCTTCTGATCTCTCTTATCTCGTTATTTTTGGGTTACCCGCCTAGACATTTGTTATGCCGAGACACCAGAATCAAGCCTAGGCTATAAGGCGAGCAAGGCCTAAAAATATTTCAGATATCTTCAAGTTTTAATTTGTTCTGTTCTTGCTTTTGCGAATTGGTTAAGCATTGGGGTTGTGAATTGCGGTTGATGGTGGTTGTCGGAACACGACCCGAGATAATCAAGATGGCTCCAATAGTTAGGGAGTTGAGGAGGAGGAGTGCTGATTTTTTCGTAGTGCATACGGGGCAGCATTATGATTGGGAAATGTCTTCTGTCTTTTTTGAGGAACTGAGACTCTCAGAGCCGGATTATTATCTGAATGTTAAATCTGGCTCTCATGGTGTTCAGACGGGAAAAATTCTGGAGAGGATAGAGGGGGTTATAGAGAAGGAGTCACCAGATTTGGTCATGGTTGTTGGGGATACTAATTCAGCTTTAGGAGCCGCTCTAGCTGCTGCTAAGATGCATGTGTGCGTGGCGCATGTTGAGGCTGGTTGTAGGTCGTATGATAGGAGAATGCCGGAGGAGATTAATCGGGGGTTGGTAGCTAGGGTTGCATCGCTAAATTTTGCACCGTCTCCGAGAGCATACATAAACTTGTTAATGGAGGGTATTCCGAGGTATAAAGTGTTTCTGGTAGGGCATCCGATTGTTGATTTGCTCTACGAAATTAAGGATAGAATAAAGAGTAATGTCGTCAGGGAGTTCGGGCTTACGGAGCATCAATATATATTAGCAACGTTTCATAGGGCGGAAAATGTTGATGACCCAAAGATTCTTGGAGAAATATTAGCAGGTTTATCCGAATCTCCCCTACCCGTAATATTCCCGATCCATCCAAGGACAAGAGAAAGGATCAAAGAGAGTGGTCTGAAGAAATATTTAAAGGAGCCAATAATACCGATTAAACCCCAACCATATCTAGCATTTTTGGGCCTTCTGAGGAATAGTCGATTAGTCATTACGGATTCTGGTGGTGTTCAGCAAGAAGCGGCGATAATTGGGGTAAAAGCGGTCACTGTTAGGGAGAGTATAGAGTGGGTCGAGACAGTAATATATGGTTTTAACGAGCTGGTTGCTCCGGAGAAAAATGCTATTGTGGAGGCCTTGGTGAGAGGCATAGAGAATCCGAAGGTTCCCAAGTATGAGAAGTATGCTAATAGAATGTTTGGCATGCCAGGGGTGGCGAGGAGAATTGTGGATATGCTTCTTAATGAGGAGACGTTAGATAAGATACGGAGACTAGATGAGAGAATGAGAAAGCAGGTTATCCATGGATATCCAACACCAAAATTATCGCTTAAAAAAGAAATACGAGAAGAATTTTCCCTGTTATGTTTCGACAAGAGAGGAGAATGTATTAGACCTATTCTTGAGGAAGAGACGCTAGAAGAACCAGAATATCGCATAATATTGGATTTTCAAGCATTAAGTAAGGGAGATTAGGACAATGATAAGGCCAGAAAATTGTCATGATCAGAAAACAATTTTTAATACTTATAAGTATCATACTATAAAGTATGATACTTACGAGTATGAGTGATTAATGTGTTTATTGATCGTGAGTATGAGCTGGATTTTCTTGAAAAGAAATATGCTTCTGGTAAGGCTGAGCTTGTGATTATTTATGGTAGACGAGGCATTGGAAAAACTGAGATGATTAGAGAGTTTATTAGAGGTAAGAAAGCATATTATTTCTTCGTGACAATGGAGGATGATAAAACATTACTTAAGAACTTCCTTATGATTCTTGGGCCACCTTATGATAAACTAAGCATAGAGGATCTAGGAACGTTTTTCGAAATTTTAGGAGATCTAGCGTCTAGAGAAAGACTAGTATGCATATTTGATGAGTTTCAGAGATTGATGAATGTTTATAAGGGAGCCCTATCAGTTATTCAGAGGGTTTGGGATGAGAAACTGCGAGCTACTAAGATCTTCTTGATTCTCGTGGGCTCGGCAGTTAGTGTCTTTGAACGAATTGGAAAATCATATGAAAGCCCTATTTATGGTCGTAGAACAGGGATGCTAGAAATTGATGAATTGGATTATTGGGCTTCCCGAATGTTCTTTCCAAGGTATGATGAAGAGTCACGTTTATTCGCATACAGCGTCCTTGGTGGGGTTCCCCTGTATCTATCTCTCTTCAGTGATTCTAAAACTGTTGAGGAGAATATTAAGGATCAGATACTTTCTCGTGGAGCTCCATTATATGATGAACCAGAAATACTGCTATTGCAGGAGACAAGGGATCCAACCACGTACATGTCAATTCTCAAAGCTATAGCCGCCGGTTATATGAGATTCTCGGAGATATCGGATGCTAGTGGGGTAGAGAAGAATAAGCTCTCGAAGTATCTCAGCGTTTTGATAGATCGATTAAAATTAGTGACGAGAGAAACACCACTAATGGAACGGAGAGGATCGATCTATAAGATACGGAATAACTTTATTAGGTTCTGGTTAAAGTATGTTCTCCCATACAAGTCGTTGTTAGAGCTTGGAGAAATAGAGGGAGTATTGAAAAGGATAATAAAAGATAAGCCCAGAATTATCTCTCAAGTTTTTGAATCTGTAGTTAGACAATTCCTGTTAAGAATTAACAATACAGAACTCAACGGAGTGCCGATAAAGTTTGATATGATAGGGAAATGGTGGAGAAAGGAAACAGAAATCGACTTAGTGGCAGTGAATAAGGAGGAAGAAATAGTCTATTTCATTGAGTGCAAATACACTAATAAGCCAGTAAGTAGAAGAACGTTAATAAATTTGATAAAGAAAAGCGAGGAATTCGCGTGGAAGAAAAACACTAGGAAGAACATTTATATAATATTCTCAAAGAAAGGATTCACTTTTGAGCCGGAGGAAAACGTATTATTAATCGACTTAAACAGAATGATCAAGATAAGCGAGGAAAAAATTAGAATTAGAGTGAAAAACAAGTCTTAAATAACCATTAATCACCAACACGACCTTAGCTAACTTACCTTTTTGGCAATATGCGATTGATCGAATAACCTCAAGTATCGGATTCTTAATTATGAAAAACTGTGGTCTCGATAGTTTTATGCGTTTAAGTAAGAGTTATAACCTATATTTCATAGGCTTATGAATTATAGGCTATTTCATATTGGGTTATGGCTTTGAACACGTACTTTGTTGATAGAGAAGAAGAAATTAGTACTCTACTAGGGTTTATCAAAGCAAGGGCTAATGTATTAATTTATGGATTACGAGGAATTGGCAAAACGACGTTACTTGAGAAAGTTCATGATATTCTAATTCATGAGGGACGAAAAGTTCTCTACATTGATGGTTATGAAATACTATCCCCAGAGGATCTCTTTGTGATCTCTAAGAGAACCCCGACAATGGATGCAAGGGACTCTGTCAGATTTATCTTTGAGATGCTTGATCATGTAATAATAATTGATGAGTTTACATCTCTTATCCAAATGCTCGCTAGATACAGACCCTTCGGGAATGTGGAGGATGTCGTAAAGTACATAAGGTCTCAGATCCAGTTACGCCAGAGGAGGGGAGGAGAAAGCATAATTATCTCATCTTCTGCTCTCGGCTTTATTAAGAGGGCTGTTTCCAGTTAATAAGCTTTAAATATGATTTCTCATGATTAGATGCCCATAGACAGAATAACGGTGTCAAAGGAGGAGGTCTGCCGAAGACATAAAAAATGGGCTGAGGAGCAACCAAGGCGTGAAGTTGATCGCCATAAAAAC